>QWCH01002069.1_pt1 | contig 26893 bp, 16 predicted proteins | sample 1972671 | NCBI WGS metagenome assembly QWCH01 (sample SAMN09866713, study PRJNA288562) | Human gut metagenome isolate term3_stool, whole genome shotgun sequencing... | isolation source: gut | host: Homo sapiens | place: USA: California
CATAGCCGTGAGTTTCACGCTGGAAGAATAACGTTCATTTTCCTCTCCCCTCACGTTTCCCCTCTCGTCGGCATACCCGAAGGACGCGTAATAACGGATATTTTCCGTCCCCCCGCTTATACTCAAAGAATGATTGTGAGAAAAGACATCTTTCGTCAGAATCTTCAACCAATCGGTATTCATCGTTTCATACCTTCGCGCCTGTCGGGTAAACTCATCGAAACCGATTACTCCATCCTTGTAATGATCAAGATACGCCTTTTCATAACCAATCCAATTATCCGTACCGTTATACACCCCCGAATAACGTACACCCATCTCCATCAACTCTCTCGAAACATCTATCCGTTCCTTGGAATTCATCATGTAGAACCCTCTATCGGAATAACGGGGACGCTGTGTAAACGTTCCGTCCATAGAATAAGTGACCGTGGGAGCCCCCACTTTACCCACCTTGGTGGTGATCACGATTACACCATTTGCCGCTTTCGCACCGTAAAGAGCCGTTGCCGAAGCATCTTTCAACACGTCAATTCGTTCGATATCATTCGGGTTCAACCCGGAAATAGCATTCCCCAACACGTTCACGAAATCCAGATCATTCAACTGTGCCGGATCCACGTTCACCGGGTCTTGCTGAATAATCCCGTCCACCACCCAAAGCGGCTCCTGACTTCCCAGAATAGTAGAAGTCCCGCGAATACGTAATTTAGGTGCGGCCCCGACTTGTCCCGTGTTCTGCATGACCAGCAATCCCGGAATACGTCCCTCCAGCATCATATCGATCCGGTTGGCTCCCGGGACATCAATATCCTCCATTCTCACGGAATTAACCGCACTCGTCAAATGACGCTTGTCAATCTGTTGATAACCCGTCACGACGACTTCCTCCATCTGTCCCACGTCCTCTTGCATCACCACGTTAATCGTATCCTGTCCCGAGTATTTTATCTCTTGTGTTTTCATCCCGACAAAAGAGAATACCAGCGACAACTTTTCCATTTCCGGGAGTTTTAACACGTACTTTCCGTCACCATCCGTCGCCGTGCCCAGTGACAATCCTTTGACACTGACGGTCACTCCCGGCAAAGGTTCTTTTTTATCATCCGTCACCCGTCCCACTATCCGGATCTCTTTCTTTTCCGGCTCTTTCGAGTTCTGGATAACAATCACGTCCCCTTTAAACGTGTACGATAAACCGGTATTTTTCAAGCACATACCCAAAATATCCCGTACCATAGTTTGCTGCACGTCCACAGACACTTTCTGAATGGATTGTACATCTTCCGATTTGTAAATAAACATGTAATCGGTCAACCGTTCTATATTCTTGAACACCTGACTCAATGTTACATCGGACAATTTCAAATCGATACGCGCTTCTTGCCCGCGAATGGTAGCGTGACAAGTGCAGAATCCCAAAAGCATAAATAATGCAAATGTCCTCATTTTTCTTAGCGTTTGTTGAATTTTTCGTTTTTTTCCCATAACTTTGTTTAGCTTATTATTAAATTAATACAGATGTTAGCTGAGGGGCTAACAGGTAAGGGGATGTGAGGGCATCTCCTTATTTTATTGACTCACGTAAATTGTTTTATCCGCGTAAGTGAAACGAATCCCTTTCGTTGTCTGGAGATATTCCAATATCGTTTTCACCTCCGCGTACCGGTTGGAATGAAGATAAAAGCGGACATCTTTCAGTGAGGGCCGAGTGTACACCACTTTAAAATCATACCAACGGGACAATTGCCGGAAAATATCTTCCAGACGCTCGTCGTTAGCGATAATCTTGCCTTCTTTCCAAGCGAGGGTTTCCCGGACATCGGCTTGTTTCGTTTCTAATTTCCCGGAAACACGGTCGAATATCGATTGACGTGAGGGCGTCAACGTGATATCCTTACCCACTTCCGGAAATTCCTGTCTAATCTTCCCGGTGACGAGAGTGGTAATCACCATGCTTTCGTCATCGTAAGCCTTTATATTAAAACTCGTCCCGAGTACCTGCAAATCCATGGATTCCGTGTTCACGATAAAAGGGGCCTCCGCATCATGCTCCACCTCGAAATAGGCCTCCCCGTTCAAGTAAACCCTTCGTTCCCCATTTGAAAAAGTTTCGGGATACTTCAACGAACTTCCCGCATTCAGCCACACCCGGCTACCGTCAGCCAAGACGAGATTAAACTCGCATCCCCGGGGTACAACAAGAGTATTGTACTCCACCTGTCCGGCAATCGAATCCGACTTCGCCACGTACTCCAATCTCCCGGAGTCAGCCAGTTGAATATCTACCCTCCGGGTGGAACGAATGATCTCCGTATTTCGGGGAGAAATAGGTATCTCCTTGCCATCAGCCAGTTTCAGTATCGGCACGTTTGCAGCGGGAACAGAAATGACAGTCAAAGCAGCGGGTTCCGGCGACCGTTGTTGCCAATTCCAAACCGTCAACCCGGAAACCAGAATCACGGCAATCACGGCGGCATACCTTACAATTCCTACCCGCAAGCGATGGCGGCGCACCCGCCCCACAACCTGTTTTCGAGCCTCATCATTATCTATCGCTTCCCACCGTTTCGCCCAACGGACCAAATGAAACTCTTTCACCCGTTCCGCGAAAATTCGTTGAGCGTCCATATCCCCGGCAAGCCACTCGTTGAACTCCCGTTTTTCCGCCTTGCTTAATTCCCCCGAAAGATACTCCCGGATTCGCATTTCTTTTTCATCCTTATTCATCGTGTCGTATTCGTCTACTCATTTTATAAGACAAACACAAGAATCAAAAAATGGGTGAATCAATTTTGAAAGTTTTTTTAGAAATTATTTCTCTCCAAGATAAAAAATAGCAATAAAGAATCAGGAAATTGCTGCCGCAATTGCTTCAAACCACCGCTTAACAGCGTCTTCACGGTATTCACGGACACCCCCAACTCTTCAGCCGTTTCCTTGTATTTTTTTCCTTCAACGACAATCGACATGACCACCATTCGGGTCTTTCGCGGCAATCTCTCTATCGCTTGGCGAATAGCCTCGATCAATTCCAAAGAAACGGTCGTCGCTTCCTCCTCGATGGCATCATACTTCAATAATTCCGCTTGCGCGAACTCCTTCTGGTCCCGAATCCTGTTCAAACAAGCGTTTTTCACGCTCCGGAACAAATAAGTACTCAAAGCCTCCGGAGTCAACTGCCGGTAAGCGTTATTCTTGATAAACTGGTAAAATACCTCCTGCACGATATCCTCCGGAAAACTACAATCATCAAGCATCGAGCCGGAAAATAGCACCAACGGCTTATAATAGCGTTGAAATAGCAATTTCCCGCCCTCATTCATATTCCTCTGAAAGGCAGTTAATATTTCCGAATCGGACACACCCATTTCATCCAATTTTCCATTTAATAATACAAAGATAAAAATTAATCGTTCAATCGCGCTATTGACAAGAGCAGAATTCTTGAAACAAAAATTCCCGATACACGATTTATTCCACGATAAACGTGTACCCGTATATTTCGTCACTCACGTTAAGATATCACGAACTCTGGATTAAATTACATTCATGAAAACAAACCAACAGAATTTGTTTCCTAAACGACTTTTCAAAAAAGTAATGGTATCTCTCCTGTATGCCTTCACCGCTTTCACTTGAATAGCAAGCACTTTGGCAATCTCCTCGTTCTTTTTTCCCTGTAAGTGTAACTCGAACACCTCTCGGCTACGATCCGGTAATTCCTGTATAGCCAGAAATAGTTCCCGGTAAATTTCTTCCCGCATCAAATTATACACCCTTTCTTTCTCTTCATTGGATTCCCGACAAATATAAAACATTCTCCATAACAAACAAAATGCTTGTACACCTCCTCCAATTCAGACATGGAAAAGGTGAAATAAACTGAATAATTATAATTTTTCATGTATCTACTTTATACTTGCTTTATATCATCTCCTATTTAACTCCCATTTAACTCCTATTCATCTCCTATTATAAAGGTCGTTAAATAGAATTTTAATTGAAATTAAATAAAATTTGATACATATTAAATATATGGTATTATCACTATAAATAGTAATAAGATTACTGAATAGTCCATTAATTCTACTCGAACGCACACTGTACTCGAAAAGAAAAAGCCCGCCTTTCCAGACGGGCTTTTATTACAAACCATTAAAACAACATCTATTTATTCTTCAACGTCTTGGCAATCTTCGCCGCTAAAGCCTGATAATGAAGTCTATCCTCTCCTGTCGAGGTCGCAACTTTACTGTTGATCAACTTTTGTGCTTTAAAAGCCAGATCGATCAAATAAACAGAAGAATTATCCAACGCTTTCACATCTACCTTTTGCAAGAACCCATAACCGGGAGTACCGAATTGCTCTTGCCTTAATTGAGAAGCGATATAACCGGCTCCATTCTCTGACTCTATTTCCCGGAGTTTATTCTCGAACAAACGAACCATTCCACTAGGATCAAGATCATAAGCTAAAATCTCGTCGATACTCGGCGCGTAAGCCGTGTTCAAACCGAACAACCCGCCGGATTGTTTTTGGTCTGCCAAAGGAGCAAGCACCAAATCCACGAGCGTACTTTGCAATAGTTTGTCACCATCCGTCAGTTTCGTGCCCTTTATAGCACTTTCAAAAGCACCGTTATACAAATCGTTCAAGAACTCCTTCACGGTATAGGGATTAGAAGCGATATGTGCGGAAAGTAAAACGTTATCCTTCAATCTTGTCAAATTCCCGGCCAATTTTGTTCTTAATAAAGTAGTCATATCCACTCCCATGGGGAATTTTTTGAGCAAAGGAGATTTACTTAACCAATCCGCGTTCCTGTATTCATTCAAAAGCCAAGCCAAAGAAGCCTTTTGCACATCTTTCGGCACAGACACGTAACGTTCGCCGGGAGTACCTTCCTTGATCTCCGTCAAATAGATACCACCCACGTTATAAGAGACATTCGTGATATAGCGGAAATACTGGTTGGCGATCTGATTGTACAAACCGGAACGGTGGCTGTAATCCGGATCGTTATCAATCCATTGTTCCAGATTAGGCAAAATATATTTCAAATTCTTAATCCCGTAAGTACTTGCCTTGATCGGGTCGTCACCCAAATCCTCTTCAATAGCACTCGGGTCATAGCGGGATAAAATCTGTTGCCTTCCGTAACGATAAATAGGATCGCCTGCCTTCTCGTCTACCCAACTTTCCAGAATAGCTTGCTCTTCCCACATATCTTTCGCTTGAGGGAGATATTGATAATTCCATTTGATCGTGAAATAGTCGTAAACACCCAAATCCGGGGGTGTCAACTTCACGCCTTCATCCCCGGGTTGCGCCACGTAATTGAAACGGGCGTAATCCATAATGGACGGGGTTGTCCCGTATCGTTGAGTGAACGATACCGAGCGTAACGAATCCACCGCGTAAGCAGCGGAAGATGCCATATTATGCATGAAACCGAGCGTGTGACCGATCTCGTGTGCCACGATGTATATCATCGACTCTTCCATGATGTCTTTCGGCATTTTTTTCGCCCGTATTCTGGGATCAACCTGTGCCGTCTGCACGAAACGCCAGTTGTTCACCAAACGAATCACGTCATTGTAAATCAACACCGTGGCATTTATAATCTCTCCCGTGGAAGGATCTACCCAAGAGGGACCCATCGCGTTCTCCGTAGTTGACGGCAAATAACGGATACAAGTATACTTGATATTGTCCGGATCAAATTCGGGATCGTTCTTAGGGAAATCACGTACTTGCATCACGTTCTTGAACCCGATCGCCTCGAAAGCTTTATTCCAGCTCAAGATAGCTTTCTTCACCGGACTGATCCACTCCGCCGGGAAAGCATCGTCCACGTACCACACGATAGGTTTCACCGGCTCCACCAACTCTCCCCGTTGATAAGCGGCCACGTCTTTCGGCTCCAAACGCCAACGATTCGCCAACGAGTATTTTTGGATTCCGTCCTCTCTCGTGGAAACATGATACTTGCTCGTGTTGAAAACACTTACTCGTGAATCTGAAACGCGGGGACGCATTTTGTCTTCAGGCAGGAGAACTAAAGAACGGGTTACCTTGCCCGTGACCGGAAGATTGTCCAGTAGCGTGAAAAACAAAATCTTAATCGAAACTTTGTATGTCATATAAGATTTAACGACCAGATTATCATCGAAACTCTTGATTTCATCCAATCCGGAAGCTTCCTTGCGGAAATCACCTGTCACGCTAAGCATTCCCATGCGCGGCAAAAACGAAAAGTCCTTCACATCCGTGGTAAATAATTCCGTCATATCAACCACCACTGCCGACCGGTCGTTATTATAAGTTTCGATCTTGTAACTTGCCACGATAGCATCGGCATAACTCCGGTTCACGGCATTTTGCAACGCCTCGTTGCCGGGATCAATCGTCGCGGATGTCGTGATATTCTTTAAATAAATACAACTGTCACCCATCACGAAACGCACGTGTAAAGGATCATTCTGTTTATACCCGACATCCCCGAACATGGCATCGGAAGTCTCGGTCAACGTCGAAGCCAACAACATTTCCCGCCCCAGATATTTCAAGGGGATCTCGAAATAAAGTTTGCCGTTCAGTTTATGCATCGTGATAAAATTACTCTTTGCCGTCACCTTGCCCGGTTTATTCAGCAATTTGTCATAATCCGTCTGCACGGGAGTTGCTTCTTTTTTCTCCACAGCAGCTTTCTTCTTTTTACGGGAAGACGCCAAAGCCTCTTGGCTAACGGGTAGCACGAATACGGCTACCAACAATACTAACATCCATTTTTTCATAAAAATCATCTTAAAAATAAAATTCATATATAATTGAAAAACATACAATTCTCTCTTAAATGTCGGTAGTTACCCTACCGACATTTATCGTGAAATGAAAAAAACACATGATCAGAGTTCCGGTCCCCGCGCTATCGCTTCCAGATCTACATTATACTTCTCTTTCATGTAATCGAGTACCTCCAAGCGTTTTTTCTGTATCAACGGGTAATCCGCGGGAGGATATATAGACAAGAACTCCTCTTCCGTGTAACGGAAGCCCAAGAAAACATAAGTCAAAAAGTTCAAGGTCGGGTTCGTGTAACTAATCCCCCAAATACTTCCGAAGTTATAAATATCTCCTGACAATGTCCCAAGGAAACCTCTTTTCAAATAATAATCCGCATCACTGGTATTCCACGTGTTTATATCCTTCGTGTAATTGAATCCATCATGAAAACTGGCAGGAATGACCACTTTCCCCCGATCTATGGCAGACTCTAAAAACTGTTTCATAATTCTTATCCGGTGCTCCCTCAACTTTTCCCAAGTAGCGGGAAATTCAGTCACGCTCGGGTTATAAATAGAATTTGCCCAAAAATCCAACCCTCCGGTGAAATTCGTTACAGCTTCCGTTGATATCCCTCCCGACCAACCGACGGTTTCTGTCCTGTAATCATGAATAAGAAAATAATACATAGGCAAAACGGAACGAGACAAATCCGTCGGCAAATAATCAAAAATATGTTCCTTCATGAATTTCACGTGATTTTTAGCCTGTTCATCCGTCAATGACTCTCCCGAATAACTCGTTTGCCCGGAAATAGCCCAAGCCCGACTGAAATCCAAAGGAGAGAATCCCTTGTAAATCAAGTACACGTCATGTTTCTCTTTCATCTCTTCAGCAATCTCATCCCATTCATTCGTACCCTGCGGGAACTGGTAACGCAGTACGACATCAGCTTCTCTCGGGACAATCGCATCTTCATCGTTACATGAAGCGAATAATCCCCAAGCCAATAATATTAATACGATATATCTCATAACTTTCTTTTATTATATCCGACATTATCTTGGATTAGCCAATTTATTTTGGATCAACGCTCTATTTTGGTTCATCACGACTTGCGGTATAGGCAACGTGTAGCCGGGATCCTTCTCCTGCAACACGTACTCGACAGGCGTTTCCCCCGCGTTCCACACGTGCTTGATGGACGGCATTCCATAACGGCGCAAGTCGAACCAACGATGAAACTCAAAACACAGTTCCAACCTCCGTTCTTGCCGAATTTTATCCACGAGGTCTTTTCCGGTTAACCCGGAAACTTCTTTACCCGGGGCATCGGTAGTAAAACGCTTTGCCCGCAAATCATTCAACACTTTCAGCGCAGTCGCTTCATCCCCGTCCAAAGCTGCCGCTTCAGCCAAATTCAGGTAAGCCTCCGGCAAACGGAACGCTTGCGAAAAAGAGGTTGATTCGAGCGAATGAGCAAATGAGGTCGTATTTTTCCCGAAAGGCAGAAATATATCAGCATAATTCTGTTCCCGAAATATATAGTATTCTTTGCGTAAATCCCCCTCTTTAAAACCGGCAATCAATTCCGGGGACGCATTAAAAATACTAAACCTATAACTCAATTGTACCCCAAGATAAGCATCAACGTCCGCCACCTTGCCGAATAACCAAATCACATCGGACGCATTCTCGTTTATAAACGGATAATAAGACAGAGAACCCGGTATTTCCAACGTATTGAGGTCTATTAATGAAAATTCCCAATCGTCAATCACTTTCTTGGCATATTTAGCCGCCTCTTTCCAATTCTCCATGTAAAGGTACACCCTTGATTTCAGCAATTGCACCATCGGTAAATTTACACGCAAATCTTTCTTGTATTGCAATTCTTTGGGTAAAGTCTGGTAAAGTTCCTCCGCATCACCCAAATCTTCCAATACTTGTTTATAAACTTCTTCCACCGTATTCCGGGCAATATCACTTTGTTCCACGCCACTATTCAATTTTAACGGGATACCGAGTGCCTTCGGGTTATAATTATAAGGCTCCCCAAAAATATTTACCAAATTGAAAAAATAGAACCCTCTTAAAGCATACGCTTGAGCTTGTACCAATGTTTTTTCATTATACGTACCGTTCACTTTATCTATATAATCCAGTACCCCATTTACCCCCAAGATAAATCTATAATGGGATTCCCATATATCTTTATAAAGCGAATAAACCTTATTAAGTTCCTCGAACATATCGGGATGCCATGAATATAAATATTTGATAGCATTTGCTTTAGGTTCATCATAACTTGATATCGTTCCCGTTTGGGACGTATAAGTAATATCATCATCCAGCAAGTTGAGCCCGGCACTCAGAACGGTATACGTACCAAGCGGTCGAGGGTAACCGACACCCAATAACATCTCGTCCAAAGAAACGATATCCTTGGGAATATACAAGGTGTCGGATTTGGGTTCCAAAAAATTATCACAACCCGCCAAACCGAGAATAACGATTATTAATAATAAATTCTTTTTCATCTTGTTCATTCATTAAAATCCTACATTAATACCCAAAGAATAAGTCTGCGGAATCACACTTTGCACTCCATTAGTCATCAATTCCGGATCATAACCGTCAAAACGTTTATTGGCGATCACGAACACGTTGTTCACGGTTGCACTTAAGGCAAGCGTTTTAATTCCCACACGTTTGCATAAATCCAACGGCATATTCCAAGTCAAATTAATCTGACGACAACGCAAGAAAGAAGCATCCACCACCAAAGCATCCGAATTTCCCCAAATCGAGTACCAATTCAATTCCGTTTTATCCGGGAGCATTATTTTCGGGTCTATAATTCCGCGAGTCAAAGCCGGTATATTCGTCTTCGTTTCATCACCCGGTTTTTTCCAACGCTTCAACAAATCACGACTTAAATTCGAGTAAGGTTCCGGAACTTTTCCACTCAAAAACGAACCATAGGGATTCGGAAGACGTTTCTTACCACCCAGTATAAGAGCGAAATCGGAACTCAACACGAAGCTCTTGTAACGTATTCCCAGATTCAAACCTCCCGTGAAATAAGGATCTTTCTGCCCGGACCAAACCATGAACTTGGTCGGATCCATATTAGCATCCCGTTCCTCCTCCGGAACATCCATATAATTAAACACTGGACGACCGTCCTCATCGCTTAACCCCTTAAATGAAAACGACCAGAAACTTCCCACGGGGTATCCTTTCTTTGCCAACTCCGTGGTTTTCGCGTTAAGTAACTCGTAATACTTCGGGTTTTCCTTTGTTGCCGATTTTGCTTTATTCCAGTTTTTCGATGAATTCAAACTGACACTTACAGCAAAGTCTTTTGTCCGGACAGGCGTGAAAGCGACCGTAAATTCCAATCCTTTATTATCTATCAATCCCCCGTTAAGTTCCAAAGAAGTTTTCCCGTATTCATAAGCGACATCCTGCATCACGATAGCATTCGACGAACGAGTATAATACTCGGCAGTCACGTTAAACATCCTGAAAAGTTCCAGATCAAGCCCCAGATTCCACGAAGTCGTACGCTCCCAAGACAAATGAGGATTCGGCAGATCGGCAACCGACGACCAATATTGCTGGTAAGTATTATCAATACTTTCTCTATTCAGAATCAAGTCCATCGATTTATTTGAAAGAGCATTTCCCTGTATACCATAAGTAACACGGAAAGCCGCATTATTCAACCAATCGAGAGTCGACGCCATAAAAGGCTCTTCGGTAACCCGCCACAGCAAACCAAATGAATAAGTCGGGTCCAAACGCTTTTTCACATCTTGCCCGAACCGGTTTGACATATCATTACGAATATTGGCATTCAACACGTAGCGGTTCTTGTAAGAATATGCCAATGTCCCGAACCATGAAAAATAATTGTCGGTCTGATCGCTTTTATTCCAAGAGGGACGACCGTAAACGGAATATATATCCTCCAGCGGTCCCAAGGGCTTTTGGGCTACATAAGGAGCGTTTATCGGCACTAATTTATCAAAATCCGTGGGACGAGCCAATTTATATCCCCGCTCGGGCATATATCCCCATACCATGTTTTCAAGAGTCATGTTACGATTAGAACGCACCTCCATCCCCAACATCACGTTCAAACGATGATCCGTGTCAAACGTTTTCGAGTATAACAATTTATTCTGCACGTTGTAAGAAGCCTGCGTAATCTCGTTCGTGTACAAAGACCCCCCGTAAGGTAGCATGGCTGCTTTGAACTCCGGATCGCCTGTCCCCTTGGAACCATAATCATACCCCCTGTATTCCTTGGCAATGTAATAGGTACGTTCCAACGCCTCAACTTCACTATTTTTGGTATAATGGTTGTATCCGCCGGTAAATTGGTAAGTCAGCCCGCTAATAATCTCCCATTTGAAATCAACAGACGAAGCTATCGTGAAATTACGTACCTTGGAACCACTGTTATCCCGCTCGTTAATAATATTATATCCTAACGATTCCACGTTCCCGTTATACGTGTAACTTGCCCGTTGCTGGTAAAACAAAAGATCCCCGTGTGCATCGTAAGCCGGAATGGCACGGCTAGTGGAAAGAGCGTAATCCATCGGATTCACGCCAGGCCCAAAACCATTCGTGAGCACTGATGTCCCGTTAGCCGTAACATCCAAGGTGATATTATTCCGCAATTTCGCGTTAAAAGCAATTCTTCCGGTATACCTCTCGTTATCGTTCCCGGTCTCTTGACCGTTCTCTCTAGTATACCCCATAGACGCGTTATAAGTAAATTTCTCCGAACCCCCGGAAACACTGACACTGTGCTGATGACTAAAAGCATTGCGGGTAAGCAGCTTCAACCAATTCGTGTTCACGCTTTCCAGCTCCTGTTTGCGTTTCAAGAAATCAGTTCGTGAAATATCCTTTTCTAAAAACATCCGGTACAACCCCTCGTAAACATCCATCTGTTTTATGGGCTTATACGTATAGAAAGAACCTTCCTCTATGGTTTCGTCAGCAAACGTCACCCGTTCTTGAGAATTCATTAAATTAAATCGATCGTATGTGGGACGAGCCGTAAACGAAAAATTCCCCGAGTAATTCACCGTCATGCGATCGGCTTTCCCTCGTTTCGTGGTAATCACGATAACCCCGTTGGAAGCCTTCGACCCGTAAATTGCCGTGGCGGATGCATCCTTCAACACCGTGATCGTTTCGATATCCTGCGGGTTCAACCATGAAATCTGGTTACCGATAATCGTGGATAAATCCTGCGTCATCACGGCTGTTGCCGTCAATTTAATCGGGTCAGCTTGAATAATACCGTCGACCACCCACAAAGGATCGGTATTTCCCAACAATGTGGAAGCTCCCCGAATCTGAATCTTGGGACTCGTGCCCACGCGGCTGCTCGTATTCATCACGATCATACCTGCTACCCGACCTTGCAACATCTGATCGATAGAAGAGTAATTCGGCATCATAATACTGTCCGCTTTCACCGAGTTATAAGACCCCACCATATCTTGGCGGTTGATACTCTGGTAACCGGTAACGACAACTTCTTCCATCGCATTCAGCTCCTCTTTCATCACCACGTTGATCGTGTCTTTCCCTTGATACTTCATCTCCACGGTTTCCATACCAATAAAAGAGAAAACCAAAGAAAATTCATCCAAATTAGGAATCTGAAGACGATATTTCCCGTCTTTATCCGTGGCGGTACCTATCGACAAACCTTTCACCATCACCGTAACACCCGGTAGCGGGGCTCTCTTAACGTCTGTCACCAAACCGACGACCCGCACGCTCTTCTGTTGAGCAACGGCAGTTTTTTTCACCAACATCACCACGTCCTTGTCATACTTGAAGGTGAGGGAAGAGCCGGCAAGCACATCCGCCAACACGTCTTTAACCTTCTTGTTCTCGACATCCACGTCGACCGTGGGAATCTCGTTCATCTGCTCCGCGTTGTACAAAAAACGCAATCCCGTCTGCTTGTGAATAGCATCGAACAACTCGTACAAGCTGACCTTTGTTAATTTTAACGTCACGTTCTGTTCCTGTCCCAAACCTTCCGCGGCAACAGAAAACACGAAAAACATGACAAAGAAGACTGTTAATCTCATGATTTTCCAATTTTTTTCGCGCACTCGACCCAAAAAGAGGCACGACGTTCTCTTTTTTTTCATACTTTTGTATAAGAATTTTTGTGTTAAACATGATAACCGCATCCCCCAAGATGTTGTTATCGGATTATTACAATCCGGAGAGTCGCCAAACTCTCCGTTTTTTTATTTAGCACTAACTATCACTGTTCTATCTTTCACGCTGAAACGTGCGTCCGAGGTATTCTCCAAGAAAAACAACAATTCCTGAATATCGGCATACCGCTGCATATTCCCGAAGAAACGCAAATCCTTAAGCGATTCGTTCTGGAAGAACACGTTTACGTCATACCAACGTGCGGCCTTTTCCATAATCGACTCCAACCGCTCGTTCACGAATACCACATCCTGACTCTTCCAAGCAATATAAGGATACACGTCGACCTCCTTCACTTCTGCTTTCCCGGTCGCCTCGTTTGCCACTCCCAGCTGATTCGGTTTCAACCGTACCTCTCCCGCAGTACGATTCGCCTTAAAACCGACCGAACCTTTCACCAGTACCGCTTGGATTTCATTATTCTTGTAAGTATTCAAGTTAAACTCCGTGCCGTACACTTTCAGTTGGTACTCTCCGGAACGAACCATGAAAGGCTTTTTCGTATCTTTCTTCACGCTAAAATAAGCCTCTCCTTTCAAACGTACTTCCCGCTTATCGGCAGTAAACTTCACCGGGTACTCCAACTCCGAATCGGCATTCAACCACACCTCCGTTCCGTCTGCCAGAATCACGAAAAACTCTCCTCCTCTCGGCACGATAATCTTGTTATATATCACTTGGTTTGCCGTTCCCGCCTGTCCCGTGTTGTACTCGATTCCTTTACCGCCCTTCATCTTCACAACAGAACCATCCTGTTCCAGAATCGCGTTTTTATTGTCCGCCAAATCAATGACTTCACCGGAAGAAAGTACAAGACTCGCTCGCGGGAACCCATGACAGATCACCTCATTCCGGGCAATCGACTTTTTTTCGGGCAAAGGTTTATTCATCAAGTACACTCCACCCAACGCCACAATGATCGCTATCGAAGCAACCGCACCGTACCATACCCGACGCACTTTCGTTCCGTTTATCCGGCGTAACATCAACTTCTTCCCTTTCACGGCATCCACCAGTTGTTCCTTCCCAGCCCACCGGATATGCAAGCAATCCTTCACCAACCTATCGAACTCTTCTCTGTTCTCGGGGGCAGCATCCAACCATCGCTCTACAACAGCACTCTGCGCATCATCCAACTCCCCGTTGAAATAATCCAGCAACAACGTTTCCTTTTCCAGACCCAATAAATCTTTTTCCATAGTCCAATTTGTTTTCACACATAATACCGGAAAACTTCAAAAAGGTCTAATGGACTTGTGATTTTTTTTCAAAATTATTTTTTATCGTACAGGCTCAGTCCCCTTATCTCCAGCGACAATAGAAAAGCAAAAAGCCCGAGAACAACTCTTTATTCAACCGCTCCCGCAACTTCTTCACGGAGTTCCCCAGCAATGTTTTCACCGTGGAAACGGAAATCCCGTACCGTTCCGCCACTTCACGATACTTCAGTCCTTCCAAGAAAACACAATTCATTATTTCCCGGCTCCGTTCCGGTAATAACGCCATTTCTTCCAACACTCTCGACACGAGCTGGTCATGCCGTTCATTATACTCTTCGAAAACCAGCTCCACGTGATCCAATACCGAGGCATTCCGAAAAACATCCCGCTTTTCAATCCGCTTGAAACAACGGTTACGCACGGACACGTGAAGAAAAGAAGACAACGTCTCCGGCTTGAATCTCAGATAAACCTTATCTTTCCAAATAGAAACAAATAAATCCTGCACCACGTCCTCCGCCAGATTCATATCCCGCAAAAAAGTATCCGCCCAAACCACCAAAGGTTTATAGTACGCATCAAATAACAGCTCCATTCCCTTTTGGTTCATGGAAGACAACATGACACATATCTCTTGATCCTTTTTTCTCCCGGAATTATTCACTCGCTTTATTTCTAATAATTAACTACTCTTTCATCTCAAATCCATATTGACAAAATTAGAAGAAATTATCATACCACCAAAAAGGAATGCTTAAAAATCCATTCTAAGACTTTTAAGCATTCCAAAAGAAGTGAGCATCTCACTGGCTGTCACAAGCACTTATTTCAACAACCGCTCTTGTATAATCTTCTCGTATTTCTCGGGATCTGCCCCGATTTCAACAATAGGCTTTCCGTTCACGGGCAAAAAGAACAAGGTCGGCAACGCGTTTATATTAAATTTATTGCACAACTCTTTTTCCTTGTCGGCATTCACTTTCAAGAAAATCACTTGGTCTTTATATTTTTCCGCCAATTGCTCCATCACGGGCAATAATTTCATGCAGGGACCGCACCACGAAGCCCAGAAATCAATTACAACCGGCTTGTCGCCCTTGTACGTGAACTCCGTCCCGTTCTTGTAATCATGAATGTTCTCCCGGAAATAGATGCCCGTGATCTCGTTCAGTTTCCCGGGTTCCAGCTTGACTTTTTTCTCCGTCTCCTCATCTTTCACTTCCACGAGGTCAAAAGGTTGGAAATAAATTGTCTGGCGAGTGAAATCCACCGAGAGAATCCCGTGTTTCAATATACCCGCACCCACCACGGAACGTAGAAGGGAACCATTCACGGGGATTACCGTTTCTTGCAAAGATTCCCGTACAAAATCACATCGTGATGCCACCTTAGCGGGACTAGATACCGGAGTTTTGCCGTACCCGTTATACACGGGAACCGCATTTCCCGACGCCCCCTTCAGACGAGCAAAATCAGCCTCGTTCAATTCCACCAATCCCGAGTTCCAAGTATCCAATATACAAGAGAAAGTCATGCCGTCTATCGTTACCGGACATTCCATCCCGACGCCTTGTAACAGTTTGGCATTCGCACGATGATCCAATTTCATGTAAACGGGACGATAAGGCTGTGACATCGTTATCTTTTCCCGACGGGAATCAATGGTTAAAACCACCCCCCGGAAAAGAGCCCCTCCCATGACACCGGCAACGCCCAACTCCCGCAGATAAGGTTCATCTTCCAGTATAAAAGCCCCAAGCTCATTAGCGAAAGCGCTATTCCCGAAAGAAATCGAATGAATCGACACGACCTTGGACGTCGGTACTTTTTTGAACTGGAACGTACTGTACGGGAGTTTTCCATTGCTACCCGGGTCGATATTCAACTTCTCCACGTACTCCGGCAATATTGCCGGATGTCCTGCCAAGTCTAACACGAAATCGGCATCCATACCGTTCACGACACACGTTATAATGATTTTCCCGTCTACCACCCGGTAATCTCTTACCTCGGAAACGTTATTTTTAACCTGCGCCCACGATACCACGGGGAGCAAGACCACCAAAAGCCACACGAATAATTTACTTTTCATCTCTTGTTTCGATTTTAATAAATAATTACTTTCTCCCCCTCTCGAGTTTGAATCGTCAATTTTGTTTTCTTTTTTGCCTTCAATTCCGGGATTCCGTTAAGGATGCTCTCGCAAAAATCATATTTCCCGACAGGTTTCCCGTTAATATTAAGCACCTTGTCGCCCATCTCCACGACATCTTTCATATCTCCCCACACGGCTGCAACCACCAGATCACCGTCTTTCACCTGCAATCCCACGTTATGAGGTTTCTCCTCCAACTCATTCTCCGGCTTATAGGATTCAAAATAAAAACGGGCTCGGGGATAATCTATCGTCACCTTACCGTAATCCAGTAATTTGACGCCTAACAACGTGTAAGGAGGCGTGGCAGTTTCCGCTATCACGTTCTTGAATTTAGTCCCCGCCACGGATAACAACGGGAAGTTCACTCGCCGTGAATCACGCTCCGCGGCTATTCCCCCCACGCCGATAGAACCCACGCTACGCCCCTCGGACAAAAATTCATAAGCGGAGCCGGATGGCAATACCTCGAAATCGGATTCCTTCAATGAAAGAAATCTCGGGCAACCCGTGTCAAACAGGCAAATAATGTTGTGTCCGCTTCCCACTTGAAGTGATATGACAGGCATTCTCGCTTGCATGAAACGAGCCATTTTCCGAAGCGACACGATAGACTCTTTCTCGGCGGTGGTGATGATCACGGTCTTCTTTTGCCCGTCGATCACCACGATTGATTGCGCCAACAAATCGCTCCCTATCAAACCGTCGATCGGAAAACAAGCCAAAGGCGACGGTTCCGGCAGTTTCATCGCCGGCACATTCTTGAAACGAAACACGTTATCGGGGGTTTCTATACTATCGATCTGCACAAGCGGGTAAAATGACTTGCGCCCGTTCGCGTCGGTCACTTCCAAGGAATCCGTCACTGCCAGCCCGTACTCCCGACAAAATTCACCCGTCAAGGTAGTTCGGGATGCCCCCGTGTCGAAAATAAACGAACGTAGAGTCCCGTTCAATTTCATCTCCACAACCATCTTGCCCCCGACCATCCGGTAGGGCAATTCTGCCTTGTATTGCTGCGCAATCGCCGGAAAAACGCTCACGCAAAGCAAGCATAAAATGATAATCTTGTATCTCATAGCTTATTTACTTAATTTATCAGCGGCTTTCACGGCTTCCAAAGCATTCACAATACCACCGGAAAGGCACAATTGTTCAAAAAGATACAGGTCGACGGCATTCTTCCCTCCTCTCGTGACGTTCTTTTCCAATTCCACGCCCTTCCGGGAGGTCACCGTCTGTAACAATATATCACGAATCTGGCTACCTGTCAATTTCGGGTAGTATGTCTTAATCAAAGCCGCAACACCCGCTACCGTGGCGGAAGCCATCGGCACGCCATTCCCGTACTGGTAGACATCTCCCGTGCAAGCGGACAATACTTTTATCCCCGGGGCGTAAATATCCAACTCCTTCGCCCCGAAATTCGAATTCGTAGACGGCATTCCTTCTTTGTCGGACATTCCCACCGTCATCAGGTTGGTCAATTCTTTTCCGCCATCCATCCAACGATTCGGGAAAAACGTTTCCTCGCTCATGTCACGGGACATCTCGTGCACGGGGACGATAACCAATACCCCTTTTTGTTCTGCATAGCGAATCGCCTCGCTTATCCATTGTTTTTGCACCTCCGGGTACAACGAGTTCTGTTGCGGCAACACCACGACAGAAGCCCCGTGCTCCACGGCATAACGAATCGCTAAAGCCATGTCTTTCAAGTAAGGTTCTCCCGCACCGGCTTCTACCACCAAGGTCATAATTCTCGCTTGTTCAGCGATGGGATTGTTGCGTCCTTCCACATCCCGTTGTCCGGCAATCACCCCCGCGATCATCGTCCCGATAGCGGCATCCGCGGTCAACAACACGTTATTCCCGTACGCGCGATCATTTATATCCAGATAATTGTCACCCACGATCGCTTGACGCCCGTCATTACCGTATCTCGCTACCGCCTGCTCATATTTCTTTTTTTGATCCGCAAGATAAGTCTCCGACAAAAAAGCATCGCGATTACGCTCCCACTCGTCATTTTTCATCATATGAGCCCTCATTTGCAACGCCGCGATCATTATTCCCCGGCTTGTGGGATCCTCTGCTGTTTTAGGCGAGCACATCTTCACGACATCTTCGACCGTGAATCCTGTCTTTTTTAGGGAAACCGCCCGTACCTCCCGGTCGAACAGCCCCATGTAATACCGGGAATTATACACCGAATTTATGGCTCCATAAGCCTGCAACAACCGGGACTCCCCCCGAACCACGGAATTGAAGTAATTATATTCTTCCATATTCTCGGGTGCAGCACACTCCTCTCTTTTCCCACTGGCAAAGGTGTAAAATTTACCCCCGTCTTTCATGATATCCCCGTACTTGTCTTTCAGGCGCAAGAACTCGCGTTCTCCCTCCCGGTTCACGGACGGCATCACCTGCCCGTCTTTGCCCCCGATGAAATTCCAGCCGTTCACGTCGTCCACGTACCCGTTTTTATCGTTATCCTTCCCGTCGGCTTTCTCTTTCGGATTCTTCCAAATATTCGCTTTCAACGCCTCGTGTTCCGTGTCGATACCCGTACCGATAAGCGCCACGATAGGTTTTGCTTTCGCTTTCTTTCCTTTCAAAAATTCATACGCCTCGTTTACACCAACGCCGTACACACCGTCTTTTTCAAAAGAACAATTATACCAGTCCCTATTCGACTGTTTTTGCTCTTCCACCTTTGAATTTTGTTTCACCAATTGAGCCTTTGCCGCACTACCAATAGCGACCAATACACTCATCATCAAGATTGTAAAATACTTTTTCATCATTACAGTTTTTTATTTTTATACAAAACGAACCCTTATTCGATTCAGTGATTTAATGATTTACGATTCAGTGATTCACTCAAATCAATCACAAAACCAATAATCACTCAATCACCCAATCAAAAAAATCACCTAATCCAAAATCACTGAATCTCTAAATATTTCTCGCTTTTTCTATTGCCTTTTTCACCTCGTCACCCCGCAAGTCACGGGCTATGATCTTACCCTCTTTATCGATTAGAACGATAAAAGGAATCTGATAAAAACCGTAGGCATCCTGAATTACATTTTGCTTGTTCCCTTTCGTGAATCCTTCCCGGTTCCACAAGGTCACCCAAGGTAATTTATCCTCCTCAACCATCCTACGCCAATCTTTTTCCCGGTTGTCCATGGATATCGTGATAACGACAAGATCATCCCCTTTCATAGAGTCGTACTCCTTAACCAACTTTCTCGCTTCCGTGCGACATCCCCCGCACCAAGAGGCAGAGAAATCCAACAGTACCAATTTCCCCCTGAAATCATTTAAGCTCACGTCATTCCCGTCCAAACCCACGAAAGTAAAATTGTAAGCCTGCTGCCCCAAAGCAAATTTCCGGCGACGTGCCACCTCATCCACGAGGTATTTCACTACCCGCGATTCCCTCTCGTTCTCGGGAATCATATCCAATATCTGCCTGTAAGACTCGTAATCCAGATCAAAGAATATCTTGTTCAAATACATCAACGAAACTCGTACCACGGGATCCAGTGCCGAATCGTTTTTCACGGGATTCTGGATCTCCTCCCGCCTAGAACCCGAAGCCCTGAATTTAGCCATGATATCCATATATTGCATATACAGATCAATCCCGTCGAATTCTATGGAACTCTCTTCCGGTCGGTCTTCATTCAAAAATCCTTTCAATATTACAGGACTATCCGTGAGGATCATCATTTCCGAGTAACTTCCGAAATGGACATTATACAAATCCTTCTTGATACGTACCGGTTTGGTTTTGAATTCCTCTCCACTCTTCACCGAACACTCGACAATCGTATTCCCCGACAAATCGGTCACCTTGATTGTCAACGGACGCAGCGTCCGCAGCTTCCCCTTCAGGGAAAACTGCGCGGAAACGCTAAACGTCAATAACATAAATAAAGTAGATACGAATAATTTCATCATATTAATCTTCTTTCAAAGCTGCCATTCGAGTAATATCCCAATCGTATTTATCTTTCATGTATTTCACCGTGAAATCATAGTACCGGATGATCAACGGGTACTTGTCTTCCGGGTACTTGATCAATACCGAGTCGCGAGTATAGCGCATACCCAATTTCAAATAATTAGAGAAATTGGTTTTGGCATCCATGGTCAGCGTTGTCTGGAGAGGTGTGAAATCGTAAGCCGTCACGAGCATACTCCCGGGATAACCGAGTTTCATATAATAATTCTCGGCATTCACCGAAGTGCTGAATTTTATCGAATAATCGAAAGCTCCTCCCGTTTGAAAATCTGCCGGAATCGCGATCGTACCTTTATCCACCATCTTGGTCAAAATGTTTTGCAGAATAACGGTACGCCGTATCTTATACTCCCACGGGGTTTTCGGCAAATCGTAAGGCTTATACGGTCTAATGATTATACTCCCGTAATCATAATAAACCAAATTTTCCTCCTTCGCGCGGAAAGAAAACGCCCAATAATCCAAACCATCCCAAAGACAGGGCTTAGGCGCATACCCGATAGCACCGGCAACCACTTGACGAAGATCATCGACCAAATAGATATAATTGGGTAACACACCTTTACACAATTCCGGTTTCAAGAAACCAAATACATGATTCTTGAAAAAATCGGTATAAAATATCGCGTACTCGTCACTCAAGGGTTCCCCGTAATATTTTATCGTGAACGTCCCGGACCAAGCTTGATTCAAATCCAAGGTATCGAAAGCCGTGTAAATGGGAATCGTTCCAAAGGTATTCGCGATTTCCAACAAATCTTGATCCCATGCGTTATCCCCTTGAGGAAATTCAAAACGACTGATACTGGAAGCATCCTCAGAACGGGGATACAATTTATCCTCATCGTTACAAGCAACAAACGTTGCCAACAAGAATATCAAACTAAAGGCATACTTGTATTTCATGGTTCCTCGTTTTATTGTAATGTTTTCTCGGTTGTTAATTTATTCTGAGTCAGGGCGGAGTTACGCTCTATCACGTTTACAGGAATCGGCAAGGTGTAGGCGGCATCACCCTCCTCCATCACGTACTTGCCTAAGTTTACCCCCAACTCAACCCAGCGACGCTCGAAACGAGGCATCCCGTAACGACGCAAATCAAACCAGCGCTGTCCCTCGAAACAGAGTTCCCGACGACGTTCTTCCCGGATAAAATTCAACAGCTCCTCGCCGGAATAATTTACCTCGTAATCAGTATCCGCCGCGTATCGCTTCTCACGTAAATCATTTATCATTTTCAAAGCCAAAGATTCGTCCGTGTCATAGACGGCTTCCGCAAGTATCAAATAAGCCTCCGACAAACGAAGTGACATACCGAACTCCGTTTTAGCTTTTACTTTATTATTATATTGCATCCCGCACTTGCTCCACGGGAGATAGTGCCCGGCAACCGGCTTCAGTTGCTCCGGTTTCGCACTCATCGGTCCGCGTAACTCTTCCACGAGATAGAGTGTCTTCCGCAAATCCTCTTCATCTTTATAACAAGCAATCAGATCACGGGAAACATTCACGTAATAGCCATAGGTGGTTCCATCTTCCATTCTTTCCCAACCCCCGATGATCCCGGTAAAATCCCCCGAATTCCCGTACACCCAAATGGTTTCCGGGTTATCCAATGACACGTAATTGGGATAAGAAGCATCTTCCCCTGCCGTGATGGTTGTTTTCTTCACGAACGATTTCAAGTCATACAACTCGAACCCCCAATCCCCGATCACTTTCTTCGCGTATCGGGCAGCCCCTTCCATATCCTCCATATGCAGGCATACGCGGGCATGGAGTAATTGCACTGCCGGTAAATTTATACGGTAACCCGCCGCATTCTGTTGATCCGTCGGCAAGAGCAGGAAATTCTCTTCCGCGGCATTCAAATCCTTCACGATCTGCTCGTACACCTTGGCAACCGTTTCCCTTTTCTCGAAACTACTTAACAAATTACTCGTTAATTTCAAAGGCACCCCGTCGGCATTCTTATCGTGATTGTACGGTTCCCCGAAAAGGTTTACCAGATTGAAATAATAGAACGCACGCAAAGCATAAGCCTGCGCGGCCACGTAAGCCTTCTCCTCTGCCGAGCCCTTCACGTCGTCCAGATAATCCAAAGCGGCATTCGCTCCCAAAATATACTGGTAATACTTGTTCCATTCCGAAACGGAAGTTTGCGAGGGGTATAACTCAAACATATGAGGATTCCATGAATAGATGTATTGCAAACCGACAATCCCCTGAGTAGAGGTCTGCAAAATACAGTCTTCACTCATCTCGATATCATCGTCAAAAGCATGGTGAAGATTGAACAACCCCTCGGAAGTTGCTAACGGGTAAGCATCTCCCAACAGCATCTCGTTCAAAGCATTGACGTTTTTGGGCACGTATTCACTAGGAGAATCCGGTTCCAAAAAGCTCGAACAAGCACATAAACTCGTGAGCAAAATTATATTGAATAATATCTTTTTCATATATCAAATCATTTAAAAACCAACATTAATTCCTACCGAATAGGTCTTGGGCATCACTCGATTGGGCATCTCCGGGTCAAAACCGTTGTAGCGCTTGGAAGCAATGACAAACAAGTTATTCACGGAAGCCGTCACCGTCAAACTATTCAACCCTATCCGTTGTGCCATCTCGTTGTTCAATCTCCAACTCAAGTTTAACCCCCGGCAACGCAAGAATGACCGCGGTACCGTCAACGCATCCGAATTAGCATAAGCGGTAAACAAATTATAACTGGAATTTACCGGTATTTCCATCGTGTAATTCTTACCTCCAATCACGAATCCCGGGATACTCGTGTGCGCCTCGTCACCCGGTTGTTTCCAGCGTTTCAACAAGTCCCGATTAAGATTATTTTCCGCGTCCGGCATATAAATCCCCGAATCCAAATCACGATAGGGAGAACTCAAACGGGCAACACCCCCTAACAACAGCGAAAATGAAGTTGCCAACGTGAAAGAACGATAACGAATATTCAAATTTACCCCTCCCGTGAAATAAGGGTCTTTCTGACCGGAGTATTTCAAGAAACTGGTCATGTCCCCGTTGTACTCCTCTTTCGACATGATGCGATTGAACATCGCGCGACCGTTTTCAGGATTCAACCCGGCAAAGTCAAACGACCACATACTTCCTAACGGATAACCTTTTTTCAAAATCCTTTCAGTAGTTCCGTTCAAAAATTGACCCAAATCGGCAACTTCTTTATCGACTTTTCCCCCGGAGTTCCAGTTCTTGGAAGAGTTCACGCTCATGTTAATACCGAAATTCTTCGTGTTCACCGGAACGAAAGAAACCGTAAATTCGATACCTTCGTTATAGATTATCCCACCATTGACAGACATGGCATCTCTACCGTTCTCGAAAGGAATGTCCTTGGAGATAATCGCGTTGGAACGCCGGATGTAGTAATCAATATTGGCATTCACTTTATTAAAGAACTGCAAGTCCAACCCGAAATTCCACGAGTGCGTGCGCTCCCAAGAAAGGTTCGGGTTAGGAATAGACTTGATGGACGAATAATACTCGTTGAATATCCCCAATACCCCATTCTGGTTCAATATTAAATCCGGACTGAGATTCGTCAAAGCATTTCCCTGAATCCCCCAAGTCGCTTTCAAATTCACGTTTGTCAATACCCGTTGGTTCCGCATAAATTCCTCCTCAGTCATCCTCCATGATAAGCCAAAAGAATAAGTCGGGTCGAATCGTTTATTCGTATTCTGCCCAAAACGATTGGAGGCGTCATTACGCACGTTGAAATTAAAAACATACCTGTTTTTCAACGAATAAGCCAAGGTCGCGAAAATAGAAAAGAAATTATCCGTCTTTTCGCTCAAAGTACTTCTACCGTTGTATAAATCTTCCAATATCCCGTAACCCGTCAAAGAGGCACCTCCCCCCACGGGGACAAAATCTTCCGGCAGAGTAGGACGTACCGTCAAATTGCCCCGGTCGGGTACATACCCGTAACGTGTGTTTTGATCGTTTTTGTTTTTCGTGGAACGGGCTTCTATCGCCACCATGGCATTCAAGCGGTGATTCTCGTTAAACGATTTCGAGAACATCAATTTATTCTGAACGTTATACGAGGTTACCGTGGCAGCAGAACTGAACAGCGTTCCCCCGAAAGGCAGAAGAGCCGCACTAAACCACGGGTGTTCGGCACTCACGGAACCATAATCATAACCCCGATACGTCGAGGCGATTGCCGTAGAACGCTCCAACGCCCATGACTGGCTGTTCGTCGTGTTGTACGAGTACCCACCGGTAAACTGATAGGTCAACCAACTCAATAATTTCCATTGAAAATCAAAACTCAACTTCAAACTACCCGTGTTGACTTCCGAACCCGTGTTTTCCAATTCATTAAGCACGTTGTAACCGATAGATTCTACTTCTTTATTGTACTTGTATTCCAGTCTTTTCCGGTAATAGGAATAACTTCCGTCTTCCTCGAATGCCGCGATGGAACGGCTTGTCGTCAAAGCATAGTTCAAGGGGTCTACCCCGTTGAACCCTTTGTTTGTTCCGGTTGTACCATTCAAGGTCAAGTTCACACGAATATTGTCACTCATATTCAAGGTCACGGCTGCACGTGCAGTCAGACGCTCGGAACTATTTCCTTTCTCCTGTCCGTCATTTGAATTATAGCCCACGGAAAGAGCGTAATTCACCTTATCCGACGCCCCTGTAACACTCACGTTATGATTGTGCCCGAAAGAAGTCCGGGTTAACAAATCCAACCAATCCGTGTTCACCGTTTCCAAGTAATTACGTGTTTTAATAAATTCATCCGACGTCATTTCCCCGCTCTGGAACATCTTCAAGGCTCCCTCGTAAGTATTAATTTGTTTTATCGGCTCAAATTTATACCTCAATCCGGCGGCAAAAGCATCCTCGCTGAATTGCACTCGTTCCTGCGAATTCATCAAATTGAAATTCTTGTATCTCGGGCGAGGGGCTATCGAGAAATTACCGGCATAATTGATAGACATACGTCCCGTCTTTCCTTTCTTCGTCGTGATCACAATCACACCATTGGAAGCCCGGGAACCGTAAATAGCCGTGGCAGAAGCATCTTTCAACACAGTAATGGTTTCAATATCATTCGGATTCAACCAAGACACCTGATTTCCAATAATTTCCTTCATATCCAAAGTCATATTGGAACTGGCATTAAGGGAAATCGGGTCGTCCTGAATAATCCCGTCCACCACCCAAATGGGATCTTGATTCCCCAATAACGTGGAAGTACCGCGTATCTGAATTTTAGGAGTAGTACCCGCGCGGGTACTGGAACTCAATACCATCATACCCGGCACCTGTCCCTGCAACATCTGGTCGATAGTGGCATAAGCAGGCATCATGATATCTTCCGCTTTCACCGTGGTATAGGAACCCACCATATCTCTCCGGTTCACGTTCTGGTAACCGGTACTGACCACGGTTACCTCGTCCATCTCGTTCACGGTTTCCCTCAACACCACGTTGATCGTGTCCTGCCCCGTGTATTTCACCTCTTTAGATTCCATCCCGATGAAAGAAAATATTAATGTCAGATCTTTCACCTCCGGCAATCTCAACACGTATTTTCCGTTCCGGTCTGTCGCCGTCCCTATCGTCAACCCCTTCACCATGACGGTTACTCCCGGCATGGGATTCTTTTGCTCGTCGGTCACCTGCCCGGCAATCTTAATTTCCTTCTTTTGTTGCACCGTCGGAAGTTTACGGATCACTATCACTTGATCTACGATCTCGTAATCAAAACCGTTTTGCCGCAACACCTGATCCAGCACTTCCCGTAAGGTTACCTCCTTCAACTCTACATTTTTCACTTTTGTATTCCCTAGAATCTCCTTCCGGTACACGAACTCGTAATCCGTGTTCTCCTTGAGATATTCCAACACGTTTTCCAGCATTTCATCATGAAACACCACGTTCAATTTCTGCTCCTGCGCATACCCCATGGCACTCGCTGTCCCGAACGTCAATAGCAGAACAAAAAACTTCAATGTCATAACTAACAGAATTTTTCGCAATCTTCCTTCCGGAAGACTACACGTTGTACTCTTTTTTTTCATACATTTGTAAAGCATTACAGTTAAACATGCATCTGCGACCAACAGATGTTTTGTAATAGGGGAATCGACCAAATTCCCCTTTTTTATTTATATCACTGGTATACAGTCACCGTTTGTCCCGATACCTTGAATTTCACTTCACCCGTTCGTTCCAGAATATCCAGAATAGACTCGAAGGAAGCATACCGTGGAATCTTTCCCTTGAAAGTAATATCCTTGGCGGCTTGATTCTGGTAGAAGACGCTAAAATCATACCAACGAGTCAACTTGGACATAATCTCTTCCAGCGTCTTATCCTCCAACACGAACATCCCGTTCCGCCAACTCACGATATCCCCCGTGTTC
>QWCH01002075.1_pt1 | contig 26811 bp, 17 predicted proteins | sample 1972671 | NCBI WGS metagenome assembly QWCH01 (sample SAMN09866713, study PRJNA288562) | Human gut metagenome isolate term3_stool, whole genome shotgun sequencing... | isolation source: gut | host: Homo sapiens | place: USA: California
GGGTTTGGGGAGGGGGAGGAAGAACCCTTCTGAAGAAGGGCTTCTTCCTCCCCCTCCCCAATCTTATTTTTCTACGTTACGGCAGCATTGCCAGCGGGACACGGTAAACCCAGTCGCCGGGATCCTTGGAGCCGAAGCTCTCCCAGTTGCTGACGTCGCGGTCGTACTCTTCGTAACGGGCGACGCGGGACTTGAGGCGGTTGATGAAGGCGGTCTGTTCGCCGACGCTCATGCGGTACCAGTCGTCCTCGGAAAGCAGCATGATGTCACTCTTGTAGGGCAGATCGTCGAGGAATTCGCCGAGCACGCCCATATCGCGGAGGTTTGCGCCGGGCTTCTGGGAGAAGGCGGCGGGATCGCGGGCAAGTTGCGCCGAGGCGGACAGGATGCCCTGGAAGAAGTCCCGCGAGTCGGTCTTGCGGGTCCGCTCCGCGTTGTCGATGATGATCTTGAGCTGGCGCTGCAAATCGCTGAGCTGATTCTTGGTCAGCAGGACGGCGACCGAAACGGCGCTGACGGGCTTTCCGGCGCTGAGGGCGTCAAGATCCGCGTCGGCAATCCATGAGGTCACGACTTCCGGCGCGCGGGTCCCCTGCTTTTTGCCGAGATACTCAAGCTGCATGGCGTAGCCGAGTTCCTCGCCGATCTGCTTGGCGCGCTCTTCCGGCGATTGGGCGGGCGCTTCCTGCGGCTTCACCGGAGCCTTTCCGGCAAGGGACTGCTTCACGCTCGAAACCAGCGCAGAGGACAGGCCCGTGGCGGCCTTGGCGAAAGAGGCGCTGCCCTTGGCGGCGTCCGTGGCCTGAATCGGGATGTACGCGCTTTTCCCGCCGGGCACGGCGGACAACGTGGTGTAGGCTTTGGCGGCGTAGTCGATGTTGCCCTTTCCGGCGGGCGTGCGGACGTGCGCCACCACCAGCCGGATGTTGCGGGAGGCCGCAAGGTCGGCCAGTTCCTGCACGTCGAGGCTTGTGGAGGCGTTGGCGTCGCTCAGAGGCAGCGGCCCGGCGTCCGTGATCAGGAGCAGCACCCGGTTGGCGTAAGGCTGCCAGTTCAGCTGATCGAGCGCGGCCTTGACCCCGGCGAGGGAATCCTCGTTGAAGGAGTGGCTGGATGCCTTGGCTTCCTCAAGCCCGCTGAGGGCCTTTTCCAGTTCGTCGCGTTTGGTGGCGTCGCGGAAATCGCTGACGACCTTGGTAACGTATTCGAGCTTTGGCGACGCCTTCGTGCTGTTGCGGAAGGCCACGATGCCGAAGGAAACCTTGTCGTCCAGCTTGTCCTTGGCGACGGAGTCGAAAATGGCCCGCACCACGTTGAGGCTCTGGTCGATGTAGGGTTTCATGGAAATGGTCGTGTCGATGACCATTGCGATGCCCGTGCGCGGGACGCCGTCGTCCTTGGCGTCTTTTGGGGCGTTGGCGTCTGGCTTGTCCCCGGCGCTGCCGGGATCGATGGAGGCGACTTCAAGGAGCTTGGTCCCCTCGAACGGCGTGTCCACTTTCAGGATGGGCATCAGGTAGAAGCGGTTGCGCGAAACGGCACCCTGCGCGTCGTCGGGCTCCACGGCGAGGATGGGCAGATCCGCCGGGGCGTCGCCCTGTTGCGCGGCCTTGGCTTCGGCGCGGAATTTCGAAAGGCTGCCCGGCAGGTCTTCCGCCTGGCAGACATCCATGATGGCCTTGTGGTCCTTGAAGAACAGGACGGGCTGGCGCTGTGAGCGGTCGGTGAAAAGCAGGGTAAGGGCCTGGTTCCATGCGGTGGTGTCCGTGGCCTTTATCCAGCCGTCGGGCTTTGTGGTGGACGCGCCGACCTCAAGCCAGTTCCCGTCGCGGGTGTACACATAAAACACGCTGAACGGGCGCACGGCCTTTTGGATGACGGTGGAGCCTTCCCCTTGCCCGGCGTACAGGCTCGCGCCGGGATGGGTGATCACCCGCTGGTACAGGGTTTTCTTGCCTTCCATCAGCAACGGCGTGCGATCCGCCGCGTCCGCCGCCGGCGTCCAGCCCGCGAGGAGCGTAAGCGCCGTCAGTATGGCGATGAGGATTCGTTTCATGGGATTCTCCTGTCGGGATAATGCGTTCGGAGGCTGAGGCATGACGCCCCGGCTAACGTGAAGACTTTTTGCAGTAAAAGGCGTCTGGCATTGAAGGAAAGGAGGCGTCTTCGGGAAACTGCCGCCAAGGTGAAGGCTGCCGCGCTCACGTGATCGCCATGTGCCCCGTTGAGAAACGCCTTTGGAGAGGATGGGGTGGGCTGCGCGCTGGCAGGTTTGGGGAGGGGAAGGAAAAACTTTTTTTAAAAAGGGTTTCCTTCCCCTCCCCAATATTCTCTCTACTTCAACGCATCCAGCCGCTGCTGGGCTTCGGCGGCTCCGGCTGCGAGGGCTTTCTTGTAGCAGTCGTTGGCCATATCGGTGTCCTTTTGGATGGTCCCGCGCTGGGGCTGCTTCGGAGAATAGAAGTCGCCGAGCATGAGCAGGGCCTGCGCATTGCCTTTCTTGGCGAGCTCGTCGGCGATCAGGAATGCGCCGTCCTGCGCCTTGACGTCGTCCGCAGCGGCGAAGAGCTGCTGCGCGAGGGCCATAGCCGTGTCCGGCTCCACTTTGCGCTTGAGCGCGTCGCGGGCGACCTGCAACCCCTTGGGGCCCTTGATGTCATCGGGGGCGTATTTCACGGGCGCTTCCTGACCCGGGGGCAGATCCGCCGCCTCATGCTTCAGGACTTCGGCGGGCTTTTCCTCCAGCGTCGTGTCCGTTTTGGGCAGGACCCGCGTATAGATGAAGTATCCGGCCCCGGCAAGCAGAATTACCGTAAGGATAGCAAAGATGATGTTCAGGATAAGGCTTTTGTAGCTTTTTGGGCGTTCCTTCAGATTCAGCAGTTCGCTGGCCGGGACCGCCGAGCCGGGTTTCCCATCGAAGGAGAGCGACGTTGGCGCTGGGCCGGTTTCCATTTCCGGCATGGGCTCGCGCCCTGCGGAAGGCGCGGCTTTTGGGGCAAGCTCCAGATCGGGCAGGAGGCTCGGATCGCGCGAATAGACGATCCGGTTGATGCTGAGGCCGCCCTGCCATACATGCTCGGCGTCCGTGAACAGCACCACCTGATAAATGGCCTGCAATTCGAGGCTGTCCACAACGGCGGGCCCTACCGACAGGCTCAGGATTTCGCCCGAGGGGGCGACGGCGTCGGGCACGAGATGGGCGTCGCCGGGCTGCCAGCCGTTGGGGCCGAGGCTCATGCCGTTGGACGGATCTTTGATCATGTAGAGAAGCGTGTTGGGAGCCGCGGAAAAACCGGGGCAGGAGGCCAGAATGAGGCCGTAGCCCGGCCCCTTGGCCTTGTCAGGTTCGAAACGGAGTGCACAGCGAAACGTCATGTCAGTTGTCCTGCGTGAAAACGGAAGGGTTCAGGTTGTTGATGAGTCGTCCGAGGCGGGCGTTCTGCTCCGGATCGAAGGTCTGCCCGCCTTCGTAGTCTGCGTTGCCTTCGATGAGGTGCATAAGCGCCGCCAGCCAATCGGTATAGTATTGCCTGTCAAATGCAAGGGGTTCGGCGGCAAGGGCGGGATACCCTTCCGGATCGGGCTGTTGCCCGAAGAGGGTACGGGTGCGCCCGGCAAGCTGGATGGTGCGCTTGGCCTCGGGGACGGACGCGGGGTTGAAGCCGAGCCAGTCCACGAAGGCGCTGATGCAATAGGCGGCCATGCTGGCCTGCCGCCAGATGAGCTTGTCGCGCCGGATATTGCGGTAGCCGGACACGTCGCGCACGGCCTGCGCCATGTCTTTTTCGAGGTCGAGGCGGGACATGCCCTGGATGATCTCATGGACAAGCTGCCCGAAATCTTCGGCTTCAAGGCCGAAGTACCGTTGGCGGACGGGATCGGCGGCGAGGGCGTTGAGCTGTTCGATCCACGCGCCGACGACGAGTTCCGCGAACGCGCCCGCCTCGTCCAGCGGCTGCGGGGCGGCTTCGGGCGTCTCGGCGGAGGCGGGCACCGGCGGGGCCATGTCGCCGAACAGGTCGTCCATGATGTCCTGCGCGCTGGCGGCGCTGCCCACGCTCGGCTGCGGCACGGGAGCCTGTTCGTTCTCGCGCATGAGCCGGTTTTCGACCTGATAATAGAGGGCGTACAGTTCGTGATCCCGCATGAGCATGGCCCGGAGCAGCTCCCCGAACCGCTGGTTCTGGGCCGTAAGGGCGAGGCTGCGGGCCAGACGCATACCGAGCTGGCGCTGCTGCTCGCGCAGGGCGGCCTTGTCGTCGATGCGGTGGAAGCGGCGCAGGTGCTCGACGAAGGGGCGCAGGTTGTCGGCCACGCGGTCAGCGACCTGACGCCGCTTGATCGCCGGATCGCATACCGGGCGCAGCTGGCGGCGCAGGAAGGCCACGCCGCCGTCGTTGAGAGTGAACGCGGCGTTCCATGCGGCTTCGGGATCGGCAAAATGGCGGCGCACTTCGGGCGTATTCAGGAACTTGGCCTTCATGTCCGACACATAGGCTTCCTGTTCGGGACGGATGCCGGTTTCGCGGTCGCCGTCGAACGCAATGACCGCTTCCCAGCGGAATTTGGGATTGCGGAGCCAGTAGGTATTGTTGAACGGCTGGTCGGGCGTCCACTGTTCGGGCCAGTCATGCTGTTTGCCAAAAAAGTCGAGGAGCGAGGCGTGCAGGCGGTTGGACCAGCGGGTTTCGTCGTCCACCGCGCCTTTTTTCTTCTCGAATTCCATGTCGAACTTGGTGAGCACGAGGAACAGCGTGGTGTGTCGGCCCTGCCTGAGTTCGGGCGTCTTTCCTGCGGCGTCGGACACCCAGTCGTTGATGACGGCGGGCAGATCCTGCACTTCCTGATTGCTCGGGCCGATGCACAGGAGCATACTGGTCAGTTCGAGATCGGTCTTGTAGCGCTCGAAGAGGTAGGCCACCTTGCCGCGCAGGAAGAACTGGCGGATTTGATCGGGCTTGGCGAGTTCGCGGGCCACGTCGTCGGTCTTGAGGCGCGAGCGGTAGCCGGGGAAGTCGAGCAGGTCGGTGTGTTCGAAAAAATCGTCCGGCTTGTGGCGCATGGTGATGGCCAGTTCCGCCGTGAGCGCGGCGATTTCAGATCGGCCCGCCGCGACCCGGCGTCCGTCCTTCGTGACCAATTCGAGGCTGTCCGCGCCCTCTGTCTCTCCAAGGCCGCGCAGCGTTTCCACGTCGATGATGCTGGTTTCGCGGGGGAGCAGGGCTTCCTTGCCGCAAAACGCCTCATCGGGATAGCCGAGCGCGTCGAGCACCCCGCTCAGGCGCAGGTAGAGCGCCGTAAACGGTTTGGCCTCGTCCCACAGGATTTCGAACAGCGCGGCGCGATCTTCGGGTGCGAGGCGTCCGGCGGCGTGGATGGCCTTGGGCCAGTACAGGTGCTCAAGCCTCTGGACCACGGCGGTGGCCCGGAAATTCCGGATGACGTATTCCTTCAGGTCTATCATATCGTCTTCGCTGAAGGAGGCCCGCCACGGTTCGCCTTTGGCCTTTTTCGCCAGTGCGTCCACGCGGGCGGCGAGGGCGTCCTCGTCGGGCGGGGTGAGGTGGCGGCAGTCGGCGTAGTAGGTATTCGTCAGGATTTTGACGATATCCAGTTCGGACAGCAGGCGTAGTTTCACGGGAAACATGGCCGGGGCGCCGCTCGGCGTCAGGGTGAAGCGCGTGACGAGGCCCGTGGACTCCTTGCCGCCCGCCGGGTTGATGTCCTGAATGAAATCGGCGGATTCGTCGCCGAGTGCCGTAAGCAGCGAGCCGTCGGCATCCTGCGCCAGCGCCGAGATGAGGTAGGACTTTCCGGACTGGCTCGGGCCGAACACGCCCACGCACATTTTCCGCGCGGCGGTGGCGGCTTCCTTGCGCAGGGCACGGGCGAGCCGGTTGCTCTCGCGCAGGAGCGCCTCGCCGGAGGAGCCTGCGGCCTGCGGGTTTGCCCTGACCCATTCGTCAACGCCGGCGAGCGTTTTGATGCCCGCTTCGCACTGTTCGACAAGTTTTTGATCGTCTATGGTCATAAGAGGAATGCCTCCCGGCGGGCTGGGGAAAATCGCTCTGCATGCGATGCCCGTAAGGCTCGCAAGCTCGCCCAACGGTCTCGGCGTCGCCGCCCTTTGGGTCGAATTCCCCCCAGACCCCCTCAGAGTGGCGGCGCAGTGCTTCATGCCGAAACCCTTCGCTTTTTCAGCGCAAAACACTGTGCCGCCGTTCCGAGCGAGTCAGTCGTGCCCCTTTTTCATGTCGTGGAACGGCAAGAGGCCGCCCCTTGTTTTTCTTCACGCGGAACCGGAGGCTTCCGTCAGGGAACAATCCTCTGCGGCTCCGGTTGTTTTTCATGCGAAACCGGGAAACTTTGCCAAGAGACAGTCCGCCGCGGCTCCGCAACCGTTTCCCGACCCGTTTACAAAAGTCTTTGGAAGGGGTGGGGGAGGTCTGGAGGGGGCGGGGAAAACCTTTCTCCAGAAAGGTTTCCCCGCCCCCTCCAGTCTTCCGCCTTTCTACAAAATGTTAAAGACGCCCGTATCAAGCCAGTAGCCCTCGTCGGCGGGGAGGGTCTGAAGACGGATTTCGAGGTCGCGGGGATTGACCGGGGTGCCGTCCACGGCTTCAATTTCATTGACGGCGAGTTCCCCCTCGTCCCGTGACGCCGCGTTGGGCGCGTCCGCAAGATCCGCCACCGTGAAGGCGAGCTTCACCGTATAGGGCAGACGGTTCCGGGCGTTGTTCCGCGCGGCGGGCGAGGCGAAATCCATCATATAGAAGCGGGTGGTCGTCCAGCGCTCGGCCTCAATCTGCCGGAAGCCGATGGGGATTGGGCCGGAGAATTGGATGGCCTTGTGCAGTTCGCCGCCGGAGGGATTGTCCGTATCCGCTTCGAACCAGACCTGCGCCTGCCGGATCTGGCCGCCCGCGTCCATCGCGCCGATGAACCGGGCCGTGGACTTGAGGAACAGCGATCCCGTATCAAAGGAAAAGCCTTCGAGATGGCCTTCGGACAGGGCGCAGAGGATGGCCCCGACCACCACGGTCGTCTTGGGATCGGTGATCTCGCCCCGGTTGTCGGCAAAGGGGTACCAGCTTCCCACCCGGAAATCGCGCATGGGGATGATGCGGTCCGCCGGGACGGGGAGCTTGGCGAAGAAACTGGAAATGATCGCGTGCCATTTGGAAGGCCGCCCGGTGAGCAGGAGCAGGTCGCAGTTGTAGGCGTGGATGACCTCGCACAGGTTGGCAAGGATCTGGCCGAGCGTGTTGCGGATGGTCCTGTCGATGGCCCGGGGATCGATGCGCAAGGCCACATCCATGAGGCTGAACGGCTTTCCGGTCTGGCGCTCCACGGTCTCGTTGACGTACTGGATGAGCGCGGCGGAAGGCTGTTCCGGCAGGCCTTCCGTTTCGGGAGACGCGTGATCGGATTCCTGCGGGGCGTGCCCGGGCCGGAAGAACGCGGACAGCTTGCGTTCCTGCACGCCGCCCACGAGCAGATCCGCCTGTTCGTAGCCTTCAAGCATCCTGGTGACGACCGGGCCGGCGATCTGGCGGGCGAACTGGGTGCGCAGGGCCCTGTTGCGCTGCGAGCCGCCCACGGTATCCCGCCCGAAAAGCTGGCCGAGGAGGTTGCGGGGATCGGAAAGGCCCGTGGCCTGACCGATGCAGGGCAGGACGTGCTGTTCGACGATCTCGCGGATCACGTCGTCGCCCGCGATGTTGAAGCCGTCGCGGAATGCCATGTGCGGCTTGATGCGGGCGGCGGTGGCCTCATCCCCGGTGACGGCGAAGGTGGTGATGCTCAGATCGATGGTTCCGCCGCCGATGTCCACGTTGGCGATGCGCAGGGAGGGCGCGTCCGCGCCGCGTTTGCGGCCCATGAGCGCGAAGAAGTGGCGGGCGTCGCCCTGAAACTTTTCGGTGATCTCGTTGTAGAGGTAGACGAGCTGGGTGCAGGTGGCCTCATCCCAGCTGCAACGGACCTCAGGGCTGACCCGGTAGTCCGGGCGGGTGTCCCTCATCCCCTGTTTGGTCGTATACCACTGCCCCCATCCGAGGGTTTCCCAGATCATGCGCACTGCCCACGTCACCCAGCGGCGGTAGATCCGCTGTTCGGCGATGGGCATGGCGCTCGGCACGGTGAAGATGATCCGCTTGAGGCGGCGGGGCACGTCGGGCTGTTCGCGTTCGCCGCGCTGGGCCGGGGAGTTGATGGTGGCGAGCGCGTGCATGATGATCTCGCTGAGGAGGAACATCATGGTCGAGCTGCGGGTGAAATGGGCCTCGAACGCCACTTCGGGCTGCTGGGTGCGCAGGATTTTGGGGCGCGGGGAGAGGCCCGGATCGTCGAAGCAGCACAACGGCGTGCCTTCGCGGTTGATCTGCTGGATGAACACGCCCCGGGTGACGGGCGGCTCCAACTCGGAGCCTGTGCCCCACGCGTTGAAGCGCCATTGCTGGGCGCGGGGGGACTCGTCCCACAGGTAGCGTTTGGGGCTGGACATGCCGGTATTGCCTTCCGCGCCCACGGAATGCTGGGCGAGCCGGGCGGCTTCGGGGCCGACGCGCACCACCGAGGGCCAGACAAAGGCCGGGGTGCTGCGGCCCGAGCGGGCGCTCAGGCGCGGATTGCCGAAGGTGGCTTCCGCGAACTCGATGCGCGTGGCGAAGGGGCCGGTATAGGTGCGATCCGGCTGGCTCAGATCCCGGATCTGGAGCAGGTAGCTGTCGTTCAGGTTGGTCTGGCGCTGGGGGAGGGTTTCCACGAGCATCCCGGTGGAGCGGGAGTTGCCGAGATCGAGCACGAGATCCACGTCCACGGGCGTCAGGTGGGCGGGGTCCACCACGCGCACGGTGGGGACGGTTCCGCTTGCGGCGAGCGCCTCAAGGAGCGTCAGGTACGTGGCGAGGTGCTCCATGATGAACGGCGTATTCTCGCGCCATGTGGTCCGCCCGTTGTGGCGCGCGGTCTGGTGGGCATCGTAGATTTCGGCGATCCATTCGTCGACCCACAGCGTATTGAGGAACCACGCGTTGTCGCGGCTTTTGGGCGAAAGGGCGAAACGGGCGTTCTCCGCCACGTCGTCGTCGCACAGGGCGAAATACTGGCCCGTGGGCTGTTCGCGCTCCTCAATGGTCGTATCGAACAGGAAGGTCAGGCGGTAAGCGCCGTCGGAATCCTCGCGGCTGACGTGCAGGCGGGCCCAGTTGCTCGGCCCCTTTTCGCATTTGAACGCGCCGTCCTTCCATTGCTCGTTGGAGAGCCGCAGGAAGGGCACGGGAACCCAGCGCCCCGTGAACGCTTCAAGAGCCCGGTTCGCGTCGATCTTGTAGTCGTAGTCGCCGGGCTGCCCGGTGTCGTCCAGCGGCACGGGGACGAGCTCCACTTGCCTGCGGGCCGAGGCGATGGCCGATTCCCCGGTTTGCGGGATTTCACGGAAATACGCCCAGAACCTGCCGAGGCTCTTCGCGTCGAGGCGGCAATCCAGAAACTGCGGGCAGCCGCCCGGTATGATGCTCACTGCTGACGTGTAGTTCATAGGGAGTCCTTACAAATGGGGGCGAGGAGGGGAATCTTTCCGGGGAAAGCGGAACATCCCCCACCTTTCCCCTTACCGTCCTCTCGAAACTTCACCGCGTTCCCCCAAAAGGCTTTCGGAAGCCGAAGGCGGGCAGGGCGGTATGAAAAAATGTCCGCGTGGCGTCCGTATCCCGGAGCCGCGCCGTAAAAGTTTCTCCTATGCGTCCCGGAATGGCAACCTGTTGCACTGAGAAATGGGCGGCCTTTCATTCTTTGTACCCAGCCTTTCAATGAAACTTTTCTCAGGGAACGCTGGGAATATGGATTCAATAAACACAAAAGTCTTTGGAAAAGGAGGGATAGGGTTTTGGGAAGGGAGGGAAAAGCTTTTCTTCAGAAAAGTTTTCCCTCCCTTCCCCAATGCCTTTGTGCCGTCTAATCCCTGAAAAACTTCGCGCTCCACGGGGAGTTGTCGCCCTTGTTGCGGCCGTAGCACATGGCGTCGTTGCCCGCGCCGGGGCTGCAATCGATGCGGAGGCCGTTGAAACTGCCCCGTGAATTGCGGCTGGTGGCGTCTCCGGTGTCGATGTGCAGCCTGCCGTTCTGCATCTGCGCGTCGGCCCGGCCCGTGTAGGTCTTGCCCTGGCGGTCGATGATGGTGATCTGCCCCTTGCCGTTCTTGCCGAAGCAGAAGCGGACCTTGATCGGGTTGCCCCGCGTGTCCGAAAGCCCGGTGCGGCAGTTCCAGCAGCCGTCGAGGAAGTCCATCGACTTGTCGTCCTTGTCCGGCAACTTCATGGGATCGCCCTTCTTCGGGGTTTCCTTGGGGGGTTCCGGCTTGGGCTCTTCCTTCTTCGGCGCGGGCTGTTCTTTCTTGGGTTCCGGTTTGGGCTCGGGCTTCGGCTCCTCCTTGGGAATGGTGGTCAGATCGCCGAGCAGATCGCCCAGATCCTTGGGCGGCTCGGCGGGCGTTTCCACTTTGGGTTCCTCGACGACGGGCGGCGCGGGGGGCTGGCAAGCTTCGGCGCGCTTCTGGGCCGCTTGGCGCAAGACTTCAAGTTCGGCGCGCAAAGCCGTCAAATCCGCTTCGGACGGGCCGGGGTCCGCTGGCTGCACGGCAGGCTGAGGGGTTTCAACGGCGGGCGTCCTCGCGCACCCTGCGGGCAGGGGGAGGGGAGGGACCCACGGGAAGAGGAAGTGCAGGCCCCAGAACAGCAACAGTGCGAGGAGCAGGCCGAGCAGGAGCATGAGGAGCTTTTTCCACCACGGCTCGCCTTCCACCACAACCGTAGGCGGGAGCGGGGCGACGATGGGGCGTTCCGTCACTTCGCCTTCGCGGACGATGCGATCCGGATCGCCGGATGCGCCGCTGGCGAGAGGCGTTTGCGGCTCGGGGGAGAACGGCGTGGCTCCCATCGCATAGATGCCTTCCTGCGCCGTGGAGGAAGAAAGGGTCATGCCCCAGCAGACCAGCACGGGCTGCGGCGGGCTTGCGGGCTCGCCCGAGGGGAGGGAGGCGTACAGGCATTCCGGCGTGGGAAAACGGGTAGCCAGATGCAGCATGGTGCCGCACAGGCTTTTATAGGGATCGCTGTCCGTCTGAAGGCTGGCGGCCAGCTCTTCAATATCCGAAAGTAGGCCCTGCAACCGCGTTTTAACGGCTTCCTGCGTTTCTGCGGGAAGCTCGGCGAGGGGCTGCACGGGGCCCGACGTGTACCAGTCCACCGCCGTTCCCTGCGGGTCCATGAGCGGCTCGGCCAGCAGACGGGCGTGGGCTTCCCCGAGATGGGTCCGCAGCAGCCCGCTCAGCTGGGCGTGGCAGGCATAGACCTGCGAGCCCTGGAACGCCAGTGCGCGGTAATCCCCCTTCCGGGTGGAGAGAATGAAATATCCGGCCATATCTGACTATCCTTGTTCAGGAACGGTTCATTGGTGTTCGGTGAAGGGGATGCCCTTCTCGCGCAGGAAGCCCATGATGGCGTCGCTGCCGAGCGCGGTCTGAGTCTGGCGGTTGGAGTCCGCGTCCAGCCTGATGAAGGTGTTGATGCCGATGACGTCGCCCTTCTCGTTGACCAGCGGGCCGCCGCTGTTGCCCTGTGAAACCACGGCGGAATGCACGATGTTGCGGGGCGAGGTCTGGAGGATGGCGTTGACCACGCCGTCGGTGAACACGACCTCGGGGACGGCGTTGAAGTCGCCCCTGAGGAGCCGCAGGTAGGCGGGGTCCTGTTCGGAAACGAGGGCGGGGAAGCCCCATGCGCTTACCTTGTCGGTCCGGTTGACGGTCGGGGACAACGGAAGGGCGGGAACCTGATCCCCTTCCACGAGCATCACCTTGATGACCGCGAAATCGTATCCCGGCGTATCGCTGCGCGCGACGACCATGCCCCGGCGTGCTCCGCGCAGGTTGGCGTTGGTCACCATCACCATATCGTCGACGGCGTTTGCCACGACGTGGCGGTTGGTCAGCACATGATCGGGATTGATGAAAAAGCCGGTCCCCTGCTGCGCGCCGCCGGGGACCGGCGCGAGAATGAGTACCGTACCTTGTTCGAGGCGCTGCGGGATGGTGAGCGTAGACAGATCCACGGCCTTTGCCGGAACCGTGGCGTTGGCGGAAGGCAGGGGCGGGAGGGAGATGCCGGGGACCGCTTCCCCGGGCTGGTTTTCCGGAACGTCCTTGCCGGGGGTGGTTTCTCCGGCGTCCGGTTTCGCATCCGTCTTGCCGGCATTGCCGTCAAAGAAGGCTTTCAGCTCGCACGGCGTCAGTTCCAGCAAACCCTGCCAGAACGCTTTTTCGCGGAGCAGGTTGGCCCATTCCGCCTTGCGTGCCGCCTCTTCGGGGGACTCCGCCGCAACCGGGGGCGTTTCCGGGGCAACGGGCTGTTCCTGGGCCGTTTTTACGCAGGAACGCAGCAGGAAAAGCAGGAGTACGCCCAGCAGGATGCCGAGGAGCAGGGCTCCGAAGAGGCCCGCCTTGCTACGCCGGATGATGACGTTTCCCGCCGTTGCCCCGGCAATACCTGCGGCGGTTCCGGCCGCCGTTCCGGTCGCGCCCGCTGTTCTTGTTCCGGCGGATGGGCCAGCCGCACGGCCCGCACCGGGAACGACATTGCGTGCCGCCGTCCCGGCAACCGCTGCGGCGGAAGCTCCCGTTGCAGCCATTGCCGCTCCGGTCACACCGGAGGGCGTTTCCCCGTTTTCCGGCTCGCCCCAGAGTATCGGGGCAGTGGCTTCGTCCGTGCCTTGCGGGAGCAGGCCCCAGTTGACGAGCACGGGATGGCCGTTGACGACGAAGACATTGTCCGCCGAAGGGATGAACAGCGCCTTGCGGAGCAGGACGCCGCCGGGCGTGTCGTCGAGATGGGGGGTGACGGCTTCCCGCGCCCGGCGCAGGGCAGCCCGCGCCTGTTCGGCTTCTCCCGCGTCGAGGCGGGAGAGGGGGGTGCCGACGCCTTCCAGCGGCGTATACCAGGAAATGGAGGCGTAGCCCGCCGGTGTGGCCTGCCCGGTAACGGGTTCGGCCCACAGGGTGCCGAACCGCCCAAGGCCGATTTTTTTCAGATAGGCCTGCAACGCTTCGTACTGCGAAGGGAGCGCGCCCTGTTCCGTATGCAGGGCGGCGAAAGCCGACGTATCCGAAGCCTGTATGAAATGAAGAGGATTACCCATAGTTGTACCTTCGGTGAAATGGCACGGAGGCGTTGGGGAAGGGAAGGAAAACTTTTATGTTATCGAATCCCTGCCCCTAACATTCCATAAAGCAAGGGATATTGGGAATGATGGATACTTTAAAACGCAATGTTCCGGAAACTCCCGCCGAGCAGCCTTCCTTCCCTCCCCCGATCCGTTCCCCACTAACCCTGAGCGAGCATCACCTTGTCCATCTGCAGCTGGATCTCGTCGAGATCCGACTTCACCGCGGTGAGCTGCGCCGTGGATTCCTTGTATGAGCCCACGCCGTTGGAAAGGTTCTGCAACTGGTCGCCCGTCTGCTTGCGCGTGACGGTTTTCGTGGTCTTGCTGGTCTTCTTGGATGTCGTGGCCACGGTCTGTACCGGGGGGATCGGGCGGCTGGCCTTCTTTGCCTCGACGGTCAGCACCTGCCGGTATTCGGCTTCGCGCTTGTCGGCCTCGCTGAGCGTGCTGCCCAGAATGGCGGACGCCTCGGCAAGCCCACTCTTGATTTCGGCATAACGCTGATCGAGTTCGGCGCGGGTGATGCGCTTGGCCTTGTAGTCCTCAAGGGCGGCCCTGAACTTCGCGCTGTAGCAGTTGTAGGCCACCTGCCCGGCGGCGGTTACGCGGTTCAGGGAATTGACGTCGGCATTCAGGTCGCGGGCATAGCTGGCGAGGCGGACGCGGTCGTCCCTCTCGTTGTTGTACTTGGCGACGAGATAGCTCGCCCCGGCCCCGGCTCCCGCGCCGATGGCGGCCCCGGCCAGAGCGCCTTCCGCCTTCCCGGTCTGGCTCGCGCCGATGACCGCGCCGAGCAGGGCACCCATCGTCGTGCCCATGACCATTGTGGTGTTGAAGCTCTTTTCGGCGCTGCGCAGATCGGCGATGGGCTGGTAGCAGTCGGGATAGTAATGCACGTCCGTCGTCTGCGCGCCGTATTTGCTGGCGCAGCCCGTAGCCAGCAGGCTGCAAAGGCACGTCATGACGATGCAGTAAAGCGCTCCTTTCCGGGTGGTGAAGCTTCCCTTCATGCCTGTCTCCATGCGTTGCGGGTTATGTACAAAGAAAAATCTTTATTCATCAATGGTTCGGTGCCCGAAGTACTCGTCCCCTTCCGGCGTCAGTGCGATGTCGTTGGAGACGTGGTCGGTGACGCGGCAATAGCCGAAGTTCAGCCATTCGTCCACGACGTCGTTGAGCGTGGAATGAGAGAACCCCGCCTGTTCCGCTTCGTCCAGCAATTTGGGGAAGACTCCGGACGGAAGCGGCTTCGGGGCGTTTCTGAGCGCCTTTCTGAGCCATGATTCGGCGGATTGGAAATCGTGCACGGGGAATCCTTTCCGGGCCGGGCCCGGCATCTGTCGTATTTTTGGGGGAATGGTATGCCGTTTCACCAAAATCAGCAATGTGATGCCGTAAGGGGGGACGCCGGGGCGGTCGGGAACGTGCCGCGTATGCATGGCCGCTTCCCGTATTTTCGTTTACGGCGTGACGGGAGGGACCCGGAGCGGGAAGTCGCCGGGCCGCCGTTCTTTTGCGAACGGGACAACGCGGCATGAAAACGTAAAGAGCCCGGGCAGGGCCCAGGCTCTTCGCGTGGAGGAGGCAACCGAGAGGAGATAGTGGAGAAGCGCAGAACGTGAAGGAGGCCGTTGGCCGGGAGGGGAACAGGAGGCCCCTGTTCCCCTCCCATGCTTCTTTATTGATCTTCAGGATCGTCCACGGAGGCGACGCAGAGGGCATTGTCCCCTTCGTAGGGTGCGCAGCCTTCGATGGCGATTTCGGAATCGCGGTCGCCGAGCGCGGCGGCACCGGGCATACGGAAGGCATTCACATCAATGCGCTCAATGGGCGTTTCTTCCTGCTTGCCGAGCTGCGGGACCCACTCGTAGGGCACGCGGTAGGCGCGGTAGACCATGTTCATGGGTAGCTTCTGGCCCCAGTAGGGCGAGATGAATTCCCAAACCAGCTCGTGATCCTTGGTGACTTCAAAGACGCGCCCGTCGGAGCCCTCGGTGATCAGGGTGTTGCCGTTGGGCAGGCGCTGCATACCGCTGATGAAGGGGCTGTAGAAACGGTTGCAGTCCATCGGGGCGAGGAAGCCCGCTTCGGTGGGGGTGTACTGCCATACGATTTTCATGGCCACGGGATCGATTTCCAGCACGCGGGAGTGGTCGCGCAGGGCGGCCTTCACGCCCGTGGGGGAACCGGGGTTGGGCACGTCGTAGCCGCCCCAGCCGCCGTTGTCGAAAATCAGGATATTGCCCTCGCCGGGCAGTCCGCGCGGGACCATGTGGCAGTGGTGCTGGCCGATGATCCAGCCGATGGCCTTGGCTTCGGGGCTGTTGTCGTAGTCGGGGCCGAGTTTCCAGACGATTTTCCCGGTAGCCTTGGAGATGATGAAAATGATGTTGGCTTCGCGGCCGTCCACGATGATGTTGTCGGGATGGAAGCGCTCGTCGCCCGCGTCATACCATTTGTTCGGGCCGAGCACGGACATGGAGTTGATGTGCATCCAGTCGCCCATGCCTTCGGGCTGCGTCTGGCGGTAGTTGGGGTCGCGGGCGAGGGTGTTCTTGGGGCCTTCGCGGAAGCCCATTTCGTCGAAATGCTCGTTGCAGTGCCATTCCCATACGATGTCGCTGTCCCAGTCCACTTCGAGGATCACGTCGTCGAGGAGCTGCTTGTCGGAAATCTTGGGATTGCGGGCGTTGCGGTGCGCGAGGACGAGGGTGTTGCCGGAGTCGGTCTTGGGCTCCATGCCGGGCGCGTAGTAGCCGGTGGTGCTGCCTTCGCGCTGGTAGTCGTGGTGGCTGCGGGCCATCCAGCGGCCGGGGATGCCGGGATCTTCGATGTATTCGTTGCGGTCGAACTTCCAGACCACGTTTCCGTCCCAGTCAATCTGCACGAGATCTAGGCCGTCCTGCACGCCGTAGCGCCCGTCACGGGAGCCGCGCGAGGTCATGAGGTAGCCGCCGGGGAAAATCTTGTTCGGGAAGCCGTGCACGCCTTTCCAAACCTTGTTTTCGCGGCCGTTCATGTTCATGAGCACGGCGCCCACTTCCAGAGCCTGAAAGATCGTGAAGCCGTTCCAGCACTTTTCGGGATTATATACGGTGACGCCGGTAGGATAGATAGTCGGGTGACCCATGATGTCCTCCTGATTGGTTTCTCTCTTTCCATACATGAAAGAAGGTTTGGCGGATGTTGCCCCTGAATCGTTTCTCACGCCGATCCGTTCCCGAGGGGGGACTCCCCATCGTACGCCATTGGAGGAGAGAGGAGGGGCTTCGGGGGAATGGGAATGCTCCTTCTGAGAAATGCCCACCCCCCTGTATCCAGCTAGGCGATTTCTTCAAGCGACTTGCCGCCGGTGCGCTGGCCCCAGATGGCGATGACCACGGCGGGGACAAAGCAGAGGAAGCTGAAGATCCAGAACACGCCGTCGAAGCTGTACGCAGCGTAGGCCATCGGGATGAGCGGCTGGGCCGCGGCCACGGCGAGGCGGCCGGTGGAGCTGTGGAAGCCGGTGGCGGTGTTGCGCATACGGGTGGGGTAGGATTCGGCGGTGTACGAGAAGACCGTGAAGCCCATAGCCATGACGACCGCGGTGAGGACGACGCCGGTGAGGACGACGGGCCAGTAACCGGTCATATTGCCGAAGATGGGGCCAAGTACGGCGAGGATGATCAACATACACATGATCGGGATCTTGCGCCCGCCAAGGTCGGTGACGAAGGATGAGAAGAACAGCCCGGCGGGTACGCCGACGGAAATGATCGTCGTGGCCATGAGGCTGTCTTCAAGCGAGAACCCGTGCGCCTTGAGCAGGGTCGCGGTCCAGTTGGTCACGGTGAAGGTGGCGGGGTTGGTGAAGACCACGATGGCGAGCAGGACGAGGGTACGCTTGATGTACTGGCGGCGGAACATGCCGGTCAGCACTTCCATGACGGGGACCTTGGTCTGCACGTTCTTGGCGGCCTCGGAAAGGTCCACATGCTTGCCGGTGATTTCAAAGACGACCTGTTCCGCTTCTTCCAGCCTGCCGCGGGCCACGAGCCAGCGGGGGGATTCCTTGAGGTAGCGCAGGCCGACGAAGAAGGCGATGAGGCCGACGCCGCCGAAGTAGAAGATGAAGCGCCACGCTTCCTCTGCGAGGGGGATGATTGCGCGGCACATGACGCCGATGACCGGCACGGCGGAGAAACCCACGGCGGCCACGAGGTTCTGCCACTTGCCGCGTGATTCGGCGGGGGCCATTTCGGCGATGTAGGCCTGTGAGCAGACCATGAGGCAGAAAACGCCGAAGCCGGTCATGGAGCGGGCGATGACGAAGACGTGGAAGTTGTCCGTAAAGCCGTTCAGCACCGAGAAAAACGAGAATGTGGCGATGGAGATGAGGAAGGTCTTCCGGCGCCCGATGAAGTCGGAGATGACGCCTCCGAAGAAGCCGCCCGCGGTCATGCCGATGAAGTACCAGAGCGTGACCACGCCGATGTCGGACATCTGCAGGCCCCATGTGTGCATGAGCGCGGGGGCGATGAAGCCGAAGTTCCAGTTGTCCATCTGCTCGCAGAAGTAGGCCATCATGATGATGAAGAAGACGATTTTGTGGAAGCCGGTTACGGGCATTCCATCAAAATAGTTGTTGGGGATCTTCTTGACTGTAGATTGGCTCATAGTCGCTTCTCCAAAAGTCGATTATGTGCGAGAGTCTTCGATGCCGTTTTCCGTTTTCTTTATCCCGATTACATTGCAGGAAAGAATACGGCATTCGGCAATCATCGCTGTTTTAGCCTCAAAAGATACGAGGTTGAACAACTGCCTGTTACGATGCTGAGAGAAAAGGAAGAATGTCTTATACAGTAAAAACAATGGAACGTTTCTGGCCATTATCCTTTTTTTACATGTTCGGTACAGGCCTTTTCCGGATTGGCTGTGTATGCAGAATACGAGAAACGCGAAACCGGAAATGTTACGAGCGCAGCATTTCACGAAAAAAAGTGAAAAAAATTTCAACCTCGATGGTCAAGTCATCTTTTGTTGTTTAATATACTATTATAATTTATTTTTTTATGTAACGATACGAACGTATGGACTGCATAAAAAGATCTAATAGGCCTGTCCGGTACAAAAAATCGGGTCAGGAGAAACATATTTGCTTTTTAAAACCCTTTTTTTCACATCGGCTGAACCCGTTGATAAGAAACGAAAAAAACAGGCAGGGGAGGCATGAGGCATGGGAGGGGCATCAACAGGCCCCCGCAAGTGGATGCCCCTCTCGTTCGCTTGTAACAGCGGAAACGGTGAAGGTATGGACATGGAGCGGTGGGGCGGGCGGCTTTTCGAATGAAGAAAGGCGGGCTGGAGGCTGGCCGGGGTTCAGGAAAGGAGTCGTTCCGGCCGGGAACGGAAAACAAGAAACCCCTTACGGAGATGAATCCGTAAGGGGTTGAATTTGCTGGTGGGCGGTACAGGACTTGAACCTGTGGCATCCGCCTTGTAAGGGCGGCGCTCTACCAACTGAGCTAACCGCCCGTTCGTATGCAGCGCCTCTTATAGGGGAAAACAGGCCCGAAGTAAAGGGGCGCGGAGTATTCTCAAAGCTCTCAGCGGATTGACGGACATCTGAGGCACGGTACTATGGCGGCATCCTTAACCTCCACCCTCCTTTGCCATGACCGTCGAACTGTCCTCCCGCATCCATACCGCCGCCGTAACCGCGCTGGCCTTCGTCTGTACGTATGTGCTGGCATTCTATTGGAATCTGGACAGGCCATTTTGGGCGGGGTTCACCGTGTTCGTGATCAGCCTGCCGAGCATCGGCCAGACCCTGCAAAAGGGCGTGCTGCGGATGTTCGGCACGATCGCCGGGGCTGTCGCCGCCCTTGTCCTGCTCGGGCTTTTCGCGCAAGAGCGTATGCTCCTTCTGTCCGTGCTGTCCCTCTATCTGTGCCTGATGCTCTATCTTATGCTGACCAGCGTTTACTATGGCTACGCGTTCTTCATTTCCTGCATCGTCACGCTGATCATCTGCCTCATGGCGGTTCACGAACCCCAGGATGCCTTTCATCTCTCCGTATACCGGGTTGAGGAAACACTGCTCGGTATCGGCGTGTATACCGTTGTAACGCTTGTTTTTTCTCCAAGGACATCCATCAAGTCCCTGTATCGCGGCGTGCAGGATCTCATGGCGGGGCACAAGGCCCTTTTCGTCATGAACGAGGGGGCCGGAGCGGAAGGGCAGATGAGCCGCATGTATACGCAGTATGTCGGCATGAGGGAAATCCTCGATAAAGTTGGGCAGCTTGTCCCGGCCGTGCAACTGGAGACGTATCAGGTTTACCGTTACCGGGAACACTGGGAGCGCGCCGTCCGGTGCAGCGCCGAACTGCTGGAGCTCCAGCGGCGCTGGATGGGGACCCTCGTGGCCATGAAAGATTTGGATATGGCATCCCTTTTTCCTCATTTTGAGTCGCGGGTCGCCGAACTGGGGAAACTTTTCGATCGCCTGGATGCCCTGGGGAAGGAAGGCTCTCCCGGTGGTTCCTCGAAGCCCGAAGACGTACAGCCGCTCGCGTTCGATGAAAGCGTATTCGAGAAACTCGGCTCGACACGGAAGGGATTGGCGTTTTCTGCGGTGAAGCTGTTTGAGGAACAGACGGCGCACTGCCGCGAGCTGCTGATGCTGGCCGGTTTTCTGCTGCATGGCGGGCCCATGCCCGAACTGAAGCCGTCGGCATCAAAAAAGGCCCTTTCCGTCATCAAGCCCGAGCAATACGCCTACATGTCCCAGATGTTCGTCATTTTCTGGGTGGCGACGCTGTGCTGGATACTCCTCAACCCTCCGGGGCTGGAATCCATCGCTTTTCTGGAATTGACCATCGTGCTCGGCCTGATCGGCATCATGACCGGCGAAGACAAACCGCTGCGCCAGGTGCTGATCTTTGCGCTCGGCATCGGCTGTACGGGGCTGGCCTATACCTTCATCTATCCTCTGGTTTCCAACCTTGGCGAGTTCATCGTCATGATGGGGGTATCGGGATTTTTCATCACATTCGCGTTTCCGCGCAAGGAACAGAATTTCACCAAACAGGCCTTCATGCTGCCGTGGCTGTCCATAGGCAATTTTACGAACCTCCCGACATACGATTTCGGGCAGCTGCTGATTGGCTCCTTTACGCTGCTGTTCGGCATTTCCATCGTTTCCCTGGTCCATTACGCGCTGTTCATGCCCAATACGGAAGCCCAGTTTCTCCAGAGGCAAAAGGCCTTTTTCCGCTCGTCGGAAGCGTTGCTGCTCCATTTGCGGGCTTGCCGCGAGCAGCGGCACGGCTCCCTGTTCCGGCTGAGGATGTTTTTCCGTCTGCACCGGACGCGCTTTTTGGCTGAAGATATCGGCATCCTGGCAAAAAAACTCCCCGTGACTTTTGTGAAACCCGAGCTGGTCCGCGTTTTTTCCACGGAGGTTCAGGACATGGTGTCCTCAATGCAGGGGCTCTATGCCCGGCTCCGCTCCGTGGATAGCGATCTGCTGTGCCCTTCCCAGCCGGGTACGGCGCGTGTGCCGCTTGTGGAAGCACCTTTGAAAGACCGGCTTGAATCCATGGAAGCGGTGGTCCGTTCCATGATTGACGGCTTGCGCGAAAGCGCCCGCGCCGAGAAAGGGCCGGATGCGCCCGCGGGTGGCCAGGTTGTGCAGGACTTGCTCGTTTCCTGTGCGGGCATCATGAAATCGTTGTCCAATACGCTCGATTTGATGCGTTCCCTTCCGGTGGAGGTCGATTCCCGGAACAAATTTTGAGAGGGAACGTGGGATTGGGGAAGGGAACCCCTCCCCTGTCCATCCCTCCCAAGGCTCCCGAGTGGTGGGGAGGCGGCGCCACAGCCCGTACCTTTTAACGTGCTCGGGGAGAGGATGCGCCGTATGTATGGTTTGTCTTTTTGGGATTTTATAAAAATACAATGAATTTATTGTATTGCAAATATTTCTCCGTATGTTGAAGGAAGGTGGGTATGCCGCATGAACTTGCCCTGGTGGGCATCTATTTTTCGCCGCTTCTCCCCATAGTGCTGTTTGGCATTCTGGGCGCGCTGGCGACGGCGTTTGTGTTGAACCGTACCGGGCTTTCCGGCTGGTTCGCCAATCCGCCGTGGGTGTTTATGGCGTTGATCGTCATCTATGTGTGTCTCCTCCTACCGTTCGGGATGGTTCTATGAGCATCAACAGTTTGCTTCGCTGGTTCCTGACGCTGCTGATCATCGTGATTGCCTGCGTTTTCTGCTACATCCGTTACAACGCCTATTTCAGGAATCCGTGGACGCGTGACGGGATGGTGCAGGCGGAAGTCGTTCAGGTCGCCGCCCGCGTGTCCGGGGAGGTCAAGACCGTGCATGTCCGCGACAATCAATTTGTGAAAGTGGGCGATCCGCTTTTTGATTTGGACGACAGGCCATCCCGCGTGGCGCTTTCGCAGGCCGAAGCCAACGTGCGCCAGAAGCAGGCTGTTGCGAAGGCCGCCCGTGACAGGGCGGGGCGCGATGCACGGCTTCAGCAGAACGCGCCGGGTGCGATTTCTCCCGAAGCCTTTCAGCAGGCCGAGGATCAGCTCCTGTCTGCCGAAGCTGACGTGGCGGTTGCGCAAGCCCAATTGGATCAGGCTCGCTTGAATCTGGACTTCACGCACGTTACGGCTCCAGTGAACGGGTACATCACCAATCTGACGGTGCAGCCGGGGACCATGTCGACGGCCTATCGCCCTTTGGTTGCTCTGATCAATGCGGACAGTTTCCGCGTGGACGCCTTTTTCCGAGAGACGCAGATCCGGGATTTCCGTCCCGGCGACAGGGCGCTGATCACGCTCATGACCTATTCCGATACGCCGCTTGAGGCTACTGTGGAGAGCATCGGCTGGGGCATTGCCCGCGAGAACGGGAGCACCGGCGAGCAGCTTTTGCCTTCGGTCAGCCCCACGTTCGAGTGGATACGGCTGGCGCAGCGCATCCCCGTCAGGCTTCATTTCGACGCGCTTCCGAAGGGAATCGAGCTCCGTGCGGGCACGACGGCCTCCGTGCTTGTCCGTGTTCATCCCGAAGACACCGCCGCGTCCATCCCTCCTCTGCCGACGATTGGGCAATAGAGATAGGGGCGTGAAAAAATTGGAGGGGGAAGAGGAAAGGGGGGCCCCATGTTTCCCCTTCCCCCTCCAAACTGCTAGAGCGGCTCGCTCCCCCCCATCCTCTTCAAAGGCTTTTGACTGGTGGGGAGGCTACGCGACAGGAGTTCGTTCCGTTCGAAGTTTGATAAAATAGAACGGGGGTCGTCTTGTTGTCTGTTTAGCGTCTTTCTCAATAAGAAGCCCGAATGATTTCATTCGGGCTTTTCTGTTGCCCATAGGGGAAAGCGGGGAAAAGGGATTCGATAAAGTCGAAAGTCTTTGAAGGAGGGGATGGGGTTTGGGGAAGGGGAGGGAACTTTCTCCAGAAAGTTCCCTCCCCTTCCCCAATCTCAAATTCAGCCCTCACTCTCAATCATTCAGCCTCAAATCGGTAATGCGCTTGGCCTTGGAGAAGGTACGCGGCAGCGCGCCGGGATCGACGATCTCGACGCTGATGCGGGCCATGATGCGCTTGTGCATCTCGTCGCCGATGGCGCGGGCAATCCCCGCGTCGTTGCCGGAACCGACGCCCGACTGACGCTCCACGCGCAGGCGCATGTAGTCGAGCCCTTCCGAGCGGGTAAGCTCAATGTGGTACTCGCCGCCCACATCGGGATAGAGGTTCAGCACGTCGGCAATCTGGCCGGGATAAATGTTCACGCCACGGAAAATGATCATGTCGTCCGAACGCCCGCGGATGTGCCCGTGGCGCGGGATGGCGCGCCCGCAGGGGCAGGGTTCGGGAATGAGTCGGCTGAGGTCGTGCGTACGGTAACGGATGAGCGGCACGGCTTCTTTGGACAGAGACGTCACGACCATTTCGCCGACTTCGCCTTCGGGAACGGGCTGGAGCGTGTGGGGATCGATGATCTCGATATAGAAAAGGTCCGCCCAATAATGGATGCCTTCCCCGACCTCGCAGTTCAGGCCCGTTCCGGGGCCGTACATCTCGGTCATGCCCGCGATGTCGTAGCTGGCCTCAAGGCCGAGTTTTTCGGTGAAACTCTGGCGCATTTTGAGGCTGTGCGGCTCGGAACCGAAAATGATCTTCTTAAGTGCGATCTTGTCGCGCAGATTGTGGCGCTCCACTTCCTCGGCAAGGAGGAGGGCCATTGACGAGGTGCAGCCGATACAGGTGGTCTGCAGATCCACAAGAAGCTGGAGCTGCATGTCGATGTTGCCGGGGCCCACGGGGATGGTGAGCGCCCCGAAGCGCTCGCTGCCGAGCTGGAAGCCCGCCCCGGCGGTCCACAGGCCATACCCCACGGCAATCTGCATACGGTCTTCCGTGGTCAGCCCGGCAAGCTCGTAGCAGCGGGCCATCTGGAGCGCGAACGTGTCCACGTCCTTCTGGGTGTAGGCGAGGATTTTGCGTTTGCCGGTCGTACCGGACGAGGCGTGCACGCGCACGACTTCGGAGGGCTCCACGCAAAGCAGGGGCAGGGGATAGCCGTCGCGCAGGTCGGCCACGTCCGAAAAGGGCAGACGGCGGACATCATCAAGCGTCTTGATGTCCTCGCCGCAGGCAATGCCCGCGGCGGCGAGCTTGGCGCGGTACTGGGGGCTCTTCATGGCCTGCTGCACCGACCATCGGATGCCCGCGAGCTGGTGTTCGGCAAGGAAATCGGCGGGAAGATGGGGAAGGAAGCGGGGCTTGGCAGGTGACATGGCGTCTCTCCGGCAGGGGGGCGGCAACAGGGTTGCCGGTTGTCTTTTCGACGGTAAACGGCTAGTGTCGGTCGATTCAAACAAACGAAAGTTTGCTATTTAGCAGAAAATATTTTGGAGGGAAAGTACATGCGCGTGCTCATCATCGGGTCCGGCGGACGCGAACACGCTTTGTCGTGGAAGGTCGCTCGAAGCGGAAAAGCCGAGAAAATCTACTGTGCTCCCGGCAACGGCGGGACCGCGCAGGAAGGCGAAAACATCCCCCTGAAGGATAGCGACGTCGCCGGTCTGGTGTCTTTTGCCAAGGGAAACGTCATTGATTTCGTGATTCCCGGGCCGGAGCTTCCCCTCACCCTCGGCGTCGTGGACGCCATGACTCAGGCGGGCATCCGCTGCTTCGGCCCGAGCCAGTGGTGCGCGCAGCTTGAGGGGAGCAAAGCTTTCGCCAAGGACATCATGCAGAAAGCGGGGGTTCCTACCGCCGCCTGCGGCGTGTTCACCGAACTGGAAGCCGCCAAGTCCTTTGTGGAAGAAAAGGGCGCGCCCATCGTCATCAAGGCGGACGGCCTTGCGGCGGGCAAGGGCGTCGTCGTGGCCCAGACCAAGGAAGAGGCGCTCGAAGCGCTCGACCAGATCATGGGCGGCGTGTTCGGCGCGGCCGGAAGCCGTGTGGTCATCGAAGAATTTCTGGTGGGCGAGGAAGTGTCGTTGCTGGCGTTCTGCGACGGGAAAACGGCCCTCCCGCTGCCTTCCGCGCAGGACCACAAGGCCGTTTTCGACGGCGACACCGGCCCCAATACCGGGGGTATGGGTGCCTACAGCCCGGCCCCGATTGTGCCCGATGCGGAGCTCGAAAAGATGGCCGACATCGCCATCCGCCCGATCCTCGCCGAAATGGCCCGGCAGGGGCATCCTTTCACCGGTATCCTTTATGCCGGCCTGATGATGACCAAAGACGGCCCGAAAGTTTTGGAATACAACGTCCGTTTCGGAGACCCGGAATGTGAGCCCCTGCTGATGCGCCTTGAAAGCGATCTGCTGGAGATCATGGATGCCTGCATCGACGGGCGGCTTGATGAGGTCAAGCTGTCCATCCGGCCCGAATCCGCGCTCGGCGTGGTCATCGCTGCCGAAGGCTATCCCGGCAGTTATCCGAAAGGAATGGAAATCAAGGGCATCGACGCCGTGGACGCCCTGCCGGACACCAAGGTGTTTCAGGCGGGCACGAAGCGCGAAGGTTCCCGCACCCTGTCCAGCGGAGGCCGCGTGCTGTGCGTGACCGCGCTCGGGAAGGGGCTTGCCGAAGCCCAGAAGCGCGCTTATGAAGCTGTCGCCAAGATCGACATGGAAAAGAGCCAGCACCGTTCCGACATCGGTGCGAAGGGCTTGAGGAGACTGTAGTATGGAAAAAGCCAAGGTAGCTGTCTTTATCGGCTCCGCATCCGACGAAGCCACCGTCGCCCCCTGCGCCGACATCCTGAAAAAGCTGGGCATTTCGTTCCGCTTCACGGTGACTTCCGCCCACCGTACCCCCGAACGTACCGCCGAACTCGTGGATTCGCTGGAAGCCGCGGGCTGTGAGGTGTTCATCTGCGCCGCGGGCATGGCCGCCCATCTCGCCGGCGCGGTTGCCGCCCGCACCATGAAACCCGTTATCGGCATTCCCGTCGCCGCGTCTCCGCTCGGCGGCATGGATGCGCTGCTGGCCACCGTGCAGATGCCTCCCGGATTCCCCGTCGCCACCGTCGCCCTCGACAAGGCCGGGGCCCGGAACGCCGCTTGGCTGGCCGCCCAGATCCTCGCGCTTCACGATCCCGAGCTTGCCCATAAGATCCGTATTTCCCGCGAGCGGTTCAAGTCCGACGTCGCCGTCGCCGGGGCTGAGATCGAAGCCAAGTACTGTTAAGTTCCGTAAAAAATTCTATGGGGAAGGGGGCTCATTGTAAGGAGCGCCCCTCCTCGTACTCCTCTCCTCAAACGCTCGTGCCGCAAGCCCGGGAAAAGGCATCCGCCGTTCCCAATAGGGATTGAAGGGCACTTTTCCTAATGGACCCCCTTCTTTATGAATGAACAACTTTCTCTCATCCAGAGGTTTCGCAAGACCGTGATAGGGGAATACGCCGAGGCGCTCATCTGGGCGGTAGCTCTGGCTCTGGTCCTGACCACGTTCGTCGTGCAGGCGTTCAAGATTCCGTCCGGCTCCATGCTGGAAACGCTCCAGATCGGCGATCACCTGCTGGTCAACAAATTCCTCTACGGCCTTCGGAATCCTTTCAATGACGACTACCTGATCCGCGGCGTCGAGCCCAAGGTCGGGGACATCATCGTGTTCCGTTACCCCAAGGATCGGAGCCTCGACTACATCAAGCGCATTGTGGGCGTTCCCGGCGACACGCTGGAGATGCGGAACAAGGTATTGTACCGCAACGGCGTTGAAGTGCAGGAGCCGTACACGCAGCATTCGCAGCCGCTCATCATGATTCCGGGCCGTGACAACTGGGGGCCGATCACCGTGCCCGCCGACAAGTTTTTCGCGCTCGGCGACAACCGCGACGATTCCGCCGATTCCCGCTTCTGGGGCTTCCTTGACCGCAACGATATCCGCGGCAAGGCGTGGCGCATCTACTGGTCCGCCGACGGCCTCAGCAACATCCGTTTGAACAGGATCGGGAGAGCCGTCGAGTAGGCGGGAAGAGGGTTGGAGAAAAGAAGATTGGGGAGGGGAGAGGGAACCTTTCTGAAGAAAGGTTCCCTCTCCCCTCCCCAAACCCCTCCTCTCTCC
>QWCH01002076.1_pt1 | contig 26799 bp, 22 predicted proteins | sample 1972671 | NCBI WGS metagenome assembly QWCH01 (sample SAMN09866713, study PRJNA288562) | Human gut metagenome isolate term3_stool, whole genome shotgun sequencing... | isolation source: gut | host: Homo sapiens | place: USA: California
TTGCCTCCAAGGCCCTGGGCGTGCCTGCCGGCATCATCGACCTGTCGCTGGCCCCCACTCCCGCCGTGGGCGACAGTGTGGCCAACATTCTGGAAGAAATGGGTCTGGAGACCTGCGGCTGCTGCGGCACCACCGCCTGCCTGGCCTTGCTGAACGATGCCGTGAAGAAGGGCGGCGTGATGGCCTCCAACCATGTGGGCGGCCTGTCCGGTGCCTTTATCCCGGTCAGCGAGGACGCCGGCATGATCCATGCCGCCGAGATCGGCTGCCTGACCATTGAAAAGCTGGAAGCCATGACCGCCGTCTGCTCGGTGGGCATCGACATGGTCATCATCCCCGGCGACACCACCCCCGCCGTGATCAGTGCCCTGATCGCCGACGAAGCCGCCATCGGCATGGTGAACAGCAAGACCACCGCTGTGCGCGTGATCCCCGCCATCGGCCGCAAGGCCGGCGAGGTGCTGGACTTCGGCGGCCTGCTGGGCTACGGTCCCATCATGCCGGTCAACAGCCACGACCCCTCGGTGTTCATCAACCGCGGCGGCCGCCTGCCTGCCCCCATGCAGTCGCTGAAGAACTGAGGACCCTCTCAGTCATCTCGCATTCGCTCGGAGCAGCTGTATAAATCACCTTTTACAGGCCCATCCTCTGGATATCATTTCCAGAAGAAGGGTCTGTTTTTTTATGGGTAAGATGCTTTCCCGGCGGCAGATGCAGCACCTGTGCATCTGCCTTGCGCTCGGACTTTTGCTGTGCAGCCTGTGGCAGGCGGCGGCCTGGAGCCGCACCCAACTGCACACCGGCGATGCGGTATGTGCCGATACCCTGCGGCTGCACATCCGCGCTGCCAGCGATGCCGTGGCCGACCAGAGCGCCAAGCTCCGGGTGCGGGACGCCGTGCTGGCCTGTCTGGACGCTGCCTGTCCCGCCAGGAACCAGACCGACGCCCGCAGCTGGGCGGCCCGGAACCTGTTCACTTTGCAGCTCGCCGCCCGGCACGCGCTGGCCCGGTGCGGGGTGGACGCCCCGGTGCAGGTGCAGCTGGTCAACATGTACTTCCCGGCCCGGCAGTATACCGGCGGCTGCCTGCCCGCCGGGCGGTACGATGCGGTGCGCATCACCATCGGCTCCGGCAGCGGGCAGAACTGGTGGTGCGTGCTGTACCCCGGGCTGTGCCGTGCCGCCTGCGGCGGCTATGCCCTGCCGGAAGAAAACGATCTGGTGTGCGGGGACTACATCCTGCGCCTGCGCTTCGTGGACTGGTGGAACCGGCACACTGCTTCCCGCACCACCCGGGTGCTGGCCGGGTGACGCTGCCCTCCCCTGCCGCATAGCATGGAGGGAAAGGAGTGTGTAATCCTATGGCGATTCCTGCTTATTATTCCCTGCTCCATCGGGGCTCCTCCGGCCCGGATGTAGCCCTGGTGCAGACCTGGCTCAACGGTGTCCGTGATGCCTGCACCTGGCATGACCCCCTGAAGGCGGACGGAAGATTCGGTCTTTCCACCGAGAACGCCGTAAAGGAGTTCCAGCTGAAAAACAAAATGAACGTGGACGGCAAGGTGGGTGCCAACACCTGGAACGTGCTCTACACCCAGTACACCGCAAAGCACGGCCTGAACGTGCCCTACCCCGGCATCGTGCTGCGCAGCGGCGCATCCGGCGGGACGGTGCGGCTGGTGCAGCAGAAGCTCAACTCTCTGGGTGAGCGTCTGAACGCAGACGGCCGGTACGGAGCCGCCACCGCAGCCGCCGTGCAGCGGTTCCAGCGCCGCAACGGCCTTGCCGCCGACGGCAGCGTCGGTCAGGCCACCTGGGAAAAGCTGTTCTGACCGGTAAGAGAACGATTGGAAATGCCCTCCGCTTTGCTCTGGGCAAATTCAGAGGAAAAAATAGTTTTTATTCTGGGCTTTCGGAAAATCTGCGGATTTTCCGGAAGCCCTTTTTCACGGGGAGAGGCCGTGACTGAGAGGGTTGCGGCCAGTGCCCGCCCTGCTATATAATAAGAGCAACAGTTTTTTGAAAGGCGGTGTTCGCTTTTGCGTTTTGCGCATCTTTCCGACCTGCATCTGGGCAAGCGGGTGTGCGAGTTTTCCATGCTGGAGGACCAGAAATACATCCTGGAGCAGATCCTTGCCCTGCTGGATGCCCACCCTGTGGACGGGGTACTGCTGGCAGGCGACCTGTACGACAAACCGGTGCCCCCGGCCGAGGCCGTGCGCCTGCTGGACTGGTTCCTCACCCAGCTGGCAGTCCGGGGCCTGCCGGTGTTTGCCATCAGCGGCAACCACGATTCCGCCGACCGTGTGGCCTTCGGCGCGGCTCTGCTGGAAACCAGCCGGGTATACGTCAGCCCGGTGTTCTCCGGTGCGCCGCAGCCCATCTGCCTTGCGGACGAGCATGGCCCGGTGGATGTGTACTTACTGCCCTTTCTGAAGCCCGCTTCCGTGCGGCATGTCTGGCCGGACGAGCCCATTGAGAGCTACAACGACGCCCTTGCCTGCGTGCTGCGGCACTGCACCCCGGACCCTGGCCACCGCAGCCTGCTGGTAGCCCACCAGTTCGTGGCCGGTGCCGCCGCCTGCGAGAGTGAAGAGCCTTCCGTGGGCGGGCTAGACTGCGTGGACGCGGCCCTGTTCGATGCCTTTGACTATGTGGCGCTGGGCCACCTGCACAGCCCCCAGAAGGTGAGCCGCGACACCCTGCGCTACTGCGGCACCCCGCTGAAGTATTCCTTCTCGGAAGCGCACCAGCATAAAAGCATCACCTTTGTGGAACTGGGCGAAAAAGGCTGCGTGGACATTTCCACCGCGCCCCTGACCCCGCTGCACGACCTGCGGGAGGTCCGGGGCAGCTATCTGGAACTGACCGACCGCCGCACCTACGAGGGCACCGCCACCGACGATTATCTGCACATCACCCTGACCGATGAGCAGGACGTGCCGGACGCACTGGCCAAGCTGCGGCTGATCTACCCCAACCTGATGCGGCTGGACTACGACAACCGCCGCACCCGCGAAGATCAGCAGATCACCGCGCCGGAGCGGGTGGAGAACATCACACCCTTGCAGCATCTTGCTGCCTTTTACGAACTGCAGAACAACCAGCCCCTGACCGATGAGCAGGCCGCGTTCTGCCAGCAGCTCATTGAGGACATCTGGAAGGAGGGGGAGGACGCATGAGACCGCTCCGCCTGACCCTGTCGGCTTTTGGCCCCTATGCCGCCGAGACCACCCTGGAACTGGAAAAGCTGGGCAAAGGCGGCCTGTACCTTGTCACCGGCGATACCGGTGCCGGCAAGACCACCCTGTTCGACGCCATCACCTACGCGCTCTACGACCACTCCAGCGGCGGTGTGCGGGAGGGGGCCATGCTGCGCAGCCAATATGCCGACCCCAAAACGCCCACCTTTGTGGAGCTGGAATTTGAGGTGAAGGATGCCCGCTACACGGTGCGCCGCAATCCGGAATACCCCCGCCCCAAGGCGCGGGGCGAGGGCTTTACCACCGAAAAAGCAGACGCCACCCTCACCTATGCCGACGGCCGCCCGCCGGTGACCAAGGCACGGGATGTGAACGCCGCCGTGCTGGACATTCTGGGGCTGGACTACAACCAGTTCTGCCAGATCGCCATGATCGCGCAGGGGCAGTTCACCAAGCTGCTGAATGCCTCCACCGAGGAGCGCAGCCGCATTTTCCGCAAGCTGTTCCGCACCCAGCGGTACGCCAAATTGCAGGACCGTCTGCAGGAAGAAGCTTCCCGCCTGAACCAGCAGCGTCTGGCCCAGAACACCCAGCTGGACAGCCTGCTGGCCGGGCTGCAGGTCGCACCCGACGACCCGGACGTCGACGCGCTGGCCGCCCTCTGTGCCCAGACCGAGCCTGCCACCGCGCTGACCTTATTGGAGGAGCTGCTGCAGCGCCAGCAGGCCGCACAGGAGGCCGCCGCCGCATCCCTTGCCGACACCGAAGCCCGGCTGGATGCCATACAGCAGCAGCTGGGAGCCGCCCGGCAGGCCGCGCAATTGGCCCGGCAGCTGGCCGAACAACAGGCCGCGCTGGACGCCGCCCGGCCCGCACTGGATGCCGCCAAAGCTGAGAGTGCCCGCCACGCCGATGACGCCGCCCGGTTGGATGCCCTGACCGGCCAGGTGACCCAGGCCCGCACCGCCCTGACCGCCTACGACGAGCTGGACGCGCTGTGCCGGGAGCAGAAGCAGGCACAGGATGCCGCGCAGCTGGCCGGGGCACTGGCCGCGAAGCGCCGCACCCAGCTGGAAGCGCTGGACGCCAGCCTTGCTGCAGCCGACACCGCCCTTGCCGTGCTGGTGGATGCCCCCACCCGGCAGCTGGCTTTGCAGAATCAGGCTGCGCAGCTGGAAGCCCGCAGCACCGCGCTGGACGCCCTTGCCCAGCGGCTGGCCGACAGCCAGAAACAGGCCCGGCAGGCCCGCCGGGCACAGGACGCCTACCGCGCCGCCGCTGCCCGGCAGGATGAAGCCCGCGCCCGGCGGGATGCACTGGACCGGGCCTTTCTGGACGCGCAGGCCGGTCTGCTGGCACAGGAGCTGACCGAGGGTGCCCCCTGCCCGGTGTGCGGCAGCACCCATCACCCGGCCCGGGCCGTCCTGCCCCGCACCGCACCCACGCAGGTACAGGTGGAGCAGACCCGGCAGGCCGCCGAGGAAGCCGACCGTGCCGCGCAAACGGCCAGCGCCGCCGCCCAGAGCGCCCTTGCCGCTGCAGACGAAGCCCGCCGCAGCCTGCGCCGGGACGCCGAGGCCCTGCTGCCGGAGCGCTTTGCCGCGCCGGAAGGCAAACCTCCGGTGCAGCTGACCTTCGCCCTGATGAATACCGTCCTGTCCGAGGAAACTGCCGTCCTGCAGGCCGCCCGCGCCGACTGCACGGCCAGCCTGCGGCAGGCCGGAGCCGACTGTCAGCGCAAGGCGCAGCTGGAAGCCGACCGGCAGGCCCACACCCGCCAGCGCCCGGCGCTGGAACAGCAGGTGCAGGAGGCTGACCGCACCGCTGCCGCTCAGTCTGCCCGCGTACAGGCACTGGAACAGCAGGTGCTTGCCAAACAGAAAGCCCTGCCCTCCCCCCAGCGGGCGCAGGCGCAGGCCGCGCTGGACCTGCTGGAAGCCGACCGCACCGCCCTGCGCGCCGGGATGGAACAGGCCGAAGCCGCCCTGCGCACGGCACAGCAGAACTACGCGGCCGCCAAAGCCGCTGTGGATGCCCTGCGCAGCCAGCAGGCAGCGGCCCAGAGTTCCGCCCCGGCTCAGCCGCTGGAAACCTTACGGGAAGCGGCTGTTGAACTGACTGCCGCACGGGACGCTGCCCGCGGGCAGGAAAAGCAGCTGGCCGCCCGCCTGCTGCCCAACCGCCGCATCGCGGAGCAGTACCGCACCGCCGCCGCGCAGCACGCCGCATTGGAGCAGCGCGCCCAGTGGGTGGGAGCGCTGGCCGCCACCGCCGGCGGCACCCTGACCAGCAAACAGAAGATCAAACTGGAAGCCTACATCCAGATGGACTACCTCGACCGCATCCTGCGCCACGCCAACCTCCGCCTGATGCAGATGACCGATGCCCAGTACGAGCTGGAGCGCATCGGGGCCGAGAACCAGCGCAGCCAGTCCGGCCTGGACCTTGGCGTCATCGACCACTACAACGGAACCCGCCGCAGTGTCAAGACCCTGTCCGGTGGTGAGAGCTTCAAGGCCTCGCTGGCGCTGGCACTGGGCCTTTCGGATGAAGTGCAGAGCGCCGCCGGCGGCATCCGGCTGGACACCCTGTTCCTGGACGAGGGCTTCGGCAGCCTGGACGAGGAATCGCTGGAACAGGCCATCCGGGTGCTGGCCGGTCTGACCGAGGGCGACCGGCTGGTGGGCATCATCTCCCATGTGGGGGCTCTGAAGGACCGCATCGACCGGCAGGTGGTGGTGCACAAAAACCGCACCGGCGGCTCCACCGTGGAGCTGGTGGTGTAAAACGCCCCGCCGCCGGGCATCCTAACGGCAGGAGGTGACCGCTTTTATGAATTCCCTCACGCCGTTCATCCATCATGCCCTTCCGGACCGGCCCGGGCCTTCTTCCGCGCCGGAAGCCAACTGCAGCCGGTGCAGCCCGCCGCTGGGCAAACAGCCGGACCCGACCCAGCCGCCCGGAGACCCCTCGGCACCCGGCACCCAGCTGCCCCCGCCGGAAGTGCCCGGCAATCCTCCGCACCCGGAACCGGGCAGCGCTCCGCAGGCCGGTGTGCCCATGACCGACGGCACCCCCGCCGCCTGCCGCCAGAAAAACGCGCAGGAATTTCTGGCCGGGAAGGTGCCCGGTGTGATAGCGCAATATGCCCCGGGGCTGTTCAGCACCCTGCAGCACACTCACTCGGCCCACCCCGCCCCGGATGAGGACACCGACGCGGTGCAGCAGCTTGTGGAGTGGCGCGAAAACGCCCCTTACGGCTGAGCCGCACAAAAAAATTTTCCGTTAATTTTTGCTTTACCTGTTGAAATCTTGCCGCGCTTCCCTTATTATGGTAGCAAACAAAGATAAAGGCAGGTTTTGCATTATGGCAGAGATCAAATACGAAGTCGTCGAGCGCATCGCGGTGCTCTCGCAGCGTCCCCGCGGCTGGGAGCGTCAGCTCAACCTGATCAGCTGGAACGACGGCGAGCCCAAGTACGACATCCGCGACTGGTCCCCGGACGGCACCCGCATGGGCAAGGGCATCTCCCTGAGCCACGACGAGCTGGCCATCCTCAAGGGCATCCTGGAAGATATGGAGCTGTGAGCATGACCGACCGCGAGGAGTTTTTGCAGATCTTCCGGCAGCATGTCACCCGCCCCGGCAGCGAAAAGCTGCTGGACTGGCTGGACCACAAGACCGATTTCTTTTCGGCTCCGGCGTCCACCCGGTTCCACGGTGCCTGCACCGGCGGGCTGTGCATGCACAGCCTGAACGTCTACCACGCCCTGCACGACACCTTTTTTACCGAGGGCGAGAGTGAGGAGAGCTTTGCCATCTGCGCATTGCTGCACGATCTGTGCAAGGCCAACTACTACAAGGCCGGCACCCGCAACGTGAAGAACGAGACCACCGGTCAGTGGGAAAAGGTGCCCAGCTACAGCGTGGAGGACCTGTTTCCCTACGGCCACGGTGAAAAAAGCGTGTTCCTCATTGAGCGCTTCATGAAGCTCAAGGTGGAAGAGGCCGTGGCCATCCGCTGGCACATGGGCGGCTTTGACGATGCGGCCCGGGGCGGCTGCTTTGCCATCTCGGAAGCCTACGACAAGTACCCCCTTGCCGTCAAACTGCACATCGCGGATCTGGAAGCCACCTATCTTATGGAGCACCGCACCAGCGCCGTGCACTGAGCATATTTTATCCCGATACCAAAAAAGACCCGGATACCGGCAGCACCTTTTTGTGCCTGCCCCGTGTCCGGGTCCTGTTTTTTATTCCTTGTTGCGGGCCTTGTTCTGGTACATCCGGTCATCTGCCTGCCGGATGGCCTCCCGCAGCGGGTGCACGCCGCACACACCGCCCACGCTGATGGACAGCCGGATCTCCGGGTGGCTCTCCACCCGGGCCTGCCGCACCGCTTCCTGGATGCGGTCCATCACCAGCGGCAGCCCCTCCGGCCGCAGCTGCGGCATCAGCAGCAGGAATTCGTCGCCGCCGTAGCGCACCAGAATGTCGCTCTCCCGCAGGCAGGCCTGCACCGCCGCAGAGACGCTCTCCAGCGCCTTGTCGCCCACCAGATGGCCGTAGCTGTCGTTCACGGCCTTGAAGCGGTCCACGTCAATGACCACCACACCGTTGATCTGCTCACTGTCGGCCAGGAACTTTTCAAAGTACCGGCGGGAGTAGGCCCCGGTGAGCGGATCGATGAAGGCACTGTTGTCAAAGTCCTCGCTGCGGTCCAGCAGCATGCGGCGGCCGCCCATGTCCAGCCAGCGTCCGTTGGACAGCTTGGAAACCATTTCCAGCACGCAGCCGCGGCCGTTGATCTCCACATAGCGCGACAGCACAAAATAGGCGTCCTCGCCATTGAATTCGATCTTGTTCAGGGTCTTTTTGCTGGTGAACACCTTGGCCGAGATGCAGTTCTCGCACCGTCCGGCCTTGTTCCACACCACATGGCAGTGACCGGCCTGCTCTTCCAGCGTGCCGTCCGGGTGCAGGGTGAGCACCTTGGCGCGCTCCGGATCCACCAGACGCACCAGGTCAAACACGCCCTGCAGCTGCTGCAGGACAGCCGCCATCGAGCCTCCGGAGCTGTGCAGCAGCACATCCGGCTGCGCCTTTGCATCCTCGGTCTGCTCCGGCAGCAGCTGGCCCACCACGCTCACACAGCGGCGCTGCCCGCCGCGGCTCCACTGGGTGCGCAGCACCAGCCGATGCGGCTGGTATCCGCCGCCGGTCTGCACCTCCACGGGGAAGCTGGCCTGCGGGATCTCCGGGGTTGCCTTTTCCAGCGCTTCCAACAGGCGGCGGCGGTCCTTCAGGGAAAGGAAGTTCAGCCCTTCGCCATGGTCAAAGTCCAGCACCTGGGTGCGCTCGGCGGCGCTGGCGTAGTGGTTGGTCACCGTCACCCGGCCGCTGAGCAGGTCGTAGTCAAACTGGATGCCGCCGCACTGGTCCGCATAGAACTGGGTGCGCTCGCGTTCCAGGTTGAGCAGCCGCTGGCTGCGGTCCTCCCGCGGGAGGGCTTCCCGGTGCAGGATCTCCTCCGACAAGCGGTGGGTGTCCTGGTGGAAGCTGCGGTCCCACTCGTTGCGCTGCAGCTCCTGCCGCAGCAGCTCCGACGACTCATTCAGGCATTCCAGCAGCAGCGGGTTGAAGGCCCCGCACTCGCCGTTCAGGATCATGCGCAGGGCCGTGTCGTGGTCGTAGGCCGGTTTATAGCAGCGGTCGCTGGTCAGGGCATCGTACACATCTGCCAGTGCCACCACCTGTGCTGCGATGGGGATCGCATCGCCCTTCAGCTTGTCCGGGTAGCCGCCGCCGTCCCAGCGCTCATGGTGCCAGCGGCAGATGGCATAGGCCACCTGCAGCAGGGGCTCGTTTTCCTCGCCGATGGTGTTGCTCAGGTCCCGCAGGATGCGGGCACCCTTCACCGTGTGGGTCTTGATCATCGCGTATTCTTCGGCGGTCAGGCGGCCGGGCTTGTTGAGGATCTCAGTGGGGATCACGATCTTGCCCAGGTCGTGCAGGGCCGATGCCGTGCTGATGAGCGAAATGTCGCTCTCGTCCAGCTGATACCGGTCGGTCTTGCCCGCCAGCTGGTGCAGCAACAGGTCAGTCAGGGTGCGGATGTGCAGCACATGCAGGCCGCTCTCGCTGTTGCGGAACTCCACCACATGGCTCAGGATGCTGATCATCAGCACGCCGTTGTGCTCTTTTTCGTACACCTGATCGGTCACCAGCCGGGTCAGGCGCTTCTGCTTGGCATACAGCATGAGCACGTTCTGCACCTGGCGCAGCACCATGACCCGCTCAAAGGGGCGGCGCATGTAGTCGGCCACACCCAGGTCGTAGGCACGCTCGATGTTGGCCGTGTCCTTTGCCGCCGAGATCATGATCACCGGGATCTCGTCCAGCCAGGAATAGCAGCGCATGACCTTCAGCACGTCAAAGCCGTCCATCTGCGGCATCATGATGTCCAGCAGCACCAGTGCGATGTCCGTGTGCTCGCGCAAAAGCTCCACCGCACGGACACCGTTTTCCGCTTCCAGATACTCATACCCGTCGCCCAGGATCTCCATCAGCAGCGCGCGGTTGATCTCAGAATCGTCCGCGATCAGGATCTTCTGTTTCACATTCATGTGCCTTGCTCCTCGCCATCCCCATCTGGCAATGTGCTGCCTTGCCGCAGCAAAAATCCCCTGTTTACACAAAAAGCTGCTGCACCAGTCCATGCCGGCGCAGCAGCTTGTCGAATCATTCTTGCATCATTTCATCAAACCGGCGCAGCAGCTCCACCGAGAGCTTTTCCAGCTCCGTTTCCGGCTGCCACACGGGTTCCGGCTGCGCCGCAGGCTGTGCGGCCGATCTTGCACAGCAGGCCACAGCTTCTTCGGGCGGTTCCGGCGTCGGGGCCTGCACCGGCACTTCCGGACAGGCAGGCCTCTGGGCAGCCTGCTGCTCTGCCTTTTCGGCACGGGCCACGGCCATCTGCAGCTCCTCCCGGGCCTGCTCACAGGCCGCTTCGAGGTCGGCATTTTCCCGCCGCAGAGCGATCATCTGGCGCTCGCAGGCAAACAGCCGGGTCTGGTAGCGGCGGATCTCGGCGTGGGCCGCTTCCAGCTTGCGGGTCAGCTGCTGCAGCTTGTCGCTGCCCTCTGCCCGCACCGATGCTGCGGCCTGCGCCGCCGCCTGCTGGGCAAAGCGCTGCCGCAGAGCTTTGTTCTCCTGCCTGAGTTGCGCCATGGTCTCCTCCATTCCCTGCTGCGTCTGCCGGGCAAGGCGGAGTTCTGCCGCATACGCTGCGCGGATGTGCGCAATACAATTTTCAACATCCAGTTTCCGGTACCCGAACCATCCGGTCCGCAGCGGAACGTCCTGTTTCAGCATTGCATTGCCTCCCTCCGCTTGCGCGCAAGAGACCCGCCCTCCTCACGGGCGCTGTGCCACGATGCGTTTATTATTTGCCAGCCTTACTTCCGCTTGTTCAGGATGGCCAGCAGCTCGTCGTAGTAACGGTTGTCGCTGCTTTCCTCTTCCACGGGCTTTGCGGCAGCTGCCGGAGCGGCCGGGGCTGCTGCCGGAGCAGCAGCAGTGGCTGCGCTGCCGGTGTCGCTGCTGAACACTGCCGACGGCACCGACTGGGCACCGCCCATGGCGTTGTTGATGCTGCTGCGCAGGTCGCTGGCACTCTTGTTGTCGAAGCCGGTAGCAACGACGGTCACGCGCATCTCGTCGGACAGGTTCTCGTCAAACGCAGTACCCCAGATGATGTTCGCATCCGGATGAGCGCTCTGGGTGATGAGGCCGGCTGCGGTCTCCACGTCCTCCAGGCCGATGTCGGGGCTGGAAGTGATGTTGATGATAACGCCGTGTGCACCGGCAATGCTGGTCTCCAGCAACGGGCTGGAAATGGCAGCTTTGGCGGCGTTCTCGGCCTTGCCGGCACCCTTGGCGCTGCCCACGCCCATGTGCGCGTAACCGGCATCCTTCATGATGGAGCGCACGTCGGCGAAGTCCAGATTGATGAAGGCGGGCACGTTGATCAGGGCGGAAATGGACTCGACGCCCTGACGCAGCACGTTGTCGGCAGCCTGGAAGGCGTTCATCAGGGTGATCTTCTCCTGGCTGATCATCTTCAGGCGCTCATTCGGGATCACGATCAGGCTGTCCACATGCATCAGCAGGTTGGCAATGCCCTGCTCAGCCAGGCCCATCTTGCGCTTGCCCTCAAAAGAGAAGGGCTTGGTGACGATGCCCACGGTCAGGATGCCCAGGTCGTGTGCCACCTCAGCCACCACAGGAGCCGCACCGGTGCCGGTGCCGCCGCCCATACCGGCGGTGATGAACACCATCTGGGAGCCCTTGAGCGCGTTTGCGATCTCGTCCTTGCTTTCTTCAGCGGCACGCTGGCCGATCTCAGGGTCGGCACCTGCGCCGCGGCCCTTGGTGAGCTTGGAGCCCAGCTGGACCTTGACGGTGGCATGGTTCTTGGCCAGCGCCTGCTGGTCCGTGTTCATCGCAATGAACTCCACGCCCTGCAGACCATCGCTGACCATGCGGTTCACGGCGTTGCCGCCGCCGCCGCCAACACCGATCACCTTAATCGTCGTAACATTTTCGTCCATTTCTTCATCGAGCATCAATGCCATAACTTTGTCCTCCATCCGGATTTTATCGTAGAACTGTGCAGAACGCACAGAAATATCAACCTACACTTATATAACTGTATCGTATCATCTTTTTGCCGTGAATGCAAGTCAAATTTACGTTTTTGAAGTTCTTTTTTTCGGGCAGTCTGCCCCGTGCGGGGTTTCTCGTGCAATTTGCCCACCCAGAGCCGTCAGTTTCTGTGCAAAATCGGCATAGCCGCGGTCAATGAACTCCGTATGGGTGATGCGGCTGCTGCCCTGTGCCGCCAGCGCCGCGATCACCAGCGCTGCCCCGCCCCGCAGGTCGGGCGCTTCCAGCACCGTTCCCTGCAGGGTTCCGCCGGGTTCCGCGTACAGGGTGCGGCCCTCCACCCGCACCCGGCCGCCCAGCGCCGCAAAGCCTGCCGCGCAGCCGAACCGCCGCTCAAAGATCACATCCTCGATGCTGCCGGGTCCCTCCGCGCAGAGCAGCACCGCCGCCAGCAGCGGGGCCGCGTCGGTGGCCAGCGCCGGGTATGCCCCGGTGAACACCCGCCCCGGCCCGTACAGCCGCCCGAACCGGGTAATAACGGCAGCATCGCTCCGGCGCACAACGCCGCACCCCATTTGTTCCAGAATTTCCAGCACCGGCGCATACAGCCGGGGCGCGCAGCCTGCCAGCTCTACCCGTCCCCCAGCCGCTGCGCAGGCACAGGCAAAGGTGGCTGCCGTGATCCGGTCCGGCAGGGGCGCAAAGCTGCATCCGTGCAGCCGCCGCACCCCCTGCACCCGCACCGTGCCGGTGCCCGCGCCCTGCACCCGGCCGCCGCACCGGTTCAGGAATGCCGCCAGATCTTCGATCTCCGGCTCCCGGGCCGCACCCCGCAGGGTCGTCTCCCCCTGTGCCAGCGCCGCCGCCAGCAGCAGGGTCTCGGTGGTTCCCACGCTGGGGAACCGCAGGGTGATGTCCGCTCCGTGCAGCCCCGCCGGAGCCGTGAGCAGCAGGCGTTCGCCTTCCAGCTGCGGGCAGGCTCCCATCTGCACAAGGCCCGCCAGATGCAGATCAATGGGCCGCGCTCCGATACGGCAGCCCCCGGGCAGCACGGTCTGTGCCCGGCCCAGCCGGGCCAGCAGCGGGGCGCAGAACAGGATGGATGCCCGCATCCGGCCCGCCGGGCCTGCCGCCAGCGTCCCGCTGCCGGGCACCCCGTCCACCCGGACATCCGCCCCCTGCCGCTCCGCTGTGCAGCCTGCACTGCGCAGCAGGGCAAGGCTCTCGGCCACATCGGCCAGCTCCGGCACCCCGCACAGCCGCACTGGCCCGCTGCACAGCAGGGACGCTGCCAGCAGCGGCAACACACTGTTCTTGGCCGCCGGGACCCGTACCGTTCCATTCAGCGGCCGCCCGCCCGTGATGATGTAATCCCCTGCCATGCAAAGACCCCCGTTCTGCCAAAGATACCCCATGGTATGCAGAACGAGGGCCGTCGGTTCCCTGTTTTGTACCCGGACACCGCAAAACGCATTTGTCCGGTCGTTTGTCTGTTTTTTGCGTCTTTTGCGGGGCAAACATCCCATTTTGCGGCAGAAATGGCCGCCTTTATGTTTCCCCGCGGGAGACGGACAGCACGATGCCCATCTCGCCCAGCAGCATCATCAGGCTGGTGCCGCCGGAGGAAAAGAAGGGCAGGCTGATGCCGGTGTTCGGGATGGTGTTGGTGACCACGGCGATGTTCAGCACCGCCTGCAAGGCCACCTGCACCACGAACCCCACCACCAGCAGTGCCCCGAAGCGGTCCGGCGCGTGGGCCGCCAGCGTGACGCCCCGCAGCAGCAGCAGACTGAACAGCAGGATCACCGCGCAGGCCCCCACAAACCCCAGCTCCTCGCACAGGATGGAAAAGATGAAGTCGTTCTGGGGTTCCGGCACGAACAGGTGCTTCTGGCGGCTGTTGCCCAGCCCCAGCCCCACGGCCCCGCCGGAGCCGATGGCGTACAGGCTCTGGATGGTCTGGTGGCCGTCGCCCAGCGGGTCGGCAAAGGGGTCCAGCCAGGAGCTCAGGCGGCTGGCCGCATAAGGCACCAGATCCGGCATGATGACGATGGCTGCCCCGATGGCACCCGCTCCGCCCACACCGGCCAGCACGAACCACCGCAGCCCGGTGCCGCCCACGAACATGAGCACTGCCCCGATGCCCAGGATCAGCACCGTGCCGGACAGGTGCGGCTCCAGCAGCATGAGCACCGCCACCGCGCCCAGTACCAGCGCAAAGGGCACCACCCCCACCGCAAAGCTCTCCATCCGGCTGTGGTTGAGGGAGATGATGTGGGCAAACACCAGCACCACCGCAAATTTGGCGATCTCGCTGGGCTGCAGAGTGCCCAGCCCCGGCAGCACCAGCCAGCGCTTGCAGCCGTTGTATTCCGGCATGAACAGCACCACGACCAGCAGCACCAGTGAGAGGGCCAGCAGCGGCCAGGCCAGTTTGTGATAGATGTGGTAATCCACCCGGCTGGCCGCCCACATGGCCCCGATGCCCATGGCCGCATACAGCAGCTGCGGCCGCACATAGGCCCAGGCATCGCCCCGCCGGTACAGCGCCACCGCGCTGCTGGCACTGTACAGCATTACCAGCCCAAAGCCCACCAGCGTGAGCACCAGGATCAGAAAGGGCAGGTCCATGGCGGGCAGCGGACGCAGCAGTCCGCGCCGGGCCCGGGCAGGCACAGCGGCCCTGTGCATCCTCATCACCTCCGGCAGTCCTTTTGGTCTATTGTACGCAGGCCGCCGGGCTGTTAGTCATAGCCGCAGGCCCTGCCCGCATAAACTGAGCCGGAAAAGGAGGTGCTGCCATGTCCCGGCCCGAACCCCTGCGCACCCTGCCGGAGCAGGCGTTCCGTGCCCGTGCCCGGCTGGTGGCGCTGCTTTTGTGCGGCATCTGCTTTGCAGGGCTTATTGCCCGGCTCTACTGGCTGCAGCTGGCCGCCGGGGACTGGTACACCCGGCGGGCACTGGGGCAGCAGCTGCGGGACACCGTGGTGCCCGCCGACCGGGGCCGCATCTACAGTGCCGACGGCGTGTTGCTGGCGGCCAACAGCAGCTGCTGGACCCTGCGGGCCAGCCCGCGGGAGATGCCTGCCGACAAACTGGAGCTGGCCGCCCACGGTCTTGCGCAGATTTTGGAGCTGGACGAAGCCGCCCTGCTGGAAAAGTTCCGGGACCGCGCCTCCAACGACTGTCTGCTGCGCTACCGGGTGGAGCGTTCCATGGCGGATGCCGTGCGGGATTTCTGCGAGGAAAACGGCATCACCGGCATCCGTATCAATCAGGACAGCAAGCGCTGGTACCCGCAGGGGGAGTTTCTGGCGTCGGTGCTGGGCTTTACCAATGTGGACAACGCCGGAGTGAGCGGGCTGGAGCTGGAATACAACGAGCAGCTCACCGGGCAGAACGGCGTGGTGCTCACCGCCGTGAACGCCTGGGGCTATACGCTGGAGCAGAGCTACGAGACCGAGCAGTTCCCGGTGGAGGGCAGCAGCCTGCGGCTGACCATTGACGCCAACATTCAACATTATCTCGAAAATGCGTTGAATTACGCCGTACAGGAACACCATGTGGCCGCCCGTGCCGTGGGCATCGTGCTGGACGTGAACACCGGGGCCGTGCTGGCCATGTCCACCACCCCGGCCTACGACCCCAACCAGCCGCGCATCCTCTACGACGAAGCTGCCCGCGCCGCCGTAGATGCCCTCTCTGGGGAGCAGCGGGCGGCCGCCCTGCAGCTGGCCCAGCAGACCCAGTGGCGCAACAAGGCCGTGAGCGACCTGTACGAACCGGGCAGCGTGTTCAAGCTCATCACCTGCGCGGCCGCGCTGGACGCCGGAGCCATCACCCGGAACTCCAGCTTTTATTGCGGGGAGTCCATCTCGGTGGCGGGCACCCGGTTCCACTGCGCCAATCACAAGCGCCACGGGACCCAGACCGTGACGCAGGCGCTGGAAAATTCCTGCAACCAGAGCTTTATCCAGATCGGAGCGCGGCTTGGCAAGGAGGCCTTCTGCGATTACTTTGCCGCCTTCGGCCTGCGGGAGCCCACCGGCATCGACCTGCCCGCCGAACCGAAAAAGAGCCTGTACTACACCGCCGACCGTATGGGGCCGGTGGAGCTGGCCTCCTGCGCCTTCGGGCAAAGCAGCAAGATCTCCTATCTGGAAATGGCCGCCGCCGTGTGCGCAGTGGTCAACGGCGGAAAACGGATGCAGCCCTACCTTGTATCGGACATTCTGGCCCCGGACGGCACGGTGCTGGAACACCGGGACCCCGTGTGCAAACAGCAGGTGATCCAGCCGGAGACTTCCGCCGTCATGCGGGAGATGATGGAAGCCGTTGTTCTGTACGGCGGCGGACGCAACGCGCAGATCTCCGGCTACCGGGTGGGCGGCAAGAGCGGCACCAGCCAGAAGCTGGACAGCGCCGACGAAAAAGCCCGCATTGCCAGCTTTGTGGCCGTGGCGCCCATCGACGACCCGCAGTTTCTGTGTCTGGTCTGCCTGGATGAGCCCCACAGCTGGACCACCGCCGGCGGCAGCCTTTCGGCCCCGGTGTGTGCCGAGGTGTTGGAACAGACGCTGGTGTACAAAGGCGTGCCCCGCGCCGCCGCAGACGTCCCCACCGAGCAGACCGCTGCCCTGCCGGCAGACGGGGACAGTACGGATGGGGCGTAAACCCTCTCCGTCATCGCCTGCGGCGATGCCAGCTCCCCCAAGGGGGGAGCTTTTGACGAAACGGGAAACTTTTCCGTATAAACAAAAAGCTCCCCCTTTCGGGAGAGCTGGCAGCCCGGAGGGCTGACTGAGAGGGTTCTGATCAGTTCTGATGCGGCTGCTCGCGGAACACGATCTCGCCGGTCTCGCTGTTCATGGATTCCACGATGGCAAGGCTCTCCAGCTGGATGCCCTTGCTGCGGATGAGCTCACCGCCCTGCTGGAAGCCTTTTTCCACGGCGATGCCGATGCCTTCCACGGTGGCACCGGCCTCCTGTGCCAGCTCCAGCAGGCCCATCAGGGCACAGCCGTTGGCCAGGAAATCGTCGATGATCAGCACATGATCCTCTGCGGTGAGGAACTTTTTGGACACGATGACGTTGTAGATCTTTTTGTGGGTGAAGGACTGGATCTTGGTCTCGTAGTTGTTGTAGTCCAGATTGATGCTCATGGACTTTTTGGCAAACACCACCGGCACGTTGAACTCACTGGCCACAATGGCGGCAATGCCGATGCCGCTGGCCTCGATGGTGAGCACCTTGTTGATGGGCTTGCCCGCAAACAGGCGCTTCCACTCCCGGGCCATCTCGCGGAACAGCGGGATATCCATCTGGTGGTTGATGAAGCTGTCCACCTTGAGCACATTTCCTTCGCGCACAATGCCGTCTGCGCGGATACGATCTTCCAGCATCTTCATAAGCAGTCTTTGTCCTCCAGCCTTTTTCCATTCCGGGGCACAAAGCTGTGCCCGCAACCTGTATGTATTTTACCTAGTATAACGGAAGTGCCTGCCTTTGGCAAGTGGCTTTGTGCCCAAATTTGAAAAAATCCAGGCTGCATCTGCGTGGGCTTTTTCCAAAAGCATGCCTATGGCAAAAAGCACCGAAACTCCGCAAAACAGTTCTGTAATTTTTGGCTTTCGGCGCTCTTGTGCTTTGCTGATTTTTGAGTATACTTGGAAGAAAGACCGGTGCCTGTATGCCGATCGGAGGAGAGGGAGAACGGTTATGAAAACGGGACTTGTACTGGAAGGCGGGGCTATGCGCGGCATGTTCACCGCCGGTGTTCTGGATGTGCTGATGGAGCACGGCATTACGGTGGACGGTGCCATCGGTGTTTCGGCGGGGGCCGTGTTCGGCTGCAACTATAAGTCGCACCAGATCGGGCGCACCATCCGCTACAGCACCGAATACTGCAAAGATAAGCGCTACGCCAGCTTTGGCAACCTGCTGCGCACCGGCAACCTGTACAGCGAGCAGTTCTGCTATCACACCGTGCCGGAAAAGCTGGATCCGTTTGACGCCAAAACCTTTCGGGAAGATCCCATGGACTTTTTTTTGGTGTGCACCGATGTGCGCACCGGCGACCCCATCTACCACAAGTGCCGCACCGGCGACGCCGAGGACATCCAGTGGATGCAGGCGTCGTCCTCCATGCCGCTGGCCGCAAAGATCGTGAAGATCGGCCACTACCAGCTGCTGGACGGCGGCGTTGCAGATTCCATCCCGGTGCGCTTCTTTGAGTCCATCGGCTACAAGCGCAACCTCATCGTGCTGACCCAGCCCAAGGACTTTGTGAAAAAGAAAAACAAGATGCTGCCCGCCATCCGGGCGCGCTACCTGCGCTACCCCGCCTTTGTGGAGGCCGTGGCCGACCGCCACGAGCGCTACAACGAGACACTGGAACATGTGGCCATGCTGGAGCAGACCGGCCAGGCCTTTGTCATCCGGCCGCCGATCCCGCTGGAGATCGGCTCCATGGAGCGTGACCCCGCCCAGCTGCGCCGCGTGTACGACACCGGCCGTGCCGTGGCCGAGATCCAAGTGGACAAGATCGCCGCTTTTGTGGAGCAGTCCCGCGCAGCCGAATAAGTTTTGCGGCAGTGCATCATCCAAAAGGCCCCGCACCGGTTCCGAACGGAACGGTGCGGGGCCTTTGGTTTACGCGGGTGGTTCAGGCTGTAGGGTTACAGCTGGCTCTTGTACAGCTCCACGATCTCTTCCACGCTGGTGTCACGCGGGTTGCCAGGGCGGCAGGCGTCGGCATAAGCGGACTCGGCCAGGAACTGGATGTCCTCTTCCTTCAGGATGCCGTGCAGGTTTGCGGGGATGCCCACATCGGCGCTCAGCTGCTTGACGGCGGCGATGGTGGCATCGGCTGCCTCGGCGTCGTTCATCTCGTCGATGCCCTTCACGCCCATGGCCTTGCCGACGGCACGGTAGCGCTCACCGGCGACGGTCTTGTTGTATTCCAGGCCCACCGGCAGCAGGATGGCGCAGGCCACGCCGTGAGGGGTATCATACAGGGCGGACAGGCCGTGTGCCATGGAGTGCACGATGCCCAGGCCCACGTTGGAGAAGCCCATACCGGCGATGTACTGGCCCAGAGCCATGCCCTCACGGCCTTCCGGGGTGTTCTGCACGGCACCGCGCAGGTTCTCGCTGATGAGCTTGATGGCTTCCAGATGGAACATGTCGGAGATCGTGCAGTGGCCCTTGGTGATATAACCCTCGATGGCATGGGTCAGTGCGTCCATACCGGTGGCAGCGGTCAGGCCCTTGGGCATGGAGGACATCATATCGGGGTCCACCACGGCGATTTCCGGGATGTCGTTGGTGTCCACGCAGACGAACTTGCGCTTCTTCTCCACATCGGTGATAACGTAGTTGATGGTGACCTCAGCAGCCGTACCGGCAGTGGTGGGCACCGCGATGGTGAACACGGCGTGCTTCTTGGTGGGAGCCACACCCTCCAGAGAGCGGACGTCCGCAAACTCCGGGTTGTTGATGATGATGCCGATGGCCTTGGCCGTGTCCATGGAGGAACCGCCGCCGATGGTCACGATGCAGTCTGCTTCGGCAGCCTTGAAAGCGGCCACACCATCCTGCACATTGGCAATGGTGGGGTTGGGCTTGATCTCACTGTACACGCTGTAGGCAAAGTTTGCGGCGTCCAGCAGGTCGGTGACCTTCTTGGTGACGCCGAACTTGATCAGGTCGGGGTCCGAGCAGACGAAAGCCTTTTTGTAGCCGCGGGCGGTGAGCTCCGGCACAATGTTCTCGATGGCACCATGGCCATGGTAGGAAATGGTATTCAGAACGATGCGATCAGCCATAAGTCAAATCCTCCAAACTCATTTGCGCCGCCGGTTCCGGCGGCGGTTTTCTGCCTTTCAGCATAGCACATCGTCAAAAAATTTGCAATGCAGAATTGTATGAAATCTCTGTAAATTTTGATATGATCCTCATTTTTTCTGGACAGATTGCATCGTTTTGAAGGGATCGTGTTATTTTTCATATTCCGTGGTTATAACCACGGATTTCACCCTACAAAAGGGGTATACTATAAAAAATAAGCCGTCCACCCCGCTGCCGCAGCGGAATTGGCGGCTCCACTTTCCGCACAAGGAGTCCGTTTTATGTTCAACCAGCCCTTCACCCCCTCGCAGGTGCGGCCCATCCGCCCGGCCATGACCGTTTCCCGCCCGGCACAGCTCGGGCAGGAGGTGCCCGTCACCTGGTTTTCACTGGGCGCAGGCACCTCCATCACCCCGGAGTTCTACGACTGCACTACCCTGTATCTGGGCGGTGAGGGCAGCGGTACCTTTGTTCTGGGCAGCGACGCCCACGACGTTCCCATGCACCCCGGCCAGCTGCTCTGGGTGCCGCCCGGAACGCTGTGCGGCACCCGCACCGACAACGGCCTTATCTATACCGAAATCATCATCAAAAAGGAGAACCTTACCATGAACAACATCCTCAAAGCAGGCGCAGCCACCGAACTGAAGGACCTGATCTCTTACGAAGAGGGCAGCATCGCCAATCTGGACCTGGCTCACACCGACAACATGAAATTCGTGCTGATGGCCTTCGACGAGGGCACCGGCCTGACCCCGCACCGTGCTCCCGGCAACGCCATCCTGACCGCACTGGAGGGCAAGGCCATCATCGGCTACGAGGGCCAGGACTACGAGCTGACCGCAGGCCAGAGCTTCCGTTTTGACAAGAACGGCCTGCACAGTGTGACCGCACAGGGCAAGTTCAAGATGAGCCTGCTGCTGGTGCTGGAGTAAATTTGTTCTGATTTTCAGAGCTGCTGCGTATTTTTTTCGCAGCAGCTCTTCTTTTTTTGCCAAAAGGGCTTGACAAGCGGGGCAGATCGTGTATTATTGTATCAAGCGCTTAATACAGCAACACAAGGAGACAACAGTATGTCGGAACAGTTTGATTCCAGCCGCCCGATCTATGCACAGCTGGTGGAACGGCTCAAGGCCCGCATCCTGGCAGGCACCTACCCGCCCGGCGGGCACCTGGACTCGGTGCGGGACCTTGCCGCAGCCGCCGGGGTCAATCCCAACACCATGCAGCGGGCTCTGGCCCAGCTGGAAACCGAAGGTCTGGTGCGCACCGAACGCACCTCAGGCCGCTATGTTACGGAGGACACCGAATTGATCGAACAGCTTCGGACCGAAGCCGCCCGGAAACTGGCGGAAGAATTTCTGGTCAAGATGCGCGGCATCGGCTACAGCCCTGCACGCGCGGCTGCTCTGCTGGAGCAGCTGGACACCACCAAGGAGGATGCACAATGAGTGAGATTCTGACCTGTGAAGCACTGACCAAGTGCTACGACAAAGACAAGACCGCGCTGGACGGCGTGGATCTGCATGTGAATTTTGGCCGCATCGTGGGCCTGCTGGGCCCCAACGGCAGCGGCAAGACCACCCTCATCAAGCTGGCCAACGGCCTGCTGCAGCCCACGTCCGGCAGCATCAAGGTAGCCGGCATGGCCCCCGGCCCGGACACCAAGGCCCTTGTTTCCTACCTGCCGGACGCCGACTGGCTGCCCGACTGGATGCAGGTAGAGCAGCTGGTGGGCATGTTCACGGATTTTTACGCCGACTTTGACCCCGCCAAGGCCTTTGAGATGCTGGACACCCTGCACATTGCCCGCACCGCAAAGCTCAGGACCCTCTCCAAGGGCAACAAGGAAAAAGTGCAGCTCATCCTGGCCATGAGCCGCGCGGCCCGGCTTTACCTGCTGGATGAGCCCATCGGCGGCGTGGACCCCGCCGCCCGCGACTACATCCTGCACACCATCATCAGCAACTACAGCAAGGACGCAACGGTCATCCTGTCCACCCACCTCATCGGGGACATCGAGCCGGTGCTGGACGAGGCCATCTTCCTGAAAGACGGCCGGGTGTTCGCCCATCGCAGCGTGGAGGAGCTCCGCGAGACTGAGGGCATGAGCGTGGATGCATATTTCCGGGAGGTATTCAAATGCTGAGCAAACTTTTAAAGTATGAGTTCAAGGCCACCTGCCGCATTTACGGCGGACTGTATCTGGCCATTCTGGCTGCTGCTGCACTGCTGGGGGCGTTCTTCCGCTTTCCGGCACTGATTTCTGATTTTCCCTTCGCCGTCGTCACGATCGTTTACCTGATGCTGTGTGTCGCCATTGCAGTCATCACCGCGCTCACCATCATCCAGCGGTTCACCCGCAACCTGCTGGGGCGCGAGGGTTATCTGATGCACACCCTGCCGGTCACCCCGGCGCAGCTCATCCTGTCCAAGCTCATCTCCAGCATGGTGTGGCTGCTGTGTAGCATCCTGGTCATCGCGCTTTCCCTCGGTGTATTCTTCCTGTGCGGGATGCTGAACGTCAACGGCATCTTCTCGGACTGGGCCGGTGCCGTGCGCGACTTCCGGCAGCTGGCAGATATTCTGCAGCGCGTTCTGAATGTCAGCGGATTCATGCTGCTGCTCACGGCCATCGAGTGGCTGGCCACGCTGGTCTGCTCCATCCTGTGCCTGTACACCGCCTGCATGATCGGGCATCAGTTCAAGCAGCATTTTGCGCTGGTGGGCATCGCGGCCTTTGTGGGTCTGAACGTTGTGCAGAACCGTCTTTTGGCCCTGCTGCCCTACGCCAGCGATAACGTTGACCTGGGCACGGTGGTGACTTCCACGGCCATCGGCGACGTCACCTGGCAGGTGGCAGTGAACCAGACCTATCTCCAGACCTATCTCCGCGCCGTGCTGGTTTCCCTGCTGGCCGATGCGGTGCTGTGCGGTATCTACTTTGCCGCCACCAACTGGCTGATGAAGAACAAACTGGATCTGGATTGATTTCTCTATCACAAAAGGGTCTGCTGCCGTTTCCGGCAGCAGACCCTTTTGTGATTGGGGCAGATTCAGCACGCGTCGTACTGCTTTTGCAGGTATTGCAGGCACTGGACCGAATTCTCCGGCGTGGTGTTTTCCAGTGTGGCGAACACCCAGGGCTTTTCCTGCTTGGCAAAGCGCAGGATGGTGCGGTAATCGCCCATGCCGCCCTGCCCGGCACCGGTGGCCGCCAGCTGCCCGCCGGCGTCCTCGCGCAAAAAGTCCTTGAAGTGGATCATGGCCACATCCTTGCCCAGTAGCTCAATGGCCTCGGCGAACACCTCTTCGCGGGCATCCACGTTTTCCATATTCAGCAGGTTCACCGGGTCCAGCAGGATCTGCAGGTTGGGGCTGCCGATCTCGTCCAGCACGGTGCGGGCACGCTTGGCATCGTACACGATGTGCTTGACCACCGGCTCGATGGCAATGGTCACACCATACTGCTCGGCGCAGCGCACCACCGGCTTGAAGTTCCTGATAAAGGTGGCAAGGGCCGCGTCGCTGCGGCACTCCGGGCAGAACTTGTACTCCGCGTTGGGCGCGCCCGTCTCGGTGCCCACCATGCCGCAGCCCAGCAGGCTGGCAAAGCGGATATGGGCGTAGTATTTTTCCTGAATGGCGTGCAGAGCGTCCTCGTCCGGGTGGGCCAGGTTGAGGTAGTTGCCCAGCACAGCAATGTCAATGCCGTGCTGGGCAAACAGGCGGCGCAGATAGGCGGCGTAACCGGGGGTGAGGGCGCTCGGCGTGTTGGGCACCTCCTTGAGGGATTTGCTCAGGGCCAGGTGAGCGCAGGTAAAACCCCGCTGGCGTACCAGCGGGAGCACCTGCTCCAGGGGCAGCTTTTCGGCGTCGTGCAGACGCAGGCCAAATTGGATCATAGAAAACTCCTCCTCGCATTGCTTCTGGCCCGATGATAGCATATCCGGGCGCAAAACACAACAGCAAACTGCAGCCGTCAGCGGCGCAGATACCGCCCGGTGATGCTGGCCGGGTCGTTACAGATCTGCTCCGGGGTGCCGCAGGCCACGATCCGCCCGCCGGCATCTCCGCCGCCGGGGCCCATGTCGATGATGTAGTCCGCATTGCGGATGACGTCCAGATCATGCTCGATGACCACTACAGTCGCACCATTGTCCAGCAGGGCCTGGAACACCCCCAGCAGCACCTGCACATCCAGCGGGTGCAGGCCAATGGACGGCTCGTCGAACACGAACACGGAATCGGTCTGGGTCCGGCCGATCTCGCTGGCCAGCTTCAGACGCTGGGCTTCGCCGCCGGAAAGGCTGGGCGTTTCCTCGCCCAGAGTCAGGTAGCCAAGGCCCAGCTGCTGCAGGACCTTCAGCTTCTGGCAGACCGTTTTCATATTCCGGCAAAAATCAATGGCCGTGTTCACGTCCATGTCCATCAGCTCCGGCAGCGAGGCCGTCTGCCCCGCCGGGCCGGTCAGTTTTACCAGTCCGGCCGCCCGGGCATAGCGGGAACCACGGCAGTCCGGGCAGGGGATGTTCACATCCGGCAGGAACTGCACGTCCAGGCTCACCTCGCCGGTGCCGTCGCAGCCGGGACAGCGCAGGGACCCGGTGTTGTAGGAAAAATCTCCGGCTTTGTAGCCGTGTGCCTTTGCGTCCGGCGACCGCGCAAAGAGCCTGCGCAGGTCATCGTGGACGCCTGCGTAGGTGGCAACGGTGGAGCGGACGTTGATCCCGATGGGGGTCGCATCAATGAGCTTGACGTGGGCGATGCCCTCCGCGTCAAGGGCGCGGACATGCGGCGGCAGTGTCTTGCCGTCGATGCGGGCTTCCAGTGCCGGAACAAGGCTCTCCAGCACCAACGTGGTCTTGCCGGAGCCGGACACGCCGGTCACGACGGTCAGCCGCCCCTTGGGCAGGTCTACTTCCAGCGGCTTCACCGTGTGGAGCTGCGCGGTGGAAAGATGGAGTGTTCCCTGTGCAAACAGGGCGTCCGCCAATGCGCGCTTTCGCCGCAGGGTGTCCGCCTTTCCGGAGAGGAAGGGCCCGATCTGGGATGCCGGGTCCGCCTCGATGGCCGGGATGGTGCCCTGTGCGATCACATGGCCGCCCTTTGCCCCGGCTTCCGGCCCCATTTCCACGATCCAGTCTGCTTCCTTTAAAATCTGCGTGTCGTGATCCACCAGGATCACCGAATTGCCGTCCGCGATCAGGTCGTGCATCACGCCGGTCAGGCCCACGATGTTGGAGGGATGCAGGCCGATGCTGGGTTCGTCCAGCACATAGAGCACCCCGGTGGTGCGGTTGCGCACGGCGCGGGCCAGCTGCATGCGCTGGCGCTCTCCAGTGGAAAGGGTCGAGGCCGCACGGTCCAGCGTGAGGTAGCCCAGCCCCAGATCCATCAGTCGTTTTGCCGGGCCGGTGAAGGATTCCACAATGTTTTCCGCCATCGGGCGCATCTCTGCGGGCAGGCTGTCCGGCACGCCCTGCACCCAGCCGACCAGCTCCGAAAGGGGCATCCGGCAGGCCTCATCCAGCGAGAGGCCCCGCAGCTTGGGGGTGCGGGCCGCTGCCGAAAGGCGGGTGCCATGGCACGCAGGGCAAATGTCCTCTTTCAGGAACTTTTCTACCCGCTTCATGCCTTTTTCGTCCTTGACCTTGGCCAGCGCGTTTTCCACGGTGTAGGTCGCATTGAAATAGGTAAAGTCCAGCTCCCCTGCCTGATTGGAATTCTTGTTGTGATAGAAAATGTGCTTTTTCTCCGCCGGACCGTGGAACACGATCTCCTTTTCCTGCGCGGTCAGGTCCCGGAAGGGCACATCGGTGCGCACGCCCATCTCCCGGCAGATGTCGGTCATCAGCGACCACATCAGGCTGTTCCACGGGGCCACGGCACCCTCGTCGATGGTCAGGGAATCATCCGGCACCAGCGTGTCCGGGTCCACCGTGCGCACCGTGCCGATGCCGCCGCACTGCGGGCAGGCCCCCTGCGAGTTGAAGGCCAGCTCTTCGGCCGACGGGGCCAGAAACTGCGCCCCGCATTCCGGGCAGAGCAGCTCTTTCCCGGCCGCCACCCGCAGCGACGGGGCCAGATAATGCCCATTGGGGCAGCGGTGGCTGGCCAGACGGGAGTACATGAGCCGCAGGCTGTTGAGCAGCTCGGTCCCGGTGCCAAAGGTGCTGCGGATGCCCGGGACGCCGGGCCGCTGGTGCAGGGCCAGCGCAGCCGGAACGTACAGCACCTCGTCCACGCCCGCCCGGGCGGCCTGAGTCATCCGGCGGCGGGTGTAGGTGGACAAGGCATCCAGGTAGCGCCGGGAGCCCTCCGCATACAGCACGCCCAGTGCCAGTGAGGATTTGCCGGAGCCGGACACGCCCGCAATGCCCACGATCTGGTGCAGCGGGATGTCCACATCAATGTTCTTGAGGTTGTGGACATGGGCATTGCGGATCTGCACCGCCTGTGGAATGTGATGTTCTTCCATGGGTTTTCTTCCTTTCATGCTGTCCGCTTTTTTCTGATTATACCGCGCACAGACGCAGTGCGTCCAGCACAAAAAATCCGCCGTTCCTTTGGAGAAACAGCGGATCTTTCATCATATTCTTACGGTCTGCCTGACGGAGTCCCCATCAGATCACTGCTGGGCCTGCTCTGCGCGCTTGGCTTCCAGAGCCAGGATGGCGTCGCGGCGGCTCAGATTGATGCGGCCCTGCTGGTCGATGTCGGTCACCTTGACCACGATGGCGTCGCCCACGGCGACCACATCCTCCACGCGCTCCACACGCTTGGTGTCCAGCTTGGAGATGTGCACCAGACCTTCCTTACCCGGTGCGATCTCAACAAACGCGCCAAAGTTCATCAGGCGGGTGACCTTGCCCTTGTAGATGGCACCGATCTCGGGGTCCTCCACAATGGTCTTGATGGTAAAGATGGCGCGCTTTGCGTCCTCCTGATCCACGGCAGAGACGAACACATGGCCGTCTTCCTGCACGTCGATCTTGCAGTTGCAGGTGGCGCAGATGTCCTGGATGACCTTGCCGCCCTTGCCGATGACGTCCTTGATCTTATCGGTGGGGATCATC
>QWCH01002079.1_pt1 | contig 26785 bp, 27 predicted proteins | sample 1972671 | NCBI WGS metagenome assembly QWCH01 (sample SAMN09866713, study PRJNA288562) | Human gut metagenome isolate term3_stool, whole genome shotgun sequencing... | isolation source: gut | host: Homo sapiens | place: USA: California
CGTCAGCCAGTTGCTCCCATTATTGTAGCTTAGGCATGAGTTGGAAAGGAAGCCCAGCCGGATGCTGGGCTTCCAACCAAAACTTATTGTAATAGAAAGAAAAAGGGGAGAGAGGACATGAGAAATCCGTTCCGCAAGGACATTGAGCCGCGCTGTGCCTACTGCGCCCACGGCTCTGCGGTGAACGAGCGCGAGGTCGCCTGCTCGCGCAGGGGCGTGGTGGACGGCAGCGACCACTGCCGCCACTTCCGCTACGACCCTCTGCGCCGCGTGCCGCCGCGGCCCGCCTCGCTCGATCCCAAAGCGCACTCGCCGGAGGATTTTTCCCTCTGAGAGTTATATAAAAATGAAGAGAGAAGGACGCATCATGGAGATCAAAACCGTTTACGCCGTCTATTTCAGCGCTACCGGAAGGACCCGCAAGGTCGTCACCACCCTGGCAAACGCCATTGCGCAGACGCTGGAGCTGCCGCTCGAGACCGTCGACTTCACCCTGCCTGCCGCGCGGGAGGAGACCTATGCCTTCACGGACAAGGACCTCGTGATCTTCGGCACGCCGACCTACGCCGGCAAGGTGCCCAACAAGCTCCTGCCCTTTGTGCAGACCGGCTTTGCCGGAAACGGCGCGCTTGCCGTGCCGGTCGTGACCTTCGGCAACCGCAGCTTTGATAACTCCCTTGCCGAGCTGTGCGCGAGTCTGGAGAACGCGGGCTTCCACACCATCGCCGCCGGCGCGTTCGCCTGCCAGCACGCCTTTTCGGATACGCTGGCTGCGGGCCGTCCCGACCGCGAGGACATGACCGTGCTTGCGCAGCTCGGCGCGGCGGTCGTGACGAAGCTCGGCAAAATGATCGAGATCCCCGCGCCTGTTCAGGTTGACGGCGACGCGGACGCGCCCTACTACCGTCCCCTCGGACTGGACGGCGAGCCGAAAAACTTCCTCAAGGCCAAGCCGCAGACCGACCGGAGCAAATGCACCGGCTGCGGCGTGTGCGCGGCGCTCTGCCCGATGGGCAGCATCAGCCGCGAGGACCCCGCCGAGGTCACGGGCGTGTGCATCAAGTGCCATGCCTGCGTGCGGAACTGCCCGACGGGCGCGAAGTATTTCGACGACGAGGCGTTCCTCTCCCACAAGGCGATGCTCGAGCGCGACTACACCCGCCGCGCCGATGCGAAGATATTCCTGTAAAGCAGCAAAAAGGAGTCCCCTGTCCGTGCGGACAGGGGACTCCTTTTCATCACAGGAAGTTGGCGAATACCGAGGCGCCGACCACGGTCAGCAGTCCGGCCACGACGATGGACAGGCCGCTCATCGCGCCCTCCACCTCGCCGATCTCGATGGCCTTCGCCGTGCCGAGCGCGTGCGCGGCGGAGCCGATGGCTACGCCCTTGGCGATCGGCTCGGTGATGCGGAACACGCGGCAGACGGCGACGGCGATGACGTTGCCGAGGATGCCGGTAATGATGATCATGGCGACGGTCAGCGTCACATAGCCGCCGAGCTCCTCAGAGACGCCCATGCCGATGGCGGTCGTGATGGACTTCGGCAGGAGTGTGACGTACTCCTCATGCGAAAGGCGGAAGGCGAGGCTCAGTGCCAACACGCTGCACAGCGTGGTGAGCACGCCCGAGAGGATACCGGCGAGAATGGCCCTCCAGCTGCTGCGCAGCAGCGCGAATTTCTCATAGAGCGGGACGGCGAGGCACACGGTCGCCGGCGTGAGCAGGTAGCTGAGGTACTTCGCCCCGGCGTAATACACCTCGTAATCGATGTGCGCGGTGACGAGCACAAGGATCGTGACGATGACAGAGAGGAGCAGGGGATTGAAGAGCGCCAGACGGAAGCGCTTTTGCAGCACCACGCCGAGCCCGTAGGCAAGCAGACTGAGCGAAACGCCGAAAAAGGCGGAGTGTTCAAAAAATTCCATGCTCATACCTCCTTGCCGCGGCGCAGGAAGAACTGCGTGACGCGGCCCGAAACGACCATGACCAGCACGGTCGTGATAACGGCGATGGCGAGATAGGCGAAGAGCTTCGCGCGGATGATGCCCCATGAGGTCATCAGTCCGGTGGCCGCGGGAATGAACATCAGCGGCATGATCTCGATGAGAAAGAGCGCCGTATCGCGCACGTCCTCCAGACGGAAGACGCGCAGCTGCAGGCACAGGAACATCAGCACCAGCCCGTAGATGCTGGCGGGCACGGGGAGGGGGAGCAGGTAGTTGAGCGCTTCTCCGGCAAAGGAAATGAGGAGAATGATGCCGAATTGCTTGACGTATTTCATAGGCGGCCTCTTTCGGGAAAAATAGAACTTGATTATAGGCGCGGCGGGGAGGAATGTCAATGCGCCGCGCGGCTTTTCTCTCAAATGAAAAGAGACCGCCCCGCGGGGCGGCCTCTTCCTGTTGAATCCGTATAGCTCACACGCCGCTTGCGCCGTAGTTGGAGAGCACGCGGGCGGAGGGGTCCTTGACGTCGCAGCCCTCCCAGTCCTTGTTCGGCATCCAGAAGTCCTTGACCATCTCGGCCTGCCCGGGGTAATACTTCTCGAACAGCTCGCGGTAGAGCAGGCTTTCCTTCGTGAACGGCGTCGCAAAGGAATACTGCTTCCGCTTTTCCTCGTACTCCTCGTCGGTGTACAGGCTCTCGGCGTATTCCTTGAGATCGTCCACCATCGAGTGACCGACGGCGTCGGAGAAAGCGGCTTTCTGCCGCCAGAGGATATCCTCGGGCAGGATGCGGTCGGCGGCGAACGCCTCGCGCAGCAGGTACTTGCCCATGTGGTAGCTGTTGACCTTGAGCTTGGGATCAATGCTCATGACGTACTTGACGAAATCGAGGTCGCCGAACGGCACGCGCGCCTCGATGGAGTTGACCGCGATGCAGCGGTCGGCGCGGAGCACATCGTACATATACAGCTCGTCCACGCGCTTTTTCGCCTCCTGCTGGAAGGCCTCGGGCGAGGGCGCGAAGTCCGTGTACTTGTAGCCGAAGAGCTCGTCGGAGATCTCGCCCGTCATGAGCACGCGCACGTCGGTCTGCTCGTGGATGGCCTTGCAGCACAGGTACATGCCCATGCTCGCGCGGATGGTGGTGATGTCGTAGGTGCCGAGCATGGCAACGACCTCCTCGAGCGAGGCGAGCACCTGCTCGCGCGTCATGATGACCTCGGTGTGCTTGGCGCCGATGAAGTCGGCGACCTCGCGGGCGTACTTGAGGTCGATGGGGTCAAGGTCCATGCCGATGGCAAAGGTGCGGATCCTCTTGCCGAGGAGCTTGGCGGAGATGGCGCAGACAAGGCTGGAATCCAGTCCGCCGGAGAGCAGGAAGCCGAGCGGCGCGTCAGCGTCGAGCCGCTTTTCCACGCCCGCGATGAGCTTCTCACGGATCTTTTTGCATACAGTGTCCAGATCGTCCCTGGAGTATTCCGTCACCGTGGTGAGGTCGGCGTAGCGGACGAATTTGCCGTCAGCGTAGTAGTGGCCCGGCGGGAAGGGCATGATGCGCTCGCACAGACCGACGAGGTTCTTTGCCTCGCTGGCGAAGAGGATGCCGCCGTCGGCGAGATAGCCGTAGAAGAGCGGACGGATGCCGATGGGGTCGCGCGCGGCGATGAGACGGTCGGCCTTGGCGTCATAAATGATCATAGCAAACTCGGCGTCGAGCTTGGCGAACATCTCCACGCCGTACTCGCGGTAGAGGGGGAGAATGAGCTCGCAGTCGGACTCGGACGCGAAGGTGTAGCCCTTGGCCTCCAGCTCCTTTTTGAGCGGACGGAAGCCATACAGCTCGCCGTTGCAAACCGCCATGTCGCCGCCAAGGTGGAAGGGCTGCATCCCCTCCTCGTGCAGGCCCATGATGGCAAGGCGGTGGAAGCCGAGCATACCGCGGCCGGCCTTTTCCATTCGGCTCATGTCGGGACCGCGGGAAATGGTGCGGTCAAAGTAAGGACGGATCTCCTGCTCCGTCAGAGTGGGGGAATCAAAACCGATGATAGCGCACATAAAAAGCACCTCCAGATAAAATAAAGCAGCGACGTCCTGTAAATTTTAGGACGAATCGCTGCGTATCCGTGGTGCCACCTAATTTGCCGATCCAAGGACCGGCCCCTTTGCGGGGTTCCAACAAACCCCTGTGCCTTAACGCCGCACGCCGCGTCTTTCCTACCGGGCCGAAGCCGTTCAGATTGCTGCTCCCGAGTGTTATTCGCATGGCCTCTGTGTATCGGGCTCCCACTGTCCCCGACTCGCTGTGACCGAATGACGCATGGTACTTGTCTCGATCGTTGCATTTCGCTTTATTGGATTGAATGAGTGAATTATAGTCTTGCGGGAGCAAATCGTCAATATTGCAGATACCCAACGTTCTGCACAAAATTTTTACAAATTTTCGGCTGTTTGCATAAAAAGGGCGGCCTGCCTTGGCAGACCGCTCCGAGAGAGCCTTTTTACTTGTGCAGCAGGGGGGAGAGCGGCTTGTAGATCAAAAAGCACAGCGCCACGTCGAGCAGGCCCTTGAAAAATGTGAAGGGCATATTGAACACGAGCAGACATTCGAGCAGACCGTCGACCGAGGGACGGATGGCCTGATACATCCCGATGATGGTCTCGAGCGGCAGGTGATAGCACACGACGTAGGCAGGGTAGACCACGAAGTAGTTCAGCGGAACGGAGAGCGTCGCCATGAGCAGCGTGCCGATGACTGCGCCGAGCAGCGCGCCCCGACGGGACTTGTTGCGCTGATAGACAAAGCCGGCGGAGAAGGCGAACACCGACCCCATGAGGAAGTTGAACAGCTCGCCGACGTAGGCGGACGAGGTGCCGTGCAGCACGGCGAAGAGCAGGTTCTTCAGAAAGGCCACCACCACGCCGTAGACGGGGCCGAGCGAAAACGCGGCGAGCAGCTCGGGAAGGTCGGAGATGTCAAGCTTGACGAAGGCGGGGATGAGCGCGGGGATGGGAAATTCGATGAACATGAGCACAAAGGCGACGGCCGAGAGCATGGCGGTGACCGTTACCTTGTGCGTGCGGCTGCGGCCCGCGGCGCGGGCGGAGGGGATGGCGTTGACGTTGGGTTCGGACATGAAAAAAACACTCCTTTTGTTCATTTTCCTTGAAAGAACGAGTCTTCCAAGGTGCATGACGCAAAAAGAGCGAGGGAATTGCGTGGTAACAGCGCGCAGCACATCTTCTCTCATCCGGACTGTAACCGTCGGTTCCGGAATCGCACCGGATCGTGCGGCAAAAAATGCCGCTTGCGGACTATACCGCCGGTGTGGAATTTCACCACGCCTCGAAGACCTGTATTTCAAGTTTGGTTAAAGCATAGCACAGCGCTGGAAAAAATGCAAGAGGAAAAACAACACTTTACAAATAAAAACGAATGTTCTATAATAAAGGATAAACGACGAGGGGAGGAATGCGTGTGCGCGGAAAACCGGTGAGCTGCTGCTTCACGGGCCACCGCCCGGCGAAGCTGCCGTGGGGGACGGACGAGGGAGACGAACGCTGCCTGCGGCTCAAGGCGCGGCTGCGTGAGGTGATCGCACGCGCCGTAGAGGACGGCTACACGCACTTTATCTGCGGCATGGCGGAGGGCTGCGACCTCTACTGCGCCGAGGCGGTGCTGGCGCTGCGCGAGCGCCACAGCGAGGTGACGCTCGAGGCGGCGATCCCCTGCCCGACGCAGGCGGACGGCTGGAGCGCGGCGCAGCGCGAGCGCTACCGCCGGATTTTGGAGCAGTGCGACTATGAGACGATGGTGCAGGAACGCTATACGCGCGAGTGTATGCAGCGGCGCAACCGCTACATGGTCGACCATTCCGACCTGCTCATCGCTTTGCACGACGGCCTGCCCGGCGGCACGCGCTACACCATCGAATACGCCCTGCGCCGCGGCGTGAATATCATCGACGTGCCCATCGAGGAATAGAAAAAGGACGGCTCAAAAGCCGTCCTTTTCTGTTTTCTTTATAAGTCGAACACGCCCATAATGGCGATGCCGACGACCACAAGAGCGATCATCGCGTAGTGCTTCCACGAGAGCTTTTCCTTGAGGAAGAGACGGCTCCACAGCACGCTCGCCGCGCAGTAGGAGCTGATGATGGGCGCGGACATGGCAAGGTGCTCGGTGTCCGCGATGGCATAGATGTAGGCAAATTGGCCCGCGGTCTCGCAGACCGCGCCGAGGTACTTCGGCGCCTCCCTTTTGGGAATAAGGCGGTCCCTGCGGATCAGCACGACGTAGACGAAGCACACCACGGCGGCAAAGAGGAAGGTCAGCTCATAAGCACAGTTGGCGGAGGCTGCCGCTTGCTTGGCGCATTCGTCTAGTGTGGCATACATGCCGCTGTCAATGGCCTGCGCGGTCAGCGTTTCGAGCACGCGGTTGTCCGCAAAGGTGCCCGCCGCGTCGACCAGGCAGTAGGCCACCGGCAGCGCGAGAGCAAGAAAGCTCTTGGCGTACTTGCGGTTGCCCTCGGCCTGACGCGCCGCGCGCAGCTCGGGGTCCTCGGTCGCGTCCACCACGCCGAGGCCAATGGCGCCTACGCACACGAGCAGCACGGCGAAGATGGCAAGCGGGGAATAATCCTCGCCGCCGAGGAAGACAAGCGTCATCACGGCGACGAGCGCGCCGGAGGAATTGCAGATGGGCGACGAGACGGACAGCTCAATGTACCGCAGCCCCAGATAGCCGAGCGTCATCGAGCCGATGTAGAGCAGCGACACGGGCAGGTAGGTGAGGATGATAGAAAAGCTGATCTCCGTCCCGCCGACGAAGATCTCAAACGCCGCGTGCAGGCCCATGACGACGCCGACCGCCATGACCATCTTGAGATGGCTGAGACGGTCGTCCTCGTCGCGGCAGCCGATTTTGGAAAAGAGGTCGCTGCCGCTCCAGCAGAGCAGCGCGATGAGAGAAAGCCAGAACCACATATTGAATTGTCAAACTCCTTTATATCTGTCAGTATTTTGAGATCAAAAAACGGACAGTCTCCGGCGGGGGTCTGCGCCGGAAATGACGGTTGGTGAGGGGAGTCCTTCGGATCAGCATAGCAAGACCCTCCTGACAATATAGAGTCAGGGCAGTGTGACCAGCCCTGCGTCAAGCATTTTTTGCAGCGAGAGCAGCACGCCGAGCTTGGCGTGGTACCAGGTCAGGCCACCCTGGTAGTAGACCGCGTAGGGCGGACGGATGGGGCCGTCGGCGGACAGCTCGATGGAGCTGCCCTGCACGAACGCGCCCGCCGCCATGATGACCTGCGAATCGTAGCCGGGCATATCGCCGGGGACGGGGTCCACATAGCTGTCCACCGGTGCGGCGGACTGGATGCCCTTGCAGAAGGCGAGCATCCCCTCGGGGCTTTTCAGCTCGACGCATTGGATGATGTCGTGCCGCTCCTCGCTTGCGGCGGGAACGACGCGGAAGCCGAGGGACTCGTACACGGCGGCGGTGAACACCGCGCCCTTGACCGCGCCGGAGACGACGTTCGGCGCGAGGAAGAAGCCCTGATAGAGCGAGGGCATCAGCCCGAGGTTCGCGCCGACCTCCTGTCCCAGCCCGGGCGCGGAGAGGCGGTAGGCGCAGCGGTCCACGCACTTTTGCGTACCGGCGATGTAGCCGCCGATGGGCGCAAGACCGCCGCCGGGGTTCTTGATGAGGCTGCCGACGATCATGTCCGCACCGACGTCGCTCGGCTCGACCGTCTCGACGAACTCGCCGTAGCAGTTATCGACCATGATCGTCACATCGGGCTTGACCGCGCGGCAGACAGCGATGGCCTCGCCGATCTGCGCGACCGAGAGCGTCGGACGCGGCTGGTAGCCCTTGGAGCGCTGGATGTGGATGAGCTTCGTTTTCGCCGAGATGGCGGCGCGGATGGCGGGAAGATCAAAGCTGCCGTCGTCGAGCAGATCGACCTGCCGGTAGCTTACGCCGTATTCGGCGAGCGAGCAGGGCGAGGGGCGGATGCCGATGACCTCCTCGAGCGTATCGTAGGGCTTGCCGGAGATGGCGAGCAGCTCGTCGCCGGGCAGCAGGTTCGCGCTCAGCGCGACGGCGAGCGCGTGGGTGCCGCAGGTGATCTGCGGGCGAACCAGCGCGGCCTCGGTGTGGAAGGCGTTGGCGTAGACGCGCTCTAAATTGTCGCGGCCCTCGTCGTCGTAGCCGTAGCCGGTCGAGGCGGCGAAGTGCGTGGCGTTGACGCGGTTCTTCTGCATCGCGGCGAGCACCTTCGCCTGATTGATCTCCGCGCGCGCGTCGATCTCCGCGAAGCGGGGACGGAGCGTTTCGAGTATTTTTTCGCCGTAGGCGAGGACCTCCCCGCTCACGCCGAGGGCTTGGTAAATATCAGCGGCTGTCATATCAAGGCTCCTTTTTCAATGTATCGGGAAACTGCACGCCGTTGCACTTGAGGACGAAGCGCAGCGGGTAGTCGCGGTCGAGGTAGTTTTTCTCGAACCACACATAGGTCGCGACGGGGAGCTGGCGCAGCTCGGGTGCCTCGCAGCGCAGGGCGTCGAAGGTCATGCGGTCGCCGGAGAGCAGCGCCGCCGCAACGTCCATCTGCCCCTCCGCGCGCAGGCGGTCGAGGCAGGCGTCCAGAATGACGGCGCAGGCGCGTTCCTCGTCCGTCTCGGCGTAGTCCTCGCGGTGGGCGAGCCAGTAGAGAAATTCATCGGGGTCGAGGTCGAGATGCGTCGTGACCTGCGAGAGCTTGTAGAAGCCCGCGCGGTCGTTCGCCTTGAGCACGTCGATGAGGTAGGCGATGAGGTTTTCGTCGAGCATCAGGCAGTCGCAGAACACCTCGAAGGCGTGCTTGCCCGCGTCGGGATCGGGGGCCGGCTCGTCCGCCTCCCCGGCGGGAGCGGGCGGCTCCTCCGGCTGCGGCGCGCCGCCGAGCGCCATGCGCGCGAAGAGCGCGCGGGCGAAGTCCTCCTCATGGAAGCCGTCTAACAGACCGTCCGGCAGCGCGTCGCCCGCCGCGCGGGCGCAGCGGCGCACGAAGTCCGGCACGCTGACGTTTTTCAGCGCGGCCTGCAGGCTCATCGCGCGCTCCTCGGGCGTTTCGCCGCTGAGGGCAATGCCCTCGGGCGTGGCAAGCGTACCCTCGCACAGCGCGTTCATATACTTGAGGTAATAATCGCAAAGCTCCATCGTGATGCTCCCAAATTTCAAAAGTGAATACAATGTATCATACCGCGCGGGAAAATGCAAGGGCCGCGCTTGCAAGGAGCGGACGGATATGGTAAAATCAAAATGAACTCATAGTGCGTGAGGAGAAAAGGAAAGGAGGAAGCAGGTATGAAGCACAAGCGTAGCCTTGAGGCACTGATCGTCGGCTTTGTGCTGACCATTGCGGTCAGCTTTTTCAGCACGAAGATAGCGGGAGCTGTGCTCGCTGTGTCGCTTATTCAAATGTTTCTCTTTTACCGCTGCCCGCACTGCGGGTACGGGCTTTACAATGTCTGCGGCATAATGCCGAGCTGCTGTCCTAACTGCGGCGAGGATCTGTAAAGCGAAGCCTGCCGCATCCGCGTGAAGGGAGTGTGAGCCATGCGTAGGACCCGCCGCAGCGGCAGCTTTTTCCTCTGCCTGCTGCTCAATGTGCTGCTGAATTGGGAGGGGGCAATCCCCGCGGCGCTTTTATTTGCGCTGCACCGGTGGCGCGGCTGGCCGCTCTGGTGGGCGGGGCTCGCGCTCGCGCTGTGGATCGGCGGCATCCTGCTGTGGATGCTCGTCATCGGCTGGGCAAGCGACTGCGGCAGCCGCCGCGACGAGCCGCGGGAGAACAAAAATCCCTATTCCGCCAAGCAGTACCCGAACAGCGGGCCTGCGGCGGAAAAAAAGACGGAATAGACAGAACGAAGAAATGCGCGAGCGTTACCGCTCGCGCATTTGCTCAAAGAGGGCAAGATTCTTCCGCAGCCGCTCCTCATTCGGCGCAAGTGCGACGGCCTCGCGGCAGGCGGCAGCAGCGCTTTCCGCGTCGCCGAGGTGAGCGTAGGCGAGCGAGAGCAGGTCGTAGGGCAGACTTCCCCAGGCGTCCGCCTCGCAGATATAGGTGCGCGGGCGCTCCGTGATGGCAAGCGCGGCGCGCAGCACATCGACCAGCCCGTACCAGCGCTCCTGCGCGTAGAGGAGCTGCGCGTAGTCCATGTACGGCTCGCGCAGGTGCGGAGCCTCGGCAATGGCGCGGTGCAGCCAGCGCTCCGCCGAATCGCCCTGTTCAAGCGTGCGCAGGCAGCGGGCGATGTAGCGCATCGACGCGCAGCGTTCGTCCGCCCAGACGGCGGAGGGCAGCGTCAGGTGCCGCGCGAGCGTTTCAATGGCCTTCTGCCACTCGCCGCGGAACATATACTCCCGCCCGAGGTAGTGGCAGTTTCGGTCGTTCTGCGGGTCCTCCCGCACGGCCAGCTCCAGCAGCGGCAGGTATTGCCCGCGGGACTTCGTCTCGTCTGGGTGATGGTCGAGCTGCACGCCAGCCGCGTCCACGAAGCGCTCCGCGCCCTCGCCGGTGTAAGCAAGCGTCTCATGCACCGGACTTGCCCAGCGGTAGCAGCCGTTTTTATGAATTTTATCCGCCCAGAACACCATGCCCTCGCTGCCGTCGGGGCGGAAGCTCCAGGTGTAGCGGTAGCGGGCGCGGGTGGTGTCCGGCTGCCATGCGCGCTCCAGCGCGGCGCGCCAGCCGGGGTGGAACTGCTCGTCGAGATCGATGGCGCAGCAGATGTCCGCGTCGGCGGGAATGAGCCCCAGCGACTCGTTCCGCGCCGTGTCGAAGCGCCACGGCGAGACGACCGTCTCGCCCACAATGGCTCCACGTGCGCGCAGACGCTCCACGGTGTCGTCGCTTGAACCGGTGTCGAGCACGCAGACATAGTCGGCCTCGGACATTGAGTCCATGAAGCGGTCAACGAACTGCGACTCATTTTTGCAGATGGCGTAAACGCATACCTTCAAAGCGAATATCCCTCCCATGCTATGTAGGCGGCGCGGAATTTCCGCGCCGCGTTGCTTTGCTTCTCTCAGGTGGCGAGCAGACCCGCCGCGCGCAGACTGGCGAGCAGCGCGTTGAGCTGAGCCGCCGTGTTGCCGGGATCGGTGGTGTCTGCGACCGCCGCCGCGGGACTGATCGTCGCCGCAGGGCCGGTGGGGCCGACAGGCCCCTGCGGACCGTCAGCACCGACAGGACCCTGCGGGCCGGTAGGCCCGGTGGGTCCGATGGGACCGGCAGGACCGACAGCACCGGCGGGGCCAGCAGCGCCGGTCACGCCGGCGGGACCCTGCGCCCCCTGTGCGCCCTGCGGACCCTGCGGGCCGGCAGGACCCGTGGGACCCTGTGCTCCCTGCGCGCCCGCCGGACCGGCAGGACCCTGCGGGCCTTGCAGACCCTGCACGCCCTGCGGCCCCGTGGGACCGATGGGACCGGGAACGCCCTGAATGCCCTGCACGCCCTGCGGACCGGTCGGCCCGATCACGCCGTAGGGCGGATACGGGGGCGGCGGACACGGAGGCGGGCAAGGACGCGGGCAGCACTGCTGGTCGCAGCCGCAGCTGTTGCCGCAATTACCCTGATAACGATTGATAGCGATCACCCTCCTTGATTTTTCGGCGGTGTGCCGCCGAAGCGCAGACGATACGTCTGCGTTTCAGTCTATGCGCGAGGACGCAAAAGGGTCCCGCCGTGTACGCGGCGGGACCCTTTGAAAAACGGTATTTTCTTGTGCGCGAGGCTTACAGCGCGGCGCGGAGCACCTCCACGCGGTCGCACTTCTCCCATGCGACGCCCAGCTCCTCACGGCCCATGTGACCGTAGGCGGCGAGCTGACGGTAGATCGGGCGGCGCAGGTCGAGGTCGCGGATGATGGCGGTCGGGCGCAGGTCAAAGACCTTCTCGACGGCCTCCTCGAGCTTCGTATCGGCGACCGTGCCGGTGCCGAAGGTCTCGACGAGCACGCTCACGGGATGCGCCACGCCGATGGCGTAGGCGAGCTGCACCTGGCACTTCGACGCAAGACCGGCAGCCACGATGTTCTTGGCGATCCAGCGCGCGGCGTAGGCGGCGGAGCGGTCCACCTTCGTCGGGTCCTTGCCGGAGAAGCAGCCGCCGCCGTGCGGGGCGCTGCCGCCGTAGGTATCGACGATGATCTTGCGGCCCGTCAGACCGCTGTCGCCCTGCGGGCCGCCGATGACGAAGCGGCCAGTCGGGTTGACATAAATTTTCGTTTCGCCGTCGAGCAGCCCCGCGGGGATGGTGGGCTTGATGACCAGCTCGATCATATCGCGGCGGATGGTCTCCAGTTCCGCCTCAGGCGCGTGCTGCGTGGAGACGACCACGGTGTCGATGCGCTTGGGCTTGCCGGCTTCGTCGTATTCGACCGTGACCTGCGTCTTGCCGTCGGGACGCAGATAGTCCACAAGACCCTGCTTGCGCACCTCGGTCAGGCGCTTGGCCATCTTGTGCGAGAGTGAGATGGCCAGCGGCATCAGCTCCGGCGTTTCGTCGCAGGCGTAGCCGAACATCATGCCCTGGTCACCCGCGCCGTTGTCGAGGTCGCTCGCGCCGCTTTCCTTGTTCTCATAGGAGTTATCGACGCCCATGGCGATGTCGCCGCTCTGCTCGTCGATGTTGGTGATGATGCCGCAGGTGTCGCAGTCGAAGCCGTATTTCGCGCGGTCGTAGCCGATCGAGCGGATGACCTCACGCGCGATCTTGGGGATATCGACGTAGCAGCTCGTCGTGATCTCGCCCATGATGTGGACAAGGCCGGTGGAGACGGTCGTCTCGCAGGCGACGCGGCCGTTGGGGTCCTTTTCCAGAATGGCGTCGAGCACCGCGTCGGAGATCTGGTCGCAGATCTTGTCGGGATGCCCTTCGGTGACGGACTCGGAGGTGAATAAACGCTTTGCCATGATTCTTCTTTCCTTTCTTTTCTCGCGGGAGCACAAAAAAAGCGCTCGGCCGAATCGGTCGAGTGCGAAAACTTTTTGCTTTCCCTCATCTTTCGATTCGTTCGACGGATTTGGCACCTTGCGCTGCAGGTTGCCGTGGTATCATCGGGCCGTTCCCTCCACCACTCTTGATGAAGTATGAACTTGTCTGGTATTTGCTGAAATTATTCTACCCGGATTCCCATGTGATGTCAACAGATATTTCAAGAATTTGTGCAAATGCTTGACTTTGCCCTTTCTTATGCTACAATAGCCACAGCAAGAAATGCGAGAGTCATCGGAGGACCTGCGGCCGCAGCCGCAGCGGCTGAGAAGATGTCGGATGCGTCCGGTCAAAAAAGGGACCGGATTTTTTTTGCTCATTTTCAAGAGGGGAGAGAGTGTCATGGTATTCAGCAGCGCCAGCTTTCTGATCTTTTTCCTGCCGTGCCTGCTTGTCCTGTATTTCCTTGTGCCGCGGCGCTGCCGCTATCTGAGGAACCTTGTCCTGCTGGCCTTTTCGCTGGCGTTCTATGCCTGCGGCGGGCCGAAATTTCTGCTGCTCATGCTGCTCTCCATCGCCATCAACTACGCCGGCGGGCTGCTGGCGGGACCGGCGCACCGCCCAAGGACGCGGCGGCTCGGCATGACGCTTGCCGTGGTGCTGGGGCTTGCGCTGCTGGGCTGGTTCAAGTACGCGGGCTTCTTCGGTGAGATGCTCCACGCTCTGCTGCCAGTCGTTCCGGTGCCGCAGGTAACGCTGCCCATCGGCATCTCCTTCTTCACCTTTCAGGGCCTGAGCTACGTCATCGACGTGTACCGCGGCGACGCCGCGGTGCAGTGCGATCCGCTCAAGCTCGCGCTCTATATCGCCTTCTTTCCGCAGCTCGTCGCCGGTCCCATCGTGCGCTACACCACCGTCGCGGAGGAGATCGACGAGCGGCATGAGTCCGTCTCCGAATTCTCCGCCGGCGCGGTGCGCTTCCTCTTCGGCCTCGGCAAGAAGATGCTGCTGGCGAACGCCGTGGCGCGGATCGCGGATGCGGCCTTTGCCGCCGTTATGCCCTCGGTGCTCTTCGCGTGGCTGGGCGCGGTGGCGTACACCTTCCAGATCTACTTCGATTTTTCTGCCTATTCCGATATGGCCATTGGCCTCGGGCGAATGTTCGGCTTCCACTTTTTGGAGAATTTCAATTACCCCTATGTTGCGCGGAGCGTCACGGAGTTCTGGCGGCGCTGGCATATTTCACTTTCCACCTGGTTCCGCGACTATGTGTATATCCCGCTCGGCGGCAACCGCTGCTCGAGGGCGCGCAATGTGTGGAACCTCTTCGTCGTCTGGTTCCTGACCGGAATGTGGCACGGCGCGAGCTGGAATTTCATCGCCTGGGGGCTTTGGTTCTTTGTGCTGCTCGTGGGGGAAAAGCTCCTCTGGGGCAAGGCTCTGGAGCGTCTGCCGTCGCTCGTGCGCCACGCCTACGCGATGGTGCTGGTCGTATTCAGCTGGGTGCTCTTCCGCGCCGAGACGCTCACGGCTGCGGCGGCTTACTTCGCCGCCATGTTCGGCAGCAGCGGCGTGTGGTGCGGCAGCCGCGTCGTCTATTACGCGCTGGAGTTCTGGCCGGAGCTGCTGTGCTGCTGCATCGCTGCGCTGCCGGTGAAGCAATGGCTGGAGACGGCGCTTCAAAAGCGGGACGCCGCGCCCGCCCGCGCCGTGCTGACGTGGGGGCCGAAGCTCGCGGCGATGACGCTGCTGGCGTGCTCATACTGCAAGCTCGTTACGGGATCGTTCAATCCCTTCATCTACTTCCGGTTCTGAGAGGAGGCGCCGCTATGAAAAAATTCAGCGAGTGGGTGATGGCCCTGCTCTTTTCCGGCACGCTCCTGGTCCTGATGGCCGCGACCATCCTGCTGCCGAAGGAGCGCTACTCCTACTACGAAAACCGCAACCTCTCCGCTTTCCCCGAGATCAGCGCCGAGAGCGTCGCGAGCGGAAAGGTCTTCGGCGAACTGGAGACCATGTTCTGCGACTACGCTGCCTGGCGCACCGCCGCGCTCCGCGCGGTGACCTGGTGCGACCTGAATCTTTTTCACCGTCCTGTGGTGAACGAGGTCGTCGTCACGCCCGACGCGCTGCTCGAGGAGCTCTACACCATGCCCGACACCGCCGAGGACATTCTGCGCGAGGCCGACGCCGTGGCGGCGGACAACGCCGTGCTGCGCGATCAGATCGAGGCTTACGGGGGATACTACTGCTATCTCGCCGTGCCCTGCCAGTACGCCTACTACGAGGACGCATATCCCGCCTACCTCGAAAACCGCGCCGCCTACACCGCCGCGGAGCGCGCGGCGCTCCGCGAGGCCATGGAGGCGCGGGGCATCGCCTATGTGGACATGGGCGAGATTTTTGATGCCGAGGGCCATCTGCCGGAGTTCAGCTCAAAGGTGGACAACCACTACGGCCTGCGCGGCGCGTATGTGACCTACCGTGCGGCGGCGGAACGGCTCGCGGCGGACGGCTGCGCGCTCCGCGTTCCCGAGGAGGGGACGGACGTGACCTTCTCCGCGCTGCCCAATCCCTACATGGGCTCGCGCACGCGCAAGCTGCTCGGCCTGCGCGGCAGCGATGAAAAGCTCCTCACGGCCTCGTTCGCCGAGGACATCCCCTTCACCCGCTTCGATAACGGCGCGGCGGCGGAGGCCACGGTCTACGCGCTTCCGGGCAGCGACGCCGAGCCGCTGACCTACGGCCTCTACATGGGCGGCGACATTGCTGAGACGGTCATCCGAACCGACCGCCCCGAGCTTCCCAACGCCCTGATCTTCGGCGACAGCTTCACCAATCCGGTGGAGTGCCTTGCCTACTACAGCTTCAACGAGCTGCGCTCGGTCGACCTGCGCCACTACACGGTGCAGAGCCTGAGCGACTACATCGCGGCCTATCAGCCCGACGTGGTGCTGTGTGTCCGCGACTATCAGAGTCTTCTCCTGCGGGAGTTCAACGGAAATTTCTTCAGTTAACTGCCGCAAAAGCCGGACAGAAAGGAGGCAGAACGCCTTGCGGATCACGCTTTCCGATCATTTTACCTACCAAAAGCTTCTGCGCTTCACGATGCCCAGCATCGTCATGATGATCATCACCTCGGTCTACAGCATCGTGGACGGCTTCTTTGTCTCCAACTGCGTGGGCAAGAACGCCTTCGCCGCGCTCAACCTCATCTTCCCCGTGCTCATGGCGCTCTCCGCCTTCGGCTTCATGGTCGGCACCGGCGGCAGCGCCCTCATCGCCAAGACCCTCGGCGAGGGAAAGACGAAGGAGGCGAACGGCATCTTCTCGATGCTCGTCGCGATCCTGGCGGTCGGCGGCGCGGTGCTCGCCGCGGTCTTCTTCGTGTTCATCCGACCGATCTCCTATGCCGTCGGCGCGACGGAGCTGACCATCGACGACTGCGTGCTCTATGGGCGCATCCTGCTCGTCTCGCTGCCGCTCTTCATGCTGCAAAACAGCTTTCAGAGCTTCCTTGCCACGGCGGAAAAACCGGGCTTCGGGCTGAAGGTGACGGTGTTCGCGGGCTTGACGAATGTGGTGCTCGACTTCCTGCTCGTCTATGTCCTTCCGTTCGGACTTGCGGGCGCGGCGCTCGCCACCGCCCTTTCGCAGGCGGTCGGCGCGGCCATTCCGCTCGCCTACTTCCTGCGCGAGAACGACACGCCGCTGCGGCTCGGACGGCCGTGCTTTGACCTGCGTGCGCTTTGGCGGGCCTGCTGTAACGGCTCGAGCGAGATGGTGAGCAATCTCTCCGGCTCGCTCGTTGGCATCCTCTACAACGTGCAGCTCATGGCCATCGCGCAGGAGGACGGCGTGAGCGCCTACGGCGTTCTGATGTACGTCGACTTCATCTTCAAGGCATTTTTCTTCGGCTATTCCATCGCCGTCACGCCGGTCGTCGGCTACCACTACGGCGCACAAAACCATGCGGAGCTTAAAAGCCTCCTGCGCAAGAGCCTGATCATCACCGCGCTCGCGAGCCTTTTGATGACGGGCGGCGCCATTGTCCTCGCCGGTCCCATCGCGGATCTCTTTGTGGGCTACGACGCGGCGCTGCACGATATGACGGTTAACGCCCTGCGCATCTACTCCGTCTCGTTCCTCGTCTTCGGCTTCAACATTTTCGGCTCGGCGTTCTTCACCGGGTTGAACGACGGCACGGACAGCGCGCTCATTTCGTTCCTGCGGACGCTGGTGTTTCAGGTCGCGGCGATCTTGCTGCTGCCGAGGTGGCTGGACATCAACGGCATCTGGCTCGCCGTCACCGCCGCGGAATCGCTCACGCTGCTCGTCACCGTTTCGCTCCTTGCCGCGAAGCGGAGAAAATATCACTACTGAGCCGAAAAATTCCCGCCGCGCGGCGGGAATTTTCGCGGAATTTATAATTTGGTAATGACTTTTTCCGCCGCATAGGGTACAATGCAGGATAAGCTATTTTCACGATCGGAGGGATCGACCTTGAATTCTCTGCGCCGCCGCATCGACCGCTTCTGCGTGCTGCATCCGAACTTCGGCATTCCGAACCTGATGCTCTACATCGTCATCGGCAACATCGCCTTCTATCTGCTCTCCCTGTTCTCCACACTTGACGGAGGCTCCTTTTACTCCATTCTCAGCTTCAGCTGGGCGGGACTCAAGCAGGGGCAGCTCTGGCGGCTGCTGTCCTTCAGCTTTCTGCCGATGACCACCAGCCCCTTCTGGCTGCTGGTGAGCTGCTATTTCTATTACTGGATCGGCTCGACGCTCGAGCGCGAGTGGGGTACGGCGAAGTTCACCATCTACTACCTCAGCGGCGTGCTGCTCACGGCGCTCGGCGCGGTCATCACGAGTCTGATCACCGGGTACGACTGGCAGGTGGCGGGCGCGGAGTATGTGAACCTTGCCATGTTCTTCGCCTTCGCCACGCTCTATCCCGACGCGCAGGTGCTGCTGTTCTTCTTCATTCCGGTCAAGATCAAGTGGATGGCCATTCTGGACGCGTGCTACTTCGCGTACATCATCTTCTTCTGCGCCGCCTCCCGCTATTGGATCGGCGTGGTGCTGCCGCTCGTGGCGCTGCTGAACTTCTTCGTGTTCTTCGCGCCGGAGCTGGGGCGCTTTGTCAAGCGGGAGCAGACGCGGACCAAGCAGGCGGCGCACTTCCACAACACCGTCCGCCAGACGCAGCGCGAGCAGCAGAGCCAGGGCTACCGCCACAAGTGTGCGGTCTGCGGCCGCACCGATGTCACGAATCCGGAGCTGCAGTTCCGCTACTGCTCGAAGTGCGCGGGCTACCACTGCTTCTGCTCCGACCACATCTTCAACCACGTCCACTTCACGGACGAGAATCCCTAAGGAGACATTGTTATGGCATTGACCAGAGAACAGGCATGGGAGCTGCTCAACGAGTACAACAAGGGTGAATTTCATCTCAAGCACGGCCAGATCGTCGGCGACGTGATGCGCTGGTACGCAAATGAGCTGGGCTACGGCGACGAGGCCGACTTCTGGGAGACCGTGGGTCTCCTGCACGACCTTGACTTTGAGATGTATCCCGACGAACACTGCATCAAATCGCAGGAGATCATGCGGGAAAAGGGACTGGATGAGCGCCTGATCCGCGCGACCGCCAGCCACGGCTACGGCCTGCATTTCGACGGCCTGCCCGAGCCGCAGCACGAGATGGAGAAGGTCCTCTTTGCCGCCGACGAGCTGACCGGCCTCATCGGCGCGGTCGCCCTCATGCGCCCGAGCAAGAGCGTGGACGACCTTGAGGTCAAGTCCGTCAAGAAGAAGTACAAGGATAAGAAGTTCGCCGCCGGCTGCTCGCGCGAGGTCATTGAGCGCGGCGCGGAGATGCTTGGCTGGGATCTCGATACCCTCATCGAGCGCACCATCCTCGCCATGCGCGCGAGCGAGCACGTCGATTAAAACGCATAGAAAAAGCGGAGACTGTCGAACAGTCTCCGCTTTTTTCATGCGCTTTTTCAGTAGGGGCAGGGGAACGCGGAGAATACCGCGTGGCGGTTCATCGTGGTAAAGGGGTAGCCGTAATAAGTCTCGCTTCCGGGAACAGGCACAAAATCGCCGGTTTCGTCATTCCATTCCCGACGGGTGATGGTCTGCATGATCTCGCCGGCATCGCCGTTCCACGCGACCAGATAGCTCTCGGTGTCGATGGTGATGTCGCTGCCGCGGTCGGCACACGCCGCGTAGAGCGCGCCGTCGGACTCCACAAAGCGGCCTGTGGCGAGCCATTCGTCGGCAAGCTCCGCGCTGACGTGCTCGCACAGCAGCGCGCGCAGCTCGTCGAGCGTGTTCACGTCGCCCAGCGTGACGCGGGCGAGGGGAAGACCGTCCACCGTGATGCCGGGCGCGCCGCTGTCCACGGGCGGGGTGGTCATGTTGAACCACGACCAGAGTGTTTTGGTGGTGTAATAGTCCGCAATGATGATCTCGTCCTGCGGCACATTGAGCAGAGACTGTGTGTGGCTGTCGAGCGCGTTGTAGAAGTGGCTGTAGGGGGTCTCGAAGGTCTGCGGCCCCGAGGCGTAGGGCCCGAGGACATAGGCGTCGAAGTTGACGGTCATGCCGCTGCCGCTGAAATAAAAGTGCGCGTTGGAGGAGAGGTCATAAACGTAGGAGTAGAAATCATCGTAGAGGTAATCGTCCAGTCCCTCTTCGTAGATCCTGTTCACGATCTCCGAGGCGAGCGTATCGACCAGCGTTTTGCCGAGTGCACTGTCGGTGGAGGACTGCGCGTTGAGCGCGTCGAGCGTCAGAAATTCGCCGGTGGTGAGATCGAAGCTCCAGGTGAGGGTGGAGGTGTTCGGATGCGCGCCGCCGTAGAAGGCGTAGGCATTGGCAAGCACGCTGATGAGCCCGTCGGTCTGGTAGACGACCTCGCCGAGCAGTTCATCCTCGTAGTAGATGTACTCAAAGGACATGGAGTCACTGCCGTAATGGTCGCGCGCCTCCTGAACCAGCTCCGACTCGTTGGAGAGCACCGCGGCGTAGCAGCGCTCCATCTCGGCGTTGAAGGCGTCGCGCACGGCAACCGCCGCGCTCTGTGTGGCTGCGGCGCCGGGTTCATAGAGCGCGCCGTCGGCGGTGCGAAGCTCAAGCTGCGGCAGCTCATAATTTGTGTGCAGCAGGAGCGTGCCGTCGTCGGCAGTGTAGGTCGATTCATGGGTGAGCGGCGTGCCGACGGCGAAGGTCAGCTCCGGCGTCTCCGGCTGGGAGGGCTTTGGAGCATCGGGACCGGTCGGATCGACCTTGACGGCGCAGGCGCCGAGTGACAGCGCCAGCGAGAGCGCGAGCAGGGAGGCGAACAGTTTTTTCATGGTGAGTCTCCTTTCTGAATGCCGGTCAGAGAATGACCGGGTCGGTCGTCCATGCGCTGCCGGGCCTCGCCGCGGCGAGGTCGGGATAGGCGAGGACGTATTGCTCCTCGGCGCGGGCGGTCAGGGCAAAGAGCCGCTGCGCGCCCGCGTCGAGCCGCCGAACCTGTGCGCTTTTTGTGAGGATCGGCGCGGCGGCGGTCGTTTTCATCGTTTTGAGCACCTCGCGCCCGCGCGCGTTGCACGCCAGCACGCGCAGGTAGGGCACGCGCTGCGGGGTGTCCTCCAGCGTGACGCCGAGGTAAGCGGCGAGCAGCAGCCGCCGCAGCCGCGCGTAGGCGTAGCGCTTGGACTTTGCCGCGGCGAGAATGTCCTCGATGCTCGTTTCGCGCTGCACGGCGTCGTAGAAGCGGTGGTAAAGCCCCTCGCCGCCGCCGTCGAAGGGGGCGAAGTCCTCCTCGCGCATCGCGCGCAGACGGGCGAGGATCGCACGCTCGGCGTTTGCCATCGTCACCGGCGCGCGGCCCGCCGCGCATTCGCGCGCGCAGATCGCCGCGCTCTCCGGCGTGAGAAATTCGTCGGCGCACGCGCCGTTTATGAGCAGCTCGCGGATGTGGCTCGCCGAGGCGAAGCCCTCCGCCGCGCCGCCGTCGTGCCCGACGCCCCTTCGCGGCAGCGCCAGCGGCATCAGCGCGGCGGCCTGCCGCGCGATGGCCTTGCAGTATTCCACGCCCAGAATGTCGTTCGGCTGCGCGAGGACGGCGGCCTTCTCACCGAGCAGCTTGCGTGCGGCGGCTTCGCGCGCTGCGGCGAAGGAGACGCCCTCCTGTAAGTCCTGACGCAGATACGCGGCAAAGGACTCCGATTCGAGCGCCGCCGCCACGGCCTTCAGCGTTTCCGTGTCGCCGCACTCACTGCCGAAGACCAGCGTGTCCACCGCGCCGGTCGCCGCCAGCACGCCCACGCCGCCCGCGGCGAAGCCCTCGGCGGACGCGATCGCCCACGGCAGCGGCAGCTCGAGCACGAGGTCGGCACCGCCGCGCACGGCGGCCTCCGCGCGTGCGTGCGTCCGCATGATGGCAAAATCGCCCCGCTGGACGAAGCTGCCGCTCATGGCGCAGACGACGGCGGTCTCCGCGCCGAGACGGCGGCGCAGCTCGCCGAGCTGCCAGGCGTGGCCGCGATGGAATGGATTATACTCACTTATGATACCAGCAGTCCGCATAAAAATCATCTCAAAATGGTTACAATTTTGGCTCCTGCAAAAAAATTTATGGTTGTCATCACGGAAATTTTTGCTATAATAAAAGGCGTATGTATTGGTCCGTTGGACAAATTCCCACAATTCCCATCTCTATCTTACCTGAAATTGGGGCACATTGCAAGACGCCGCCCCCTGGAAAACGGAGGAAACAACATGAATGTTCTGGTCATCAACGCAGGAAGCTCTTCCCTGAAGTATCAGCTTCTCAATCCCGCTACTGGCGCGCTGCTCGCCAAGGGCCTTTGCGAGCGCATCGGCATCGACGGCAAGTTCACCTACAAGCCCCAGCTCGAGGGCAAAGAGGCCATCAAGGCCGCCGACGTCGCCATGCCCACCCACAACGAAGCCATCGCCGCCGTCCTCAACGCCCTCGTGGACGAGAAGAACGGTGTCATCGGCTCCATGAAGGAGATCGACGCGGTCGGTCACCGCGTGGTCCACGGCGGCGAGAAGTTCGCCAAGTCCGTCGTCATCACCGACGAGGTCATGGCCGCCATCGAGGAGTGCAATCCCCTCGCGCCCCTGCACAACCCCGCCAACATCATCGGCATCAAGGCCTGCCAGCAGCTCATGCCCGGCGTGCCCATGGTCGCCGTGTTCGACACCGCCTTCCATCAGACGATGCCGCCCGTGGCCTACACCTATGCCATTCCCTATGAGTATTACGAGAACGACAAGGTCCGCCGCTACGGCTTCCACGGCACCAGCCACAAGTATGTGGCCTCCCGCGCCGCCGATATGCTCGGCAAGCCCATCGAGAGCCTGAAGCTCATCTCCTGCCACCTCGGCAACGGCTCCTCCGTCACCGCCGTGGACGGCGGCAAGAGCGTGGAGACCTCCATGGGCTTTACGCCCCTCGCCGGTCTTCCCATGGGCACCCGCGCGGGCGACATCGACGCCGGCATTCTGGAGTACCTGATGAACAAGTACGGCTACTCCATCGGCGAGATGCTGAACATCCTCAACAAGAAGTCCGGTATGGAGGGCATCTCCGGCGTTTCCTCCGACTTCCGCGATCTGGAGGAGGGCGCTGAGAAGGGCAACGAGCGCTGCGCGCTTGCCCGCGAGAAGTTCGCCTACGAGGTCAAGAAGCTCATCGGCGCGTATGCCGCCGTCATGGGCGGCGTGGACGCCATCATCTTCACCGCCGGTGTCGGCGAGAACGACGCGCTCGAGCGTATGCAGATCGCGTCCGGCCTGGAGTACATGGGCGTGAAGATGGACGAGGACGCCAACAATGTCCGCGGCGAGGAGCGCGTGATCTCCGCCACGGATTCCAAGGTCAAGGTCCTGCTCATCCCCACCAACGAAGAGCTGATGATCGCCATAGATACCGCCTCCCTTGTCGGCTGAGGCAAAAAGCAAGCGGAATAAAAGGAAGCAGATGCAAAGCATCTGCTTCCTTTTTGCGTTATTCCGCAGCCTCCGGCCGCGGCTTATCCCACGGGAGAGGGAGCCTCTGCACAAGTCCGATGAGCTGGCCCGAAATGAGCACGGTCAGCAGCGAGTAGCCGATGCGCCGCAATGGGATATAGGTCAGCGACAGGCCGAGCACCACCAGATCGGTGGAGAGATAGGCCCATTGGATGCCCATGCCCGTGACGTGCGCGATGCACATGGCGAGTGCGTCGTCGCCGCCGGAGGCGCCGCCCGCGCGCACGGAAAGTCCCGCGCCGACGCCGACGAACAGCGCGCCGACCACGGCGGCGAGCAGCGGCATTTCGGCCAGCTGCGGCCAGAGCGGCGGGAACAGCTCGTAGAGCTTGTAGGGCAGCGAGAAGCCCACGGTCGCGATGAGCGAGTAGGCAATGAAGCTGCGGCCCAGCAGCCGCCAGCCCCAGCCGTAGCACAGCAGGTTCAGCACAAAGCCGGAGACAGCGGGGGAGAGGGAAAACCAATGGTCGAGCAGCAGCGTCGCGCCGAGCACGCCGCCCTCGGTGATGCCGGAGACGGAGTGGACGTGGTAGAGACCGAACGCCAGAAACGCGCTGGAGAAAAACGCCATGCAGCAGCGCCAGCGCTCCAGGCCGCGCACGGTGGCGCGGCACTCGTTCCAGAGGCCGCGCAGGGAGGGGGAAGACAAGCTAAAACCTCGCGATCTGTTGTGGATTTGGCGGCTCAGGCGGTTGTTTCACGCACAAAGCCCTCGGGGTAAACGGTGAAGTCGTACACCGTGCCGTCCTCGGGGACGGCGAGAGAGCCGTCCCGTAAGCTGAGAAAGGGCTGGTAGATGACGGCTGTGCCGTCCGCGGCGGTCACGGTGATCTGCGTGTCGGGCATGATATCGCTCACATTGGCGGCAATGCACAGCGGAGTGCCGGAGCCGCTCTCCCAAAGAACCTCGCCGGCCACAGGTCCCTCCGCGTCCCAGCTCGGCCAGCCGAATTCATTCACGGTGATGCTCACATCCTCGTCGGCGGGGACGATGCAGTAGATCTCCCAGCCGCCGGTGCTGACTGCCAGCTTAGAGGGAAGGTCGAGCAGGAAGGGATAGCGCGCGGCGTAACCATTGTCCTCCAGCAGCGCGTGGAGGTCGAGCGCGTCGTTGCCGTAGGTCGCGCCGAGAGAGGCACAGCCGAGCACCGCGCCCGCGGCGCGGATGGTCTCGCGCAGGTCAGCGAGCGACTGCTCCGCCTCGCTCGGCGCAGGGGTATCGGGGGTGTCGGGCTGCTCGACCGGCAGCTGCACGGAGGGGTCCTCCACCGGCTTTTTCCCGCCGCAGGCAGTGAGGGTGAGCAGCAGCAGCGCACTGAGCAGTGCGCAAAGGATTCGTTTCATGGGAGATGTTTTCCTTTCAGGGATTTAGAATTTTCCGCCGGAGTGCGAGAAGCCGCCGGAGTTGACGGTCGTGCCGCCGGAGAAGCTCGGGCCGCTGTCGTGGTCGTCGGACTCCGTCTTGATGGGCGTGCGCACCTCGGTGGTGTGGGTGAAGCGATCCTCGCGCGCGGTGATCTCGGCGCCGCCGGAGACGGTGTAGCGCGCGGCCTCGGTCGCGCGGCGCACGCTCTTGAGCTGACGCTTATAGATCGCGCAGACGATGAACGCCACGATCAGGCCGAGGGGCAGACCGAACCGGAAGGCCATGAGGGCGGCAAAGAAAAGCTTATCCCCAAAGCTCAGCGGTTCATATTCCTCCTCGGTTTCGTCGGACGGCTCCACGTCGATGGGGGCGCCGTTGGCGTTGGCCTCGAGGTAGCGGCCGCACGCGGCGATGTAGTCCGCGAAGCCGCCGTACCAGTCGTCCTCACGGAAATTGTCGAGGAACTCGTCCTGCATGATGTACTTGCCGTAATCGGTGAAGGCGGCGTTGGCGGTGTCGCCGTGGGCGAGCATCTGGAAATCGCGCTCGGCCATGCTCAGCGCGAGCATGATGCCGTTGCTGTCGTAGGAGGCGGCAAGCCCGAGCGCATCCCATGCGTATTCGGTGAAGGCGGCCATGACGGTCTCATCGGTCTCCGTGACCGCGTCAGGGTCGATGTAGTCCGCCATGTCGTCGACGGTCACGACGTACACGCCGCAGCCGTACTGGTCGGCGACCGCCATCGCCGACGCGGTGAGCGTATCGTACTCCTCCTGGGTGAGCAGGGCCGCGTCGTCGTAGACGTACACGCCGCTGCTGTCTGCCGCGGCGGACACGCTCAGCGACAGCGCGAGGAAGAGGGCGAAGAGCAGGGAAGCATATTTCTTCATCATCATGCCACCTCCTTACAGGCTCAGGAGCAGTCCGGCAGCCATCACGCCCAGCATACAAAGACCGGTGATGGCGGCGAAATGCTTCCAGTACAGTCCCTTGTCGAGCGGCAGGTCGCCGACGAGCTTGCCGGTCTGGCCGTTCATGGCGAAGAGAAAGCTCTTGCCGTTCCACTTCGTGCTCAGCAGCCACACGGGCATGAGCGCATAGTGGACCTTGCCGCGGTGGAGCGTGACGTTCCGGCTCTCGACCGTGCAGGAGGTGTAGTCGCCGCGGGCGTCCTGCTCCATCAGCTCCACGGCGCTCGTTTCGCAGCGGCTGTCCGCGCGTTCGGCGCAGTCCTGCACGGAAACGTCGTATTTGTCGGCGAGGAAGCCGGGCAGATACGCCGTGGAAAAGGGCTTGAGCTCCTTGTAGTCGAAGGGCTCGATGGCGTCCATGTGGTCGTCAGGCATCTTGCTCGAGGCGTCCACCGGCACGCGCTCGAACCGCACCGTGCCCGCGCGGCGCACATCGTAATGGTTCGTGACGGTCACGTTTTCACGGGCGGTTGAGTAGCCGCTCACCTTGGTGCCGTGGCAGCGGACGTCGACCTCCGCGCTGCCGTCGTAGAGCCAGAAGGGGACGTAGACGCCCTTGACCTCCTCGATGTGGTTCTCGTTGGAGAACGCCTTCGGCAGCAGTTTCTTGCCGCCGTAGTGCTTTTTGAGCGCCGCGACTGCGGCGGCCTTATCCAGCTTGAAGGGCAGCACATAGTCGGGCTTGAGCGCGCCGCTGAACTGCCCGGGCACGATGGTGTTGTTGCCGCAGTAGGGGCAGGAGGTCGCGCTGGTCGTCTCGTCGCAGATCAGCTCCGCGCCGCAGCTCGGGCAGGAATAGACGCGCAGCTTTTCCGCGTCCGCGCCCCAGTCGCTGCCGGAGGCGGCGGTCCATTCGCCGTCCGCCGCGGCCTGCTCCTCCGCCTGACGGAACGCGCCGGCGGCCTGCGCGTCCTTCTCAGCGTAGAGCTTTTCGATCTCCGCGACCTCGTAGCTCGAGCCGCAGAAGTCGCATTGGAGCTTGCCGGTCGCGCTGTCAAAGCGCAGCGGGCCGGTGCAGGCGGGACACTTGTAATTGGTCACCTGATTTGCCATGCTTTTTTCTCCTTTTTCAGACTTGTCATAAGGTCGGCAGGAGCCTGCCGCGCAGCGCGGCAGGCCCGATCATACCGTGTTATCGTTTGCTTATTGCTCAGGCTCTGGGCTTGCCGCAGTTGGAGCAGAATTTGCCCTTGTTCACGGTGCCGCACTCACAGGTCCACTCGCCCGCGGGCGCGGGCTTGCCGCAATTCGAGCAGAACTTGCCCGTGTTCCTCGCGCCGCACTCGCAGGTCCATTCATTCGCCGGAGCGGGGGCGGGCTTGCCGCAGTTCGCGCAGAACTTGCCCGTGTTGCCCGTCTGTCCGCAGGAGCAGGTCCAGCCTGCCGCGGCGGGAGCCGCGGGAGCCGCCTGCTGCATCTGTGCGCCCTGCTGATAGAGATTACCCATCT
>QWCH01003606.1_pt1 | contig 26775 bp, 23 predicted proteins | sample 1972671 | NCBI WGS metagenome assembly QWCH01 (sample SAMN09866713, study PRJNA288562) | Human gut metagenome isolate term3_stool, whole genome shotgun sequencing... | isolation source: gut | host: Homo sapiens | place: USA: California
GCAACAATTGTTCGCTATTCATAATGCAAAGGTAACAAATACTTATGAAATTATGTGCATGAGAGGGAGGGGATGCAACTGGGTTTTACGACTGACCCCCAATTTCCGCCAAGCGTACTTGTGTTAATGGACTCATCCAATTGGCATGAGTTCAATCCAAACATTGCCATCAATGAGAGGAACAAGAAAAAAGTTTTATTTTTCATATAAAAACAGACTCCTCAACCAGCTCCTATCAAGGATTTTAAATGAAACGTGAAGGCGTGGAACTGACTATGTCCACATCTTCAGCCTGCGGTCCTGAGAAAACCTAAACGAACGAATGTACAAATAGCAGCCCACGCCATAACGTGAGAACCACTATGCAAATCTTCGTTCGTTTTTGAAATTTCTCAGGTTTCAGGCCGAACAGATATTAGCATAACGCCTCTTCTTTTCCAAAATGTCTTGGAATGGATTGCTCCAAATCCTACCGCAAATATAACACTTTTTTTGTAAAAAGGCAAATAAAAACATTTTTCTTCCATTCAAGATACTTTTTGCGAGGCAAAAAAGAATAATACTACGCTCCAATCAATATGAAATGTGAGACAAGAATATATGGAAGATGATGGGTACCTTCACCACAACCATAATAAGACAAGGTAAAATAGACTTAATCAAACAGGGGAAGCTTACAAAACCAACGTTATGGAACTCACAACACAGCATTGCATTGTGACAGGAAAATCTCAAATGCAAGCATTGAGCCCATTCCGGATTATCAGGTGGGCTGTTGACGACCAATACTCGCCATGTACCCTGACATTGACCAAATGTCCCTGGTGCATTATTGTAATATCCGACAGAAGAAGAAATACGAAGCATGAATAGATAGAGACAAATAAAGAAATGAAAGTTTTTCCCATAAAAACAATTATACGTTCTTCCCGAAACGATTATACATTCTATCCAACCATACCCCATCACCATGAAAACAACAACGATTACACCCCCCTCACAAGCCAAAGAACTGGCTGAAAAACAAACGAAAAATCCAGATTTTACACGCACATTCAGAAAAAAGTTGTATATTTGCGGAGCATTCGCCAAACAGCAATGCTGGCTATGAAAAAGAAATACCAATAACATTTATATTACTATGATCAAAAAATATGTAGAAGAAAACGAGGCACGCATGCTCGAAGAGCTCTTCAGCCTCATACGCATCCCAAGCGTAAGTGCACAACCAGCCCACAAAGAAGACATGGTACGCTGTGCCGAAAGATGGAAAGAACTGCTCTTGGCAGCAGGCGTCGATAAAGCAGAAGTCATGCCCTCAAAAGGCAACCCAATGGTCTATGCCGAAAAAATCATCGACCCAAAAGCAAAAACCGTCCTGGTTTACGGACACTACGACGTAATGCCCGCAGAACCATTCGACCTGTGGAAAACCGAACCCTTTGAACCGGTAGTGAAAGACGGACACATCTGGGCACGCGGAGCCGACGACGACAAAGGACAATCATTCATACAAGCAAAAGCATTCGAATACGTCAACAAGCACAACCTGCTGAAGCACAACATGAAATTCATCTTCGAAGGCGAAGAAGAAATCGGCTCATCAAGCCTCGGCCCATTCATCGAAGAACACAAAGACCTATTGAAATGCGACGTCATCCTCGTATCCGACACCACACTCATCGGACCCGACACACCCTCCATCACCACCGGACTGCGCGGACTCGCCTACTGGCAGATTGAAGTTACCGGACCCGACCACGACCTCCACTCCGGCACATTCGGCGGAGCAGTGGCAAACCCAGCCAACGTCCTCTGCAAACTCATCGGCGACATAACAGGCCCAGACGGCAAAATACGCTTCCCCGGCTTCTACGACGACGTAGAAGAAGCATCCAAAGAAGAACGCGCACTCGTCGCCTCCATACCATTCGACATGGACGCCTACAAGAAATCACTCGGCATCAAAAACGTATTCGGTGAAGAAGGCTACAGCACCATCGAACGCACAGGCTACCGCCCATCATTCGACGTCTGCGGACTCTGGAGCGGCTACCAAGGAGAAGGCGCAAAAACCGTACTCCCATCAAAAGCCTACGCCAAAATATCATCACGCCTCGTCCCACATCAAGACTACAAGAAAATCGGACAACTCGTCGTCGATTACTTCAACAAAGTAGCGCCAGACACCGTCGAAGTAAAAGTAGAAATGCTCCACGGCGGCTACGGCTACGTCTGCCCCATCGACTTCCCCGCATACAAAGCAGCCGAACGCGGCTTCGAACAAGTATTCGGCAAACGACCATTGCCCATGCGCATCGGCGGCAGTATTCCTATCATCTCCACCTTCGAGAAAGAACTCGGCGTAAAGAGCCTCCTCATGGGCTTCGGTCTGGAATCAAACGCCATCCACTCCCCCAACGAAAACATGCCAATAGACCTCTGGAAGAAAGGCATCGAAGCCGTCATCAACTTCCACTTGGAATACGACAAAGAAGCATAAACCAAACCTTTTCATCAAAAAGAAAGACCCAATCGAAAAGAAATCTTTCATCAAAAAGAAAGATCCGATCGAAAGAAAGACTCAACCAGAGTCTTTCTTTTTTTCATTTCGCTGCCCACCCTAAACAGCCCCCCTGCACCCAAAAAAGAAAATAACAGCATAAATCTTACGCATTTCAGAAATAATCATTACCTTTGCACCACTTAATACAATGGGCTTGTTTGGATTTGACGGCAAGACGAAATGGTATGTAAGCATGCGGAGCGTCGGTGGCTGGCTCCTAAATATCAGTTATCAAACAATTAATTGGCGAAAACAATTACGCTCTCGCTGCCTAATCGAAGTACAGTAGATTACTGGCTTTATTCCGTCGCAAGGCGATGGAACGAGACATCGCTCCAAGGATGTTGTTCCGAATCTGAGGACCAAGCGGTGCAGGAAAATCGGAAATAGTTCGGCTGTGCCTCGCCGGTCGGATGAAATTTAGAGGATAAGGCTACAGTTGGTGGTTCAGGTCTTGCTGTAGCTCGAAAACCAAAGGCTGAAATAAGCATGTAGAAAGCGTATGGTTTCCTTGTGCGGACGTGGGTTCGACTCCCACCAGGTCCACCACTAAGAGTGCTGTAATTCAATCAGTTTACAATCAGCACAAATCATAAATAGGCTGAACCCAAACAAAGGGTTCAGCCTACGTCGTTTTTATCCGGAGCCACTGTTAAAACCTGTTCTTCTCTGCGTTGCCTGCTCCCGTTCCCTTGTACTTGCTTCGGGTGGTGTTGAACTTATAGCGCAGCGTAACGGACACTTCGCGCGTGTCGCTTGACTGCGACTGCAGCACCCTCATCTGATTCAAATATATCAGATTTTCCGCTCTCTGCGTGTGGAAGAGGTCAGAGCCACGCAGCAACACCGAAAACCGGTCGTTGAAGAACGATTTGGTCAGCGTAGCGTCCACACTCATTAGATTGTTTGGAAAATAGGAATTCTCCATGTCTCCCTTTGTTCTTAGCCACATTCCGGCAGTGGCAACCCAACCGTGTCCGAAATTAAAAGTATTGTCGAACGAAAGCTGAAAGTAAGGCTTGTTCATCGTGTAGTGATTGGTTTTGGTGTCAAATGTGAGCCATTGTTTCATCAATGCCACACTCAGCTGTGGCGACCATATTCCAATCTTCGGAGCTACGACGAGCGAGAGTGCCAGGTTCTTCAGCGTAGGGATGTTTCTGTGTGTTACGATAGAGATGGATGGATTGTCCTCCTTCTGTTCCGCCCAATAGAGGATGGCGTTGCGATAGTCGGTATAGTCGATAGAGAATTGCAGTATTTTCCACATTCCCGAAAGCGAGAGATTGTGCACATACTCGTGTTTCAGATAGGGGTTTCCCGTCTGCAAAAGGAAACGGTTGCCGTAAGTAACGTTAGTACTAAGCTGGCTATAGTTGGGACGCACGGTCTTGCCTGCATAAGCGAGCAGCAACTGAACCTTGCCCAACTGAGTGGCCAAGGAGAGCTGTGGGAAGAGATTGCCAAACGATCGACTTTGTTCATCCATGTGTGCACCGTCTTTGAAATAGTCGAATTTCACATGTTCATAGCGAAGGCCCGCCATCAACTGTCCTATCGGGGTAATACGGGAATACTGGATGAAATTTGCCCAATGCCGTTCGCGCAGCTCGCTGTTGGCCGACGGCACATAGCCTTCCGCATTGTAGTAGGTGTCGGTTCTGTTGGTCTTGCTCCCTTCTGCTCCTACGGAAAGTTCGCCGCCCAGCAAAGGGAAACTCACATCCAACTTGAATGCCCCCAACGAGTTGCGTGCGCTGTTCAACGATGTTACCGTGCGGTCCTGATGGGTAGTGCTCTTCTCGTTGTAAACGGCATTTTCCTCTTGCCCATTCCGCATATAATCTACATTGAGGTTTAGATTTACTTTTCCAAACTTTCCGTTGTAATAGAGGTTCAGGTTGTGTGACGGTTTGTAGATATAGCAATAGTCCACATTGTTCGTCAGATGGTCGTAAAACTCGCCGTTGGCGGTGATATCGAAGATGAGCGGAGTCCAATAATTCTTGTTCGGACTCAAACTTAACTGATAACGAAAACCGATGGAATTGCTGTCGTTCAGCTGAAAGTTTGAACCAATGGTGGGTGTATAACTGAGATTCTTATATTGATAGTTCTGCGAGAACTGCTGATGCCAAAGCGTATCGGCAGCCACGTCTGTGGTAGTGATTCCCTTATAGAAACCCTTGATGTTTGAGTAATAAAACGAGCCGAACACATCCAAGCCTTTATGTCGGTAGTTGAAATTGGCTTGCTCTATGAGATCAATGTTTTCCGATTGGTAATAAGACGAGCGAAGGTCGAAGCCAAAGCCCTCACCGGCTCTTCGGCGTGTCTTTATCTTCACCACCGCCGTAACCGTAGCATTATATTTCACTCCCGGATTTCTGATTACTTCAATGCTCAAAATGTCCTCAGCCTTCAGTCGGTCCAATTCCATCTTGTCGCGCATCAGCCTACCATTGATATAAAAGATGGGCGAACCTTTGCCAAACACTTCGTAAGCCCCACTCTTCTTGATCAGTCCCGGAACGTGTGCTAACACGTCATCGGCTGTACCGAGTTTGCTGAGCGTGGTGTTGGCAACGGTAGTCATCATGCCCTCGCCCGTCATTTTGTACTGTGGCAGTCTTCCTTTCACCACTACCTCGTCCATCGTCCTTGCCTCCAACTGCATCTGGATAATACCAACGTTCGCACCGCTGCAAGTCTTGAATGCCGTTTGATACCCCACAAACGAGGCGCGGAGAATACCGCCTTTACATTCCGTATCAATCACGAAGCTGCCGTCTGCTTTCGTAACGGCTCCCTTTACGAAAGTCGAATCCTCTGCCGTGAGCAACACTACATTCACAAACTCCATAGGTGAGTTGTTCTCATCCATCACCTTTCCAGTAATTTGCTGTGCCTGCCCCTGTACGAAAGCCATGCAGCAGAGCCACAGCGATAGAATACATTTCTTCATTTTCTTCATTTTACGTCTAATTAAGAAAGACGGAAAAACTACCTGTCTTGTGACATTCCAATGCGTTTTTTGTCTTACATGTTCATTTTTATACCGCAAAAGTAATGTCTTCACAGAAAAAAATCACTACACTTTTGGGTAAAAAATAGCTTCGGTGATGAATTATTACCCTTTTGTGTAGTGATTTGAGATGATGCTTCACGACTATTTAGTCGCCGATTATCCCTAATCCAAAAAAAATCGTTGATATTGGAAGCTGGGACCGGAAAGCAAGAAAGAGTCGGAGCGATGTTAATCCACATTCATCAGCTGTTTTCTGAACCAATTAACAATCAATTCTATGACCGGTTGCTGGAACCAAGGGTCGTCGCCATGTCCGGCATCCTTGAGCTGATAGTAGTCCACCGGAACGCGGAGGGCTTTCAATCCATCGTAAAGATGCTCGCTCTGCATAATCGAGACCATCTGATCATTTGTTCCATGCATGATGAGAAATGGCGGAAGTCCGGTCTTCAGATAACCCATCGGGCTTGCCCATCGTGCTCGTACCAAGTCGTCGTGGATGTCGTAGCTCTGATTTCGCCCATAAGTAACACCATTTAACAGAAGGGCCTCCGTCGCACTTGGCGACTTGTGATACTTGTGAACTTCCGGTGGAAAGCCCTCGTCAACCGAAGCGAGGTCTGTCGGACCAAAGATGTCGCAACAAGCTTGTGTGTCGGATGAGTAATCAAGAAAGTCGCCAACGTTGAATTCCTCCACATCGGCAGTCATAGTCACCAAATTGGCAAGATACCCACCGGCAGAATTGCCCATCACGCCAATGCGATTGCCATCAATTCCGAATTTAACGGCATGGGCGCGGAGATAGCGAATGGCTGTCTTTCCATCAATAAGAATAGCGGGGAATGGGTCGGGAATGGCTCTATACTCCACTGCCGCCACCACAAATCCTTGCAATGCCATAGCCATGCGCAATCGACTCCATTTGCCATAGTCTGATGTGGTGAAGCCACCGCCGGGAAAATAAACCACACAGGGTTTGGGTTCGTCAGTATTCGGTACGAAGAGTGTCATGTGAAGGGAGCGTGTTCCGTTCTTGAAGTATTGGGCATAAACGACCTCGTTGACGACATCGATGCGCGGTTGCGTCACCTCCACCCGAATCAAGCCCTTGTAATAGCTGTCCTCTTTTTTCTCAATATCCACTATCATCCCTCAATCACACTGGAAAACGTCACGTGTATAAACCTTCTCTCTCACATCATCGAGCACCGCATCATACCTGTTTGCTATGATGGTGTTGCACCGTTGCTTGAAATCCGACAGATCATTCACCACGAGACTTCCGAAAAATGTTTTGCCATCCTCAAGCGTTGGCTCATAGATAATCACGGTAGCCCCCTTGGCCTTGATACGTTTCATGACACCCTGAATGGAACTTTGCCTGAAATTGTCACTGTTCGACTTCATCGTAAGCCTATAAACACCAATGACACAATTCTTTTCCACTTTAGGATTGTAACTCCCCTGTTCGTAATAGTCGTAATAACCAGCTTTGTTCAGCACTTGGTCGGCAATGAAGTCCTTTCTTGTCCGGTTGCTCTCCACAATAGCTTGAATCAGGTTTTCGGGCACATCTGAATAATTTGCAAGCAGCTGCTTGGTGTCTTTCGGAAGGCAATAACCGCCATATCCGAACGAGGGATTATTGTAGAATGAGCCTATTCGAGGATCGAGACAAACTCCTTGGATGATGTGTGATGTGTCGAGTCCCTTCACCTCCGCATAAGTATCCAGCTCATTGAAATAGCTCACCCTCAGCGCCAGATAGGTATTGGCAAAGAGTTTGACAGCCTCGGCCTCGGTAAGTCCCATGAAAAGCGTTGGGATGTCTTTCTTGATAGCACCCTCCTGCAGCAATCCTGCAAAGCAACGGGCCGCCTTGTCCAGACGCTGGTCACCTTCTGGGCGACCCACGATGATTCTACTGGGGTAGAGATTGTCGTAGAGGGCCTTGCTCTCACGCAGAAACTCTGGTGCGAAGATAATATTATCGCAGGCAAACCTTTCCCGGACGCTCTCCGTGTATCCGACGGGAATCGTTGATTTGATGATCATGATTGCGCTTGGATTGACGCGCATCACCATTTCTATGACCTCCTCGACGTGTGTCGTGTCAAAATAGTTCTTCATCGGGTCATAGTTGGTTGGTGTGGCGATAACCACGAAGTCGGCATCGCGGTAAGCCTCCTCACCGTTCGTCGTGGCCTCGAGCCTCAACGTTTTTTCAGCCAGATAGCTTTCTATATAATCATCTTGAATAGGCGACTTGCGATTGTTGATCAAATCGACTTTCTCCTGTATGACATCAACGGCTTTCACCTCATTGTGCTGGCTCAGCAAGGTTGCGATGCTCAATCCGACATAGCCTGTACCTGCAACCGCTATCTTCATATTGTTTTCCATAACTTTCCTTCGGCTCTATGTATTTTGCAAAGTTACGTTTTTTTATTTGAAAATTCTGCTAAAATCTTCTGAATAGTTTAAAATGTGCAATTTATGAGTGTCTCTCCTCAATATAGGTAATGACTTGGCAATAGTTTTAACTTCTATATTCTACATAAGTTTGCCTTGCTTGTCAAACAACTCTTTACGACTGCAAAGACAAATTTAAAATCTGAGAAACAACATCTTTTGCTTTGCTTTTATAGATTATTAAATTATGGTCGAAAAAATGCGCACAAATGCAACAACACAATATCTAACGAAACACATATAATTTTCATATACGGCATTAAAAACAAGAGAAATATTAAATGTCGTCCCCATTCTTACAATACAAAGCAAAACATTCTCGTTTGTGGATTGTTTTTCGTACTTTTGAAAACAGAATTATGAATTATAACTAAGGAGCAATATATACTCATTTTGAAAATAAAAGGAATGTTGAACACCTAAAAACATCAATTTATGAAAACCAAAGGACGCAACATCTGCGATACTCTCAAGGTTATTCGCAAACAAATAGCCGATGCCAATGGGATTAACTATTCACCAGACGAATGTCACTTCACAGGTGAATGCAAGGGAACTTGCCCGAAATGCGAGAAAGATGTTAGAGTGTTGGAACATGAGTTGCGACTTAGGCAGAAAGCAGGGAAGGCTATAAAGGTCGCAGGAGTGGCATTGGGAATGACTGCTCTTTCTGCATCTTTTACTTCCTGCTCTATACAAAAAGGATACTATAACTCCACGCCCTCACTGCCAAAGAAAGTTATTCCGATTCGCTTCCAAGAATACACAGCCAAAGATTCTATCCTATTAAAAGAAAAAGAAACATTGAGTAAGAAAGGAGTTCTTTTTGTTCAAGGGCATATCATTGACGAAAACACAAAAGAACCGATTGTCGCTGCTTTCATCACAGCTAAACTTTCTGAAAAGAAAACGGTAGCAGATATTGACGGAAACTTCACAATTGAAGTGGAGCCAAAAGATACAATCACCATAAAGTTCATTGGTATGCAAGACAGAATCATTAAACTATCAGAAATGAATCTTGAAAAACTCAATGTTATAACTTTGAAAGAAGCTTTTGGACTCACAGGAGAAGTGGTTGTTGTCAAAAAAGGACATAAGCATAAAAAGAAATAAACTATGACAAGAGGACGCAACATCTGTAATATTCTTAAAGCCATCCGCAAGCAAATAGCAGATGCCAATGAGATAAAATATTCACCCGAAGAATGTCATTTCAAGGGCGAATGTAAGGGTACTTGTCCTAAATGCGAGCAAGATGTGAAGGACTTAGAGTATGAACTGAGACTTCGACAGATGGCAGGAAAGGCTATCAAGGTTGCTGGAATAGCATTGGGAATAACCACCCTTGCCACATCCACCACATCTTGTGCCACACAAAAGGCAAAATATGACATGGAATCATCCATGCCAGAAAAAGTTATTCCTATCAGCTATCAAGATTATACTTCCAATGATACCATTTTACTTAAAGAAAAAGAAGAACTTGGCAAAAAGGGAGTGTTATTTGTACAAGGGCATGTTATTGACGATGAGAAAAATCCTATCATCGGAGCCATTATCACTTCTAAGCTTTCAGGAAAGCAAACGTTGTCTGACATTGATGGGAATTTTACCCTTGAAGTAAAGCAAGGGGATATGATAACTGTAAAATACATTGGCTTTCAAGACCGAGTAATCAAACTTTCGGAAATGAGCCAAGACAAGCTCAATATTGTTACTTTAACGGCACATATTTTAGGAGAAGTGATTGCTGGTATCGCTCCTTATCCCCCAAAAACTACTCCTGTTATTAAAAAGGACAAGACAAAAGGCAAGTCATCAAAACAAAACAAGACAGTCATAGTTCAACCAGCCATAAGAATAGACTCCACCGAAAGCAAAAACATTTTTGGTGTAGCCGAAGAGATGGCTTCATTTCCTGGTGGTAAGGCTGCATTGATGCAATACATTAAGGATAACCTCTGCTATCCAAAAGAATTCCTTGAAGGTGCAGCCACGGGAAGAGTGGTCATTGTCTTTACTGTCAATGAAGACGGAAGTCTGAGTGATATAACTGCGATGAAGAACCTTACTCCTGCTCTAGACGAGGAAGCCATTCGTGTTGTGAAAAGTATGCCGAAATGGAAGCCTGCAAAGCTAAACGGCAAAGCCGTGAAATCAAAATATACTATTCCTGTCAATTTCAGAATTGAATAATATGAATACCGCTCCGATTATCTGTATAGACCGTCACCGCCTTTCAATAGACGGTGAAGGGGTAACTACGCTCGTGGCATTCCACGGTTGCCCGCTTCGTTGTAAATACTGCCTCAATCCACAGTGTCATGATGCTGACGGCGTATGGCAGGAAATGGATACAGAACTCTTAATGCAGAATGTGGAGATGGACAATCTTTACTTCTTGGCGACAGGAGGAGGCATCTGCTTTGGCGGAGGCGAACCACTTCTGCGGAGTTCATTTATAAAGGAATTTTGTGAGCAATGCCCAAATGAATGGCAATTTACGATGGAGACGAGTCTAAACGTGCCTCGCCATAACTTGGAGGAAGTCACTCCATACATTGATTCCTTTATCATCGACATAAAGGACATGAATCCAGCTATCTACCAAGCCTATACAGGCAAGACCAACAAACAAGTTATCGACAATCTTGTCTGGCTCTACACTCATGCAAAGCATAAAGACAAAATCATTCTCCGCCTCCCCTTCATACCAAAGTTCAACACCGAAGAGGATAGGAAACACAGTCGCCAAGTCATAAAAGAATTAGGATATGAGTATTTTGATGAATTTGAATATGTGATTGGAGGATAAACTGGTTAAATCATATGCCCTATCGGGTAGTGTCCTTAAAAGTGTGTAATTCATCTTTCCTTTCTCTGTACTTCCACTGTTATTTTATTCTTTTCTTTCCAGTTTTTGAATTGATATATTCTCGCTTCTTTACTTCTTCCCTTGGCTCTGTTGCCCTTGGCATCCCAAATTGCCATGGTCACGCTCTGCTTGCAACTGAACTGTGCGATAGTTCCGTTGATTGTCACACGTCCCATGATAGGGACAATTCCGTTTCTCTCCTTGCTTCCATTTACATAGAAGACCGTCTTGAATGTACTTCTCATAATTCCTTGCTTTTTTGTTGGGTGCAAAATTAAATCATGAGAGTTGCATGGCAAATTCACAACCTATGCAGAATGGAGAAGTAAGAACCGAAGCCGTTAAATATGCTTATTAGGGCGTTTCTTTGAGGTAATGACTTGAAAGCGTTTCCACTTCTCAAATCCACCATTTTCGCATTTCCTCGTCTATGCCACTTAAAGCCAACGACTGCCACAACCACTTGAAACTCAAAATAAAAGCTCAAATCTGCTGTTTTTTGCTTTTTTATCAGTCTTTTATTTGAAAATTCAAAGTTTTATTCATGTCTTGTATTAAATGGCCGATAAAGGATTGTTATGTGGTAGAAAATTTGCAAGTAATTGATTTTTTACTTATTTTTGTTGGTAATATGACAATAAGAAAAGCGACTCAAAACGATTTAGACGTCGTACTCAGCCTTATACAATGCGGTCGGGAGAAAATGATTGCGTCAGGCAACACAGGCCAATGGACAGAAGGCTACCCTCCACAGACCCAGTTGGAAAGCGATATCGAAAAAGGCAACTGTTATCTGATATCGACCGATGATAACAGGGCGATCGCCACCTTTGCCTTTATAAAGGGAGTTGACCCGACCTATCTGAAAATTGAGGGTGAAGGCTGGCTCAACGAGGAGCCTTACGGAACCATTCACCGAGTTGCGTCGGCCCCCGGCACAAGGGGCATCATGGCAATGGTGGTGGACTATTGCTTCAAAGAGGTTGACAACATTCGCATCGACACCCATAAGGACAACATTCCCATGCAAAGGGCTTTGGAACGACTGGCGTTCAGGTATTGCGGAGTTATCCATCTGGCCAACGGAGATCCAAGGGTCGCTTTCCAGAAAAAACGCTGACACCACTTCAATTTTGTCTCATGGTAGGTCGGGAGCTATGGCTGAAAACAGATGTAGCCAAAGTCCCGTCTCATAAAATTATAGATTTATGACTGAAAAAGAAAAACAACAGAAAGGTCTCCCATATCTTGCAAGTGCCCCGGAGGTGTTGAACGACCTGTTTACATGCGAGGAGGAATGTTTCAACCTGAACATGCTCCCACCATCGAAACGCGAAGAACGCACGCAACGATTGAGAAAGTTATTGGGAAAGACGGGCGAAAGCTTCAAAATCATCGCACCGTTCTTCTGCGATTATGGCTACAATATTGAAATTGGAGAACATTTCTTCGCCAACACCAACCTCGTTATTCTCGACGAGGCTAAGGTTACTTTCGGCGACCATGTATTCATTGCTCCCAACTGTTCGTTCTATACTGCCGGACACCCCTTGAACCCGGAGGAGCGCAACAAGAATATAGAATACGCTCTACCCATAAAGGTGGGCAACAATGTGTGGATTGGAGGCAACGTAACGGTGCTGCCAGGTGTGACCATTGGCAACAATGTGACCATTGGCGCCGGAGCGATAGTCACACACGACGTTCCCGACAATGTGGTGGCTGCAGGAAATCCGTGCAAGGTGATTAAGAAAATCTAAAAAAGATCAGCGATGGTTTTGCGAAAGGTCACCTTTCAACTGTTAAAAGGTGACCTTTTGCACAATGAAAGCTCACCTTTTGAATCACGTTTTCTATTTCACTGAAAATCAAACTGTTATGAATTACATTTTCTAATACATGTTTTTATGGTTGACCGCTTCACTTTTTGAAACTAAAGCCCTTGAGAGAATGTGAAGCGCAGTTCATTGACATTCTCCCTATTGCGGAGGAAAAGACAGATGCTTTACAATGATTCTGTTTGCCTCTCGTTCAGGTTCTTGTCGGCATGGATGAGAGCTGCGACAATGAAAGGAAGGATATTGGCAATAGACACAATGACAAAGAAGCGACGATAGCCGACATATTCCTGCAAAATGCCTGTAAACCAACCCGACGACATCAGGGATATTGCAGCCAGTGCGCTCGCTATCGAAAACTTGAAAACGGAGTATTTGCCTTGTGAACAATAAACGAGGAGAAGGATGTAGGCCGTGATGCCGTAACCAAAGCCGAACTGCTCTATTACAACGCAGACATTTATAATAGAGAGTGTTGAGACAAAGTTATAGCTCAAGTAAATGTACAGCATCTTTGGCAAGGTGATGGCAATGACCATGGGCCACAAACATCTCCTCAAGCCCCATTTCTTGAGACTTTTGGCTCCCAGAGCGCAACCGAAAATGGCTGCAAACGCCCCCAATGAGCCTTGTGCCAATCCCAGCTCCTGTGGCGAGAGGCTCAGTCCTCCATTACTTCCTGGATCGATTAGGAAAAGCGGGGCTATGCGAAAGAACATTCCTTCTGGAATAAGAAAGAGCAACAGGAAACAAAGCAATGCGCCATAGTTGGGCAATTGCATGAAACCTGTCTTGGTTTCCATCCACCATCGGCGGGTCAATCCACTCCAAACAGGTACCGACGGATTGTCTTGAGGATGGGGAATGACAACCAAATGATATACAAACAATATAATAAAAGTGATGGAAAGCAAGTCGAATGTTGACATCCACGAAGTTGTCACGACTCTATTCAGCACCTCCAAGTTGCCGGCGACCATCACTGGGATGCCCATTCCCACAATTATCGACACCAAAAGAAAAATAGTGTGGATGCTGAAGTGGCGTGTTTCCATTGGCGAGACAAACTGTTTGTAGAATCGTGCTATGGCTACATCGTGCACAACAGAGGCTGATGCGGTAACAAACAGGAAGAACATCGTCAGCAACTCCCAGTATTTAGAGGAGATTGTTTGAGAAACGCCGAACATACAGACAGCCATCAGCAACTCCATTGCCAGTATCCAGAAACGTTTCGTGGCGAATCCGGTGACAACACGTCCCATAATAGGTCGAAGAATAAATGGAATGAAGAACCATGACGTATTAAGCGTGATCGTTCCGTTGGACTGTCCCATGCGGTTATAGAACACCAGCGACACCAAGAATACGATAACGTATGGCAACCCACGTGTGAAATATATCGTAGGAAGCCACAGCCAGTCATGTTTTTTCAACTCAGGAATCATCATTCTTCATCAATATCACTTCTGTTAATATGCTGTTGTACGTTTATGCTGAAAGACGGTGTACGATGGAGTATCATAAGCAGCCTCGTCTCTAAGCCAACATCAGACCGTTGATTTGCCTAATATTTCTTTTCCACATCCGCACCTTTATAATAGTGCATCAAAATCTCTTTATAACCATAGCCTTTTTCGCCCATCATGGCAGCACCTATCTGGCAAAGACCAACTCCGTGGCCCCAACCCGCACCAACGAAGTGGAACTTCTGCGCTATGCCATTGATAAAGTTGCTCTTTTCTATCACGAAAGCAGAGCTGTACAAATGCGATTTGCTAAGTACGCGGCGTATTTCAAGTTCTTTCCCAATGATAAGTCTGCGCTCTGTGCCCACGATCTGCAAGCGAAAGATACGCCCACTCTTACCACGCTCCAAAGGAATGAGGTCAACTATCCGTCCAAAATCTACTCCAACTTTCTCTTTTATCAGAGCCGAAAGCTCATCTTGAGTATAATCTTGCGTCCAACGGTAGAAGTCTTGCGTCTCCTGATCATAGTCATTAAGCACCTGACTCAACACTTTTGCATCCCTTGTGTTGCAGAAAGCCTCTGGCGAAGATAATATCCACGCACGTGCATTGTCCTCGTTGGTTAGGTCGGGAATGACTGAATCGTCTGGCATGGCATCGGGAAGAAATGCCAAGTAAGGCTTTCTGATATTCTCCCAACAGTACTGAAACTCTTCGGTAGCTCCGCCACAGCACTTGCTATATCGTGCGTCGCATATCTCTCCCTCATACATGAGAATCTCACCAGCCGTCGCTTGAATGGCCTTCACTGCGTGTTCGTTGACACACTTTGTGATTCCCTGATAGCGTTGACAGTGATCGTCGGCGCAAACGTCAAATATCGTGTGGTCCTCACGGTCGTACCAGCGTATCAACTCATCCTCTTTGACGATGAACGATGAGGTTTGCCCATGCCTTTGCTCAGTTTTCTTGCGCTTTTCTATCTGTGCCAGCAGCCAGCTACGTGATATGACTGCGTGTGCCTTGAGCAATTCCAATGAGGAAGTTGCTCTCATTTCGCTTGATATGACACTCATGAGATAGGTTTCTACTGGCAATTCGTTGATGGCACATATCTTATCGCCATCGACTACCAGACGCAACGTGCCTTGAAAGGTCTGCTCCTCCTGACGTTCCCAGTGGAAATTAACACCGATAGTGACATCCTCAAGTGTGAAAGATGCCCCCTGGCGTATTGGGACAAAAGCCAATTCCGTGTATTTCGTGCCTTCCCAGAGAATACTTCCTTCGGAAAAGACAACACACTGCTTGCCCTTGCACTCACTGGCATTCACCAAATAACAATCATTGAGTGTGAAATGCAATTCCTCAGCACTCACAATGCCCACCGTTACGATAGGTTCCTTATCCATTTTCAAAGCTTTGATTTCTGTTTGTGCAGCCCTTTTATCTTCTGGGCCACCTCTTCCATATCCTTGGGTGAGAGAACTATTTCCCTCATTATAGCTGTCAGGCGCTCTTCGGTGAGTCGCTCGTAATCTTCTTCCCGCGGAAGGATGATCAATCCACCCATATCGAGCGCACCTGGACTTATCAAATACTGTTCATCGCCTACGGCAGAATAGCAATCTGGGCGGTGTTTGCGACGTGGGAACACAACAGACAGGTTGTCAAGTCCCTCTTTCCATGCGATGATATTCATCATTGGCTCTGCGTCGTCTGACTGAAGGGGTAGCGAGCGATAAACCATTCCGAACATTTGTTTGTCAGCGGCCTCCGAACGGCTCTTTATCACGATGGCGGGATGGGCGAAATCTCTGACAAGAGATATGCTCTCACAGTCATTCAGCTCTACCAGTATATCTCGTCGCTCGTCCAACTCCGACCATTGCTCCTGCAAAGGGAGCAAGCCCTTTGTGCCACCTTGGAAGTGAAGGTGGTCAGGCGCACTGGCACCGCACTTCGGTCCGTTGTAGAAGAACATCCATTCTGGATAGGTGTCAACCAATCGGTGAAGGACACCGTAGCTCTGTTCTATCAATTGCAACTGATGTTGACAGGCGGGAATGGTGAAATGTACCGGCAGTATGGGGAAAGGATTGACAAGAATATCAAAGTTCTCGTTGAAATGCCTTATCATCTGCACGGCAGGACGATTGCCACCACATAGGAAACACGGTCGCTTGGCAATTGTCGCCTTATCGATTTTTGCCCCACTGCTCACCATCCTTGCAGGATTGAACTGCAATTTAAGGCTGCCTACTGACCTAACCTTAACCGATTTCAAGTCATTGAACCGCTTTTCGGCATCTTTCCACCTACTCAGCTGACCGTAAAAAAAGGCTCAAGCCTCGTTGCGCCCTCCTTGTCGCCACACTTGTTGAGTGCCTTTCGGGCCAAAAGTTCTATCGTGCGTATTCTATCCTTGTACAAGTTATTGGCATTCACCTTCTCGATGCTCAATGCCGCATCACTGTTTCCTCCCCATCTGCGACACAAATACAATTCGTCGTAGATGCGTCCGATTCGGTAACAGCGACTGAATGCCAACCCGACGGCATAGTCTTCGCCATAACTTGTATTGGGAAACCTCACCGCACGAGCCAACGGAGTGTAGAAAGCGCGCGGAGCACCCAATCCATTGATGCGCAACGCATTGTTGCAGCCATTGTCGTCAGTCCATTCCGCATGGTCAATCAGTCCCGGTGGCAATGTGTTCAGCTCGAAATCGCACATCCGATACGAACCAATGATCATCGCTGCCTTCTGTTCGTGGAAGGCATCGACAACCTTTTGCAACGTGTTCTCCGACGAATAGAGGTCGTCGCTGTCCAACTGCACGGCAAAACGACCACAGTTCTCATTGTTGACGGCATAGTTCCAGCAGCCGCCGATGCCCAAGTCGTGCCTGTTGGGAACGAGATGAATGAGTCTTTTGTCATTGTCGGCCAGTCGAGCAAGTATCTCCGTAGTCTTGTCAGACGAATGATTGTCAACGACTATCACATTATACTTGAAGTCGGTTTTTTGTTTCAGTGCCGACTCCACTGCGTCGCGTATGGTCTTTTCACGATTGAACACCGGAATAACGACAGTGGCCTCTGCCCCGAAGTTGCCCCCCTCAAAGTCGGGTTGTGCATAATTGGCAGTATCTACCAATGCACCAACTGCCTCAAGATGGGCAGTGACAGCCTTTTCCATCTCGATCTGCACTTCGCGGTTGCGCGGATTCACGTAGTCGAATTGCTTTTCGCCACTCGCTCGTAGGTCGTCCTCTTCCTCGGTGTAGAGATATTCGTTCAGATGAAACACCTGTCCCATCCTACTCAGGAAGAGGCGGAGGTCATACCAGCCCGCAAACATGTATTGAGCCTCAACGGCCAGCTTTGCGTAGGCCTTCAATGCCCCTCCGTTGATAAGCACCAACGAGCCGAAATCAAAATCATCGCGAATGCTGCCAGCCTGATAGTCAATCACTGGATGCTTCACCGTCTGTCCGTCCTCCACCGAATAGTGATCGGCATACACCAACATGGCATCAGTGGCTGAAGCTACTTGCATGAATCGGTCGATGGCTTGATAGCCGAGAGTGACGGGTGTGCTCTTCATATAGAACAAAGCATAATCGGCTGTTGAGGCTTCTGCCATCGCCCGCATGGTGTCGGCCGACAAGAGATTGTCAACCACTATCGTGCTGACGCCTTCCGGCAGACCTTTGCTGGTCGTTGCCTTGCCAGACACCAACAAATAGATTTGATTGACCGTGTCATTGTGTTGGAACTGTTCTGCTATCGTGGCAGCTCTCTTCAAGTCGTTGCAAGGAAGAAAACAGTCTATTTTCTTTCGTATGTCCATTAGATTCCTATAATTGTCGAGTTGTCGCCAGGTTGTGCCCAGCATTATCCATGCAAAGATATAATAGAAATGTGAGAAAAACGAAAGAATAGCCGTATTTTAGCTTTGGGAAAAGGAGAAAATAAAACGACTGGCAAGGACCGACTGAATGAGGTGTCGTGAGCGATGAAGAATCTTTACAATTGCCTCTTCATAGCTTGCGTATTTGAAAACAACCTCCAATAAGTTTGCAAATATGTCAATTTTGATAGCCATCGCAACACTCTGATTATCAACCCATTGCTATTCTATCAAAAAAGCATCAGCCAAAAATGAAAAACCATCCGTTTTTTTTCTTTCGATAGCTTAGGTTTCGCACTTCGTTCGTTGACCTTTCCGACTACCATCGTTGACCTTTTCGATTGCAATAGATAAGCAACGGGCATGACAATGCATGAAAAAAGTGTAAAAAATGGCTGAAAAGGACCAAATCTGCAGCCATTCTCGGTTTTACCGTTCCTGAAACCGGAATTTCCGATCGCTGTTTTTCGGTAATTTTTCTTTACACATTCGATGAGCAGAAGTGTGTCGATATCATTTCGTTTTCTGTGGAATCGGCTATCGTTTCACAAACTTCTGGTGGTTGCGAATATAGATTCCATGTGGTAATACCTTCTCCGACGTGCCCGCATACCGCCCATCAAGATAGTAAATCCTTTTGTCGCATTCATCGGAATCACTGCTCTCGACCGTCTCCACACCAGCTGCCGCCTTTCTCAGCACCTCTTTCAAACCCTCATAGACATCAATTTGCCCATAACCGTAGAGGTTGTTAGGATAGACAAGCGACGAATCGTAGTGCGTACAAGTCTTACTGAAAACGTCAAGGCAGTCTTCGGGCGTCAGCTGGGGATAGGCCTGCAGCCAAAGAGCTATGGCGCCGGCCACAACAGGCGAAGACATGGACGTGCCTCCATTGGAGTTCCATGCATAGGTAGTGCCGTTGTAGTCGAAATGACGCACATCGCTCGAAAGCGGGAAACCAGCGTTGGCTGGATTGTTGATGAAGAAACTGCTATAAGACGATATGATATTCTGGCCAGGAGCCATCACATCGGGCTTCGTCCGCCCATCGAGCGTAGGCCCAACCCCCGAAAAAGAGGTGCGAACGCCACCCGTCCCCTTGTCGTAGCTCTTCCAATCGCCCAGATAGTTGAGAAAACCTTGACGGTAAGCTGTAGCACCAACCGATATTACACTGGGGGCGCTCGATGGAGAGTGGACGCTATAGCCGTTGTCGCCTGAGTTAAGCGACGGGTCAAGTGGATTAGCGACGAGATAACCGACGATTCTATACAAGTCGATATTCGCCGTATTGCCCACCAGCTCCAATGAGACAGGCATGTTATAGCCGAGGTTTGCATCGCAGGAAAGATAGAAATCATAGGTCAATTCGGTCTCGTTGTAGCTCGAAGGATAACCCACTATTCGCCATATATAGGTCAATCCGCCTACCGACAGTGTATCAGAGTATAACGAGTCGGGACTGGAGAGAATCTGATCGGTTGATATATCGACAACCTGCGGGTGCTGTGTGTCGGCATAAAGCTTGGTCCTGAACGTAAAAGGCTTATCGCTTTTCACCGTGTGGTAGGCATACTTCTGATTACTGATGACGAATGCCCCGGCGGTGGTTGTGCCCGCAGGCTTCCGGATATGGTTTACCCAATCGGCATCATTGCCTGCCGATGCCACTATGATATGCCCCGGCCCCGTCAAGGCATCCAGCATTTCATAATAAAGCTGGTCGTAGCCTTGGAGATCCTGATGACTTCCCTCGCTGAAATTTATGACACAGGGCTTGCCTTGGCTATCTGCATAGTCAAAAATATACTTGAATCCCAATGCGTCTGTTGCGTAAGTGTATTTATAATAATCAGCCGAATCAATCAACTCCACATTGTCGCCGGCGGCATTGGCTACCATTACGATTTCGGAATCAAAGGCCATGCCACGATAAGGCGAAACTATGCCGTTGCCTTCTGCCCCACTTCCAGCTGCGATACCTGCTGTATGCGTGCCATGTGTCTGGGTAAGGCCGTCGAGTGGATGGCCGATGGCAAGTAATTCGGCTTGTCCTTTGTAGTCGCGACCTACGGGAAGTTCCGACCCTATGGTGTCCTTCGAGAGTTGGTCCCACATCGCTTTGATGCGATAACGGCTCATATCGGCTGAATAGAAATTAGGATGCGTAAGGTCGAAACCTATGTCCTGCACACCCACAATGACTCCTTTGCCCGTATATTTCTCAGGGATGCTCGTCCCGTCATAGACCGGCAGCGCATTGATCATGACTATTGTGGTATCCATTTGTACGCTTGCGCTCTTCCCTGCCTCAATGCGCACGACGTCAGGGCTGTGCGAAAGACTGGCGAGTCTGTCCAATGGTATGGAGACGATGTAGATGTCGCCTACCTTTGACAACTGCTTGCAAGCATTTGCTTTAAGAACCGCATCAGCATTCCTGCTGATTCTCACAAAGGCCGTAATGGTAGGGCGACGTGATGAGCCCACAACGGAACGAGCTTGACGCTTCTTCAAGGTGACCTCTGTCGCGGCCTGTCGTACCAAAGGTGACATTTTGCCATATGAAGGACGCTGTGCACAGAGCAAAACAGATAGGTTGAGAATCATTAATAATGAGCAAATTCTTTTCATTTTGATTGTCTTTTATAATCCAATTGCTTCTGGATGAAGTTCCAAATTGCTATCCTCGGTTGGTCAATGAGTAAGGCAACGAGGAAATTGGCCAGAACGAAAACCGACACATAAATCACGAAACAGCCTACTGGCTCACTTCCAAACCATTCTCTTACGGTATGGATGTAATAGTCGAGCGATGCTGGATAGCAATTCAATAAATATACTGCGAAGCATGAGGCTGCGACGAAATTGATGGCTTGACTTCTAAAATGAAACTTTGAGAAGGCAACGCCTATCAACGTCACCTCAAGCAACACAAGAGGTGAGGTGTGCTTATAGAAGAGGGATGCAAGCCGATGGTCGAAAACTGACATTCCGAAGGCCAACAGTGACCCAACCAAGATTACACCGAAGGCCATGAAGAGCAAACGGCCGCTGAAGAACGATTGCAGCAAGCTGTATCTTCTGACGTATGCGGCGAGAAGATAGACGAACAAAAAGGTGAGCGGAGAGTCGCCGTCACCTCTGTACCATTCATTGCCAAGCCAACCAAACACAGTCTGAACAACGAACAACGAGATGAGGAGAAGCAAGTGGTCGCGATGCTGCGAATGTTCAATAAATTTATTGAGTGCAGGAGACAGGACATAAAGGATAAGGTAAGCCTGCGCAAACCAATAGGAATCCATCCTCAACAAATGGAAAAGATAGGAGAACGAGAAGGTGTTTGTGCCCAAAACCATAACTTCCGCCCCATAGCAGACAGCAACAAAGAAGAATACCTGAAACAAGAAAGCTGCAATGCGCCTCAATTTCGCCTTGATGCCATACCAACCGGATATAAACACAAAGAGATTGACGCCCACAATACTGACACTCTCAATAAACAGGCGAATGAACGTCGCCACCGGTTGACACGTAGCGTCGGCCGCTGTGGGTGTTCCGAACACCAAAAAGTTAGCATGAAGCAACAGAACCATCAGCATTGACACAATGCGCAATAGTTCCATGTTGCTTTCCCGTGCTTGTCTCACGACTCCCATACTGCAAAGAAAAAGAAAAAAAATGAATAATACAAATAAAACGGCAAAAAGGCATGCTAAGAAACTTTATCTAGGGCTTGTCAGTCAAGAAGCCATGCTGAACACGAAAGGATGGTCTGATGCTGCACTGGTTAGCCAGTCGTCGGAGAACACAAAAACTCTCTTTCAGCGAAAGGTCAGCTTTTGCAATGTCATAGATGAGTTTTTGCAACGCCATAGATGAGCTTTCGCAATGCCATAGGTGAGCTTTCGGATCGAATTTACTATTATGTTGATTCCCAGACAATTACAGAAGTGCATATCACTGGTCTATTTTAGGGATTTTTTCATGTCTTTCTATCCCCAATCTGTCTAAACTGAAACAAGAAAATCATCAGGAAGCCATCACATTACTCCACCTTCATCTGTCGGTAAAATCATCAACGGTGAGGATTTTATTGCCGTGGTGTAAAGTGACGCATACAGGTTTGCAATGATTACAATCAACTACTGAAGCCCTAATCGTAATCGGGGAATAGCGAGAAACATAGAGCTGATAAAAGAAGTGGGCAGCGTCAATCAGCCATTACTCAAAGATTAACAGATGGAAACAACAACTGTATGGCACGGTATAGAGGAAATTTAACGTCAAGCCAGTAGGATTCTCATCTTAAAATATTACCTTTGCATCCTAACATCATATAAAATTCGAGTAAAAATGGATAAGAATACACACAAATTAATTGTTGTGAGCTATGCACTTTACAGCGTCGAAAACGGCGAAGAGATATTTGTAGAGAAGACCGATGAGCAGAAGCCATTGCAATTCTATACTGGTTGCGACATGGCTTTGCCGGCATTTGAGAAGGCAGTGAAGGAGCTAAATACAGACAGTGAGTTTGATTTCAACCTCTCACCAGAAGAGGCTTACGGGGAATTTAACCCGGAAAGTGTGCTTGACCTCGACAAGACCATCTTCTCACATCAAGGAGTTTTCGACGAGGCCAATGTGTTTGTTGACGCCATGCTGCCTTTACAGAATGAGAAAGGTGACAGATTTATCGGTCGTGTACTCGAAATAAGCGATGACAAGGTAAAGATAGACCTCAATCACCCAATGGCGGGCAAGGCATTGCACTTCAAAGGACGCATCATGGAAAACCGAGAAGCCACGGAAGAGGAAGTAAACGATTTCCTTGAGAGCATGAGAAGTCATCACTGTGGCGGTGGCTGCCATGGCGGATGCGGTGGCGGAGACAGCCAAGGGAACTGCGGATGCGGCAACAACGATGAAGGCTGTGGATGTGGCAGCGGATGTCACTCATAACATAAAACAAATAAAAGATGCACAATACTTTCGGAACACTTTTCACACTGACGACCTTTGGCGAGAGCCATGGCGCTGCAATAGGTGGCATTGTTGACGGAATGCCAGCTGGAATAGACATTGATATGGAGTTCATTCAGAGTGAGCTCAATCGCCGCAAGCCAGGGCAGAGCAAGATAACGACCGATAGAAAGGAAGACGATCAGGTGGAAATGCTCAGTGGTATCTTTGAAGGAAAATCCACTGGCGCACCGATCGGTTTTATTGTGCGCAACAAAAGCCATCGTTCGCAGGACTACGAGAACATCCGAGACCTGTTCCGACCCTCGCATGCTGACTACACGTATTATAAAAAATATGGCATCAGAGATTATAGGGGAGGTGGACGAAGCTCGGCACGCATCACACTGGCACGTGTGGTGGCTGGAGCGTTGGCTCGACTCGTACTAAACAAATACGGAATCACTATCCAAGCCTACACGTCACAGGTGGGGAGCATCAGCCTTGACAGAGACTACAAACAGTATGACCTCACGAAAACGGAAGAGAACGCAGTGCGCTGCCCCGATCCAGACAAAGCATCGGAAATGGAAAGACTGATTGCACAGGTGAAAAAAGAGGGCGACACGGTTGGTGGAGTTATCACATGCGTCATCAAAGGCGTACCCATAGGACTCGGAGAGCCTGAATTTGGCAAGCTGCATGCTCAACTGGGGGCGGCCATGCTCACAATAAACGCAGTGAAAGGATTTGAGTACGGAGAGGGATTTGCCGGTACATCATGGCGGGGAAGCGAGCAAAACGACCACTTCATACTATCGCCCAATAGCGAGAACACTGACGAACAGGCAATCACTACCCGAACGAATCACAGCGGAGGCATACAAGGTGGATTGAGCAACGGTGAGGATATCTACTTCAGAGTTGCCTTCAAACCAGTCGCAACCTTGCTGATGGAACAGGAAACGGTGGACATCAATGGAAAGGAAGCTAAGATTGACGTCAGGGGAAGTCACGACCCATGTGTCCTACCACGTGCCGTTCCCATCGTAGAATCAATGGCTGCCATGACCATTCTTGACGCATTATTGTTCTATAACTCCGAAAAAATGTAGAAATAATGAGATATTGCTCAAAAAGAACAGAAAAAAGAAACAATATTTAGATAAATTATAGTACTTTTGCAGAACGATTCGAGATTGTTTGCGATAAATCATCCGAATACGTTTAGTTAAGTCTAGTTTAGTTTTTGTGTTGGTTGAGAGCGGTCATTTGATCGCTCTCAAATTTTATATGCTCACGAACCGCTATTCCAAACACCCAACAACTTCGCTGACAGACTTGCATCCGTGTGCGTCCAACCAGCAATCGATTCCGTCTCGCACCTTCATTGTCACTTGTGGGTCAACAAAGTTAGCCGTACCAATCTGTATCGCTGTGGCGCCAGCCATGAAAAACTCAATGGCATCTTCAGCATTGGATATGCCTCCCAGACCAATGACTGGGATTTTCACAGCTTTGGACACATCGTAAACCATCCGCAACGCAACAGGCTTTACCGCTGGGCCGCTAAGTCCACCAGTACGGATACTGAGACGTGGACGACGACGCTCAATATCGATAGCCATTCCCATAAGGGTGTTGATGAGAGAGACGGCATCAGCTCCCTCGTCCTCACACGAACGGGCAATGCTGGCAATGTCAGTTACGTTTGGCGAAAGCTTAACGATGAGCGTCTTATGATAAACCTTTCGCACTGCGCTAACAATGGACGAGGCACCGCTACACGATACACCAAATGCCATTCCACCTTCCTTGACGTTCGGACACGAGATATTTAACTCGATGGCGGGAATATGCTCCAAACTATTCAAACGTTCAGCGGCCTCGGCATAGGTATCAGCTGAATTTCCACTGACATTGACAATAACATTGGTATCGATTTTACTTACTTCTGGATAGATGTGCTCTATGAAATAATCTACTCCTTTGTTCTGCAACCCGACACAATTCAGCATTCCCTGCGGTGTTTCGACCATCCGAGGATAATCATTACCTTCACGTGGCTTCAACGTAGTGCCCTTGACGATTATGCCACCAATTTGGTCTAATGGCACGAAATCTTGAAATTCCAAGCCATAACCAAAAGTACCACTGGCTGTCATCACAGGATTCTTCAACTTTAAGTCATTTATCTTTACATTTAAATCGGCCATTTCACATTCATTTTATTTTACAAAATTAATAGGAAAAAACACGTTTCATACATGAAAAACTACCAAAGAAGTTTATTGATGTTGAACACCGGTCCTTCCGTACACGCACACAAATTTCCCTCAGTGGTCTTCTCAACACAACAGAGACAAGCGCCAAGTCCACAAGCCATCAAGTTTTCTAAAGAAGCCTCGCAAGAAATGCCAGCGGCGCGAGCATATTTTGCCACTGCAACCATCATCGGCTTAGGTCCACAAGTTGAAATCTGAGTAAAATTTGCCTGCTGCAAAATCGAATGATTGGTCACGAATCCTTTCTCGCCTCGTGAGCCATCTTCGGTGGTGACATACACTTTGCCGTATTTAGCAAACTCATCGAGCTCCAACAAATCACTTTCAGTTCTTGCACCCAACAGGAAAATGGGCTCGGCGCCGAAATCCTTGATTAGCTTTCCAAAGTAGAGAAGTGGCGCTACACCAACACCACCACCTACTAACAGAATTCTGTCGTCTTTTGACGTGGGAAATGTAAAGCTATTGCCAAGTGGAAGCACACAATTCAGCATATCGCCAGGCAGAACTTCTCCAATCTTGCGAGTTCCATCGCCGATGGTTGCGACCAACAACCACAATTCGTTCAATTCCTTATCGAGAAAGTTAACCGAAATTGGACGTCTGAGATAAGTTGTCGAGGATCCATCAACACGGACCTCAACAAACTGCCCTGGCAACATATCGGGTAAGGGTTTTTCATCAGTCAGCTTTATCAAGACATTCCTATTGTTTAGATGTGACACGGATTTTACTCGAAGATCCAAAATAAACTTTTGCATTAATAATTGTATTAGGGATTTGAGTACAAAGGTACATAAAATATCAGACGCACATCAAAAAATAAGAGTATTAATATCTAATAGGTGATAAGTACTGTTAGATGAGTAAACAAAAATAATCTAAAGGGCATTGTTTTTTGTTAGAAATAGAAATCTTGTGGAAGTGAAGAAGATTGGGTTGATATTAATTACAAGAGCCAAACTCAAACAATCACACGAATGAGAATTACGAATCATAACTTGCTTACTTAAAGGCTGTTATAAACTTATGATAAAAAGATTACCTTTCGGATTGCGATAGCTTATCTATTGGGTTGTAAAAGGTAAGCTTTTGCTTACCAAAAGCTTACCTTGTGGGATGTAACTAATCAAGGAAAATGAAGAAATATCGAAAGATATGCAAACTAATTGGTAATGAGGTAGAAACGAGGCAATTTGCATAAAACTGCTCTATTTGTAAAGGGTAGAAATATGCAGATATAGGCAAAAGTTCAGTTACTAAATCATTACCAAGATTTGAAGTAGGTAACTAAATGCAGATGTAGGTAACTGAAATTGTTTCTCTCGTGTGTTTGTTGCTTTGGTC
>QWCH01004049.1_pt1 | contig 26701 bp, 20 predicted proteins | sample 1972671 | NCBI WGS metagenome assembly QWCH01 (sample SAMN09866713, study PRJNA288562) | Human gut metagenome isolate term3_stool, whole genome shotgun sequencing... | isolation source: gut | host: Homo sapiens | place: USA: California
AAACTAACAGATGAGTACACTCACAGGACTAACAAAAATAACCCGAGTACCATCTCAGTAACACCTTCCCAACTGTGTACTTTTTTCAGGAAGAGGACAATTCCTCCGTAGATATTTTTGATTTGCTACCTAGGAAATGGACAAATTCTTCGGACTTATGATTTGATTCCTCCGAAGTTTCATTTGATTCCTCCGAAGAATTTTTTATTTCCTAGGTAGGAATTGGGGAATTCCTAGGTAGCTATTTGGCAAATTCCTAGGTAGGAATTCGATCGCTAGGTAAACGTTAGAAATTAGAGACTAGAAATTAGACGAAACGACTAGCCCTGTGTATGGACGCACGAGCGTGTCTAGCGGGAGGGCGTCCGTCGTAGTGCAGCAAGACGAGTGGTCGACCGCTAGAAGCCGCGCACCTCGGTGACGAGGGCGGTGACCTGTGCTTTGAGTTCGTTGAGAAACTGCCCTGGGTCGTACTCACGGCTCTCGATCTGACGCAGCTTGAGCTCCCAGCGACCTGTCAGCTCGACGCTCTTGAGGAGCGGGTCTTGTATGGACTCGATCAACTGTATGCCGGCCGGTGTAGCGCGTAGCGACTTGCCCTCACGGACTATGTAACCACGCTTGAAGAGCGTCTCGATGATGGCAGCACGGGTAGAGGGACGACCGATGCCGTTCATCTTGAGGGCATCCCGTAGCTCCTCATCTTCGACCCCCTTGCCTGCTGTCTCCATGGCCCGTAGGAGGGTCGCCTCGGTATAGTAGCGTGGAGGTGTAGAAGTGCTCTCACGGATCGTCGGTTCGTGGGGACCTGACTCGCCTTCCTTGAAGGGGGGCAGTGTCTGCTCCTTATCTTTAGCACCCTCCGAGGTGTCGTCTCCCTCTTTGCCACTGTCTGGCTTAAGCACCTCACGCCATCCCTCGACGAGGATCGTTTTGCCAGAGGCACGTAGCGGGTACTCCTCGACGGTGGCGCGCACGGTGGTCGTCGAGACCTTAGCATCAGGGTAGAAAGCAGCGATGTAGCGCAACGCCACGAGGAGGTAGATCTGCTCCTCGTCGGGCGTGAGTCCACTGCTTAGCTGTCCCGTCGGGATGATGGCATGGTGGTCGGTGATCTTCTTATTGTCAAAGACTTTCTTGCTCTTCTTCAGTGGCTTGCCACTACTCAGTAGCGGAGCGATGAAGCCCCCGAGCTTAGCATGGCGAGCGATGCCTTGGAGCGTCTCTCCCACCTTGGGGTATTGGTCTTCGGGGAGGAAGGTCGTGTCGACACGTGGGTAGGTGGTCACCTTCTTTTCGTAAAGGGACTGTATGAGTCGGAGCGTCTGCTCGGCCGTGAAGCCAAACTTCTTATTTGCCTCCACCTGCAGGGAGGTGAGGTCGAAGAGGCGTGGCGGGTACTCGGTCGACTTCTTCTGCTCGACCGCCTGCACGACAAGGGGCTCCTTAGCGATCCGCTCGATGAGCTCCTCGACCTGCTGTCGCTCGGCAAAGGTCACCTCGACTTCCTGTGTCGTGTCTGCCCTAAAGAGCGTCCCCCGATAGGTAGTCTGCATCTCGTAAGTAGTGACCGGTACGAAGCTCTCGATCTCCGCTTGTCTATCCACGACGAGCGCCAGTGTCGGCGTCTGCACACGCCCCACGGAGCGAACGCCTCTCTGCCTGCTACTATAGCGGTCTGTGAGGGTGTAGAGACGAGTGCCATTGATCCCTAGGAGCCAGTCGCCGATGGCTCGTGCTAAGCCTGCATGGTAGAGCGTGTCTAGATCTTTGCTGGGGCGCAGATTGGCAAAGCCCTCGCGGATCGACTGGTCCGTCAGCGAGGAGATCCAGAGACGCTCCACGGGACAGGTGCAACCCGCCAGTTGAAGCACCCAGCGCTGTATCAGCTCACCCTCTTGGCCCGCATCGCCGCAGTTGATCACCCGCTCTGCTTGTGAGACCAGCCCCTGGATCACGGCAAACTGCCGCTCGATGTGCTCCTCGTGGATCAGCTTGATGCCGAAGCGCTCCGGGATCATCGGTAGCGCAGCGAGGCGCCACCCCTGCCAACTGCTCTGGTAGTCCTCCGGCTCCTTGAGCGTGCAGAGGTGACCGTAGGTCCAAGTGACGGCATAGCCATTGCCCTCGATATAGCCCGAGCGAGCTTCGGTGGCTCCAAGTATCTTGGCTATGTCACGCGCTACGGACGGTTTCTCAGCAATGCAGACGATCATAGGTCAGTCAGTCACTTACTCATCAGTTGCGCCAGCTCCCGTCTGCATCAGGTAAGCCTTGATAAAAGCATCGATGTCGCCATCCATCACGCCGTTGACATCGGAAGTCTGATAGCCCGTACGGTGGTCCTTGACACGGCGATCGTCGAAGACGTAGCTACGTATCTGAGAGCCCCACTCGATCTTCTTCTTATTCGCCTCGACCTCGCTCTGAGCAGCACGACGGCGCTCCAGCTCCTTGTCGTAGAGCTGCGAGCGTAGGAGGCGCAGAGCGTTCTCACGATTGTCCATCTGAGAGCGTGTCTCAGTGTTTTCGATGACGATCTCCTCCGCCTCTCCCGTGTCGGGGTCGGTGTATTGGTAGTGCAGGCGTACGCCCGTCTCCACTTTGTTGACATTTTGCCCACCAGCTCCACTGGATCGGAAAGTATCCCAGGAGAGCAACCCTGGGTTCACCTCCACCTCTATCGAGTCGTCCACGAGGGGTACGACAAAGACCGAGGCAAAGGAGGTCATGCGCTTGCCCTGCGCATTGTATGGGGAGACACGTACGAGGCGGTGCACACCGTTTTCGCTCTTGAGGAAGCCGTAAGCCAGCTCGCCCTCGATCTGCATGGTGACCGTCTTGACGCCCGCATCGTCGCCGTCCTGCCAGTTGGTGATGGTCACCTTATAGCCCGAGCGCTCCGCCCAGCGCTGGTACATACGCACCAGCATGGAGGCCCAGTCCTGGCTCTCGGTGCCGCCAGCGCCTGCGTTGACCTTGAGGACAGCACCTAGGCGATCCTCCTCAGCGCTCAGCATATTGCGTAGCTCGAGGTCCTCGACGAGCTTGATGGCACGCGCATAGGCGTCGTCCACATCTTGCTCCTCGACCGCCTCCTCTTTGTAAAAGTCATACGCCAGAGAGACCTCCTGCGTAGCCGCATCGACCGCCTCAAAAGCTTCGATCCATGAGCGTATCTCGCCCACGCGTCGCATCTGCTGCTGGGCGCGTGGTACATCATCCCAAAAGTCTGGAGCTTGTGTCCGGAGCTCCTCTTCTTCTAGTTGGACACGTCGCTGGTCGATGTCAAAGATACCTCCCCAGCGCCTTCGTGCGCTCCAACAGCTCTGCTAGTTGGTCCTGTGTTATCATAATAATATGTGTCTATCTAGAGCGCATGTACCACGAAGGTGTGGCGTGCGCTCCTTTATTTATTGTGTCAATTGGGAGGTCAAAGGTACAGCTTTTCGATCAGGTCGGCGTACTGCTCGAGGATTGCTTTGCGCTTGAGCTTCAGCGTCGGTGTAAGTGTACCCGCCTCAATGGAGAATGGCTCGGCCAGTAGCGCAATGCGCTTGACCTTCTCAAATCCCGCTAGGTGCGCCTGCAGTGGTTCTATATGGCTTAGGAGCATGTCGCTCACCTCGCTACGCTGTGCCAGTTCTGCCGTGGGAAGGTCGGCCAGCGCCTCCTGACCACGCTCACGGAGTCGACGACGGAGCTGCTCGTAGTTGGGATAGATGAGCGCTGCGACAAACTTCCTCTGGTCAGCCACCACGGCGCATTGCTCGATGAGTGGACTGCTACTCAGGAGTGACTCGACCTGCTGCGGGGCTATGTACTTACCGTTGCTCGTCTTGTAGAGCTCTTTGATCCGCTCAGTGTAATAGAGCGTACGCCCCTCTAGTCGTCCCGCATCGCCCGTGCGGAACCAGCCGTCCTCGGTGAAGGCTGTTGCATTCGCCTCATCGTTGTGATAGTAGCCTGGCGTGATCGTATCACCACGTAGCTGTATCTCCTGTGTCTCAGGGTCAATGCGCACCTCTACGCCTGGTACTACCTCCCCGACGGAGCCTATGACATAGCGCCCAGGTAGGTAACAGGAAACTGTCGCAGCGGACTCAGAGAGTCCATAGCCGACGACGATGTTGAAGCCGGCCGACTGCAAGAACTCGTTGATCTCATTCGAAAGCGGAGCACCCGCCGTCGGGAAGAAGCGACCCCGCTCCAAGCCTAGCACACGCTTCAATATATAGAAGACCGTGTAGCGGTAGAAAGCATTCGATATGCGCAGTCCCCAGGGAGCTTTGCGCCCATGGATGCGATAGTCTATATGGTACTTGTGTCCCACGCGTAGCGCTTTCCTGTAGATGCGCTGCATCATAGGCTTCGCCTGCTCGATGTGCTCCTGGACGCCTTGGTAGACTTTCTCCCAGTAGCGTGGCACATTGCACATTACCGTGGGACGTATCTGAGGCATCAGCTCCATGATGCGCTTCGGGTTGGTCACGACCGCCACTTTGATACCTGTGGCGAGACAGTAGTAGACCCAGAGCTTCTCGAAGACATGGCTCAGCGGGAGGAAGTTGACCGAGACATCATGATCTTCCAGCGTCGGGAAGAGATTCTGGTGTCGCTCTACCTGTGTGAGGATCATGTGATGGGTGATCTGCACCCCCTTTGGCGTGCCCGTAGTACCTGAGGTGTAGATGATGACCGCCGTCTCGTCGGGTGTGCCAGCCCCTAGCTGCGCCCGCACCTCCGTCTCGTAGGGCATCGCATCACCCATCGAGAGGAAGGTGTCAAAGTACTCGCTCCGATCGTCTGCGGGATCACGCACGACCCGCTCGTCTAGTATGACTAGCTGGCGTAGTGTGGAGTGGTTCGCCAGGAGTGGGTAGACATTGTTGTACTGAAACTGCTCCCCCACGAGGATCAACTGGACCCCAGCATGCTCCGTGATGAAGGCTACCTGCTCTGGCGAGCAAGTGGCGTAGAGCGGTACGCAGACAGCCCGTATCGCCATCAGTCCCAGCTCGGTGATGATGCCCTCCATCATGTTTTGCGTGTAGAGTGCCACACGGTCACCAGGCTTGACGCCAGCGCGTACGAGTGCTTGCGCTGCCAGCATAGCCTGCTCGGCTAGCTGCTCGCCACTCCAGTCATGCCAGCGCTCCTCAGGCGTACGATCCATAAAGCGCAGGAGCGTCTTGTGTCGATAAGTGGTAGCAAAGAGCTTGAGCAGATCACTCAGATGATTCATGGATTGGGTAGAGGTTAGAGGTTAGAGATTAGAGATTAGTGCCTACTTGTTAGGGTGCGTGGCGTGCTTGATGGGGACCTTCTCTAGTAGCTTATCGAGCTCTGTGTCTCGCTCGTTAAGGAAGAGCGGGTGATTGCTCTCGTAGAGCTGCTCGTGGAGGGTATGGAGGAAGATCTTCTGATCCCACGAGAGGTCTCGCAGGAGTAGGTCGCTACTCCGCTGCATGCGAGGTAGTAGCTCCCGGACCACGGAGCGTCCCTCGGGCGTGATCGAGAGGAGCAGACTACGCTTGTCCTGCATGTTCCGTTTTTGCGAGATCAGTCCGCTCTTGAGTAGACGGCGGATGATCTCACTACCAGAGGTCTTCTCGACGACGTTGTAGTTGTTGAGCTCGGTCTTGGTCATCTCGCCCTTGGCCATCAGCGTGATGAGATAGGAGTACTCATCGATGGTCTGTAGAGGCGTATCCTTGATCGCTTTACGCACGAGGTAGCGCATGTAGCGGTATACGAAGCTTATATCGCGTGCTATCACCGCATTAAGATAGGCATCGCCCTTTGAGCCCGTCTTAGACTCCTCGGTGGATGCCTGCTGCTCAAGAGACTGATCAGCAAAGCGCAGGAAATTGCTCATCGACTGCTCAGCATTGCCACGAAACTCTTCGTACCTCTCAACTAGATCAAGTAACTCATGTAGTAATGGGTAACTCATATTGTGCTATGCTTTTAAAAGGTTTTTCTGTTAGTTGCGATACCTCCTCGTGGGAACGAGAATCCACAAGAGAATATAGATGGGGACTCCCGAAAAGGCTGTCGAAAATGTCGCTACTAAGTAGATAAGTCGTACGACAGTCGGATCCCATCCGAAGTAGTCTGCGATGCCGCCGCATACACCAGCGATCATCGCATCACGAGAGCGGTAGAGCCTCTTGTTGTCAGCCATATGTTACATTGTAATGGTCCTCAGCCAGTTCATAAGTCTGTCGTGGCTTCTTCTCGTCAAGCCACGCTCATCTACCTACAAATGTACAAAAAGTTCTAGACTTCGCTGAGAGATTAGAGATAGCGGGAATAGAGCTATCGGAGTGATCGGACGAGTAGCCCTACGACGGGCTACTCGCCCCGTGCGTCCTCCAGCCTATTTGTCGTTACAAATGTTTTCACTACCTTTGAGGTAGGAAGGGTGGTCTGTACCCTTTTGGATCAGGCTGTTCTTTTTTTGGGCGAGCGGATGAGGCCCGTCCCTGCATGCTCCCTTTTTACTAGATCAGTAGGAGGGGTGGGTCGCTAGAAACGTGGCAAGCTTGTGAGTCACGATGCTGATGACTTCAAGTCGCTGGGCTAGCTTCTCAGGGGGAGCCTCATCGGAAGATTAGCTCGCTCAAAGCACTAACCTAAGATGACCTCTATGACACTATTCAACCCACCAGAGCATCTCTCCTGCCACCACTACGCAACACATGCCAATAATGGGTGGCTCCGCGTCGATGGCTCTGACAAAAGATTCTACCGTGGGATGACTGAATACCACTCGATCCTCTTCTGCACGAGAGGATCGGTGCGTCTAGCCATATCTGACGAACTGTGGGAACTGCGAGAGGGGCAGATGAAGTTTATCCCGCGTGGTAGTACGGTAAATGCCACCTTCAGTGCCGACGGAGAGCTCCTAGACGCATACTTTGACGTTGTGGACTTCATATGCGACAAGATCTCACTGCAGCAGCTCGAGGAGCTCAAGCTGGAGGTGACCTACGATCCAGCTCCGCTTGAGATACGTGGGGCTATCCACTCGCTACTAACAACGCTCAAGGTGTACCTCAATGATCAGGCACTGTGCGCCTACCTCCACGAACTCAAGGTCAAGGAGCTCTTTTGGAATCTACGAGCTTACTATAGCCGTGAGGAGCTAGCCACTTTCTTGTGGCCTATCCTAGGAGAGTCCAAGTTTCATAGTGATGTGATCAGTGCTTTCTCCTGCAATACAAAGGTCTCCGAACTAGCCGAGAGGGTCTATATGTCTACCTCCGCTTTTTACAAGCGATTTAGAGAGGAGTTTGGCACTTCGCCCGAGCAGTGGATACGTATGCAGAGCAATAAGCAGATACTCTTCCTCATTCAGGACTACGATCTCTCCATCGGCGAGATAGCCAGCCAGCTATCCTTCAGCGCACAGTCCAGCTTCTCACGCTACTGCTCCAACAACTTCGGGCTCTCCCCCTCGGAGCTACGCCACACCTTGCAGGAGGGAGCTTCTCCAGAAGAGTTGCTACAGAGGAGTGGCAAAAACGACTAGCCGAGAGGCTCGTCGTGACACACAGTCTAGGGGCTCCGTAGATTTGGCTAGTCCAAAAATAAGTTGTACCTTTGCCCCTCGAAATACGGGATGTAGCTCAGTCCGGTTAGAGTGCGCGTCTGGGGGGCGTGAGGTCGCTGGTTCGAATCCAGTCATCCCGACCAAGGTCGTCAGACCTATATCAAGAGTGACTTACACAGCGTGTGAGTCACTCTCTTTTTTGCGTCTAAGGCGAGGAGCTCTAACTTCTTTTTTCGTACCTTTGGGTGAAACTTGATACGTCTAACTATTATTTCTCAAGACAGTTTTCCCAAAACTCACTCTTGCCCTATGTCAGATAGAAAAGCCCCTAACGACTCAAACGCCCCATCGTCTGCAACGAAGGGTGCCAGCCAGACTGCTCCTAACGAATTCACGCACAGCCACACGAAGCTCGGAGAGCCTATATACAAGGTTTCCTTCTGGACGCCTCGCACCTCTCTGATCACGCTCATCCTCATCTTGATGCTTATAATCGGCAAGCATGCCCTACCCTACATGAGTGGTGTGCTGGGAGCCCTAACCATCTACGTCCTCCTGAGAGGTCAGATGAAGTGGCTTGTGGAGCGCAAGCACTGGGGACGCAACTGGGCCGCTTCGCTACTGACCATAGAGGCTATCTTCTTCTTTCTCATACCACTCTTGGGGATCGTCTTGATGCTCATCGACCTCTTCTCCACATTCGATCCCGAGTCTCTCAATGTACTGACGACGCAGGCGCAAGATATGATCCAGCAGGTGGAGGATCGCTTTGGCATAGAACTATGGAGCGAAGAAAACCTGCAGAAGCTGACGAGCTTCTCGACCACTTTGGTCAAAGGCTTGCTACAGGGGATGTCTTCATTCTTTCTAAACGCCTTTATCATCCTCTTCCTCCTCTACTTCATGCTACGAGGCTATGACCATTTTGAGGCAGCCGTGGAGGAGCTACTTCCCTTTACAGAGGATAATAAAAAGACAGTCACCAACGAGACGGTCAGCATCGTCAAGAGTAATGCTATCGGCATACCAGTCCTAGCAATCGTACAGGGAGTCTTTGCCTATATAGGCTACCTCATCTTCGGGGTAAACAATGCGCTACTCTTTGCCGTACTGACGACTTTTACGACGATCATCCCCGTGCTAGGTACTATGATCGTATGGATTCCACTAGCGGTCTTCATGGGGATCAACGGAGACTGGCTCAATGCTATCCTACTAGCGCTCTACGGCTTCATCGTCATCGGAGGCGTGGACAATGTGGCACGACTACTCCTACAGAAGCAGATGGCAAACATTCACCCGCTGATCACCATCTTCGGTGTCTTCATCGGGCTCTCGCTCTTTGGCTTCTGGGGAGTCATCTTCGGACCGCTTATTCTCTCCCTGATCGTACTCTTTATCAACCTCTATCGTCACGACTACGTGCCTGGGTCAAAGGCCAAGCCGTCCGCCTCTACAGATATTCAAGAGACGAAGTCCTTGGAGCGTCTCTCGCAAATTGTACAGAACAGCGGACTCTCAGCCCTAAGCCAGTCAGAGCAGGAGCGCTATGAGAAGGCTCATACGGACGATGATAAACCAGAAGGAGATGAGTGACAACTTTATAGTATCAGCGCGTAAGTACCGCCCGCAGACATTCGACGAGATGCTCGGGCAGGAGGCTATCTGCCTCACGCTCAAGAGTGCTATACAGCAGGGCAAGATAGCTCACGCATACCTTTTCTGCGGGCCTCGCGGTGTGGGCAAGACGTCTGCAGCGCGTATCCTAGCCCGTACGATCAATTGTGAGCAACTAACCCCGCAGGGAGAGGCGTGTGGCGTATGCCCCAACTGTCAGGCTGCTCTGCATCAGCGTGCGTTCAACATATACGAGCTGGATGCCGCCTCCAACAACTCGGTCGACGATATACGCCGTCTCAACGAGGATGTCTACATACGTCCACAGCAGGGCAAGTACAAGGTCTACATCATCGATGAGGTGCATATGCTCTCGTCGGGCGCTTTCAACGCTTTTCTCAAAACCCTTGAGGAGCCCCCTGGCTATGTAGTCTTTATCCTAGCCACAACCGAAAAGGACAAGGTACTCCCCACGATCCTCTCACGCTGTCAGGTGTACGACTTCAAGCCGATACCGCCGGAGCAGATCGCAGAGCAGCTACGTCGTGTGGCTGATGCGGAGGGGTTGCAGTACGACCCTCGCTCTTTTGACACGATCGCACGCATTGCCGATGGAGGTATGCGCGATGCGCTCTCGCTCTTTGACCGCCTGGCTAGCACAGCACAAGACGGTGTCATCTCTTACGAGCAGACGCTACAGACGCTCAACATACTAGACGACGAGTACTACTTTTACTTCACCACCTACCTATATAGTGGTGACTACAAGCGCACGCTCCTACTCCTCGACGAGCTCCTAGCCAAGGGAGTAGCCATGCGACAGCTGATCATCGGCTTGGCTGACTTCATGCGCAACCTGCTGGTGGCTCGCACCCCAGAGACGATGCAGCTCTTCCCCTATACGGGCGTACATGCGGAGCGCTTTGCCACGCTGGCACAGCAGATCCATCCGCTCTTTCTCTACAAGTCTATCTCTAAGTTGGTTTCTTGCGAGCGCAACTACCGTTCGTCACAGGCTAAGCGCCTACTCGTAGAGCTGACCTTCATGGGGATCTCCGAAATGTGTGGTGCCTTTAAGAATGCTACGGTCGCTCCCCAGACGGAAGCGCCAGCAGCTCCAGCGCCACAAGAGAGTAGCGTCCAAGCTCCGCAAGCTACTTATCAAGCGCCTCCTGCGGCTACGCCTAAGCCTCCTACAGCTACGCCTACACAGGACGAAAAAAAAAAGAGTCCTCAGGTAGCCACTAGTCAACCAAAGCAGTACACACCCAAGGCCTCCTCACTACGTATATCGGCGCTCAAGCGTCAAGCGGAGGAGTCCCTCTCTGCACAAGCCACTGCCAGTAAGGCTGAGGACGATAGTGCCACCACGGCCACAGAGCAACGTGACGAGCCTGTCACGCCTGAGGCGCTACTCAAGTGGTGGCTCACCTACGCTGACGAGGAGCTTGCGGAGGAGGCTTATCTCTCCCAGCTACTCCACACGGTCACCCCGGAGCTGCAGCCGCCTCATGAGCTGAAGCTCTCACTCGTAAGCAACATACAGCTAGAGTCGTTCGAGCGAATCGAGCGTTCTTTGCTACGCTATCTCAAGGAGAAGCTACACAACGATCACCTGACCCTGACGACAGAGGTTGCAGCTGTGGAGCAGACGCAGCACGCCTCGACAGCTCAGGAGCGTGCGGCTTACTACAAGGAGCACTACAAAGAGGTCGCCTACCTAACGGAAACGCTCGGTCTCCGCGTCAAGTGACGGAGAAAGTACTCGTTAGTCTTTCGAAGCTGTGGCGTAGTGGCGACAGCAAGCGGTGAGAGTGCACTCGTCGCAGAGCGGTTTGCGCGCTTTGCAGATGTAACGGCCTAGTAGAATGAGCTGATGATGCGCCCGTATGAGTTGCTCACGAGGTATGCGTCGCCTGAGCGCTTGCTCGACAGCTAAGGGCGTGGTGGCTCGTGAGGAGGCGAGACCAATGCGCTTGGCAACACGGAAGACATGCGTATCGACAGGCATCGCTGGCGTATCAAAGCAGACGGCCAGCATCACGCTGGCACTCTTGCGCCCTACGCCTGGGAGCGCCTCTAGCTCTTCACGCGTGGAGGGGACGACGCCGTGATGCTCCTGAGCAATCCGCTCGGAGAGCCCGATGAGGTGCTTCGCCTTATTGTTTGGATAGCTCACACTCCCCATGAAAGCGAGCAAATCATCGACCGAAGCGCGCGCCATCGCCTCGGGCGTCGGGAAGTGCGCCATCAGTTGCGGAGTAACCATGTTAACCCGCTTGTCGGTGCACTGTGCCGAGAGGACGACCGCCACGAGTAGACTAAAGGGATCGTGATAGATAAGCTCCGTATCAGCGTTGGGATAGAGCTTGGTCAGCCCTTCCAGAGCCAAGCCGTAGCGTTCGTCTAGAGTCACTTTCAGAAGCCCTTAGAGTGGTGTGGTGTGTGCGGTAAACTGCGAGAGGAAGTCTAGGTTGTTTTCCGAGAAGTACCGTAGATCCTTCACATTGTACTTAAGATTGGCAATGCGCTCCACGCCTAGTCCAAAGGCGTAGCCACTGTAAACGGAGCTGTCAATACCACAATTGTCCAGCACGTTGGGATCGACCATGCCACAGCCTAGGATCTCGACCCATCCCGTATGCTTGCAGAAGCCACAACCCTCGCCATGGCACAGCCCGCAGGAGATATCCATCTCGGCGCTCGGCTCGGTAAAGGGAAAGTAGGACGGGCGCAAGCGGATCTGCGTATCAGCGCCAAAGAGCGACTGAGCGAAGAAAAGAAGCGCCTCTCTGAGGTCGGCGTAGCTCACGTTGCGGTCGATGTATAGTCCCTCGATCTGGTGAAAGAAGCAGTGAGCACGAGCGGATATAGCCTCATTGCGATAGACGCGCCCAGGGCAGAGGACGCGTATGGGAGGCTCTTGGCTCTTCATGACGCGCGTCTGCACGGAGGAGGTGTGGGTGCGGAGCAAGATATTGCTCTTGTGATCCACAAAGAAAGTGTCCTGCATGTCTCGTGCGGGATGGTCTGGCGGGAAGTTGAGCGCCTCAAAGACGTGCCAGTCATCCTCCACCTCAGGTCCCTCAGCTATGCTAAAGCCCATGCGCTCGAAGATGTTACAGATCTCCTCCTGTATGAGTGTGAGCGGATGACGAGAGCCTAGCGGATAAGGCACCGCAGGACGGGTCAGGTCGATCGTCTGCTGTACAGACTGCGTAGCGACAGAGGCTAGGAGCTCCTTGATGCGTGCAGTGGCCTCTTGCTTGAGCTGATTGAGAGTTGCTCCGAGCTGGCGCTTTTCCTCAGGAGGAAGCTGGCGAAATGCCTCAAAGAGCTGAGTGATGCGACCTTTCTTGCCTAGATAAGCTATGCGTAGCTGCTCAGCCTCCTCGGGCGTAGAGGCTACGAGGTGGGCGAGAGCCGATTGTAGTTGCTGGATTTGATCAAGCATAGATGGGATATATAACAAAGAGAGCTACCCGCCACGTCAAGCTAGCGCATGAGCGTAGCGTGACGCAGATAGCTCTCAACGAATGGGCTACATTATGGTGAGACTGTTGCAAAAGTCAACAGTCTCCCAATCTTGCTTGCAAGATTGTCTTGACTTTGCAGAAAGGATGAAGCGCAAGGCGCTGAGGGTGAGGTCTGAAGGGAGCATACCTCCGTATGTGACCGAAATAGACCCCTGAAGGCAGGTGCTCATTGCGCACTTCCTGCCCCATGACATTGAAGACCTGCATCTGATCATACTCGCAGAGCGGTACGATGGCACCGTCACGCACCTCTACCTGAGGCGCTGACTGCTCTAGCGCTGAGGGCTGTGACACCACAGCGACGAGGCGCTGGTCAGATAGTAGCTGACGCTCGGTAGCTTCGCTCTTGTCACTAGCCAAGGCGCTGCAAGGTACTAGTAGAGCGCAAACGACGAGGGTGTATATAATATGTAGTATTTGCTTCATAGGCATATAGTCACTAGTAGTAGTGGCAAATATACAAACAACTTTTGACATAGCGCTCATTTCGGGCAGGTGCAAATCTCACGAGTTGCAACCTGTAGGGGCACACCTGCTCGCTCGCATCTCCCGCCTCGCATCTCTCCCCTCGGTAAGAAATCGGAAATCTCCAGTGAGCAAACGAACTTTCCCCACGGAGCCGGGAAATGAAACTTCGGAAGAATGAAATGAAACTTCGGAAGAAGCAAATCAAACTTCCGAAGAATTGTTTCGTGTCTCCGTGGAGGTTTCCCATTTGGTACCGAGGCATTTTCAATTTCCTCGGGGGTGTGGTGTCAAGCTCATCGGAGTGCATCGGAACTATCAGAGGGATCGGAGGGATCAGACGTGTAACGGCTGTAGGGACGCACGAAAGTGTTTAGCGGGAGGGCGTCCGTTGTAGAACGATCTTGACGATGTAGCTTTTGACAGGACGGACGCCATCTCACTCGACACTATTCGTGCGTCCCTACAAAGGCTACTCGTCTTGAGCGCATTTACAGCGGGCTGCTAGGAGAGAGCGGGCTAGCCAGTGCGACTCTGTATGGCTGAGTAGGCTTGCTTGAGTAGCTCGAGGGTGTCACGCGCAGCCTCTTGCTGAGCGCGCTTCTTGCTACTCCCAGCGCCTCGGCCTACAGGCTTGCCATCGATCCAGACGCTGTAGATGAAGCGGTCGTGAGGCATCGCTTGATGCTCCTCAAGACGAAATTCGTGGGACAGGTGATGCTTCTGAACCCACTCGATGAGCTCGCTCTTATAGTTCTGAATGCTCGCCACCGTATGCTCCTGCATGTCTCGGTAGGTGGGGAGGATGTAGTCACGGACGAACTCTTGCGTACGGGCATAGCCCTGATCGAGGTAGATGGCTCCAATGAGCGCCTCTACGGTGTTGCCGTAGATGTCTACCGAGTTGTCCAAAGCGCTTGGCACCATGATGATATAGCGCTCTAGATGCAAGCGACGACCCACCTCGTTATTGACGGGGCGGCTCACGAGCGAGCTCTTGCACTTGCTCAGCTCACCTTCGTCCCATGTGGGGTGGAGGTGGTAAAGGTAGGTGCAGATGGAGGCTTCGAGGACTGCATCGCCGAGGAACTCAAGTCGCTCATTATTGAGCTTCTCCCCACCCTCCCCGACTATGGTGCAGGAGCGGTGGCGCATCGCTAGGAGGTAGAGGTCTGTGCGGACAGGCACGATGCCTATCCGGTCAAAGAGTGAGGTCAGATCTGGCGTGCGCTGCGAGGTGCCCCCACGCATCTTACGCCACCAATGCTGCCAGCGCTCGCCTAGCTCTCGAAGCAGGGATCTAGTCCTAGAGGTGCGAAAGAAACTCATAGCTGTCGCTCTCTAGAAGACCAAAAAGAGCGATACCCCTCCATACGCGTCGGCTCTAAAGCAACGTGCGTGAGGGGGTATCGCTGATACAGTGTCATGAATTGATACGGTGCGGGTGCGCTTACTGAACCTTCTTGAAGATGACGCAAGCGTTGTGACCGCCGAAGCCGAAGGTGTTACTCATGGCTACGTTGACAGTACGCTTTTGCGCCTTACCAAAGGTGAAGTTGAGCTTATAGTCTATCTGATCGTCTTCGTCACCTGGCTCATGATTGATGGTTGGTGTGACGACATCCTCCTGGATGGACTTGACGATAGCCATCGCCTCGAGCGCTCCTGTAGCACCGAGGAGGTGTCCTGTCATAGACTTTGAGGAGCTGATATTGAGATCGTAAGCTTTGTCGCCCCAGACGCTTTGGATAGCTTTGACCTCGGAAGCATCACCGACAGGTGTCGAGGTGCCGTGGACGTTGATATAGTCTACATCCTCGGGCTTCATACCGGCATCTTCTAGTGCGCGGGTCATCACGAGCTTGGCGCCTAGCCCCTCGGGGTGGCTAGCAGTCAGGTGATACGCATCGGCCGATAGTCCGAAGCCGGCAAACTCGGCATAGATCTTAGCCCCACGAGCGACTGCATGCTCATACTCCTCTAGGATAAGGATAGCGGCGCCCTCGCCTAGTACGAAGCCATCGCGGCTAGCACTGAAGGGACGAGAGGCTGTCTCGGGAGAGTCGTTGCGTGTGGAGAGGGCGTGCATCGCGTTGAAGCCACCGATACCAGCGACTGTCACGGCAGCCTCGCTACCGCCTGCGACCATCATCTTAGCCTTGCCTAGGCGTATCATGATAGCCGCGTCGATGATAGCATTCGTCGAGGAGGCACAAGCTGAGGCGACGCTGTAGTTGGGACCGTGGAAGCCGTACTCAATAGATACGAGTCCAGCGGCAATGTCGGAGATCATCTTCGGGATGAAGAAAGGATTGAAGCGGGGCCCTCGCTCGGGATCATACTGCATGATCTCCTCCTGGAAGGTCTCTAACCCTCCGATGCCTGCGCTGATGATGACGCCGACCTCGTTCTTGTCAACCTGCTCTAGGTCTACAGCGGAATCTGCGATCGCCTCTTTTGTTGCTACCAGAGCGAGCTGAGTGTATCGATCATAGCGACGTACCTCCTTGCGGTCAAAGTGGTCTTCGGGGTTGAAGCCCTTGACCTCACAGGCAAACTGGGTCTTGAACTTGGAGGCATCAAACTGTGTGATGGGAGCTGCTCCACTCTTGCCCGCTAGCAGGTTTTGCCAAGTGGTAGGAGCATCATTGCCAATGGGGGTGATGGCACCTAGGCCAGTCACAACTACTCTGTTAAATTGCATAGGCTATATCAAAGTCAAGCGTCAGGATATGAGGAATCTGCTGCTGTGTGCAACAGGTTCTAGCGGTGTAAACTGATTGATGGGAAGCACTCAAGGGCAAGCCCAGCACCCATGCTGGGAGATCTGAGACTTGCCCTTGGGCTTTGTACTTTAGCGGGAGAGTCGCCACGCGACTAGGCGGCGACACCTCTGTATCGTATGGTGAGGAGAGCGCTACTGCGTATACTCCTCTAGATAGATTATGCTAGCTGCTTCTCGATGTAGTCGATAGCGTCACCAACGGTCTTGATACCCTCAGCCTCCTCATCGGGGATGGTCATATCAAACTCCTTCTCGAAGGCCATCATCAGCTCGACCGTGTCAAGAGAGTCAGCACCGAGATCGGTGGTGAAGTTTGCCTCACGAGTTACCTCTGAGAGCTCAACGTTGAGCTTGTCTGCTATTAGGTCTTTGACCTTGCTTTCTACTTCTGCGTTCATTGCTTAATAGGTTATTTGATGAATAATTGATTAGTCATATTGGGTCGGTAGCGTAGCTCTGCCGGTCGCTCCACGCGAGGAGCGTATCGTATCCGCAGATTTAGCTGTACCTTTGTGCAGAAGAGGTGTCAGAGCGTGTGAATGCCGTCGCACTTTGCACACATACACCCCTTATGTGCAACAAATGTACGAAGAAAAATGGAAACCATAGCAATATTCGCCTCGGGCAATGGCACAAATGCTGAAGCTCTCGTCCACTACCTCACAAATATAGACGACATTTCCGTCGCGCTCATAGCAACTGACAATCCTCACGCCGGAGTCCTCCAGCGTGCTGAGAGACTAGGTGTACGCTCTCTCGTCTTCCAGCGCAAAGAGATGGCGGACGTTGCCTTTGCCGAGCAACTCAGAGAGCAATATCAGGTGACAGCCATCGTCCTCGCAGGCTTCCTCGGCTTGGTGCCGGAGAGCTTGCTACGAGCTTTCCCTCGGCGCATCCTCAATATTCATCCAGGGCTCCTGCCAGACTATGGGGGCAAGGGAATGTATGGCGACCGTGTCCACGAGCGTGTCCTCGAGGAGCACTGCAAGGTGAGCGGCATCACGATCCACCTCATCGATGGCGAGTACGATCGTGGCTCGACGCTCTGCGAAGTGCGTCTAGCGGTCCACCCCGACGACACGGTCAACACGCTCGCTGAGCGCATCCATCGCCTCGAGCACACCTACTACCCTATCGTCGTCGCCGACTACCTCACACGTCCCGACCTTCCGCCGCTAGCTTAGCCGAGTTACTCCTCCGACGACTGATCAAGCGCTTTGAGCTCCTTGAACTTAGCCTGCGTCGTTGGGTTCTTGTAGGTGAGCTTGCGGATGGTTAGCCCCTCCGCCTTGTCGTTGGCTAGGCGCAGGTTGTTTTCGCTACCGATGAGATTGTCCTTGATCTTCTGCAAATGCTTGATCGAGTTGTCGATCTCTTCGATCGCCTTCTGAAACTTCTCACTCGCTAGGCGGTAGTTGCGCCCGAACTTGTCCTTGAACTCCTCTATATCCTCTTCAAAATGCGTTATGTCGATGGACTGCTGCTGCGCCTCAAAGAGTTGCTTCCGTATGTCGAGGCTCTTGCGTGAGGTAGAGACTAGGAGCGTGATCAGGGGTACGAAAAATTGCGGGCGGATCACATACATCTTCTCGTAGCGGTGTGACTTGTCCACGATGCCCCCGTTGTAGAGCTCGCTGTCGGGCTCTAGGAGCGACACGAGGACGGCATACTCGCACCCTTTCTTGCGACGATCCTCGTCGAGCTTCTTGAGAAAGTCCTCATTGCGATGCTTCGTGGCGGTCTCGTCAGCCTCGTTTTTCATCTCAAACATGATGGAGATGTACTCGGGCTCGCCCGCTCCCGCATAGTCACGAAAGATAAAGTCCCCCTTGGTACCACCGACCACGTCATTGTCCTTCTCAAAGTAAGCGTAGGGGTAAAAGGTCCTCAGCTTCTGCTCAAACTCTAGGGCGCAGTGCTGCTCCAGTGTCTCGCCTAGCATCTTGGTGGAGAGACGCGTCTTGAGATCTTTGTAAAAGCTAACCTGCGCCTTCAGCATCTCCTCCTGCTCCTTGTGTTGCTCCTGCAGCCTGCCAAGCTCTAGCTGAGCTTCCTTACTCTGCAGCTCCGCCTGAGAGCGTAGCAAGACGATCTCTTGCTCCTTAGCTTGTAGTGCTTTCTGGCTCTCAGCCTGAGCTTTCAGGCGTTCGTTATCCCGCAGGCTCTCCTGCTGCGCCAGCTCTGCGTGGAGCTCGGTGATGGTTTTCTCCTTGTTTGCCAGCGCCAGTTGTAGCTCCGCTTGGCTCTTCTCCCCTATAGCGTCTAGTCTGCTCTGAAGCTGTGCCAGCTCGGTATCTCGCTGTGCCAGTCGCTCCTTGAGGGTCGCCTCAGCCTGCGCCACGGCGAGCTGCTGCCCCTGTCGGCTCCGCTCCTCTACGAGCGCAACCCTCTCAGCGAGTGCCTTGTCAAAGGCCTCGCCACGCACCTGCTCTAGGAGCTGCGCATAGCCACGCTCGTCAATACTAAACGGCTTATTGCAATTCGGACAAATCAATTCGTGCATGTCTTATCCAGTGTCTCTAAAAAGGTTGGTTCAAGTGAAGACAAAGATACTCTTTTCGGCAAATCTCACTGAGAGAAGTATACAACATTTGCATGGCTCATAATAAATAGGTATCTTTGTGGTGGTAATGAAACTGTTCAACCTTTAGAATACCTATATATGAGTACTAAATCAATCAAAGGTACACGTACCGAGCAGAACCTCCTGAAGTCATTCGCAGGAGAGTCACAAGCTAGAAATCGCTATACATACTTCGCTAGCGTAGCGAGGGATGAAGGCTATCGTCAGATCGAGGCTATCTTCCAGGAGACTGCTGATCAGGAGAAGGAGCACGCTAAGCGTTTCTTCAAGTTCCTCGAGGGTGGTGAGCTAGAGATCACCGCTGCTTTCCCCGCTGGCGTCATCGGCACCACCGCCGAGAACCTCAAGGCTGCAGCCGCTGGTGAGCACTGCGAGGCTGAGGAGCTCTATCCAGAGTTCGCCGACATCGCTGAGGAGGAGGGCTTCAAGACCATTGCAGCCGTCTACCGCAACGTAGCCAAGGCTGAGCAGGAGCACGAGCGTCGCTACCTCAAGCTCCTAGAGCGCGTCGAGTCTGGCAAGTACTTCGAGCGTGAGAAGGAGATCTACTGGCAGTGCCGCAACTGTGGCTTCGTAGTCAAGGCTAAGAAGGCACCCGCTAAGTGCCCCGCTTGCGATCACCCACAGGAGTTCTTCGAGCCAATGCGCGACAACTACTAAAAAGTATCGCATAGGCTGTCCGCCTATACAGATCAAGCCCAGCAGACTCTTCGTTTGCTGGGCTTGATTCGTTTAGTACCTCTAGAAAGGAAAGAGAGTGCTCAGACGAGCGTACGGAAGAGCCGCACGAAAGCCTCCGCCATCGCCTCACGTGTGTACTGCTGATAGTGATCGGTAAAGGTCTCTCTCGGTAGCGCCTCGCCACGCTCTAGACGCTCCAAGTGATGAGCAACAAAATCTACCACCTGTGCTACACCGTTAGCAGCAAGCGCCCCGCCATGCGCCCGGAGGATCTGCGCCACAACGCTCTCGTCGCTCTCCACCATCAGGATAGGCCGACGCATCGCCATCGCCTCAAAGAGCTTAGTCGTCACCATTCCGTGAGGCCCCTCGGGTTGCTCACGACGGCCTAAGAGGAGGAGCATATCAGCCTGAGCCAGTAGCTTCGGCACCTCAGCGTAAGGCACCATTGCGTGAAAGTGCTGCGCAGCTCGGACACCAGGGGGAAAGGCTTCTAGGAGTTGCTCGAGGAGCCTCTGCGAAGCGTTGTCGCAGTACCAATGGACCTCGACGGCTCCACGCTGGACCCACTTGTCTAGCGCCTCCTCTTGTAGTGCCTTGAGGAGTAGCGTCGGATCCCGCATCTCTAGCGAGAGCAAGCGTCCTGTGTAGACGATGCGTAGCGGTAGCTGTGGAGACCGATCGGGCTGTGCGATGAAGAGGCCCTCGTCATAACCGTTAGGGATACAGAAGACTGGTAGCTCTGGGTGCAACTGCTGCAACTGGTCACGGTGCCACTCGGAGACAGTCGTGATGGCTGAGGCATGACGTAGCGCTGCTGTTCGTGCTTTGATGAAGCGAGTCCGAAGCCAGCTGTAGAACTTTCGGCGCATAGGCACCCAACGTGGTAGCGGTGCTGGGAGAAAGCCCTCGGGCGTGTACTCCTCGACGATGTCTCGGCAGTCCATCACGGCGGGTAGCCCCGTCTGCCGTGCCAAGCAAGCGACCGCTGGGAGCGGGAATGTGCGATAGCTCATCCCCACGATCAGCTCGTATTGTGTCAAGTCGTAATGCTGACGCAAGTGCCGTACGAGGCGCCTGCTCTTCACCTGCCAGAGCGCATCAGCAAGCGCATAGAGCGACCTTCCCCTCGTGGGGGCTAGGGGGACACGCTCCAGACGGTGTGCAGGCAAGCTACTCATGCGCTCCACAGAGCCGTGAGAGCCTTGGTGATCCCCTCTGATCTCTTCGCTCACCACGTCGACCTGCCAGTCACGCTCGGGGAGGCGCTGCAGGAGTGCCGTAATGCGGGGTGCAAACTGCGGGGGGAGCAGGTCGGTCAGTAGCAGGATACGGTGAGGAAGCATAGGAGCGCAAGGACTATAGCCCGACAATGTCAGGCGCTGGCGAGAGCTTGATGATCTGGCGCAGCAAAGCTCGGTACAGACGAGTGTGGTAAATGTGTGGATCGTCCAGCAGCAGATTCTCATTGTGAAAGAGTAGCGTCACCTCGCCATGATACTTGTACGCCTGCTCGACCATTGCCAGAGCCACCCGCTCAGCCTCTGCGTAGTCAAGGTGCATGTACTTCTCATCATGTAGGGTGTAGTCCATCACCGTGAGCGGATGCAGGATCAAATCTGTGACCGCCATGCTCTGAGGATTGATAAAGCGCACGGGACGCGATGTGCCCAGTCTAAAACCCGCCACATCGGCGTAGCTCATAGAGTAGTCATGGTAGATGCCAGCCCCGAGGAGCGCATTGTAGTCCTCAGGCTCACGCACCGCTAGGTAGTGATGACGAGAGCAGGTGACGGACTCACCTAGTTCTTTCTCCAGCTCTACCTTAGCCGCCTCCACCGCATCTGGGTGCTCCGAGCAGTAGAGATTTAGATGGAGACCAAACTCCACCTTGCGTCTCCGTGCCAATCGCATGATGGCTGCTATCTTATGATTGCGTAGCGTGTAGTTTGGTTTGTCCAGTGGATGCGGACTAGGCGTCTTAATGAAAAAGATCGTTCGCACGGGGCTAGCACACTTGCGCTGCGTCTCCACATTCCAATCCAGGAAGCGACCATAGCTAAAGAAGAGATCCTCACTAGCCCGTGAGAAAGTATTGCGATAAGCAGCCCGCAGCGAGAGACGCTCCTTGAGGAGGAGGCGCAGGAAGCCCCGCACCCCCGAGCTGTAGTAGGGCTGGTCTAGATCATGTGTGAGTGCCACCGAGCTAAAGCCAGGCTCCATCGGCTGTACCGCTAGGCCTATCTCGCCCATCAGTCGTCGTAGCTCCGCAGCATACTCATCCACCAGCGGACGCTCCAGAAAGCCCGCACGGTATGCCAGGGACTCCCGTCCTGGGAAGCGACCATGCTCATCCCTCCGCTTACGATAATACATCTCCTCGTAACGAGACAGTAGGAAGTAGCTACTCGCTACGAGGTCTGCGTAGATAATAAGGCGTGTGCCATAAGGCGTCTCTAAGCTCTCCTCGCGAGGCTCCCCAAAGAGTAGCGGCATCCCATGCCACTCGGCGAGAGGTAGTGTGGGCATCGACTCGGCACGTCCATACTGCTCATAGTCAAAGAAGCCCGACGGCACGATCACCACACGATGATACGGCTTCGCCTCCTCAGGACGGCAGTAAGCGACGTAGTCTGGTGAGTGCTGCATCTGAGCGTGACGCGAGATGCGTATCTTGCCCGAGATATCGAGCGGGGTCGCATCTCCGAGTAGAAAAGAGAGGATATATTCTGTCGCCTCGTAGTGTCGCATATAGATAGATCAATAGAGATGCCGTAGATAGTACTGCCGTAGCTGCAGGCGCATAGCCAGCGTCTGTCGCCCCGCCTGCAGTCGCAGGTAAGGGTGTGGTACAGCTCCGAAGCTGCGAAAGAAGAAGGCGATGCCAGGCTGCATCGATCCCTCAAAGTCAAAAGTGTGACACCCCGCCTCTCTACTCCATCTGATGAGCCGATCGAGTAGTAGAGCCATCGCGTCCTCGCCCTCAGGCGTCCTCGCCTGCCCCCCCGCAATATAGTATGCGGTGCCGGCGTGATGCGCTACAAAGGCTCCAGCCACAGGCTCCTCCGTCTGTGGCGAGAGCAGGAGTAAGACAGCACCCTGCCGATGCACCACGGCAGCCGTCACAAGACGTCTCAGTGAGGAGGCACAGAGATGGTCTCCTCCGCTACGCTCTAGACTCTTACGACAGAGCTTCACCAGCATCTCCGCACAGCTAGCCACATTCGTCTCCTCAGCCCAGAGCTCTCGTAGACCTAGGGCAGTGGCGCGGCGCACCTTTCGCCGGATCAAACTGTTGTACAGCTCTTGAGGCGACCTTTGCGCCAAGTCTAGAAGATGTGTATAGGCGACCGAGCTACGCCAGGCACCGGCAGGCGTCTCACACGGGAACCAGTCCCAATAGTCGAGCGGTAAGTGCGCCTCTATATAACGTAGTGATGAGGGGAGCGCCTCGCTGAGCGCTTTCATAGTTGCGAGGTGGGCAATGTATCGACCCCGATCAAAAGGTTCCTCCCCCACTGCTCCCGAACGATCACTCAGCGGTCCAGCGAACTGACAGTAAGGAGGCACGATCAGGTGCCGTCGCGTAGGCATAAAGAGAGGCCACACCAGTGTCGGGGCACCCTCCTTAGCTCCTGCTGTAGAGAGCACCGACATCTCCTCACTCCCCGATGCTGCGCGTAGCCACCAGGGCTGCGCATAGAGTGGTAGCGAAGGGGTCTCAGCACACCACCGCGTGTACTGCTCACTAGAGATGGAGAGACTCACGGCCGACTAACTAAACCGTTGTGGGATGATGAGATTAGCTGGCACAGCACGTAGCTCATAAGCCTCCTCCGAGAGCTCACGCACAGCCTCCCATAACAACTCTCTCACAGTCTCGACAGGCCACCCAGCGATACCACACCCCACCTCCGTGAGGTAGCAGGTAAGCTTCGGATGCTCTAGGGCAAAGCGTAGCAAGCGCGCCAGACTAGCACGTAGTGCCTCTGGCGCCACCCGTCGCATATCCTCACCAAGCGTCGGCAGAGCATAAGCCTGCCCAGTCAAGCCCTCGGCGACACCCATCTCTGCGTTAAAGTCGCGACGAGCAGTACGCGCAGCACCACCCATATGGTGCCCTAATAGATTGCTCCCGAAGACAAACACCTCGTCCTCAGAGAGCGCAGAGATGCGTTCTGGCGTATACGCCTCGTCTGTACGATCAGCGAGTCGCTGCCATCCACGTGGAGTCTGCAGTGCTGTCATGATAACTATGCTTTAGAGTTTACGACTGGATTGCAATAGGCCCAGCTCTATTTGATAGCGTGGATTAGAGAGGTTCGCAAGGTGCATGAGCTTTCGCTCACGCGCCCTACGTCCCTCAGACTATCTATTATATATCAAAGTCCTCGTCGACCAGCTGATCCGTCGTGTCTGGGGCTTCGCCCTCCTCACCTTCGTCAGACTCTTGCGAGAGATGTAGCTTGCCCTCATGAGCTAGCTGATCCATCACCTGCTGAGCCACCTCGTCTGCTAGCTCAGGATTGTCGTCTAGGAGCTCCTTGACCGCATCACGACCCTGACCTATGTTATTGCCCTGATAGGAGAACCACGAGCCACTCTTCTTGAGGATACCCATATCGGTCGCAGCATCGATGATCTCGCCTACACGGTTGATGCCCTGACCGAAGAGTATGTCAAACTCAGCACGACGGAAAGGAGGAGCCACCTTGTTCTTGACCACACGCACACTCGTCACCTTGCCGACCACATCGTCGCCCTTCTTGATCTGCTTGTAGGCACGTATGTCTAGGCGCACAGAGGAGTAAAACTTGAGCGCATTACCACCCGTCGTCACTTCGCTAGGACCCGTGGGGCTATAACCCGAGCTGATCTTCATACGTAGCTGATTGATGAAGATACAGCAAGTCTTAGAGCGACTCACAGCAGCCGTGATCTTGCGCATAGCACGAGACATGAGACGTGCGTGCAGACCCACCTGCGTATCTCCCATCTCGCCCTCTATCTCCGCCTTCGGAGTCAGAGCAGCTACCGAGTCCACCACAAGAATATCAACCGCTGACGAACGAATCAACTGCTCGGCAATGTCTAGCGCCTGCTCACCATCATCAGGCTGAGAGATCCACAGACGGCTAATGTCCACTCCCAGAGCCTGAGCATACGTCGGATCAAAAGCATGCTCCGCATCAATGATCGCAGCGATACCACCCAGCTTCTGCGCCTCGGCAATAGCGTGGATAGCCAGCGTCGTCTTACCCGAAGACTCTGGACCAAAGATCTCAATGATACGTCCACGAGGGTAGCCTCCGACACCGAGAGCTATGTCGAGCGTCAAGCTCCCCGAGGGGATCACACTCACATCCTCCACGGCATCATCCGCCATATTCATGATAGCGCCCTTGCCAAACTGCTTCTGTATACGTCCCATGGTAGTCTCCAGCGCCTTCATTTTCGCTGCGACATCTGTAATAGGAGGAGTGACGACAGTCCTCTCATTTTTCTTTGCCATATTTACCTAGTCCTTAGTTGAATATCGGAGGTCCGTGAGCCTACGCTCTTAACCATATATAACCTCCCATACAAAGGTAATAAAAAACCGCAACAGCTCACCCCTCGCCCCCACAGCTTCGCAAGAGGGGCATAGAGGATGGTCTAGGAGCATGCGAGTTGCCACTTTTTGAAGCGATTGTATCATTCGAGGGAAAATATGTATCTTTGTTCCTAGATATCTTACATTCCGACATCTCAAGAGATGACTAGCGAGCAGCTAGACCACACTAAAGAGCAGTAGATATGACTAGACTAAACTCAGTACAGATTAGTAGATGCCCCGCTTGTGGGCACCTCATCCCTAAGGATCGTAAGACGTGTCCTTACTGTGGTAATGTAGAGATCCAGACACCAGCGGCTCAACAAAAAGTGCAGAGGACTCCCTCTACGCCACAAGTGTCTCAGTCTGTCGTTCAGGCTTCTCAGCAGGGGGCGCAAGTGCCTCCACCTGTCACCCAGACACCTCAGCAGGAAAATCAATGGACGCAGGCTCCTCAGCAGCAAAGTCAGTGGGCGCAACCCTCTCAGACGGTGCAACCAGTAGTACCGCCACCCACGACTTCGCACACCAATAAGGGGCTTCGCAATGGGCTCATCATCGGAGGGTCTCTCATTGTAGCAGCCATCGTTGTCGTCCTGGCGTGGAGCTTACTATCTGATGCTCGAGTGCTGAAGCAAAGCATCCTAAAGCCACTGACTCAGAAGCAACTAGAGGCAAAGAGCAAGAGTTATCCTCAGCTCATCAAGTATGCCACTCTCTTTAGTGATATCCGTAATCGCGTGATCGGTACCCCCGATGAGGCTACTTACCAGTCTGTCTCCTACGAGCAGATGATAACCTATCTAGACTTTTTGTATAGCAACTCAGAGCAGGCGAAGCTACGAGACAAGGCCATGGCAGCCTACGCAGACTATCGCAAGCCCTATGACGTAAAGTTCCAAACAGAGGCAGATCGGTGGACTAAGTTTTACGACGAGCACGACCCTAGTGCGTACCTAGACCTTACCTTCCACACAAGATATGAAAGTGAGGACGTCTACTACTACACACGTTACTATCCAGCCTTTTGGATCGATATAAGCTACCCCAAGGGAGCGATAAAGGATTGCGAAGTCTTCTTCGGGCTATGGAGTGACGAGTTTGAGCATTGGTACTACAGTGGTACTACTACGCTATCTCTAGAGGGGCTCAAGGAGTGTACCCGATCTGCCGATTACTACTTCCAGCATGTCTCTAGGACCTCTCAGGACATTTACGATGACTACTCAATTAAGTATGAGGTCCGGAATGTGACCTTACGTGATGGCACTACGATCTCGCTCTCTGATAGAAATGAGATCCCTAGAGAGATGCTACAGTACATCGAGGAGCAGACCCCCGAAAATAAGGATCGGGCTATCTTAGCCCTAGTGGACTCTAACTTCCTCGAGCAGGCAAAGTACGTCAGCACGTATACAGAGAAGTATTGTGAGAAGAAGGACAAGCTCTGCTACGATCTACTCTCGAAGATGTATGGCGATACGATGATCCCCTCTCTAGGACAAAACTAGAGGATCTGACATAAGCTACAAACGACGAAGCATCCCCTTACAGTACGACCGTACTGCAAGGGGATTGCTTGTAGTGGCTCTTTGGAAGATGCTCCTTGACGATGAAACAAGCTGTGTGTATTAACCCGAGGTAAAGGGGACTCCCCAGCTCTCAGCAATCAAAGTTACTGAAATACAACGTCTATACGACAATCCTTAATTCCCCCCCCCCCAGGGCTACCGCATGATAAAAATGAGCTCGTTTCAATTCCTACCTAGGAATTCCACAAATAGCTACCTAGGAAATGGCCAAATTCTTCGGACTTATTTTTTGATTCCTCCGAAGTTTCATTTGATTCCTCCGAAGTTTCATTTGATTCCTCCGAAGTATT
>QWCH01002332.1_pt1 | contig 26503 bp, 25 predicted proteins | sample 1972671 | NCBI WGS metagenome assembly QWCH01 (sample SAMN09866713, study PRJNA288562) | Human gut metagenome isolate term3_stool, whole genome shotgun sequencing... | isolation source: gut | host: Homo sapiens | place: USA: California
CATAGTCCTGCCGGGTGGGGTGATACACATACCAGTCTACTTTTCCATAGTCATCCCAAATGTGCGGGTCAACACCATTGCGGAAGTTGGGGTTGGAAGACGCCTTCGTCCCCAGCAGATCCGAAAAGCGAAGGCGCAGGGTATCCACCTGTCCTTCACTGCGGTTCAGGATCGTCAGCTGCAAGGCGTTGTACTGATTGGCAACGCTTCCAGTGACTAATTGAATCTTTGCCCGGTTCATATCGCTCAGACGCACATAGCAGGCTCTGCCCACATAGGTGGCGTCGGGGTACCGTTCTCCGACGATCTTCCGAAGCTCCTGTTCGTAAAAAGTCATTGCCTACACCTCAGATTCCGATGATCTGCCAGATGTACAGCGGCGCCGTCAGCGTGAACACCAGGCACGCGAACAGGATGGCGGGCGCCGTCCACTCGAACTGGCCTGTTTTCCGATAGTCAAAATACGCCGTCCCCAGCTTCACGAAGAAGAAAATAGCCAGAATCATGTCGATGGCGGGGAAGACCACCTTATTGACCACCGACTTGATCTGACTGGACGCTGCCGTCCATGTGCTCTCCACTGCGCCCGCCACATCGCCGCTGCCTGCGGCAAAAGCCGCCACAGACAGCAGGCAGCACAGCAGCGCCGTGATACTCAGCATGAGCATGATACGCTGTGCAGTTCTCATTTTGCGTCCTCCTTACAGTGTCATTTCATTCATGCCGTGCCGCAGCTCGGCCAATTTTTCCGCTGCCCAGTCAGGGATACACTCGTCACGGATAATGCCCACGAACTCAGAGCGGTTCCACCTCGTGGTCTCACCGTCTCCCAAACAGGTGCAGAGTACCGAGCGTCCACGGGCGTGAGGCCGACAGCCAAAGCCGCTCAGGGCCAGCCACAGCTGATTCTCCGGCTGCCAGTAGGATTCCCGCAGCGTATCCGGCGACAGGATCAGCACCCTGCCGGTGAAGTCCTGCTCCCCGGAGTTGGGTTCACAGTGTTCTGCGCCGAACAGGTGCAGCTTTGCCAGCTCCGCCCGGTATTCGCTGACGAATCCGTCCAGCACGGCGGGATGGCTGTTTATGAGGAAGGTATGCCTGTGTCCTCCATCTTCGGGGACGAAGACGGAGCGGCTCCACTGCTTATTGGTCTCGTGGTAGCGGCCATCATAGGACTGCTCCTGCAAAGTGTTGGCCAGCACAAAGCCCACCCGTTTGTAGCCATACTGGTCGATAACGCTTTTGGCGCAGTCAGTGCTGAGATGCATCCCATCAAAGCCCTTGCGGATGGCCAGCTCTATGGCCCCGGCGCAGGCACAGTTGGTGCGGAAGTTAGCCCGCCACAGCTCCAACTTGCCCCGCTCCCGAGCCTCTTTGGCCGTGTAGGGGTACAGTGCCTCACTCGGCAGCATAGACAATGTCTCCTTCCTCCAAAAGCTGTGCCAGTGTGGACGGACAGCATCCACTCAGCATGAGCAGGGGTCGGATGCTGTCCGGTACCTGCGGCACATCCTCCATGTCTTTTTCGCAGTCGGCTGCACAGGGCATCCTGCACGCCTCCTGCAGCACACCCAGCAGTTCTACGGAGGCCCGAGATAAGTCCTCCAGTGCGTGCAGCAGCTGCAGTGCTGTCATTTCCTGCGGCATGAGCAGAATGTGGTCCTGTCCCAGTCATGCAGACAGGGAGATGCCCACCAAGCCCAGTTCCTCCAGCGCACCGTTGGGAATGAGTAGGCCGTTCTTTTCAAATTTCATTTCATTGTTCATGCGAAAATCCTCCTATACTTTTAAGGGCTGCTGCGGTGTATGCACCAGCCTGCACGATTTACCCCGGCTGTCATAGTCGCCGAAGAAGGACATCTGCGGCGCAAAGGTACGGGGATCGTAGTTGGTCATGATGTACTCACGGTACTTGTTGTTTTTCTTCTTGGACTGGCTGTTGGGGCGCTCCACCTCGTAGATGAAGAAATCATCATACAGCTTCCGTATGTACGGGCAGTTGTTATAGGACACCATAGCGAATCCCTCATGCTTTACCAGCACATCGTGGAGCCGCTGGTGGTCGCTGCGGGGAAACTCCACCGTATAGCATTCCGCCTCATAGTAGGGTGGGTCACAGTAGACCACGGTCTGCGGGTCGTTTCGGGCGGTGATGATGCTCTCGAAATCCTTGTTTTCCAGTACCGCATCCTTCAGCCGATGAGAGCACTCCCACAGATCCCGGAAAAACCGCCGTATATCGCAGGAGCCTACGCCATAGCTGTCTCCGCTGCCATTGTAGCTGTAGCGCTGCAGCTTATAAAATGCTGCGGCACGGCGCACATTGCCTAAACTGCCACGCTCCAAAAGCAGCTGCCGCACGACCTCCCCCTGGGGTGGTTCAAAAAACACCTCCGTCAGATCCAACTGCCGTTCCATGTACTCCATGGTGAAGTCCTCGCCCTGCAGCTGACGCTGCAATACATCAAATTCATCGTGGGCGTTGATAGGGAGAAAGCCCAGCTCCCTGACCAGCTCCAGCGGACGCTCCTTGGCGCAGAAGAGCAGGTTATATAAATCGTGGTTCAGGTCGTTGTAGATCTGCAGACACCCGCTGGGGACGGAAGTATTCATGGTGATAATGCCGCTGCCGCCAAACACATCCACCAGTGTCTTGTAGTGGGTAGGCAGCAGCATTTGGATGGCCCACATGAGCTGGGCCTTGCCGCCTACCCACGGCATGAGCTTCGTCATCTGCCTACTCACCGAATTTCTCCAGCGCCCGCTCCAGTCCGGAGATGGCGGCGTCTAACCCGCTGCGCATTTTCTCAAGGCTTCGGATGGTGGCATAGACCTCTGCCGCCGTCTCCGCATAGTAATACCCCCGCTGATCTGCTGCGATCGGCACAGTGCCTCGCCGCAGGCGGTTGATGTGCCTGCGAAGCTCGTTTCCGCTGATGCCCAGCGCCCGCTCCAATTCCCGGCTGCTGACCACATTTTTATGTCCCTTGCATCCGTTCTCCAGATACCGGGAGATGGTCTCCTTCGTCATTCTTGCACTCCTTTCCGGGTACCGCTCACCGAAAAGGGTGCAAAAAGTGGGACCGCTGTCCCTTTTCGGAAAGCGGCCCCATTATTGATTCAGTTTACTGCATGGTCATATCCATGCCCTGCTGCGGCAGATGCATAGGCTGTCCATCCGGACGATGGACATAGCCATAGTCACTGAGGATGCCCCTATCTCTATACATCAGGTCTGCGCCGTAGGCGGTGAGATTCAAATTCCGGATGAGCAGGTCAAGCTCTGGCCCGTCTGCCATAAGGGAAAGTTCCTCCCGTGCCCGATCCTCCAACGAGTGGATATTCGGTTCGAAGGCGTATTCACTCAGGTGCTCTGTCAGCGCCATGGCATCCTCCAGCTTGTAAATATCCAGCTGACTGGCCACTGCCTTGAACGCCGCCAGTTCCCCATTTGCATCCAGCATTTCGAGACACTGCGCAAATTGATTGACCTGCTCCATGCTGGTGTGAGCCATATCTACGAAGGCCCACATCTCCGGCATGGCGGTGTCGCATTCCTCCAGCTGCACCTCCTGCCAGCTATCCACCTCCAGACAGTCCAGCACGGCGTCCAACTCCGCCTGCTTTGCGGGCAGGTACAACTTTACGGCACGGACATCACTGACACAGAGGAAATGGATCATATACGGCGGCTTTCGTGGCGGCCTGCCCAAGTTGGGCGGAGCCTGCCGCAGCTCGGCTTCCCGTACTACATAGCCGTTCGGGGTCATAGCGCCGTGTTCGTCCCGGCGCATTTTTTCACCGATTTTGGCATAGTCCAACAGCTCCAGCACACTCTCCGGCACTTGTTCCAGCTCCGGCAGGAACTCGTTCTCCACATAGAACCGACCCAATGCCGCATCGTCCCGGATCCCCGGCACCACATGACAGCAATCCACGCTGTACGCCAGATCCAGCAATCGCTGGAGGGTCAGTTCACCGCCATTGGTTTGGCACAGCTCGTCGACCTCCATCTGCACCAGTCCCTCAAAGGCAATGGCTTCTACATGGTCGAATGTGCTCAGCTGCTCCGCCAGAGCGTTGAACTGATACAGGTCGCTGTCATCAAGGAGCGGTGCAAGAAAACCGTACCGGCCAATGTCCTCCACCTGCCAATAGGGTTCCCGTCCATCCACCAGCCGCAGCTTATCCAGTGCGTCTATCAGTTCCCACGGCGTAGCGGGCAGATCCAGCTCTGCGTGATTACTGCGATCCGGATCACCCAGATATACGGAGAAAACCTTTTTATCCAAGCTCCATACCCCCTCTCTGCTGCACGATGTCCATGCAGTGATCTGGGTCTGCGCCAGGTACATCCCAACCGCACATGCTGCCGATCTTCATGGCCGTCTCCTGAGCGGGCGTCACGCCCAGCTTCTGGTTCTGCTCATCCGCAATGCGGCGGTTCTCCTGTGCGTCCGGCGTAGACCAGTTGCTGGGATAGTACCCGCTCTCCCCACGCTTCACGCAGATGAGCTGGCCTGTACCCGGCAGCAGGGTAAAGCACAACTCCGGCAACTTGTCCCGGTAAGGCTCGAACCGCTCCTGCTCCGTCTGGATGCTCCAGTCCTCATCCTGCCACAGATGGACGTACAGCTCCCGACCGCCATCCAGTGCGATCTCTCGCTGCTCGAAGCCCTCGCCCCAGCCGTCTGAGGCTTGGCCGGAGATGTACTTCTTCAGCGTGGCCAGCTCCACAGCCGACAGTTCGCCGCTGATCTGGCACTCCGCCACGCCCCACAGCTTGCCGTGCCGCTGCTCCACATCGAAGACAACGGAATGTACCTTGTCGTTGACGCTGTCCGGTTTTCTGTACCAGTGCATGATGCCCCGGATCTGTTCCTCCTGCATGCGGTTTTTGAATAAGGCGCTGCGGATCTTGTCCTCATATACGGCCAATTCACCCCCGGCGAGCAGTTCCGACTCTTCCGGACCGCTTCCCGGTTCATAGCGGTCGGCGGTGAGGGGCATATACAGCTTCAGCATACTGCGTTCGGGCAGCAGGACGGTGAAGCTGTCCTCACCGGGGATGAGGGCCAGAGTCCGCCCGTTGTCCCATTTCATCTGGAATTGTCCGGCGTCATCTACGCACACGAGCGTCCCCTCCGTGCCGGGCGCTACCGGCGCATAGGGGTCGTCCATGGAAACCAGCCGAATGCGAGTGCCGGGCGGGTATTTTTCCCGCAGGAATTTCACCATTTTCTCGGATGTAAACATTTTTAGATCCCTCCTATTTTCTGTGTGTATTCAGATAGTGTATATGGATCATCCTCACTGAAGAAATCCAGCAAAATATCATCTGCCGCCTTGCAGACGGTAGGGTCGTCTGTCAGGACTTCGTAGCGAAACCCGGTGGTATCCCGATAGGGCAGTTCCGCCCGGATGCAGTCCAGAAACGCCTCTGCATCGTAATAGAGAATATCATCGTCTCCGACAAATGTGGCCTTGCCAATAGGCTCTATAATGCATCACTTCCTTCTTTCGCAATACACCACCAGCCGCTGCCGTCCGCCGCTGGCATAGGGGTGGCAAGTAACGAGCGTCAGCAGGTCACGCCCCGGCTGGATTTTGATCTTCTCCACCTCATGGGGCTGGATGATTTGAATGTCAACCACCGTATAGGTGAGTGTTTCCCATAGATTCGTAATCGTTACCATATCGCCCGCCTGCAAGCGGTCTATGTGCCGAAAATAATCCGTGCCATACCATCCTCTATGCCCGGCAATAACGCAGTTGGTACTCATGCCGCCAATAGGCGCCGAAGTGTTCCCCAGCACCGCCGCCCCTGCGGCAAGATGCGAATCCGACGCGCCCAAGTAGACCGGCATGACCTGCTCCAGCGTGGGTATCTCCAATACACCTATGATCTCATCCTCCACGCCGTAGTCCTTCATCTCAACCGCAGGCTCCTCACAAGCCGCAGCGTCGGCCAGTTCCGCCTGCCGCTCTGCATAAATGCGTTCGTTATATTCCTGCAAGTCCGCCAGCAACTCCGCCAGCAACTCGGGGTACGGCTGTCTCGCTTTCTCCAAAAAGCTCTGTGCCGCCGCGCTCATGTCCGCTTGCAGCCTATGCCCGGAAACCGCCGGCCACAGCAGAATACAAAGCCCCGCTACGGCCAGCGCCACCGCCAACAAAGCAGCTTTTTTACCCACGGCGTCGCCTCCTTGTAAAGAAGCAGACCCCGCCAGCCGCAGCCAACACACCAAGGCCGATGCCCAAACCAGCGAGATAGTGCTGCGTCCACGAAGAAGCAGCCTTCGAAACTTTTCCATTTTCTGTCACCAGCTCCGGCACATACGGCACCCGATGTCCCCGCACCAGCAGCCGGTGGGTGTTCACCCCAAAGGGCGTACAAGTCACCAGCGTCACCAGGTCTTGCCCGTCCTCGATTTGCAGCAGCGATGTGTCCCCAGGCAGCACCGTGGCGATCCGGTCCACCTCGTAGGCCAGTATCTCACCCAGTACATGGATGTAAAAAGTGTCGCCCTCCGCAAGCTGGTCAATGTCCGAAAACAGCTTTGCACTGGCCATGCCGCTGTGGGCTGACAGCACCGCATGGGTGCCCGCCCCGCCCACAGGCAGAGAAGTACCCATGACATGCCCCACGACCCGTTCCAGCGTCTCCGCCTCCGTGCCGTGCCACACCGGGAGATACACGCCGATTTTGGGGATGTCAATATAGCACATGGCCCCGCCCACGGAGAGCTGCTCCGCATAGAGCATGGGAGGAGCAGAAGCCCCTCCCGCACAGACCGCCGCCTCACCCCGCAGCAAGGCGTTATATTCCTCCGCTGCCCGACGCTGCTCGGCCAGCTTCGCATCGTCGGCGTCTTCGATGGCATTGGTATAGACTGTTTCCACATCCGAGTGATACTTTTCACTTACCAGTTCACCCATAAGCGGGTAGAGCAGCAATCCCAGCGCCAGAAGCGCACAGGCTACCGCCAGCAGTCGCCACTTCACTGGTCGTTCCTATTGTGCTTCCGCCCCCGGACCACAATAAACGCCGCCACGCCCAGCAGCATGCAGCCGCCCACGGTGAACATCCAGGTGCCGTAACCGCCTGTCTTAGGCAGGTCAAAGCCGGGGTTGTTGATGACCGTCAGCGGCACGATGGCATTGCCGTCCTCCATGTCCACCGCGTCGCCGTTGACGCTGCCGCTGGCCGTCAGGAGCTTCACGCCGCAGGTCTCGCAGGCGCTCTCGCCCTCCACAGCGGTAATAACAATTTCAATACCGTCCTTCAGCAGCACATACCCCTTGTCCGTGGCGGTCTCTGTCATCGTATAGGTATCGTCCTCCAAACCCATGACCCGGATGTGCCCCTCCCCGTTGGGCACAAACAGCGTGGCCTTGCTCTCCCTCGCCTCATGGCCGGTGACATGGTACACGCCGTCCACCAGCTCCGCCGTCACAAAATAGCCGTCCGTGTCGTTGTGCAGCAGGAAATGAACATTGGCCAGGTCGCCCTTGCCGTCCGAAAACTGCTTCAGCACATCCACACCGTAGGTATACACATGGCAGCAGTCCTGGAGCGTATCAAAGTAGTCGGTATTGGTGCGCTTCCAGGTCAGCACCACCTCGTTGGGGTTGTCGCTGTCTCCCAGCTGTGCGCCGGCGGTAAGGGTCGCCGCATAGGTGATCCGCATGGTGCAGTCGCTGTATCCACGCTTCACGATGTCCGTGTAGACGCCCTCAGATTCATTAATCTCCGCCAGCCCGGTCTCTGTCATACCAATGGTCATGGTGTTGGCAGCGTCATCATAGCTGACGGCGAACTTGCCGGAATCCTCGTCCCATGCCGTAATCTGATCTGTGCATCTGGCATCCCGGAAGAACTCAATGATCACATCGCTTCTGTTGTAGCGGATGCCCTCGCTCATCGTGTCCACAAAGGTATAGGTAGTGAGGCTGGTAGCCTTGGAGGTAATGGTGGGCAGTGTGCTGATGATCTGATAGTCCACCACATCGCCCACGGAAGCGGTGGCAGTATGTGCATAGCCGTCCGCAATATCCCCCGTGCCGCCGTTCTTGCCTGTGCTGTTTTTATCCTCCCGGACGGTCTTTTCGAGGTCCGGGCTGCCGGTTTGGTTCTTGGGGTACACGGTCACATCATAGTTCCAGTCTTTGCCGTCGATGGTGGTCATGGGCAGGGAAACAAAAAACGGGTTGCAGGTGCTGGTGACATTCTCCGGCACACGGGTCTCCACCACCAGATACAGCCCCTGCTCCAGTCCACCGACCTTGCTGTGTCCGTTTTCATCCGTCTCAGGCATGGCCTTGCCGCCATTTCGGACGGCAATCTCCAGCACATTTTTGACGGTGGTAGCATTGTCGGCCAAAGCGTCCGCCAGGGCTTTGTTCAGCTTGTCGGAGGTATAGTAGCGGATGCCGTTTTCGCTCTTGTGGGCATCTGCGGCGGTCAGGCCGATGGCCTGAAGAATGGTATCCTCGGCAAAGCCGTACAGCACGCCCACCTTATATTGTCCATTCTCCCGCTGGCTGTAAGTGGAGATGGACGCCACCCGCAGATAGGTGAACTCCACGCCCTGAATAGCGTACTGCGCCAGCTTGTCGGTAACGGCATCGTCCTGCACACCGGTGCTGACATAGGACGCTGCATCCCACGCCCCGTCCTTGCTGGCCGCCGTGATGTCGTACTTGTAAACGCTCAAAGACGCTTTCCGCCCAGAGTCAATGGTCGGTGCCGCGAACGCTGTGCTGATAAGCCCCAAGGCCATAACCATGGCCAGGAGCAGCGCCCAAAGTCGTTTCGTTTTCTTCATGGTTCAGTTCTCCTTTTTCATGTAAGATTTTTTGCAAAAATAAACACCCATGCCGAGCATGAGTGCCGCAAACAGAATATAAGTTGTGAAGCCTGTGCCGCCCGTAAAAGGCAGCGCAAAGCCCGCGTTGTTGCAGGCGGTAATGGTGATGTCGTAGCTGCCTGCATCCAGCGTCCCCACGAACAGCGGCTCTGCCAGCAGCGTCATGCCATCCGCCGCCTGCACCTCTGTCACCCGGTAGTGGGTACTGCCGTCTGCGGTCAAATCTTCCCAGCAAACGGAGCCGTCCGCATCCGTTTCCGCTGTGTTTACCTCTTGCCAGTTCACCTGATCCGCTGAGGATTCCAGCAGGAATCGGATCCCGGACAGAGGATCACCGGCGGCGTCCATCTTCTTCACCGTGATCCTGCCGGGGATGGCAGCGGTCTTGATCTTCAAATAAGCCGTTACCGGGTCACGGACGCTGGCAGAATAGGTGACCACATCCTGAATGCCGGTAGCCGATCCCCATACGCCATCGCCCCACACCACCATACCGGCGCTGGTGGTACCATCTTTGGTGGCTGTGATGGTGATGGCATCCGAGATGGGCTTTTCCGCTGAGATCGTCAGCATATCTCCGTTCTTGCTGAAAGTCAGGTTGGCATCCTCACAGCTGAAGCTGTACTTTCCCAGCATCCCGTTGGTGTCGGTGACGCTGCCCACGAACTTGCTGCCGTCCCAGGTCAGCTCCAGCGTCTCTACATTGGTGGCAGTAGATGCACAGAAGCTGGGCCGCCTACTATGCATCTGCACAGAATCCACAATGGAATCATAGTAGCTGAGAATCTTGCTCCGCAGGGGATGGGTAGCGTCCACCCGCTCCAAGGCCTCGTTATAGCCCATAGACTTTGCGTCAATATGGCGGAAGCTGCTGTCCCGTTCGCCTGCCACCACCTCCCAAATGAGGACCTGCGTGGCATAGGCCCAGGCCATCTTCTCCGCCGTGCTCTCTACATCTGCCCACCAGCCGCCGCCAATGGTGCCGTGATAGCCGTAGCTCATGATGCGGCCAATCAGCCTCTGCACCTCACGGGGCGTAAGGGGATGTCCGTCAGGCAGAGTCAGGTGATCCCACCATGTGTCGTCGTGATCTGTGAGGGAATCGTAGTTTTTCTGCGGTGCGCCGGGTTCGATGCAGTAAGCCACTTCGCCCTGCCAGGAGTCCAGGCACCGGAACTGCGTGTAGCTTGTGGCCGATACCCGGTAGCCAAAGCGCAAATTCAGCACGCCGTGGCCCCAGTTGCCGCTGGATTTCAAGGTGTCATCTGACAGGGGGAAATTCCAGATATACACCTGTTTGGATGCGGCGAAGGCTGTAGTAGGCAGCAGGCATAGGCACAGCACCAACGCCAGCAGAAAAGCCGTCCCGCACTTGATGATTCGTTTCAAAATAGACCTCCCATTCTTAAATTTGAATATAAGAAAAAGGCCCTCGATGAGAGCCTTTCCTCTATATACGGCTGCCGTTATCCTCGCCCGATGAACAACTCATACTGCCCATCTCCGACCTGTTCCGCCCAGATCCAGACGGCGGTGCAGCCTTCCTGATCCTTATAGTACGCCAGATCATCCCGGATATAGGCAGCCAGAACATCCTCCGTCTTGCTGCTGCAGCGGATGGGCGTGTCCCATGTACCGGCGGTCCCCTGATCCAGCACCAGCCCGATGCTCTCGGCGTAGTCCTTGGCATAGGCCAGCCAGTAGTCCATGTCAAACGGTAGGGGAGCTGCCTCATCCGTCGCTGGTTCGGACGGTTTTGTGGACGGAGCCTCGGGCGGTACAGTCTCGGCAGGCAGCACTTGCACCGGAGGGTCTTCCGCTTTGGGTTTTGTTTCTCCGGCAGAGGAAGTGGTTTTCTTTTCTACCGACGGCTCTGCATCGATAAGACTGGGGCGTTCTACCTCATCTTGTCTTACGACCTCCGAAGGGTTTTCGTTTCCATTTTGCGCCGCTGCGGCGCTGGAAACATCGGTAGCTGCCGTTTGCGGCGGATCTTCTATCGTTTTCGCAGATACTCCGACCCCGCCGCAGCCTACAAGAAGCTGCACGCTCAGCATACCCGCCATGATTTGCAGTTTTTTCATTTTGTACCTCCATTTTTCATTTTTTCTTTTCCGTCCTGTGTCGGTACACAACACAACTACCACAGGACTGCCCACAAGTCAACGGGAATCTGCACTGCCGCCAAAGAAAAACGGGAGGCCCTCTGGCACGAACTCCGTTCCAACTCATACCATGCCGCCCATTTCCATGTGGGATGCTTCTTCCTGCACCATGTTCTGCCGCTGGACATCGAGGTCAAAGCAGGTCAGGTACGCATTGTAATCTCCGGGGGAAGGATTGTAGCGCAGGCAGTAGCGGTAATGCTCGGTTTCCACGATGTAGCCGTAATTCTGCACATAGCCGCCGGTGATCTTTCCGCCGTGGTCATAGCAGAAGCACTCCATGGCAAATCTGTTTTTCAGCACATCTTCACGGAGCGTGTCCACGACCTGCTGGAGTTCCTCCTTGAACGCAGGGCTGTTCAGCTCCTCCGGCCCTCGCGGCCACCATGTGTGCCAGAACTCATTTCCGCTGCGTCCGAAGTCCATACGGACATGGCCGATGGTACCCAGCCGTGTATCTTCTTCGGGGTGCGGGGTATAAAATAAGCCCGCCTCATCTGGGCGGGCCGGTCGGATATGGAATTGTTCTTTTTCTTCAGGGTAAGGCAACTGATGGGCCTCGCAAAACTCCCGGAGCGTCATATCGCCTTCATCGAGAAAGCCGATTTCATCTCGCACATCCAGTCGTCCAGATGCGGGCATCTCCAGCTTTTCCGGCATCAGCACCGAGCCTGCGTGATTGACAGTTACGCTTTTCTCTATGTAGCACAGCTCACCGGGGTCATCGTCTGAGCCACGGAAGTCATAGCAGTGCCAACCTTTTGGCACAGTTGAGCGGTCAATTCGTGCATTGGTAAAGAGCGCATACTTGTCAAATAACTCGATGTGCTGGAATTCTCCTGTTCTTGCGTTAACTTTCAAAATTTCATTCCTCCCATCTGCGGCGTGTGCGCTTCATCCTGCCAATTGTTTCGGCATCCTTCGAACCGGTTGACCAGCTCTGTAGCGGTAAGAGCTACCGTAGGCGGTTCCATCGTTTCTGAGAAGCTGTCCTCATCCAGCTCAAACCAGCAGTGATCTACCTCTGGATTATATCGGTCGAAGCGGCGTTCCGGCAGGCCCACTTGCCTTGGGATAAAGTATTCGCCCATGTCGCAGCAATCTTTGATGGTGCGAGTCTGCTTCGCAGTCAACATACCGGCAATGATACATTCATTACGCATCTTGTTGTCGGCATCTCTGTACAGATATGAGATCTTGGTGTTCATAGGAGCTCTCCTTTCTTTTGGGTAACGGCAAGCATACTACACATCTGCCGCAAAGTCTACTGAAACATCTGCTGCCCCTGCGTCTGCTCCTCCGGAAACGGCGGGTCCAGTCGCCGCAGCAGCCCAAAGTCCGTTTCTATCACACCGTCATGCTCTATGCAGTCCGCACCGTAGCGTTCAAAGTCCATGTAGCCCTCCAGCTCTGCGATGCTCTTGTCATCCAGTCCCAGCCGCTCCTGCAAGCGCTGCTGACCGTAGCCGTAGGTGTCCACGATGCGTTGGTAGTTATCCAGATTTCGCAGGAGTTCATAGGCTCCACGCAGAGTTTCCGGCTTCTCAGTCTCCAGCACGGCGGCATAGGTCAGGAGCGCACCGTCCTGCTGCCAGATACCTTCTAACGCTTCCGCAAAGTCATTATAATCCTCCACGGCGGGGCAATCCGTGTCGCAGATCAACTCACCGATGTATGGCACCTTGAAACGAATATCACGGAGCATGGCATCTGTGAAGACGTCAATATCAAGGTAAGCCTTCACGGCAGCAAGGTATTCCTCGTCGGTGGGGAGGACGAGGGTGTAGTCCGGCTTTCCATCGGCGTGCAATGTCATACGGAGCATTTCATCCCGGCTCTCGTCCCGCCAAGGTTCTGCCGGCGAAAGGTAGCTGCGGTCGATTGCCATATCTGATGTCAGCAGACTGCGGGCATTCGGGACGAAAGCGCTGTATCGGGCGTAGTTATACCCCTGTGGGTCAACAAGGAAGCCGTCTGTTCCGTCCGCATCGAGAATGAGCAGACAGTGCCTGGCGTCATCATCGTGTCTGATGACATTCTTGTTCTCTGCGATGAAATCATAATCCATCAGCAGAGCACGGCTGAACTGCCGAAATAGCTGGGCGGGCAGCTCGATGACCTTGTCCACAACACAGGCGTCACCTTCGTACTCGGACTGCTTTCGCTTCAGTTCTGCCTGAATGATCATGTCATGCCTCCCATCTCCATGCGGCTGCTCTGACTGCTACCCATGATTTCCGCCAGACTGATATAGCCCTTGTAGGCGGTATAACCCCGGTCCGTGAACATTCCGTCCTCCTCATTCATGCGTTGCAGGGCGTAGCCTTCGTAGTCGTAGAACGCCTCCAAATTCTCATCGTACTCGAAGCGCTCAGATTCCTGAATCACGTACTTGCCGTACTCCGTAGGCGTATGAACGCCGGGGACGAAGTCAAACAAGTCGAGGCTTTCCACGAGCATTTTGATCTCCTCTGCGCTCTGCGGCTTTGCCATGGCCACCGCCGCACCCAGCTTTATGATGTCGTCATTGGAAAGTGGCCTCGCTGCCTTTGCCAGTGCATTGAGGTCTGCAAGGCTTTCCTGTTCCATATCCAGCAGCGCATCCACCTCATCCGGCAGCTGCGTATCCTCCAAGTGAAGCCGGGCATCCGCAGGATTCATAATGCCCGCACGCTGGAGGGCACGGTCCACCTCCTCCTGCGCCATAGGAAGGTACAGCCATGTGATATGCTCCGTATCCTCCGGCTCGGACTTGGCGGTCACCGCAATCGTGATGGCATTCGGCTCATAGTAATAGCAGGGGAAGAACCGCCCGTCGTAGACCTGCTCCAATTTCATGCCGTTATCATAGACCACGCCGTAGGGCGTGATCGTGCCGCTGCCTCCCGCTATGAGCGACCGGGCCACAGCTTCGCCGTCCAGCGCTTTCAGTTCATCCGTTTTGGCGCTGCCGCCATGTAAATTCATGTAGTGGTTCCGGCCAACAGCGGATAGGTCGGAAAAATCTGTGATGACCGTGGCCTGTTGGCAGCAAAAGGTCAGGTTGATCAGATCCTTCAGCTCGAAAAGCTCCAGCTTGTGGGCCACCGCCTGAAACTGTGCGGCTTCGCCGGTATCGAAACTATCCAGCCGCTTGGCGAGATAGTTCAGCTCCTCCACATTGACCGTAAGCATCTCCATGCGCTTGAGCACAGAGTAAAAGCTGTTGATCTCCTGCACCTGGCAATCGGCTTTGACCGCATCGCCAATCTCCAGAGCCTCCAGCAGCTCCATGCAGTGTGCGTACTGGTCATGGGGGATGGGGAATGGGATGGTTGCTACTCCGTATTCCGGATGGTGAGGGTTACTCAGTACCGCTTGAATCATCATGTTTCATTCACTCCTTTTTCCAAATTCAAAACCGCATCTCCGTATTTAGCCATCAGCAGTGCGCCGGTAATCAGGTGGAACGCCTCATCTGTGACCAATTCCGGAGACGCAAGGTCCGCAAGAGTAATATTGCAGCAGCTGACCGCAATGGCCTTCGCCGCCTGGTATACGCTGTATAGCTCCGGCTCGATCCCTCCGAGGCGGACGCTTTGGAAGTCAAAGCCGTCATTCCCGCATTTCCAGACCATCCTGCGCCAAAGGCTCTCGTATGCCGTGAGAAGGAAGAGGGCAGCTTTGTTCCGGTCGGACAAGCGCCAGCAGCGCTCTCGCCAGTGTGTCCATCTTCGCCGGTGGGCATCTGACAGGAAGAATTGAGGTTTCCGTTCTCTGAATTGCTGATGCATCCGTTTTCGGAGCTGTGGCCCCATAGAGAGTGCGAAGCAGTCCCGCACAAACTCATTCAGCTCCAGTACACCTGCTTCGATCCGTTCCTCCAGACAGGTGCATTCATACAGGCGGCACGAATGCTTGCGATCATAGTTCTGGCAGTATTTGCACGCCACATCTTTGGGCGTGTAATGAAATGGGCTGCGGTATATCCCACCGCCTCGGGGCTTTTGTCCAGGCTGAGACATCATCAACTGCTCCATCGCCTGCAGCGGCGTGTCTCGCATGAAATAGCGCGGCATAAGTGAACTCCTCTCTGAAACAAAAAAATGGCCGGAATCTTATTGCTAAGACTCCGGCCCACAAAATATTGACGCTACAACCAGCGCCCTTTTTGAAATGAAAAAGGGCGCCGCTTTCTCAGTCCGTCAGGACCAACAAAACGACGCCCAATTCTTTATGAGTTTTTTTTGAGAAAAATACCGCTGCCAGTCGGAAAAATCGCCATTCAAAAAGGGCGCTGGCTGAATGCATCTGCCCGAAAAGGGAAAACGCCCGGTTCGAATCGGGGCAGACGCTCTGAAACAGCGATTTGCATCTATGGTTTGAAAGAAGAAATCCGGGCCCTAAAAAGCCCGGAAACGGTTGATGCGCCTGACTTTTCGCCAGACGCATCTATACCGTTTAGTTAATATGGCGCAGTGGGAGGGATTTGAACCCTCGTGCCGCTTTTGACGACAACACGATTTCCAGTCGTGCTCGTTATGACCACTTCGATACCACTGCATATATTCCGCTGCGACAACAGCATGGATTATTATAACAAAATCTGTGAGAATGTCAAGGGCTAAATCACAAAATCCGCAAATTTTCCGGACCGGTTGCCTCCTTGCAGGCAACAGCTCCGCCGCCCGGGAAGCCCCGGGCGGCGGAGAAAAAGGGTTCTTTTTTTACTGTCTTGCCTTGGAGTCCACGATCTCGTGGAGCTTGGCGGCGAAGTCCGCCAGGGACATGGCCCCCAGGTCCTCGCCGGTGCGGGTGCGGACGGACACGGTGCCCGCCTCCATATCCCGGTCGCCCACCACCAGCATGAAGGGGATCTTCTCCAGTGTGGCCTCCCGGATCTTCTTGCCGATCTTCTCGTTGCGGCCGTCCACCTCCACCCGGAAGCCCTGGCTGTCCAGCTGGGCGGCGACGTTTTTGGCGTAGTCCATGGCCCGGTCGGTAACGGGCAGGAGCTTGACCTGCACCGGGGACAGCCATGCCGGGAAGGCGCCGGCAAAATGCTCGGTGATGACGCCGATGAAGCGCTCGATGGAGCCCAGCAGCGCCCGGTGGATCATGACGGGGCGGTGCTTCTCGCCGTCCTCGCCCACATACTCCAGGTCGAAGCGCTCGGGCATCTGGAAGTCCAGCTGGATGGTGCCGCACTGCCAGGTCCGGCCCAGGGAATCGGCCAGATGGAAGTCCAGCTTCGGGCCATAGAACGCGCCGTCACCGGCGTTGATGACGAAGTCCTTGCCCATTTCGGTGATGGCCGCCTGCAGGGTATCCTCGGCGAACTTCCAGTCCTTCTCGTCGCCCATGTGGTCCTCGGGCATGGTGGACAGCTCGATCTGATAGGTCAGGCCGAAGGTGGAGTAAATTTCGTCAAACAGCTTCACGACGTTCTTGATCTCGTCCTTCATCTGGTCGGGGGTCATGAAGATGTGGGCGTCGTCCTGGGTGAAGCAGCGGACGCGGAACAGGCCGTGCAGCGCGCCGGACATCTCGTGGCGGTGGACCAGGCCCAGCTCCGCCATGCGCAGGGGCAGATCGCGGTAGGAGTGGGGCTCGCTCTTATAAACCAGCATGCCGCCGGGGCAGTTCATGGGCTTGATGGCGTAATCCTCGCCGTCGATGACGGTGGTGTACATATTGTCCTTGTAGTGATCCCAGTGGCCGCTGCGGTGCCAGAGCTCCTGGTTGAGGATGATAGGCGTGGAGATCTCCACATAGCCATAGCGCTTGTGGCACTGCCGCCAATAGTCCAGCAGGGTGTTTTTCAGCACCATGCCCTTGGGCAGGAAGAACGGGAAGCCCGGGCCCTCCTCGGTCATCATGAACAGGCCCAGCTCCTTGCCCAGCTTGCGGTGGTCGCGGCGCTTGGCCTCCTCAATGCGCTCCAGATAGGCGTCCAGCTCCTCCTTCTTGGGGAAGGCCACGCCATAGATCCGCTGCAGGGTCTGGCGATTGCTGTCGCCCCGCCAATAGGCGGCGTTGCAGGCGGTCAGCTTGATGGCGTTGCCCTTGATGCGGCCGGTGGAATCCAGGTGGGGACCGGCGCACAGGTCCACGAACTCTCCCTGCTTATAGAAGGAGATGTGGGCGTCGGCGGGCAGGTCGTTGATCAGCTCCACCTTGTAGGGCTCCTGCCGATCTTCCATGTATTGCAGGGCCTCCTCCCGGGGCAGCTCAAAGCGCTCCAGCTTCAGCTTCTCCTTGCAGATCTTGCGCATTTCGCCCTCGATCTCGGCCAGGTCCTCGGGGGTGAAGGCAAAGGGCGCGTCCAGATCGTAATAAAAGCCGTTTTCGATGGACGGGCCGATGGCCAGCTTCACCTCCGGATGCAGGCGCTTGACGGCCTGGGCCAGGACGTGGGAGCAGGTGTGCCAATAGGTCCGGCGGTATTCCTCGTTTTCAAAGGTGTACTTGTTTTCTTCGCTCATGATGATTCCTCCTTGATATTGGGGTCGGGAAAATAAAAATCCCCACCCCTGACAGTGATTCAGGGGTGAGGTAATCGGCATTACTCCACGGTTCCACCCTGCTTACGGGACACGGGTCCCGTCGCTCGTAGCTCCTCTGTAACGGGAGGGCCCGGTCCGGCCTACTGGGGCCATGGCCCGTTGGGCGGACGGCTCGGAGGCGGTACGCATCCTGCTTTCAGCCGGGACCCTTGCACCAAGATGGGCCCCTCTCTGCTGCCTGCCGCAGGCGGCTTCCTCGTCAACGCCTTTTGTTATCCCTCAATATAGCACGCCCTGTCCCGGTTGTCAACGGGAAATTCCCGGGACAAAGGCGGGACAGGGCGGGACAATTTTACGCGAACAGCTGCAGAAGGCCCCAGACGCCCAGAAGGCCGTATACCAGGGCGAACACGATCAGAACGGCGTTGACCACGCCGTCCAGCTTCGAGGGCTTGGGGGCGGGGTAGTCCTTGCGGATCAGATACAGCGCGCCGCAGGAAAGACCCAGCAGCAGGGTGGTGGCGCTGTTGAGGATCTGGTTTTCCTGCAGGGAGGGGACCGCCAGCCGCACCACCAGGCACGCCACCAGCACGCCGAACATGATGCCCAGGGTGACCTTGACCTTGGTGGGCCAGGGGGCCTTCTGGGCGGCCTGGCTCTGGGCCTGGGCCTGGCGGGCGGCGGTGGCGGCAGTCTGATAGTCGCTGTTTTTCCGGGTGCGCTTGCCGCGGTTGTTTTTGGCCAGCTCCTTGCTGTGGGTCCGGCCCAGGTTCTTGTTGTTCATCGGGTTTGCTGCCATGTTATTTTTTCTCCTATTCCTGTTCTATGGGCAGATCACAAAGGTGTCTGCGTATGATATCCAGTGCGCTGCTGGCGGCCAGAAGCCGGATGCGGGGCCGGTCGCCGCCCAGGGCCAGCCGCCGCACCAGGGAGCCCCCCTGCCAGCTCAGCCCCACATATACGGTGCCCACGGGGTTCCCCCGGTCGTCGCCGTCAGGCCCGGCCAGGCCGGTGACGGACACCGAAAGGTCGCTGCCGGTAAGCCGCCGGACGCCCTCCGCCATGGCCCGAGCCACCGGCTCCGACACCGCGCCGTATTGCTCCAGCAGGTCCCGGGGCACGCCCAGCACCCCGGCCTTGACGGCGTTGGTATAGGACACCACACCCCCCAGAAACGCCGCCGAGGCTCCGGGCACGTCCGTCAGCCGCTTGGCGATGAGGCCGCCGGTGCAGCTCTCCGCCGCCGAAAGGGTCAGCCCCTTCTGCCGCAGCCGGGTGATGACCACCTCCTCCAGGGAGGACACGTCCACGCCGTATAAACAGTCCCCCAGCCGGGAGCGGACGTCCCAGAACAGCGGGGCCATGCGCTCCTGGCAGTCCTGGGGGCTTTCGCCCTTGGCCGTCAGCCGCAGCATCACCTCGCCGGGCTTGGCATAGGGGGCCAGGGAGGGGTTTTCCGCCCGGTCCATCAGGTCCCCCAGCAGCTCCTGGACCCGGGGCTCCGTCAGGCCGAACACCCGCAGGTCGTGGCTGCGGATAACGCCGCCGCTGCACCCCTGAAGCCAGGGAAGCAGGGCGTGCTCCGCCAGATACCGGCACTCGTGGGGGACCCCCGGCAGCAGCACCGCCGTGACGCCGTCCGCCGTGAAGATGCAGCCCGGGGCGGTGCCCACGGGGTTGTGCAGCACCGTGCAGCCCTGGGGCAGCATGGCCTGCCGGCGGTTGCAGGCGGGCATGGGCCGGTGGAATACGTTGTCGAAATAGCACTGAATCTCCTCCATGACCTCCGGGTGATACTCCAGGGCCAGGCCGAAGGCCTCGGCCACCGTCTCCTTGGTCATGTCGTCATAGGTGGGGCCTAAGCCGCCGGTGAACACCAGCAGGTCACAGCGGCCCCGGGCAGTCTCCACCGCCGCCCGCAGACGCTGGGGGTTGTCCCCCACGGCGGTGTGGTACAGCACGTCGATCCCTGCCGAGGCCAGCAGTTCCGACAAAAATTGTGCGTTTGTATTGGTAATGTTGCCTAAAAGCAGTTCCGTGCCCACGGCAAGGATCTCCGCCTGGTGGGGCATGGTATCACTTCCTTCCATTTTCCGTGCGGTGGATTTGTGAGGCGGGGCACATGGGCCCCGCCCTACGAGAACATATATCGAAGGATTGCCGGTCGATGCGGCGGTCAGCGGAGCTTTACCACCTCGCGGCCGTCCATGGCCCGGCGGACCAGGCCCTCCACGTCCAGGGCCTGCTCCATCTCGCGGACCTCCTCCACATGGGGGCGGGTCTTGGGATGGCGGGGAGTGAACACGGTGCAGCAGTCCTCATAGGGCAGGATGGAGGTTTCAAACGTGCCGATGTGCCGGGCGATGCGGACGATCTCCTCCTTGTCCATGCCGATCACCGGCCGCAGAATGGGCAGGTCCGTCACGTCGCCGCTGACGGCCAGGGCGTCCATGGTCTGGCTGGCCACCTGGCCCAGGCTCTCGCCGGTGACCAGGGCCCGGCAGTTCAGGTCCCTGGCCAGGGCGTCGGCCAGGCGCATCATGAACCGCCGCATGATCAGGGTGAAGTGATCCTCCGGGCAATTGCGGCGGATCTCCTCCTGGATCTCGGCAAAGGGGACAATGGTGACATTCAGCCGCCCGCACCAGGGCACCAGCTCCCGGGCCAGCTGAAGAACCTTTTCCCGGGCCTGCTCGCTGGTATAGGGAGGCGAGGCAAAGTGGATCATCTCCAGCTCCACGCCCCGCTTGGCGATCATATAGCTGGCCACCGGGGAGTCGATGCCCCCGGACAGCAGGCTCACGGCCCGGCCGCCCATGCCGATGGGCAGGCCGCCGGCGGCAGGCTCGGCCGGGGCGTGGACATAGGCGGCCTCCTCCCGGACCTCCACATACACCGTCAGGTCCGGGTGGCGGACATCCACCGCCAGGCGGGGGAAGGCCTCATGCAGGTGTCCGCCCACCCACTGGCTCAGCTGGATGGAGCTCATGGGGAAGGACTTATCCGCCCGCTTGCTCTCCACCTTGAAGCTGCGGGCCGCCGTCAGGGCATCGCCCAGATAGGCCTTGGCGGTTTCCAGAATGGCCTCCTTCTCCTTGGCGCAGGGCAGGGCCCGGGCCACGGCGATGATGCCGAAAACCTGCTTGCAGGCGGCATAGGCCCCGGCCAGGTCGCAGGTCTCCTCCGCAGGCTCCACATAGATGGTGCTCTGCTTGGAGTACACCCGGAACTTGCCGAACCGGCCGGTGCGGCGGCGGATATTGCCCATTAGCTTCATTTCAAAGCTGCGGCGGTTCAGGCCCTTCAGGACCACCTCGCCCAGCTTGCACAGGATCATCTCGTGCATGGGATCGTTTCTCCTTGTATATGGTTTCCAGTTATTATAACCCACCGGAGGGACTATTTCAACAGGGTGCTGCTGCGATACTGGATGGCCTCGGCCAGATGGGCGGCCTGGATATCCGGGCTGGCGTCCAGGTCGGCGATGGTCCGGGCCATGCGGAGAATGCGGTCGTGGCTGCGGCCGGTGAGGCCCAGCCGGTCAAAGGCCCCCTTCATCAGCCGCTCTCCCGCCTGGTCCAGCAGGCAGTACTGCCCGATCATGGCCGGGGTCATATAGGCGTTGCAGCTGACGCCGGTGCCGGAAAAGCGCTGCTTCTGAAGCTCCCGGGCGGCGTTGACCCGGGCGCGGACCTGAGCCGAGGTCTCCGGCTTTTCCTTGCGGCGCATGGCCTCGTACTCCACCGACGGTACCTCGATGTGCATGTCGATGCGGTCCAGCAGGGGGCCGGAAATGCGGCGCATATAGCTCTCCACCTGGCTTTCCGAACAGGTGCAGCGGCCGGAAGGGTGCCCGTACCACCCGCAGCGGCAGGGGTTCATGGCGCACACCAGCATGAACCGGCTGGGCAGGGTCAGGGACCCGGACACCCGGGTGATGGTGACCACCCCGTCCTCCAGGGGCTGGCGCAGGGTCTCCAGGGCGGTTTTGTCGAATTCCGGCAGCTCGTCCAGAAACAGGATGCCGTTGTGGGCCAGGGAGATCTCCCCGGGCCGGGGCACCGTGCCGCCGCCGGACAGGGACACCGGAGAGGCCGTATGGTGGGGGCTGCGGAAGGGCCGCTGGGTCACCAGAGGGTGGGCGGGGTCCGTCATCCCCGCCACGGAGTATACCTCCGTGGTCTGCAAAGACTCCTGCCGGGTCATATCCGGCAGGATGGACGGCAGCCGCCGGGCCAGCATGGACTTGCCGGAGCCGGGGGAGCCGATCAGCAGCACGTTGTGGCCCCCGGCGGCGGCTACCTCTAAGGCCCGCTTGACGTTCTCCTGGCCCATGACGTCGGCAAAGTCCGGCAGGGGCCGGGACACCGGCGAGGGGGTCCAGGGGGTCTGGGGGGCGATGGGGGCGTCGCCGGTAAGGTGGGCCACCAGCTGGGCGATGTTTTCCACCGGATAGACGGTGATCCCCTGGGCTAGGGTGGCCTCTGGGGCGTTCTGGGCGGGGACGTACAGCTGGCGGATGCCCAGCCGGGCGGCGCACAGGGCCATGGGCAGGACCCCCGTCACCGGACGCAGCGCGCCGGTAAGGCTCAGCTCCCCCAAAAACGCCGCGTCCTCCGGCAGGCCCTTCAGCTCCTCCGCCGCCGTGAGGATCCCCAGCAGAATGGGCAGGTCATACACGGTGCCCTCCTTCCGCTGGCCCGCCGGGGCTAGGTTCACGGTGATGCGGCTGACAGGGAATTTGGCCCCGCAGGCCTTGATGGCGGCCCGGACCCGCTCCCGGGATTCCCGCACCGCCGCGTCCGGCAGGCCCACCACGTCGAAGGCGGGCAGTCCCCCGGACAAAAAGCACTCCACCGACACCTCATAGCCGCTGATGCCGTTGAGTCCCAGGGACCGTACCGTTACCACCATGCCCCCTCACATCCTTTCACAAAAAATACGCGTGTTCTGCGCAGCTTGTCAAAAATGGCTTTTTGACAAGCTGCGTGCGGTTTTCAGAACCTAATAAGTTCTGAAAAACCTGTGATTGCAAACGAAAGACACCCCTGATGGGTTTCTTTCGTAACGATCTTCCTTTCCGATGGCGGAAGATTTCCAATTTTTTTCGACAGTCTCATGTTGCTTTCTGATATGTTTCATCTGTATTTTAGCACATATCCCGCCGTTTTGAAATACATTGCCAAAAAAACTTCCCGGTTGGCGTGAGAATTTTTGTGCACGATGAAGAAAAAGCCTTAATCCGTGAAAAAGGCTGATTTTTCCGTTTACAAAAAAGAGACATTGTGGTAATATACACAATGTATGGTGTTTCGTTGAGAAATCCGCGAAATGTTTTTATGAGGAGGTTCATTTATGGTAAGAAAAATGAAGTCCATGGATGGCAACAACGCTGCGGCGCACGTGTCCTACGCGTTCTCCGAGGTTGCCGCCATCTATCCCATCACCCCGTCGTCCCCTATGGCCGACTTTGTGGACCAGTGGTCCGCCAACGGGCTGAAGAACATCTTCGGCACCCAGGTCAAGGTGGTGGAAATGCAGTCTGAGGCCGGCGCTGCCGGCGCGGTTCACGGTTCTCTGGGCGCAGGCGCTCTGACCACCACCTACACCGCTTCCCAGGGCCTGCTGCTGATGATCCCCAACATGTACAAGATCGCCGCCGAGCAGCTGCCCGCCGTGTTCCATGTCTCCGCCCGTACCGTGTCCACCCAGGCGCTGAACATCTTCGGCGACCACTCCGACGTGATGGCCTGCCGCCAGACCGGCTTTGCCATGCTGTGCGAGGGCAACGTCCAGGAGGTCATGGATCTGTCTCCCGTGGCCCATCTGGCCGCTCTGGAGGGGAAGGTCCCCTTCATCAACTTCTTTGACGGCTTCCGTACCAGCCACGAGATCCAGAAGATCGCCGTGTGGGATTACGAGGATCTGAAGGATATGTGCGACATGGACGCCGTGAAGGAGTTCCGTCAGCACGCCCTGAATCCCGAGCATCCCCATATGCGCGGCAGCCATGAGAATGGCGATATCTTCTTCCAGCACCGCGAGGCCTGCAACAAGTACTATGCCGCTCTGCCCGCCGTGGTGGAGAAGTACATGGACAAGATCAACGCCAAGCTGGGCACCAACTACGGCCTGTTCAACTACTACGGCGCTGAGGATGCCGACCGGGTCATCGTGGCCATGGGCTCCATCTGCGACGTGGCCGAGGAAGTCATCGACTATCTGAACGCCCACGGCGAGAAGGTCGGCCTGGTGAAGGTCCGCCTGTTCCGCCCCTTCGCTCCCGAGAAGCTCATCGAGGCCATTCCCGCCACCGTCAAGAAGATCGCCGTTCTGGACCGCACCAAGGAGCCCGGCGCTCTGGGCGAGCCTCTGTATCAGGATGTGGTCACCGCTCTGGCCAACGCCGGACGCAACGACATCCAGGTCATCGGCGGCCGTTACGGTCTGGGCAGCAAGGACACGCCTCCTGCCTCCGTGTTCGCCGTGTATGACGAGCTCAAGCGCGACGAGATGAAGCGCCAGTTCACCATCGGCATCGTGGACGATGTCACCAACCTGTCCCTGCCCGAGGACAAGAACTGTCCCAACACCGCTGCTCCCGGCACCATCGAGTGCAAGTTCTGGGGCCTGGGCGGCGACGGCACCGTGGGCGCCAACAAGAACTCCATCAAGATCATCGGCGACCACACCGACAAGTACGTGTGAATCATCACCTGAAGGCCGATGCCAAGCGCTATATCGCCCGCAACAACATCCAGCTGTATACCATCGACGCCATCGACCTGGCCATCGAGATCGGTATGGGCAAGCGCAACAACACCATCCTGCAGTCCGCTTTCTTCTCCCTGGCCAAGGTCATGCCCGAGGAGGACGCCATCCGCTTCATGAAGGAGAAGGCCAAGGCCTCCTACCTGAAGAAGGGCCAGGACGTGGTGGATATGAACTACAAGGCCATCGACCTGGGCGCCACCGCCTATAAGAAGGTGGAGGTCCCCGCCGACTGGGCCGACGCCGTGGACGAGACCGAGCACAAGCAGCTGGAGGGTAAGCCGGAGCTTGTGAAGATGGTCAAGGAGATCCTGGAGCCCGTGGGCAAGATGGACGGCGACAGCCTGCCCGTCTCCGCCTTTGCCGATCATGTGGACGGCCAGTTCGAGCTGGGCGCCTCCGCCTATGAGAAGCGCGGCGTGGCCGTGTCCGTCCCCACCTGGGACGCCGCCAAGTGCATCCAGTGCAACCAGTGCGCCTATGTCTGCCCCCACGCCACCATCCGTCCCTTCGCCCTGACCGCCGAGGAGGCCAAGAACGCTCCCGAGGCCGCCAAGATCGTGGACGTCAAGGCCGGCAAGGGCAAGGGCACCTATCAGTTCACCATGGCCATCAGTCCTCTGGACTGCATGGGCTGCGGCGTGTGCATCGGCGCCTGCCCCGTGAACGCTCTGTCCATGGTGGCCCAGGAGGGCGAGCTGCCTCAGCAGGATGTGTTCGACTACTGCGTGGCCAAGGTCGCCGAGAAGAAGGATATGCAGGACAACACCGTCAAGGGCAGCCAGTTCAAGCAGCCCATGCTGGAGTTCTCCGGCTCCTGCGCCGGCTGCGCCGAGACCAGCTATGCCCGTCTCGTCACCCAGCTGTTCGGCGATCATATGTACATCTCCAACGCCACCGGCTGCTCCTCCATCTGGGGCGGTCCCGCGGCTACTTCCCCCTACTGCACCAACAAGGAGGGCCACGGCCCCGCATGGTGCAACTCCCTGTTCGAGGATAACGCGGAGCACGGTCTGGGCATGTTCGTGGGCCAGGATAAGATCCGCCAGGATCTGGCCGACGAGACCCGCCAGCTGATCGCCGTGGAGTGGGCCCGTCCCGAGCTGAAAGCCGCCGCTCAGGCATGGCTGGATACCATGGACGACGGCACCGCCAACGCCGAGCCCGCCCGCGCCTATGTCAAGGCCCTGGAGGAGAGCATCTGCACCGTGGAGGAGCTGGCCGCCGTGCCTCAGTTCGCGGAGCACGCCGCCCAGCTGAAGGCCCAGGGCAAGCTGCTGTGCGACTGCGCCGCCTGCACCCTGGCTGCCGACATCCTCAGCAAGAAGGAATACCTGGCCAAGAAGTCCATGTGGATCTTCGGCGGCGACGGCTGGGCCTACGACATCGGTTACGGCGGCCTGGACCACGTCATCGCCAGCAAGAAGGACGTCAACATCTTCGTGTTCGACACCGAGGTGTACTCCAACACCGGCGGACAGGCCTCCAAGGCTTCCAACATCGGCCAGGTGGCTCAGTTTGCCGCTGCCGGTAAGGAGGTCAAGAAGAAGAGCCTGGCGGAGATCGCCATGCAGTATGGCTATGTGTATGTGGCCCAGGTGGCCATGGGCGCCAACCCCGCTCAGACCATCAAGGCCATCACCGAGGCCGAGGCCTATCACGGCCCGTCCCTGATCATCGGCTACAGCCCCTGCGAGATGCACTCCATCAAGGGCGGCATGATGAACTGCCAGAAGGAAATGAAGAAGGCTGTGGACTGCGGTTACTGGAACCTGTTCCGCTTCAACCCCGCTGCGGAGAAGAAGTTCACCCTGGATTCCAAGGCTCCCGCCGGCGGCTATCACGACTTCCTGATGAACGAGGCCCGCTACAGCCGTCTGACCCGCGAGTTCCCCGACCGTGCGGAGAATCTGTTCGCCCGCAACGAGGCCGAGGCCAAGGCCCGCTACGATCACCTGCTGAAGCTCATCGAAATGTACGACGACTGAGCCATACAACGAACCTTACTCATGTCATAAATAGCAGAAGCGCCGCCCGGATGGGCGGCGCTTCTGCTTGCCCCAAAAGGGCAAAGCCCTTTTGGGGCAGAAGGCTTGCAGTCTGCTGCGCATTCTGTAGGTTTGTCAAACATATTGGACAGCGAACTCATTAGGTGAAAGCCAGCGGAGGGGTCTCATTGGCAAGTTGTTGGCGCGGCGGTTATGGACGGCAA
>QWCH01002113.1_pt1 | contig 26381 bp, 17 predicted proteins | sample 1972671 | NCBI WGS metagenome assembly QWCH01 (sample SAMN09866713, study PRJNA288562) | Human gut metagenome isolate term3_stool, whole genome shotgun sequencing... | isolation source: gut | host: Homo sapiens | place: USA: California
AAACCGAACAAATGCTAATCTACTTTTCTGCTATCAAAAAGGGGCTTTTTTCTATGATCCGGTACCTTATCGCCATGAAGAGGGACTTTATCGCTCTGATCCGGAACTTTGTTGCTCTGAAGGTTGACTTCATATAGCGCGAAGTCAACCTTCAGAGCGATGAAGCGTTACTTCAAGGGAATTTTCTGCGCACCTCACAGCAATAAGCCTCCAAAATTTCCTTGGGATATTTGGAACGCAGCCCGTCTTCGTTCGCAAATATTCGATTCTCCGGGAGTTAAGGTTTATCACATTGTCGGCGTTTTCATCTTTCGATAATCAAATTGTACACTTTTCGCCATGGACTCGGCACCACATTTTCTCTGTTGTCAGCCGAGCCGGTTAAAACCGTGAAAAGAGTCAATCCAAAATCGATCAAGATTTCGGATGAAATAGAAAAATGGCTGAAATAGGGGTTAATGTATATTTTTCAATCTGTAGAAGGTCCAAAACTAAGAAAAAGTGAGCTATCCCGGACAAAAAAAGTCCCGAAGGGGATCTAAGATCAGCCTTCGGGACAAAATACACCCTCAATTTTACAACTTAGTATTTATTCAAGCCTCACGGCTGTTTAATAAAGTTCTCGTTATACCTTTATGCAGGTAATCTATTTAATTGAGAAGCTTTCCATTCAGGAAAACCATCAATATTGGCATATACATGGAACTGTAATTTATCATCTGCCACCTTTTTCAGCTCTGTTTTAGGAGCCAGCGGCAAACACATATCATCTACAGCGAACAATGCTTTTAGCAAAACTACATCGTACCCGTCGCGAATTACCTCTTTCTGTAGTACCACCGGCACATTTAACCTTGCCAGATAATAAGCAGAACGTTCATACGCGCACCATGCATTACCTTCGAGATATAAGTAGACACCATCCTGGTTGTCTATCTCATTCATCAAAACTTTTTCGACATCTGCTACACGTTCCATAATCTTACTTATTAAGTCCTCAATCTTTTTTATACGCAATCTCTTTATATGCAATAATTATATCGCAAAGATACAGGCTTATAAGTCAACCGCTGCGATGTAAAAGTATCAATTATACTACTCAAAGCTATCAAAGAGCTGATTATCGGCTTCTTTCTTGCGCAATTCGTCCAAATTGGCAGCTGCACCCTTCACTCCGGCTGCTTTTGCCTGTTCGAGCAATCTGCCGGCTTCACTCAAGTTGCCTTCCATCAGGTTCAACACACCACGTGCATGGATCGCTTCCGGACTGTTACCCGCTTTTGCCAGGTAATTACGTGCAGCGCTCAAATCTTTCTTTGACAAAGCGATATTTGCGGCATTCAGATTGGCTACCGGATCGTCGCTATACATACGGACAGCGATCTCGAACACGTCATTATAATCCTTGCTACCGATTTCGTAACTGTTGGCAACCGCAAACATTTCACTCAAGCTTAACTGCTGCGGATGAGTCTTGATAATCTCGCGGCCTTCTTCAACCGTAAATTCACGAACCGTATAATCAACACGATATTCGGAACGGCGCAGAGACGGGAAAATACCGGCCAATACATAACGATAAGCAGCCCCGCCATTCAAAGCTCTCAATTCAGCTTCTTTCTTATCCGGGTCTTTATCGCTATTGATAATAGCCAAAACGGCATCACGGTCAGGCACCTGATTATCGGCTTCCACTTTAGCCTTGAAACCTTCCCAATCCTCGGGTACAGTTTCCAGCTTAAAGAAGCTCGATTTGAAATCATGTTTCTTTTCAATATAACCACGCAACGCTTTTACACGGTTTTCAGCCAGCACCGCATTGGATTTATAAGAACCTTCGGGTGAAGCATATCCTTTCAATACGATACCCGACAAGGTGATATTCTTATCATCCACTACAGTCTTGATCGTATTGTCGATCTTAGCCAGTTCGACCGCATTGTTACGGAAATCAGGCAAAATAGCATATCGTCCCACCTGAAAATCCAGATAAGCCGTACCCACTTCGGCACGATGTTTCACTGTTTCAGCTTCCGGAGAGATATAAGCCAGCGTCGGCATCACTTCATAGCGTTTGTCCGGACGTGTCATGACCTTATCGGCAATCAACAGCGGTTCGCCCTGCGCTTCCTTGCCGCAACCGCACATATTCGGTACCAGCACGAAACGGGCATCTTTCATCCATGATTCGAAAGGAATCGTCATCTTATAGTTAATCACGCTTTCGCTCTTTCCGGTCTGTACCACCAAAAAACGCGGTTCGTCCTGCAAGTTATTCAACGCAATCTCACGGTCATACACTTTCTGGCTGATCCGGCCGTTCAACAGGATGGATGGCAGACCTTCTTTCTGTGAAGCGGATTCCAGCACAGGAGTCAGCGTAAGATTCTCGCGCGACTTGATCTGGCTGCCGTCTACAGTAATAACAGCGTCGATCAGCAACTCTTTTCCTTGTTGTTTCAGTTCGTTACAAACTACTTTTACCGGGGCCTGAGCAAGGATAGCCGGCGAAATAACAGCCAACAAAGCGGCTGCCATATATAATTTTATTGTCTTCTTCATAGCTCCGATTATTTAATAAAGTAAATAATAGAAAGAGCAGCTTTCGTCACTCCGAAATAATCTTTATCTCCGGCAATTTTATCACCACAAACGGCACACGGATATTTGTCGTAGTCCAGATGCGCCCAACCAACACCGATCACAGCTTCCATACTCCAACGGTTACTCAACAACCACTGGTAACCATAAGACAGACCGGCACCGTAGAGATTACCTTGATAACGATTTTTCTCCATATTATCACTCAGGAATTTCATTCCGCCGACATTATAATCGGCATAATGAGCATGAACTCCAAAGAAATGACCGTTAAACTTCTCGCACAACCAATAGCGGGCTTCAGGTTGGATCATCCAGTGTTTCCAACGTGTGTCGTCACCGAACTTCCATCCGTTATAGTTTCCGGACAAGTCCAGTGTCCACTTCTTGCTCAATCCCATCTCAACCCCGAGGTTGATCGTTGCAGTAGCGTCGTACAGCAAGTTTGACTTCACCGCAAACTTCTGCCCATAGACATTAGTCATGCCAGCCAGAAGCAAAAAGAGGAAAAGTACTTTTTTCATACACTTCATTTTTTAATTATCTTTTGTTTTTCTATCCTATTATTAAACAACAATGGTGATAAAACTGTTTATTCCGATACAAAAATATAATAAGTCTTTACCACTCGCAATAGGTACACCTTTCAAGTTTCGCGGGCAAAGCTACCAAGAATTATCCAGATGATATAAATACCGATGAAAAAAGTAAGAAGAGAGAGAAATACCGATTAAAGGGAACCGATATGAAACAAATTGTTCTCTACCAAATACGATTTCTTCTAAATTCGCATTCGGTAGAGAACAACTTTTTAATGCCGACTACATTTCTAATGTCTCGATTTTTAGCCTCAAATATAAATAGACTATTCGTCAATATCTTTCACACAACGAATATAAACACTGGGATCATCACCAGGATTCGTCAAGCGCAAATTGCCTCCATAAACAAAATATCGTCCTATAGTAAACTCAAATTCAGTATATGAAAAAGTATAAGGACCACCTTTTCCCGATGTTGATCCGATCAACCCCAAATCACCCTTTTCCACCACCATCAGTGCCAACTCCCTCTGATTCGGCATACGCCAACCGGTTATAGTTCTCCCATTTACCACTTCGCTATAATTTTTACAAGGCGATTGGTTTTTAGCGACTAAATCTTTTACTTTAGACAAGGTTATCTGATTTCCCAAATTAGTAGTTTGGGATAACATCTCGTATTTATAATAACGGTAATATTTTACTTTATCTTTATTTTTAGCATCCGATGGTCTTGTTAAAAACATTTTATCTGTCTCATCTCTAACCCATCCGCTTCCCGGATTATCATAAAAATAATAATATCCATCATACTCTTCATATTTAGGATAAGACTTCTTTTTCCCTCCTTCCGTTTCATATTTAGGCATATCCTTATTAGGATAATCCTTTGCAACAGCATAAACCAAAACATTACTAAATGATTCCTCCATTATATCTGAGACATAATCACTTGAAACCCGGAATGCCTTATAAGGCATATTGATTAAACTGGTATGTTTATGAGCCTCCAATTCACCTGTCTCGATAAACTGGCCACGCAATGCTTTTTCATTCATATTTGTAAGATGAAAAACATGGTCGGAATAAGAATAAAATGTAGAAGGCTCATCACTGGCAATATTTTCATGTTCCGAATCATTCATCCCTAAATTTCGTACACAACGTAATTCATTATAAAAAATACTACCATCCCCACTATAATCACCGAAAGAACTACCTTCCTCACCCCATAGTATCAGTCTTTTGCCATTACGATCTGTATTGCTGATAAAATGAACCCAATCTCCCGTCTTCTGATACAACGGATACCCACTGGCCAAAGCCTCATTTCCAAGCCAAAGATCCGTATATTGATTTATGGCAGGCAGATACCATTTTATTTCATCCTCATCGATCTCGCCATCTCCATCCTCATCGCGATTTCGGGACATACAAGCGGCATAATCGGCCATCAAAGACGAATTCTGTTCAGACGAGAATTCGTCTTTGTACCAGCTTTTCACTGAAAAGTACTCCATGTCTGCGATCATATTGCCACGTCCGTTCGACCATGAACTGCCAGCCCCAGACGCAGTCTCCCACAAAGGATCATTCTCATTTTTCCACTCGATTCCCCAAGCCGTAGGTAAATTCTCATCCAAAGCATAAAACGTATAGATCGACTTTTGTTGGATCACATATTTAGCATCTGTCAATGAACTGTTATTATGCTCCTTATACCGGCAAAAGACCTGTAAGACACGTGGTTCTTTATTTACAAACTCAGACCAATGCTTATGCGGATAATAATATTCATCGATAAAACAAGTCACCTTTAACTGTCCATTACCGTCAAATATCAATGGTTTATCTTCAAGCTCATTATCCAGATACTTTTTAAAGGTTGCCACATCCATCAATTGGCTCCTGTTTTCCTTAAGCGGATATCGTTGAGCACTCTCACTGTAAGTTCCATAGGTATCTCCGTCCAGATCATTGATCATAAAATGCACCCAATCCCAACTATCCGGCACGGCAGCATCCCCTGCATCCGATATTTTCAGATAGCGGCCTCCGCTAAACGGAGTTTTAACCTGAAACTCCGTACCACGTGTCAAATCGGATTCACTGAAAGTGAGGACCTTTGTTACATAATGGGCATCGACCGTCGTAACATCCCCTTCCACATACGTGACATCTCCATTTGCACGGTGATAAGGATCCGTAACCACTACTTCCGTTATGATCTTATCGATCCCCGTTATTCTCACATTATAATTATAAATCTTATTACGCAAACTCTTATAATCAGCCTTGTCTACATCTCCTCTTCCCAAATGGATAAAATATTCCACGTCCGCTTCAACTTTAGCATCAGAATCTGAAACATGATCATCCGGGGTTCCTGTTCCGTCATATCCTTCCGTATATTTCCGTCCACTGCCGATATAATGCCCCCGTAAAACAACATACGTAGAATTGGCTGGAGCCTTGCTCAGATCCTCCCTGTCATTGTCCGTACTAACCTCTACGCCATCAGTCACAGTTTGTTTATTTTCCAACATTGCAAATTCAAAGGTATTTCCCCTATAATCTACAGGGTTGGAGTATTTATTCAATTTCAGATTAGGGAAAAACTCACCGGTAGTATTATGGTCATTTTTATATAAAGACGAACTGGCAGGGACATTCACAACATCCCATGTGGTAGGGACAAAAGAACTGACCTTCGTTCCATCAAAAGAAAAATTAAAACGTATAACAGAAAATAACCGGACCAATTTGATCGAACCTTTCAAACCTTCATTATTGTTACCTACAATCGAACCGGTTCCATTCTCATTTGCCACAATATTACACAAAAGAGGCACCTCGGGTTCCGTCTCGATATTCGTTCCTTCTGTAAAAAAACCCGACATCAGGTATCGTTCAGACGAGAACTGCACCACTTTATTTTCCAAGTCCATAGGTAAAGCCTCCAGTTCAGACCGTTCCTTTATCCCATCGAGTCTTGCCTGCAAATCCTTAAAAATAGCATTGTCGACATTTGCCACCCCATAAATATACCGCTTACCCGAAGTTGTGTTAAGTGAAATTTCGCCCGATTTCCCCCCGGAAAAAGTAAAAGAGCTTACATTATCTTCCGGATAGACTCGTTTCCCGCTTTCATCAAAAAGCAAAACATACAAATCCCACACGAGCCCGTCTGTTAATGCACTTTTCGTTTCAACCACTTCAGGGTCACCTATCCCGTATGACAACTTCAAAACGACAGGAATCCCTTCCTCAACATCCGCCCCATTAATAATTTTTTCTTCACTGCAAGAAACTAAAACCAGAAATGAAAAGAAAAAAGCTAACGAATAAATTGTACGTATCATCATAATCTGCGTGTATTTTCAAATCTACTAATCAAAGTCAGCAACATTCACATTTATAGTTTCCATGTTTACCACCTGCCAATTGATATTCAGATCAAAGGCCGGAACTTTCTTGTCGACATTAATCGTTACGTTCAAGCGATAGATATAACCCGGCAGGATCTGTGTATGTCCTGTTGTCTTAGCACCGTCCGGATTAATAACATATTCCCTATAATAATCACTTCTCTCAACTCCGCCTACTGCAAAATTAATACGCAATTTAGTTGGAGCAGATGACTGATTCTGGAAAACCCATGCCCCTATATTTGAATAACCGGAAGCAGGTTCCATCGTCCCATTGAGCAAAGATATATGATTTTCATCACATACCGAATATTCACCGAACAAATAAGCATTTGTTTTTGCATTGATTAATTCTACAGAAGTTAATTGAACAGCAGGTTTTTCTGTTGCCTGATCCCCACCGACATAATTTACCTGAAACGATTTCAATTCAACTCTTGCTGCAATTTGTTTGAGTACAATGGGATTTGAAAGAGTAAAAGTCGGGACATCAGTTGTAGTTTTAGAACCTTCGAAGTCTCCAAATTCAACGTCTGCTCCACCTTGTTTTGGAAGAGAAGATGCATCGTTTAATACTTGCTTCTGAATTTCTGCTAAAGAAGAGCAACCTAAAAAGTTATCTATATTCACATTTGCAATAGCCAGAATATGTAATCCGTCCTGAACTTTAGTCATAAATTTCGGTTCCCAAGTATTTGTATAGTTATCTGTAAAAGTAACACCGACAACTTTATCTTGAGCGTTTAATAAAAAAACAAGACAATTATGAATTGCATCTGCATCTTCAGTGCCGGCCAGATCGGAACTCTTTGTTGCGACAGCATTTAAAGAAACTTTTGCAGTCAATAATACATCAGCGTCGGTAGCTGTTGCCATTTCCTTATTTACATCATTCATGTAGGTGTCGTTTTCTACTGAACAAGAAACTGCTACTAATACGAAAGAAAGAACTGCTAATGTGATACCCTTGAAATTCATAACTACAATACTTTAATTTGTGAACCCTTAAAAAAATTTCCCTTAAATGTTCAGGTATTACCCTTAACCTGACACTGCAAAGGTACGGCGGGTCCACCGATTCGGACGGCGGTATGAAAATCAAGAATAAACGGTAGTTATGTCAAAATGAAAATAGATAGACACACCCTCCTGTGATGATAAAAACACCGCATACAGGGTATGTATATCATACAATCGGAGGCAGGAATCTCAAAACAGGAGGTATTCTTTAAAATCACAGCTAAAATGAGAGGTTTAAGGCCAAAAAGTTGAAGTATAATTAAAACTTTCCTCAAAATGAAGCAGCCTAAGAATATTATAAAGAGAAGTATCCTGAGTTTTTAGAATTTCACAAGCTCAACGACAATACGGAGAGTTACGATAAATACTGCAAATACGGTGGCCTCCCCTATCTGATCAATCTGCCTCTTAAAGAGGAAACGGCAAACGAATATCTGAAAAGCGTGTACAACACAATCGTTTTCCGCGACGTTGTCGACCGGAAATTCCTGATGATGTAAAGTTCACTTCACCGGTTCCTACACGAAGGGGCTGAACAAAGAGTAATAATGTTCAGCCCCTGAATATCTGATTCTACCTTTTTTGATTCAAATCACTTTTCATCTTTTACACATCGAACAACCCCGTCGTTGTCATCCCCCAAAGTAATGGTTCCATCTGTTGACGTATGATAAACATTCCGTTTCGCTTTTTTATAGCTCAGAGAAGACATTGTCTGAGAGAAGATAACGGAATTGAAATTAAAGCCGCTATACGCCCTCATAATGGTAAACTCTCTCATGTTTGGAACACGCCATCCGCTTGGGCACGGATTAACCACACTATTAGCATAAACCTGTGCTTTCGTTATTTTTTGGGTTGTCAAGTCCTTTGCAACAATGAATTTAGTATATGGCCTGTTATATTCACTTAATTCATCGGTAATCGCAATAGATCCTCCTCCGTCAGTGATAGCACGCAGGGCATTTGGCGTTACGGCCGACAAATCAATCAAAACGTTTCCATCGTTGAGCGTCTGTGTTTGCGCATAATCCGTTACTTCGTTATCTATTTTCGGTGCAGTATTTGACTCATAAGGAACTCCCAAGTTACGGACACAACGATAATCCCAGAATCCGTTATTCATACCTTGAGATCCCGTAGCGGCACCCTCTTCTGCCCAGAACTGAACATTATTACTGTTCGTATAATGGAAATCACGATAATTCCCACTATCTTCTTTCGATTCATCTCTCGTAACAGTTACCCCATTCTTCATGAGTTGCACATCCAAAGGAAGGGCATCTTTTCCCAAGAACAGACCGGTCATCTGATTCAGAGCAGGCATATACCACCGAACTTCATTATGTTCAATTTTACCATCACCATTCAAATCTCGGTTTCTCTGAAGACAGGCTTGCTGCAATAAAGCTAAATTATTTACCTTCACCAAATAGTTAGTAGCCGGGTCTATATATTTTGACCAGTCTGAATTTGTATAGCCTATATTCATATACATATTGTACCGACCATTTGACCCGGAACGATTCGCTAACGTTCCAGTATAACCTTCTATCGGCAAGCGTCCATCACTTTTCCCGGAACTATGTACCTGCTCATTAACAGACTCGATACCCCAGGCTGTAGCTTGGTCAGTCCTATAAAATGTTCTGATCGGTTTCTGGCTGATCAGGAAGTTGGAAGTTGTCATACTACTTTCGTGGTCAGAACTAAATTCCGTATCACAGAGGATATGCATCTCTCGGCTATTGCCATTTACAAATTTACTCCAATGAACAGATGCTCCATTGATCGGATTCGTATAATAATAATACTCATCAATAAACACTGTAAAGGCTGCATTACCATCAGAATCATATAACGAATTAGCACCAACCGTCTCTGTTTTCTTTTCTTTCAAGAGCGCAATCAGGTCTTTTATATTGATTCGTTCCGCGGCATTTTGAGGGAATGCAACGTAGCCACTGCTTGGATATTCCCATTTATCTGAGACAGGAGTCTCGATTTCTTGACGGTTAGCATAATAATAGCTCCATCTACTTATATTGCTTTTTTCAACCTTTTTCGTGGTTTCAAAAGGCGATTCAAAACCACTACTAAGTCCGGTTACTGCCGTTGCTGAATACCCCGATACGTTACCATCCAATAACGATCGTTGCTGCAAATTAGAATATCTATATGTAACAATAGTCCCTCCTTTATTTACTTTTGGATTTTTCACAAACCAAACCCATTTATAATCTTTGGCATCATCACCCCGTCCATCCTCATCAAACGGTGTCTTTACGCGGAATGAGGCCGCCTCGGAAACGTTATCTTTGTTAAACACAATCCGGTCAACCACATAATGGGCATCCACATAATAGAATTGTTTGGATTTTACGACATCGCCTTCCGCACCGGGCTGGTTTTCGATAACTCCCGTTTCTTCGTCATTCGAAGAAGTTACTTCCAGTTCTATATTATCGACACCATTGATCGTCACATTATAGGTATATTGGGTATTACGTTCACTTTTGAAGTCAGAAGCGCCATGTACATATCCCAAATGAATGGTATATTTCACTTCTGCCGTTTTCTCTTTAAGATCGCCTGATTCATCCAGGTATTTTTCATAGTAAGAACCGATCATTTCAACATAGGTCGCATATTTATGTGCATTGATATAATCGCCATTCCTACCATTGTTAGGATCCTTATACTGTCTTTCTCTCTCCGCATAATCGTTAATTGCGTTTAATGCCCGCTTACGATTCTCAAACATATAAAAAGAGAAGTTACCGCCAATCGTATTGCCACCGTCAAAAGTTTGTTCATCGAAATTCACATACTCCCCGTCTATTTTTGTATCATGATAGCCGGTAGCAGCATCAGCCTCCTCGGAATCGCCCACAACATCATGCGTACTTCCCACTACATCGCTATATGTTCTTTCAAATAAATAAGAAGAAACCGGTACATTAACGACACGATATCCTTTAGGAACGAATGTGATTGATTGAGTAGTCTCTCCATTCGGCTTTTTTCCGCTTTTAGGAGATGTCCTTACTTTAAAGTCCATACGGGAGTCCAGATGGATCAAATAGATTTTCCCGTTAGTCGTAAGATGGCCTTCTCCGTCGATTGAGACATCCCCGCCCGTCAACGAAGCCGTCGCCGTATTTGCATCAGGGGCAAAAGAACCGCTCATCAGAAAACGGCCGCTACCACGGTCTACCGGAGCTTCAGGACTGGTCAAGTCTACGGCCAATTTTTCCAAATCGCTCAATGTTTCAACATCTTCCAATGCTTTTGTCAGCTCATATTGTGTCCTTTCTCCTACATTTGCGATAGCAAAAATCTTCTTCGCACCCGAGGTTATATTCAGCGTGATAGCCCCAGCCGTAGTTCCGCCATTGTCACCTTTCTGAGAGGTAATGCCAAGCTCGCTTCCGGTAAACAGGGAGCCGAATTCTTTCACGTAAGCATTGTTTTGCAGTCTAAACACATAAACGTACATATCATGCACAGTATATTCGACCGTAGGGGAAAGTGCACTTTTCGTTACAACTTTGTTACCTCTATCTTCCGATGCGAAAGACAATTTCGCAACAACCGGGATTCCTTCCTCTACCTGACCACCTTTCTTGATCAGATCTTCATCCTGACAAGCGTTAAAAAGAAACAAGCCTAAAATGAAGGTGATAATATATAAATTCTTATATCGTTTCATATCCAATGTTTTTTATTTGTTATTCAAATGCCGGAATTGTAACAGTCGCAGACTTAAATGATTTAACCTCCCACTCGATCTTACAATCAAATGCCCTATCGATAGACAGATTACCTGTCACTTCATAATAGTGGCCATGTACAAAACCGTTTGTCGAACACTTGTCTTTTACATAAGTCGGTAACAAAGACAATTGATATATCTTACTCTCGACATACTGGCTGTTGTAACTAAGTTTCACCGGTACCATTATTGTTACTGCTTCATTCTTCTCGTATGTATAGAAAGATATCTTATTATCAGAGATTACAACATTGGATTTATTGCCTAAAGTCGAAGTACCAAAGTTATATCCATTAATATCATATTCAGGTAAAAATATCTTAGATTGAATATTTATGCCATTTACCGTATTATTCTCCAATTCAGTAGTCCAACCACTGCCTATCGTCACATTGTATGTCACATCGACCCGTGCAGCCACCTGGGTAAGCGGAACGACGATTGTCTGTTTAACGGCAGTTCCCAATGTTTCGGTCACCTCGCCGAACTTGATCAGGTTTGAAGCGGTAAGCGGAGCTGCATTTGCATTATCGTGTTTGACCGATTGCGCCTTAAAAGTAGAATACGTATTCAAAGCTTTCAGTTCCGCTTCTGATAAAACAGGATTGGCAACAACCAAGACCTTCACGTCCCCCGATCTCGTTTCAATATCCGTAACTTTGTACGCTTCTTTCGAATCATAAGTATCATTGGATACTCCGTTAAAAGTAGAATACTTAAACCCTACCATTTTGCCGGAAGCATCAAAGATAGCGATCGCACAAGTCTGAATCTTTATTTCGTCGGCTGTCGCATAGGTATATCCGGGAGCAGGAGCCTTTGTTTCAACTCCCTCGGAAACCAGTGTGATATCAAAAGAGGTATCACTTTTTGCTGTTACATCCGGCCCGTCGACCATCGATTCCTTCGAACAGGAAATCAGCATCAGGCCTATTGCAGATATTAATCCAACTATATTCTTCAATTTCATAATATATAAATTTACCCGTTTATACTCTTATTAGTTATTTACTCTAACTTCGCTCATATCTACAGACACCTCATTGTGTTCCCAATCCTGAGTGTAGCAAACAACGTCTGTATCGACAGCATGCGTGTTAACCGTCATATTTACTTTGATACGGTACAGATAACCTGCTTTCACATAATCGTCGCTTACGCTTCCTTCAAAAGAGGTAGAACCGTTAGACTTGTTGATCATATAAGTCTTTGTAACGGTTTCACCCTGCATGCTGCCTTCGTCATCGATACGGAATGTCAATGTCATTTTTACAGGAGAGGCGGCATTTGTGTTAGCGTAAGAATAAACAGTAGTGCCAATCTCATTTGTACCGGCTGCCAAAGCCTTAGTCATTGTAGCTCCTTGCGTATTATCTTTATCCAAAGTAGCCTCTGTAAATACATTGCTCTTCTTATTGATATTCTCAAACGATACGGAAGTCAGCGTAACTGATTTTTCTTTCTGTATGGTACCTGTTGCGTATGTAACATTAAATTCAGACAACTGGATTTTAGCAGCAACCTGAGCAACCTTTATTACCACAGGCATTGTGTTTTCTGCAGTCGGAGCCGTAGAGGCAGAACCGAACCCTACAGGAAAATTAACCGCCTCTTCACCCTGTTTAACCAAGGATGCCGCACTGTTAGGATCGACAGTAACCACCTTATTTAATGCGGTACGAGTTGTCGCGCTTAAATAATCAGCAGGATTAGCAACATTGACGATTGCGATAACGCTCAAACCGCTCCTAACCTTAGTCAGGAATGTTACATCGTTCACTTTACCATCTGTTATATCGCTGGAAGTTCTTACAGCCAAAACATCATTTCCTTCCATCAAAGCCAGTACGCAATTCTCTAACTTTGTTTCTTTATCTCCATTGGCTGGTTCAGTCGCTTTAGTCAGAAGAGCGCTGGACGATAAATTAATGCTTAATACCGCTTCTCTGTCTGAATTCCGGTTCAGAAGTTCTTTTGATGTATCATTCATCATAGTGTCGTCTTCCATAGAGCAAGATGCCATTGCAACTAAGCAGCAAATAATCGATAATATATTCTTCAGTTTCATAACCTAATATTTTTTCGTTTAACTTACATTGCAAAAGTAGGGTGAATATTAAGATTATGCGATAGGTGAGAATGTCAAGATTAATAGGTGAAAATACCAATGTATTAAATTGATAGATGTGCCCTTAAAATGCGATAGAAACACCTTAAAACAGATGTTTTTCAACTTCTCAACTACTGTATGACAAGAATTTACAAATTCATTGCCCACTTTTTACAAATTGAATTATATTAGGTTGTTTTTCAAAGCGTACAAGCAATTACACGCAATAAATACCACTCAAATATAGCTATTCTTAGCCATATTTATCATCTTAATAACACATTATATGCATCATATACTTGATAATTATATTCCAAACAGGTACTTCAATGGCTGCAGGGGCACAAGTTGCTCTATAGGATTTTTGGCACACCTCCCAAATATCGATAAATATATATAGCCACCCGGAAAAAAGAGTAACTTTGCATATACTTACTAAAAAACAATCGGTTATGGAACAAGAGGACAGATACATCCGTTTTGATTGGGCAATAAAGCGCCTGTTACGGAACAAGGCAAACTTTGGGGTGCTGGAAGGGTTCCTCACTGTTTTGCTGAATGAAAAGGTTGAAATCATTGAACTGCTCGAAAGTGAAAGCAACCAGTTTACAGCTGACGACAAGTTCAACCACATGGATATCAAAGCTAAAAACAGCAATGGAGAAGTAATAATCATAGAAGTAAATAATGCACGCGAGATTTATTATCTCGAACGCATCCGCTCTGGGATAACAAAAGTCAGTATGGAACACATATCATTAGGGGAACGTTATGACGAAGTAAAAAAGATATACTCTGTCAGTATCCTCTATTTCGATATAGGAAAAGGGGACGATTACCTCTATCACGGACAAAATATATTCAAAGGCGTACACACCGGCAATCGTCTGGAAATTAGCACAAAAGCAAAAGAGGCTCTCGTACGTCAACTTCCTGAAGAATTATCTCCCGAATACTTCCTGATTCGCGTATACGAATTCAACAAAGTAGCCATTACGCCTCTCGAGGAATGGATTGAATACTTGAAAACAGGGCGTATACGTCCCGGCACCCAAGCACCCGGCCTGGAAGAAGCACGTCAAAAGCTTGCCTACTACAGCATGAGTCCTAAGGAACGCCTGGAATATGACGAACATGTCAATGCCATACTGATACAAAACGATGTTCTTGACTCTGCCAAACTCGAAGGGAAAATCGAAGGGAAAATCGAAGGAAAGATCGAAGGGATGCATGAAGCGGCCCGCAATATGAAAAAACTGAACCTTCCCATAGAGATAATCATGCAGACTACCGGTCTTTCGGCTGACGAGATAAACGAATTATAATTCTTAGGAAGTACGTTCCCCTTCCTCACAATTCAAAAACAATACATCAAAAGAACAGACATAAAAAAAGGCAACCTGCATCGCAGATTGCCTTTTTATAGGTAGTATTTTAATCAATTAATTAGCATCTTCTTCGTTCTGTTCAATTACATTCCAAGGAGCAACTTCAATAATAGCTGAAACATGGGCGTTCAACTTGATATCATCTTCATTTTCAGAACCTTCTCCAGTAATTGTAATGTTCAATTTATATATGTAATTCTTCAAAACTTCAGGCACACTTCCTTCTTTATTATCTTTAAGAAGAACACGCATATGTTTTCTCTTTACAGTTCCGGCTGCATTTTTAAAATCGACAGCAAGGATTACACCTGTTTCATATATGCCATCTTCGTGAGCTTTATCCGTTTCCGTTCCAGTTCTTGCTTGATTCGAAAAGACATATTTTACAAATTTATCAGAAGCAAAAGATTCCTTTTTCACTTCATTATTATTGGCGCTAACATTATATTCACTACTTGCAAAATGTTTAACAACGTCGCTAGTCGGATCAATCCAATACTGTACTGCAGTATATGCTTCAGATTTATAACCCTTCACATAAGCCCCTTCACTTTCCGCAAATTTTGATTTAGTTTTAACATTTGCCAAAGCTATCTGTTTTAAGGTAATACTAGCCCCCGGATATTCTGTTAACTTTAATGTCACAGACTCAACCTGAACTCTTGAAATCAAACGCGTTAAAACAACATGATCAGACTCACTATATCCACTCGGCGGAGTTTCAGGATCAGTCGTAGAAGCAGTAGCATTTGCGACTACACCTCCACCATCTTTAACCCAGTTTTCAAAATAATCAATATCACCATTGTCCTTCTTGATAATAGGGCGAAGTCCTTTAAACTTAATTTCTTTACTAACCATAGGAAGAACATCGCCAATATTATATGCGCTTGCATCTTTAGTCAAAACAAGCTTTTTCAAATCACCCAAAGTTGCAGGATTAGTCGTCAACTCACAGTTACCCAAAAAAACAGCAATAAAGTCATCATCTGAGGATGTTCCATCGGTATTAGGAGTCACTTTTACTGTAAGATGTTTGATCTCACTAATGTTCCCTTCGCTAACCTGTTTTGCATCAGAAGTAACAAAAATTGCATTGTCATCAGTTCCTTTATAAATTAAGGCCGTCAATTTCTGCACTTTACCCTCATTAGCTAATGCTTCCCCATCCGCTTTTGTCTGCAAAGCTGCAGTCACCCCAAAAGAGACATAAGCATCCACCGGTCCCATTTGCGAATAGTCTATCGTTTCGTCTTTTGAACAGCTTGCCATCGTGCAAACTGCCAAACTTGCTAAAAAAATATTCCGTAGTTTCATCAGTTTATATTTTTAATCGTTTATACTTTTATTTATTTTACCCTCGTACTATTTTATAATGACTACTTGGCTGACAGGCCCCCAACCTACGACTTCGACCTTCACATTCAAGTCACCCGTTGTCGGTCCAGGAGGTGTTGGTGGTGTTGGAGGCGTCGGATCTTCATCTCTAATACCAGTGAAACTGTTCGGACCGAAAGAAATATTCAGACGGTAGATGTAGTTACGTTTCACATATTTGTGAGCCTCACCTCTACCAGGAAGTACTGTTCCATTTTCATTGATAATAGCGGCGAATGCTTTTGTTTCAGCTTGATAACCATTAGAAGCCAGAATAGTAGCGTTGATCACGATCTGTGTCGGATTGTTCTCATCTGTATTTTCCATTACATATTGGCGGAAAGGAACAGTAGTGATCGGCAGATTCTGCTCTACTGTTACAGGCGAGCCATCTGCCAAATTTCCATCAGCCATCACAGCACCCCAGTAAGCCGTGCTGGCAAAACGGGAAGCTGTCTTCTGGTTAGCCAGATAGATACTGTTGATACGAACGGTACGGCCATTTAAGGCTGCGTTCGATGCAAAATTCGTCGTTGCGCCGATCAACTCAATACGGGCTGCCAGACGGGTTAATTCCAGCGGAGTATTGATGTTGTTGATATTCGTTTGTGAAGTATATCCGATATAGTTGTCACCTTCCGCCAATTCAGTACTGGCAGCAATCACCTGGGCACTCATGGCCAGATTGTTTTGCGACTGGTCGGCCAACTGAGCCAAACGATCCTGAAATGCAGCATAGGTAGTTACTCCACTAAATGCATTTTCCGAAACATTGGCAAGAACGGCGATCAAAGCATTTGTTGCCTTTGTCGGGACACTTAGGATAGTTGTTACATCATCTGCAGTCGACATCCCGTCTGTCCAATACGGATCAACCAAAATCTGCGAACCATCAGCAGAAAAAGAAAGGACTGTTACACTATTTATATTTGTCTCGCCATCCAAAGCATAATCATCTCCGCCGGCTTTCAGGTTCGATCCCGAAAGGGAAGGCTTCAAAGAGATATTCACTTTGGCATCCTTCAAGTCCTTCACGTTTATTGGCTGGCTGTCTTTCGAGCAACTCACCAGGGCGGCCAACGATAAACCGATTGCTATTATATTTCTTAGTTTCATATCTTTACTTCTTTAGAGATTAAAATTCGATATCATCGTTTACGACACCCCAAGGAGTGACACGCGAACGGATTGAAATATTACCATCTTCGAACTGAATAATAACATCCAAACGTCCACCTTCAGGTATATCGAATGATTTTCCATTAATATCTTCATAGATTGTTTTATCGACAGCGCCATTCTGACTTTTCACTCTGACACCCACTCTTTCACCGGAAAAAGAGTTCTGCTTTCCGCCGGTGTCCTCCCTGTCGATAACGCCTGTAGTCAACCATTCGATAGCCTGGTCATCATACTGTCCTTCCGGATTGTAGGGGATGGAGTCGCCAAGTTGCTTACCGGTAGCATCGTAAGTATCTAATGTTTTATTGATATAAAAATCAAAATCACCGGAACTCTTCAATCCGTAAAAATCCAATGCGGTCTGCAAACCATCAGTCTTAATCGTATAAGTTCCGGTTTTCAAGCGGATGACAACTTCACCGTCTCCACCAACGATACCGCTACCCAAAGAAGTCACTTCTTTCGTCCCGAAATACAAACTGTCGGGCGACTGTGCATAACCTTCACCGGTACTTTTCAATTGAAGTTTCAGATCATCCATATTTTTAGGCTGAGTAACAGTCTGGTTTCCTCCTTCCAAGTTACCCCAGGCTACGATATACAATTTAGTATTGCTCGGATACTTATCCAGCTTAATCTCATTTTTAGCCAAGATAAAATCTTTATCCAGATCACGCGCTTCCAAGAAGTTCTTGTTTGCATCGAAGATATACAATGTTGCATCCGTAACCAATCCCAAACGGGTAATATCGGTTATTTCATTACCAGACAAACCTTCAACCTTTAAAGTCAGCTTGCTACATTCAGCCAGATCATCCTTGATACAACTGGTCAGCAGTGCAGCAAGCAAACCGGCTACCAGTATAAGAGACTGCTTTATTATTGCTATATGTTTCATAATAATTTATTTTTATATCTTATTATTACCCTATTTCTTATTAATCTACCGGTTGTTCGATTTCGATTACATTCCAAGCTGCAACTTCAACCTGTGCAGCTACATGAGCGAATGCACCAGGAGTGAAAGGATCAGGTGATCCAGTGCCGGCAATCGTCAGGCTAACATTGTATTTCGTATTACGCTTGATATGTTCATAACCCGGATCCGCATCGCCCTTACTTCTAAAGTTTTTATCGTTGACGATTACGGTATAATAACGATCTAAAGCGGGAGTCCACAAAGGTCCTTCCTGATATTTGCCATCACCCGATGCTTTTTCATCAAAAGAATAATAAAAATCACCTTTTACAATGAGTAATGTATAATTATCTTCAGCCTTCCAATTTTCGTACACATAAAAAGGATGATTGCCGTATTTATACAAATCGTCTAATGAATGTGTTAGGGAAGTTCCTTTAACATCCAACCAAGGCATATTCTCCTTTTCACCATCAAGAGATCGAATCCGCGCACCCAAACGTTCCAACAAAGTAGCAGACGCAGTCTTGTAAGTACCCGTAGCATCTTTCCAGTCAGAACCAATAGAATAGGTAGGATTCGTTAATGCTTCACAATATCCATTACCATTACCATTTTCATCTATATAGGAAATATCTTTTGCATTTGCAACAAACACGCTATCAACATAAAAACGAGCTGCTTTATATTCCTCGGGCAACTGTAAAGTCACTTTCGTCAGATTAATATAAGCAACGGTACGGACAAGTTCGATTCCTTTTAAATCAGTATCAGTTGACTTAACAGTCACCTGTTTACTGTCGTTCCAACCTATATAATTATCGCCAGGTTGCAGTGTCACAGAGATTTGCTCACTCATAGTAAGACCTTTATCTCCAGTCTGTTTATAATTTACTTCATTCGCAAGTTTTGTTGTCACCTCTAAAACATCCGATTTATTATAATGTCCGGTTCCTTTATTTTGAGTGACATATCCACTGATCGTGCTAACAGCTTCCGGTTCCAGATTTGCAATCAGCAACATTTCGACAGCACCGGAAAGAAGTCCTTCACCAGACAAAGTAGCAATACCATCACTTCCCTGAATAACACTTCCTGAATACGAAGCGACCACATCGCCTGTATTATATCCATTGCCATCATAAGCCCCAGCATTAAAAACCACAACAGTCAATGTCTTTATGACATCATCCCCTTGCGACCATTCAGCCGCTGTAATAGCTTTTGTAGCCTTAGTAATTACCCTATCCTTCGTTTGTACCGACATAGCCATCGTTGCATCAGCAACAACCGGTGTCTTTGGCTGTTCCACAGCCGGATCATCGCTATCCGAGCAGGCAAACATCGCACAAACCATCAATGTTAATAATAAGCAACTTTTCAGTTTCATAATATAGATATTATTTTGTTTTACCTTTTAAATAATCACAATACAAAGATAGAGATAAATAATGTGAAAAAGATAGGTAGTACTCTCGTTGTTTATAGACGAATCTATCAAACTGTAAAAGTGAGAGTTTTAGCCCGTATGGTGCGATATACACCCTCTTTTCAAGTGAAAGATGAAAGTTGAAAGTTAAAAGTTAAGGGGGGACATATACTTTATTCGCTTTCTACTGTCATACTATCATAAAACCGGTTATCTTTCTATCTATCAAGGAGTAAAGACATGATGGTTACCTTTTTATCTATCATCTATCGATCATACTCTCATTATCCTACAAAACTTATCAAAGACATGCACTTAATCTGCCAAAGCATACGACTGAAAATCAAAGTCATAGTAGCAAAAAGTGCCCAACATGGGGGTGTAAAACTGTTTTTACACCCCCATGTCCAGGCCTCTGACATCCGGGTGTGAACACTGCAATCATCCGGGTGTCCCTTCACTTTTGTGCTTACTCTTGTCATTTTTAACAGTATGTTTTGTGTTAATAACATGCTGATCCGTGGTAAAAAGTCTAAAATGTTAAAATGAGCAGTATAATGACAAAAAGTGCTCCCCGGAAGGGGAAGCACTTTTTTATTTGTTTAGAAAACGATTACTTAATAACAGCACCTTGACTAACGCTTACCCAGTCAGCAACAGCACACTTAACAAAGAAGTTAGCAGGATCACCACCATCGATAGTGATCTTACCTGGACCTGCTACTACTAAGTCTATTTTGTAAACTTTATTATTTACCAATCCTGCATCTGCCAAAACACCAGTTGTTCCAGTCTCAATGTTATCATTAGTATAACCTATTGTAACAGGATAGAAACCATCTCGATCAATAGTAGAAACTGTAGCCCCTGTAGCACGATCAACGCCACCTTCTAATTTAAAATGACCTTTAACAACTAACTTAGTTGAGTTCACAGCATTAGTTGCATTAGCTGTATTACCTAATACATAGAAATAAGCTTTACTAGCATCGCTAATAGTCTGTGCTCCGTTTGTTGTACCTATTGTATATGTAGCAACAGCTGATCCTGCATTAGTTGCTGATAAGAATGTACTTGTAGGACCAGACAAATATGTAGCACCTGTAGCAGTAGTAGCATCCAAATTAGCTTTGCTTGTAGCATCTAATACATTTACATCTGTAAAGCTAAATGTAGCCTTACCTGCAGAATAGTCACCAAATGCCATGTTAAGAGCAATGCTATTAAGTTCTACACGTGATACATTACGATATAATGGAACTGCTGTTGTTGCAAGAGGAGTAATACCTGATGGAACCTCTGATTGAGCATAGCCGTAATAGTTATCCCCAGTAGCCAAAGTTGTAGTCAAGCTTGCAGCACTACTCATAGGAAGACCTGTCGAAAAATCACGAGTGTAACCATCAGTAGGCATAATAACAGCCAATGATGCATTCAAGTCAGATGCTTTTAATGTAGAGAAAGTTGCAACAGTAATATCCGGCATATTAGCAAATACACGGAACTGAATATTACCAGGAGCCAAGTCTGTAACTGAAATTTCATATACAGATTCACCTTCTTTAGCGTTTACAGTCGCAGCTTTAAGATAATTACCTGATCCATCAAAAACAACCAAAGCCAACGATTTAATAGCATCTTCACCCTTTTTAGTATCAGTACCAGTCTGAGTTCCGCTGCCATCTTCAATAGCTTTTGTTGCAAGTTTTGTATTTACTACTACAGCAAAATTAGCATCCCCTTTAGCTGTATCAGGACCTTCAGGACCTACAACGTCGTCTTTTGAACAAGAAGCGAACGCACATGCGATCATAGTCGCATACATAAAATTTCTTAGTTTCATATTCTTCAAAATTAAAAAGTTAATAAAATTCTTTATTTATAAATTAGTTATTATTTATCTTACCCTATAGCTTACTGAGTTGTCTGGAACGACTTTGTGCTTTTGCTCGTTGTCCTATCCTTCCCATCGGCTAATTAATTTTTATCGTTAATAATGTATAGTATATATAACATCATCTTTATCACTTACTCATCGTCTCGGGTTGTTGTCTTCCGACATTGCAAAGATGGATGAAAAAGTAATGACAAGTTAGGGGCATACCTCTCAAATTTAAGCGGTACGTCTATAAAACCGAATTTTGATTTATTTACATCTAATTTTGATAGATTTTCGGGAAGGATGTAGTTTCTTCCCTCCAATTTTACCCTCATACTTAATTCCCTCATATATGCTGTTAATCAATCCCTCATGCCATCTGCTTCAACAATCGCTTTGTGTTTTTTCGCTTCTCAATTTTCCCTCAATCATGCACATAGCGGATAGACGATGCAAATATATAAAAATTAGTTTAATAGATATACATATCAACATGATATTTTTAACCTTCCATGAAAAAAAATGATCGGACGACAGGGGCTTCTCAGAACCGGACGCAGACGGGCGCAGAGGGACGCATGCGTCATCTGCGCCCGTCTGCGTCCGGTAAATACGAGTTTTGTTAAGCCGGCACTCCGTATTGCGACGGTGTCACGCCGTATTGCTCCGTGAAACGTTTACGGAAGGTGGCAGTATCGTTAAACCCCACCATTTCAGCGACTTCCTGTACGGAATATTGTTGGGTGGCAAGCAACTCGGCCGCTTTTTTCAGGCGTATGTTACGTGTCAGTTCCAGGATACTCAAGTCGGAATATTGCTTGATCTTACGATACAAAGTCGGCAAACTCATATTCAGGGAGTCTGCAAGTATCTTTGCCTCGAAAGTCGAATCGTCGAGGTGTTTCTCGATATTCTTGACGACGGCATCCATAAACGGATTGGTCGGCAACGCGTTTTCTTCTTCCGAAGCGGAAGTGGTATGGGAGAAGTAACGCTTCATATCGTCGCGTTTCTTCATCAGGCTGTTGATCTTGCTGCGCAGGATCTCGACGTCGAAAGGTTTCGTGATATAATCGTCCGCACCTGCTTCGATCCCGGTAATGACATCTTCGCTTTCCACCTTGGCGGTCAGCATCACGACAGGCGTCTGCGCCATCTTCGGATCGCTCTTGATCTCGCGACAGGTCTCATAACCGTCTTTCACCGGCATCATGACGTCGCAAAGGATCAGGTCCGGCTCTTCCGCCAAGGCGACATCCACACCATCCTGCCCGTTGCGGGCTTCGAGAATCTGGTACTCTTTGCTGAAGACGTGTTTCAGGAACCAGCGGATCTGGTCGCTGTCGTCGATCACTAACAGCTTCTTGCCTGTCTCCTGTTTTTGCGGGATCACCTGGATCAGCTCGGCAATATCTTCTTTCTGGCGGGCATTCAGCTTCACCAAGTCGGCTTCGGGCTCTACAAATTCCACGCGGCGATCCAGCAGATGCTGCTTGCCTAATGGAACCAGGACCGCATAAGAGGTTCCGTTTTTATCGGCCTCATGCCGATAAAAACCGCCTATGGCGTCTGCCATATCCATGATTTGTTTCAAGCCGCGGCGTGCGCTTTCGTCTTCGTCCAGCCCTTCGTCTTTCACAACAAGCGAACAGTAGGCTTTGCCGTTTTCTTTGACGACAGAGATATCGAGCGTCACTTTACCGTACGCGAACGTATTTTTAAAGGCATTCGAGAGCAACATACGGAGGGCGAACTCGATCTTGCGGCGGTCTACCCAAACCCAAAGGGCGGGTGTCTGTGTATTGATGCGGAAATCAACATTGTTCATGGCGACCCAGTCGACGAAGATATCGCATATCTGGCGGGAGATATCGACCATATCGTAGCGGGCTATGCGCAGATAGTTGGCGACGTCGTTCGAACGACGCGTGCCGATCAGCTGGTCTGCCAAGTCCTGCATGGCGAGCGTGTTACGGTAGGCCGAGAGCAGCTGGGTGGACATATCCTTGCCCGGATCGTCGTTTTGCACGACGAGCGCTAAGGAACCTAACACCAACGAAAGCGGCGTACGCATTTCGTGGATGGTCTCTATAAAGAAATTATCGTGTATGCTCTCTGCATTTTTCAGTCGGTTTTCGGCTTCGGCAAGTTTTTCGACGGCCTCGCGCTGGATCGCATCGTTTTCCTTGATCTTGGTCACGATGAGTTGCTCCATCTCTTTCTTATTATTATTTAAGGTAGAGACAGTCGATTCAAGTTCGGACGTTTTACGTACTAATTCGCCATTGGCTTTTGCCAATTCATCATTCTGGGTCCGCAACGCCTGGATTTTCTCCTCCTGACGGCAAACCTGTTCCTCGAGCGCGCCATTCCGGGAAAGTAGATCCCCGTTTTTAGCAGTCAGTTCCTTATTCGAGTTCTCTAATGCGAAATTTTCTTTTATGATCTGGTCCGAACGGCCATTCATATTAGACTGCAGTTTCCGCATGTAAAAAAACAAAGGGAGCAAAAAAAGCAGTAATATGACCACTACTACTAAAGTATCACTTCCGAAAAATTGCCCGCTTTCATTGGTTGCCAAGATTGCCGAAGTACTCAAGAGAGTACACAACAATACTCCACTCATCCTTCTGAACAGAGATTTCTTATTCATGGTTATATGCATTTATTATTTATCCTTCTACAACTCTACAATTTATTCTCAACATTCTCTTGCAAAGATGGCAAAAAAAATTCTCCTTTCACCACTTTTGACACTATTTATTTCAAAAAAATTCATGAGAATCACGGCTTTTCGCGTTTTTAAATAAGCGGCAGTTTTCCCAAGCCTTAATAATCATATGATACAAACACAATCATTATTGATTTGTTTAACATCTTTTATGCACGATTTATTGTAGGACCAGAAAACTCGCTTTACATTTGCAAAGAAATAGCAGACAACTGTTTAGAATTAGGGCTTAGCTGAAAAAAGGAGAGTAAAGGATTGGCGAAGCCGGTCAAAGCAGGTTGTCTGAATACTAAACATGAATGTAAATTATTTTACCCTCAATTTTTATATGCATAGGCGTACATCCGGATTGTTCCGCGTGTACGCCACCTTTTTTATATAGGTTCTTCCTGTCGGAATACACAGTTCTTTACGATACTATTATATATAAGGTACGCACGCGTACCTTAATGCATATTACTTTTGGCTTGATCCAAAAGTAATCAAAAGATCAAGGCTTAACCGGCCAGGCTACTTCGGGCAAAGGCTACGCTGTCGCCTGCGAAACTCGCTTCGCTCAAACAGCGCAGGCTCCGGACGCTTCGCCTTTACCCTTCGCTTGACGCCTGCCCGCTTAGGCCTTTCTTAGAAAGCTTCGCTTTCTCTTGGGATGGCCGATACCGCCTGTTCTTTTTTTGTGTCCCCCAACCTTCAACTCTTAACCTTTAACTTTCAACTCTTAACTCCCGGGGGGGGGGGCTTATTGTAAAAAACGTATTTTTTCGGTTAAGAGGAGGCTTGAAAGCAAACAAACGTTAATCTGCTTTTTGGACGTCAAAAAGGGGCTTTTTTCTCTTTTCCGGGAGTTTTTTACCATTGCGACCGTCCTCTTCGCCGTTACGACCGTCATAATCTTCGCGAGGTGCCGAGTGCATCCCCCATGAGGACGGTCGTAATGGCGATGACGACCGTCTTCTTTTGAAAAACGACCGTCCTCACTGGAAAAAACCGCCAAAATTTCCTTGGGATATTTGAAACGCCGTCCGTTTTATTTTGCTACAGGCGATTCTCCGGGAGTTAAGGTTTATCACTTTGACAGCGTTTCCGTCTTTCGGTAATCAAATTGCACGGTTTTTAAAATTGCCTGCGCACCTCGCTTCGTCTACTGTCAGCAAAGATGACGAAAACCGTGAAAAGAGTCAATTCAAAATGGATCAAGATTTTGGATGAAATAGAAAAATGGCTGAAATGGGGGTTATTGTCAAATTTTTTTATTGCAGGAGATTCAGAAATTGCCAGATATGAACTATCCCGTTCCCGCGCTCCGACGCGGGATCGCAGAGGAACAGGCTTTATCAAAACTTGTAAATGATGATTTAGGATGTGGCAGGCTATTTTGCGATCCCGCGTCGGAGCGCGGGAACAGGATAGCTCACTTTTTCTTGGAGATGCTCTCTTACCTGGACAAATCACACAGATACAAAAATACCATACAACTGCATACCATAAAAAGACAGAACATAAAGGACAAACATCAAAAGTCTCACAGAAAACGCCCCTGATAACACGTTCACCACCTATTGTAACACTTTCACCACTCACCAAAAGAAAACGAAAGACAATCATGTACCTTGATATTTATACTATCGTAATTGATACTTTCGCCAATGCACAAAAGGCAGTCATTCCTATCAACACAAAGGGGAGATATGATAGTTTTACACCCTTTTGAGATAGTTTTAGCCACTTATTTGATATTTTCTCCAACTATTTTGATGTGTTTAACATTTATTACACGTAAAACTATTGCAGGATCCGATTTACTACCATATATTTGCATTGTCAACGAGAAACAAGAGGTTTTGATGAGGGTCTTAACCGAGAGAAAAGTTCTCGAAGAGTATAGGGTTTATAAATTGCATTAAAAAAATTAGGGTCATGAAAAAGGGTAAAATTTTCACAAATTGTTTCTTCACAATATGGACATTGTCCGTAATCCTGTCTTTTGTTAGTTGTTCTGC
>QWCH01002117.1_pt1 | contig 26352 bp, 20 predicted proteins | sample 1972671 | NCBI WGS metagenome assembly QWCH01 (sample SAMN09866713, study PRJNA288562) | Human gut metagenome isolate term3_stool, whole genome shotgun sequencing... | isolation source: gut | host: Homo sapiens | place: USA: California
GCAATTGCCCCTTGACCCCTTTTCGCGATTGAGTTGGTCGCGCTTTCATGCTCCTTCCGCGTGCAGCTTTTTGGTGCTTCGCCTAAGTCCTTGTTTGCTTCCCAAACTTTCCGTAAAGAACCCACATAATTCCGCATTCCGAATTTCCCTTCACGCCGCCCCATGCTCCGCCCTGAACGCCGCCAAAAGCGCCTGCCCCTCCTCCCGCGTGTGCATCAGCGCGTTCCCTTGCGCCATATCCCGTGCGTACAGGTAGTCCTCCATCTCCGCAACCGTCCGAACACCCGCGCCGCCCCAGTCCGTCAGCAGCTGAATCAGGTAATTCACCGCGTTCGTCGGATTCGCCTCCGCCGTCTTGGCGACTGCCTGAATCATCAGCCCGTCCTCGAACGGGTACGCCCCAAACGCCGCCATCACCTGATTCAGCTGATTCTCCGTGAACACCTGATGCAGCAGCACTTTACCCGCCAGCTTCGCGCTCTCCCGCACTGACCGCGGAAACGCCCCCTCGCGCGCGCCCGCATCCGTACACGCACACTCGTGCGCGCCCGCGCCCGCGTATCCGGCAGAGAAAGCAGATGTCTCCTTTTCATCATCATTCTTTTTCCCCGTTGGGTTTACGGTTTCCGTTTCTGTTTCTGTATAGTTTATATTAGTGTCGTGGAAATCGGGCGTATTTCCGTGGCAATCGGTTGGACAATCGGTTGCGCAATCGCTTGGGTAAACGCTTGGGTAATTCGGATTGTCACGGGGATAGTCGCGGATTTCGGGGCAATCAGCGGGGCAATCGGCTGTGCTATCAGCACTGATTTCACGCGGATAGTCACGCTCAACAGCGCCTTTTCCGTCGCAAACGGAGAAGTAATGCAGGCGGTACGCGGGCGGCGTGCGCTTCTTTTCGCCGGGAATGTACTCCAAAAGCCCGGATTCGCAGAGCGTGCGTCGAGCGTCGGCGAGGGCGGTGGCGCTCATGGGAAAGTAGGCGAGCAGGTACGGGTTGTCGATGCGGAGGAAACCTTCGCACCAGTCGCCGCCGTGGGCGTGCTGGTTCATGATTTCAATCAGCTTATACCACAGCAGCTGGGCACTGGCGGGAAGGCTGGTTCGCGCGGCGAATGTGTTGAAACGGCGGATTTCAATCAAGTAGTTTACACTGCACATTTGGGTCATTCCTTTCGGATTTTGTGGGTCGCTATTGCGACAGTGATATTGTAGTACGGGGAATGGATGTTCGTCAAGGAAATTTGATTTCATTTGATTTCGCTTGATTTCATTTGATTTTGGGGTCAAAACCAACTGCACTTTTTTGTTGCGCAGTGGTTTCGCGTCTGCGGACGCGACGAGGGGGCTTTGCGGTCGCCCCCTCGACTCCTTCGCATTGCACTCCCATGTGGCTTGAACTTTTTTGTTACGCAGAGGGTTTCGCGTCTGCGGACGCGACGAGGGGGCTTTGCGGTCGCCCCCTCGACCCCTTCGCAGTGCACTCCCATGCGGCTTGAACTGTTTCGCGGCAGAACCGAACGCATCCGCTTTGACCGAAAACAACATTTTCCCCCCTTCCGAAGCAAAACACAATAATAATGAAGGAAAACCCTTTTCTTTTGGGGCGGAAAGTGCTATAATAGATATGTTGGGGAAGAGTCAACAGCGGGGGAATCCGGCGGCAGGGCGCGCGTAGACGCGGCTTGTGCGCCCGCTGACGCGAAGTACCCCGACGTGCGTGTCCCCCTCCCGGATGGCGGGGCAAGGGCAAATGCCCCTGATTTTACGGTTTTCCGCGGCGTGGGAAAAAAATCCGCCGTTTATTGATTTTTGTGAGGTGCAAGCATGTTGAACGACCAGGAACTCGAACACCGGACGGAAGAAGAAATCGAACAGCAGATTGAAGAAGCGACGCAGGTCAAAAGCGAATACGGCGAGGAGCAGATTCAGGTGCTGGAGGGCTTGGAGGCGGTTCGCAAGCGCCCCGGCATGTACATCGGCTCGACGGACAGCCGCGGACTGCACCATCTGGTGTACGAAATTGTGGATAACTCCGTGGATGAGGCGCTGGCGGGCTACTGCAAGCGCATCGACGTGACGCTGCACAAGGACGGCTCGGTCTCCGTCCGCGACGACGGGCGCGGCTTCCCCGTCGGCATCCACCCGAAAATGGGGCGTCCGGCGGTCGAGGTCTGCCTGACGGTACTGCACGCGGGCGGCAAGTTCGGCGGCGGCGGCTACAAGGTGTCCGGCGGCCTGCACGGCGTGGGCGCGTCGGTGGTCAATGCGCTGTCGAAGTCGCTGTCCGTGACGGTCTATCAGGATGGGAAAATTTATCAGCAGGAGTACGCGCGCGGCAAGTACCTCTACGACCTGCGCGTCATCGGCGAAACCGACCGCACCGGCACGACGATCCGCTTCCTGCCCGACGTCATCAGCGACGACAACCCCGACGGCATCTTCGAGCGCGGCGTCACGTTTGATTTTGATGTGCTGAAGAAGCGCCTGCGCGAAATGGCGTTCCTGAACAAGGGCATCCACATCACCTTCACCGACGAGCGCGGCGAAACGCCCGTGACGGAGGATTTCCTCTACGAAGGCGGGCTGCGCGAGTTCGTCAAGTATCTGAATCACAACAAGGAAGTTTTGTTCCCTGAACCGATTTATACCGAGGGCGTGAAGGACGGCATCCTCGTGGAAGTCGCCATGCAGTACAACGACTCGTATGCCGAAAACATCTACACCTTCGTCAACAACATCGCGACCCCCGACGGCGGCACGCATCTCACGGGCTTCACCACCGCCCTGACGAGCGCCATCAACGACTACGGCCGCAAGTATAAGCTCCTGCGCGACAACGAGCCGAACCTGAAGGCGGAGGACGCGAAGGAAAGCCTGACGGCGGTTGTGTCCGTCAAAATGGAAGACCCGCAGTTCGAGAGCCAGACGAAATCGAAGCTGGGCTCCGGGCAGGTTCGCGGCGTGGTCAACGACCTTGTGAAGGAGGAGCTGTCCACCTATCTGGAGGAGAACCCGTCTGTCGGGCGGACGATTCTTGACCGCTGCGTGAGCGCCCAGCGCGCGCGCGAGGCAGCCCGCAAGGCGCGCGAGGCTACCCGCCGCAAGACGGTGCTGGAATCGGCGTCCCTGCCGGGCAAATTGGCGGACTGCTCCGAGCGCGACCCCAGCAAGTGCGAAATCTTCCTCGTCGAGGGCGACTCCGCAGGCGGCAGCGCCAAGGAAGGACGCGACCGCCATTTTCAGGCGATTCTGCCCCTGCGCGGCAAAATCCTCAACGTCGAAAAAACCCGGCTGGACAAGGCGCTGGGCAACAACGAAATTAAGAGTATGCTGACGGCGTTCGGCTGCGGCTTCGGCGATGAGTTCGACGAAAGCAAGCTGCGCTATCACCGCATTGTCTGCATGACGGACGCGGACGTGGACGGCGCGCACATCCGCATTTTGATGCTGACGTTCTTCTACCGCTACATGCGGCCGCTGGTGGAAAAGGGCTATGTGTACGCCGCCATGCCGCCGCTCTACAAGGTGACGAAGGGCAAAATGGAAAAGTACGTCTATGATGACGACGAATTGCAGAGACTGCTGGACGAAATCGGGCGCGACCCGAAGCCGGACATTCAGCGCTACAAAGGCTTGGGCGAAATGAGCGCCGAGCAGCTGTGGCAGACGACCATGAACCCCGAAACCCGCACGATGATGCAGATTACGCCGGAGGACGCAATGGCGGCGGATGAAATCTTCACGCTGCTGATGGGCGATCAGGTTGAGCCGCGGCGGAAGTTCATCGAGGAGAACGCAGATTTGGTCAAGGATTTGGATGTGTAAGGACGGCGACCTCATCCGCCGCTGCGGCGGCACCTTCCCCAGAGGGGAAGGCGAGGGGGCGCGCCCGCTTGCAGCATGAAATTTTGCACTTGACATTTTCTTGCTAAGGGATTAGAATAATAGTCTAATCCGCCCTTGGCAAGTAGGTGTCCCAACATCCGGGAACGCCGAAGCTAAGGGCATTTTTTCTAATTTCGGATAGAACGCAAGCTGGGGAGCGAAACCAACCCCGTCAGCCCGCGCTGCTCTTTCCCGCAAGAAACTTTTCCGGCGGGGGGAGTCCAGAGGGGGCTGAAATCCCCGCTCTTTCACTTTTCAGCCCCCTCTGGGCGCTCTTTGGAACCTTTCTGTCGCAACAGAAAGTAACAACGTCGCCTCCGCAGACGCGGCTGAAGCATCGAAAAGAAACTGTTTGTTTTTAAGACGACTTCGGAATCATCCAAATCAGATAGCAAATAACACAATCCAGCCCGATTCGGGCGTTTGACAGTGTGCAAACCAGCACATCCCCCAAGGATTGGAGAAAAAACATGAGCAGCATTCAGGACAAACTCATCCCGGTGAATCTGGAAAAGGAGATGAAGCGGTCGTTCATCTCCTACGCAATGGCGGTCATCATCGACCGCGCGCTGCCGGACGTGCGCGACGGCTTGAAGCCTGTGCACCGCCGCATCCTCTACGATATGGAAGAACTCGGCATGACGCCCGATAAGCCGTACCGCAAATCCGCGCGCCTTGTCGGCGACGTGCTGGGCAAATTCCACCCGCACGGCGATTCCTCCGTCTACGATGCCATGGTGCGCCTGGCGCAGCCCTTCAACATCCGCTATACCCTCGTGGACGGGCAGGGCAACTACGGCTCGGTGGATGGCGACGGCGCTGCCGCCATGCGTTACACCGAAGCCCGCATGACGAAATTGACCCCCTACCTGCTCGAAGGCATCGAGAAGGACACGGTCGATTTCTACCCCAACTTCGACGAAATGCTCATGCAGCCCGCCGTGCTGCCCAGCCGCTTCCCGAATCTGCTTGTCAACGGTTCCAGCGGCATTGCCGTCGGCATGGCGACGAACATCCCCCCGCATAACCTCGGCGAGGTCATCGACGGCGTTATCTGCATGATTGACAACCCGGACTGCACCATCGACGACCTGATGCAGCACATCAAAGGCCCGGACTTCCCGACCGGCGGCATCATCCTCGGCAGACGCGGCATCCGCGAAGCCTACTACACGGGCCATGGGCGCATTGAGGTGCGCGCAAAGACCAACATCGAGGAAATGCCCAACGGCCGCAGCCGCATCGTTGTGACGGAAATCCCGTATCAGGTCAACAAGGCGAAGCTGGTGGAGAAGATTGCCGAACTTGTGCACGACAAGCGCATTGAGGGCATCAGCGATATCCGCGATGAGTCCGACCGGCAGGGGATGCGCATCGTCATCGAGCTGAAGAAGGATGTTTACCCGCAGGTTATCCTGAATACGCTCTACAAGCACACGTCGATGCAGGAGACGTTCGGCGCGAACATGCTCGCGCTGGTCAACGGGCAGCCGAAAATCCTCTCCCTGCGCGACATGGTGTACTATTATCTGGAGCATCAAAAGGACGTTGTCACCCGCCGCACGCGCTTTGACCTCAACAAGGCGCTCGCCCGCGCGCATATTTTGGAAGGTCTGCTGAAGGCGCTCGACCACATCGACGAGATTGTGTCCATCATCCGCGCCAGCAAAGACCCCAACACCGCGAAAACGACCTTGATGGAGCGGTTCGACTTCTCCGACAAGCAGGCGCAGGCGATTCTGGACATGCGTCTGGCGCGCCTGACCGGTCTGGAACGCGACCGCCTCCAGCAGGAATACGATGATTTGGAGAAGGAAATCGCCCGCTTCCAGGCGATTCTGGCGGACGAACACCTGCTGATGGAGGTTATCAAGACCGAAATCAGCGCCATCCGCGATAAATTTGCTGACCCGCGCCGCACGGAGCTGACCACCATCGACGGCGAAATCGACGTGGAAGACCTGATTCAGGAGGAGGACATGGTCGTCACGCTGACGCGGCAGGGCTACGTCAAGCGCACACCGAAATCCATCTACCGCGCGCAGAACCGCGGCGGACGCGGCGTGACCGGCATGACGACGAAGGAAGAAGACTTCGCCGTGCAGATGCGCGTCGTCTCCACGCACGACGAAATCATGTTCTTCACCAACATGGGGCGCGTGTACATGCTCAAGTGCTACCAGATTCCGGAAGCTGGACGCACCGCACGCGGCACGGCGATTATCAACCTCATCCAGATTGCGTCGGATGAAAAGGTGACGTGCATGGTGCCTGTGCCGGGCGCGACGGGCGAACACAACCTCGTCATGGCGACGCGCGACGGCATGATTAAGAAAACGCCGTACAGCGAGTTTGCGAACCTGCGCAAGAACGGCCTGATTGCCATCAATTTGAAGGAAGGCGACGAGCTGATTGGCGTGGATTTGACCAGCGGCGACGACGAAATTCTGCTGGGCAGCCGCAAGGGCATGGCAATCCGCTTCAGCGAGCGCCACATCCGCCCGATGGGCCGCGCGTCGATGGGCGTGAAGTCCATGCGGCTGGATGACGACGATATCATCATTGATATGGTGCCGCTGGAGCAGGGTGCGGACGTGCTGGCGATTACGACGCTGGGCTACGGCAAGCGCACCAGCCCCGACGAGTACCGTGAGCAGGGCCGCAACGGCAAGGGCATCATCGCCACAAAGCTGACCGACAAGACCGGCGACCTCGCCGCGCTGCTGATGGTCAAGCCGGACGAAGACCTGATGCTCATCACCGACGACGGCACAATCATCCGCACCCGCGCCGAGGACATCCGCGTCTGCGGCCGCAACACGCAGGGCGTTATCGTGATGAAGCTGCAGGAAGGCAGCCACGTCATCGGCGTCGCCCGCGCCGAGCGCGACGAAGAGCCGGACGCGCCCGCGAATGCTGCTGATGCGGATGCCGCCGAAGCGCGCGCCGAGGGCTTCGACACGTCGGACGCGGCGGAATCGAAGGCAGTGCAGGAACTGCTGCGCCGTGCCGAAGAGGACGCAAGCGGCAGCGATTTGGACATGGATCTGGGCGGGGAGGACGAGAAGGATTCCCCGGCGGATGATTCGGACGACATCTAAAAGGATTATTTGCTGTGAAGATTTTCCCGGAAGGCTTGTCTTTCCGGGGATTTTTTGATGCATCAAGCACTAAACTTAGAGTGTGTTTCTAAAATGCTGCCGAGCGAATTTAGAAACACACTATAGCAAAACAATCGTTACATGACGCAACAACGCTTGACAAAATGATGTAATATTGCTACTATATAAACAACAAGTCGAGCAAATCCATAAAAGGTAATCTTGTCGTGAACCATGGATGCGCGTGCGAAAAAGGAGGAAAGAAACGGATGAAGAAAATGATGAAAACGCTGCTCTGCGTGCTGCTGATATTGAGCTGTGTGCCGTTTGCGCTGGCGGAGGACGACTTTACGCTACGTAGCGGCATTGTCTTTGGGGATACCTTGGAGCAGATTGTCAGCAAAGAAACAACGCTCATGCAGGACGCGGACGATCCAAACACGTTCAAGGGAAAAATTGCTGGCTATGATGATGCAGATTGCCATTTCCTGTTTGATAGCGATGGCAGCATGTATGACATGTGCTATTCGTTTGATGAAGCCTGCACCGACCGGGATGCAACGAAAGATGTCTACCAAAAGCTTTTTGACAGTCTGAAGCGGAAGTATGGTGCCCCCTTGGGCAACACGGGGGGAAGCTGCTATATCATGACAGGTTCCGCAGTTACGCGCATGGCGCTCTATGTTGGTTTGCTTAGAAACGTGGGTGGCTGTGACACAGATTATATGGATTATGACGAGTGGATTGTTGAAAAAGAAAATTACGATGTCAAAATCGATCTTGTATCCTACTATTGGCGAGACCGTGACTACAACTATTATTACTATATCAGCTTGAGCTACTACCGTTATACAGCAGAAGAACTTGAACAGGCGATTCAGGAAAAGTATCAGGAACAGGAAGAAATTGATAACGATCTGTAAAGCAACTTGTAAGCAGAGGAAAAGAGGTTGATTTCTGATGAAAAAGCGTGCAATCTGTTTGCTGATGACGGCGGTGTTGCTGTGCATGTGCACCATGCCCGCGATGGCGGCGAAAAACTATGGCGACTTGGTGTCGGATATTCTTGATAGCATGAGCACAAACAACAGCCGCTGCTCTGGTGCGCCGCAGCAGGCGGCGAATGGCGCTTATCGCCTGGTGGAAATGCTGGCTGTCATTGCGATGGAAAAGGACAATGGGCAGCATTCGGATTTAATCAGCAACGTGCTGGACGACATGAGCACGAACAATGCCCGCTGCTCTGGTGCGCCGCAGCAGACGGCGAACGGGACGTACCGCGCGGTGGACATGCTGGCGATTATCGCGATGGAGCTGGACAGCAAGGGGACGTACACGAGCCTGATTACGGGTGTGCTGGATGACCTGAGCAGCAACAACGCCCGCTGCACTGGCGCGCCGCAGCAGTCGGCAAACGGCTTGTACCGCTGTGCGGACATGCTGGCGATTATCGCGATGGAGCTGGACAGCAAGGGAACGTATACGAGCTTGATTACGGGCGTGCTGGATGACCTGAGCAGCAACAACGCCCGCTGCACTGGCGCACCGCAGCAGGAAGCCAACGGCGCCTATCGCTGTGTGGAGCTTTTGGCAATCATCGCGATGGAAACGGACACGACCGGAAAGTACGGCGATTTGATTTCTGGCGTGCTGGACGACATGAGCAGCAACAACGCCCGCTGCTCCGGCGCGCCGCAGCAGTTGGCGAACGGGCTGTACCGCTGTGTCGAAATGGCAGCCATCATCGCACTCATCAATCAATAAAACCAAAGAAGTCAGAGAATGCGTTCATGCAGTGATGCGTGAGCGCATTTTTTCCCCTTGCGCAAACCCGTAACCTGTGCTATGATTCACTTATGAACCCATATCGAAAGGGGAATCACTACCTTGTGGATAGAAATTGAAATGTATGTTCTCCTCTTCTTCGCCTGCTCCTTCCTCGGCTGGTGCATGGAGGTCACCTGTAAGCTCGTGCAGTTCGGGCGCTTCATCAACCGCGGCTTTCTGCTCGGCCCGCTGTGCCCGATTTACGGCACGGGCGCTGTGCTGATGGCGTACTTTCTGCCCCTGTGGACAACGCAGGTTGAGTCGACATTCCTGCTTGCCCTCGTCCTCTGCGGCACGCTGGAATATATCACCAGCTGGCTGATGGAAAAACTGTTCCACGCGCGCTGGTGGGACTACTCCCAGAAGCGCTTCAACATCAACGGGCGCGTGTGCGCGAGCAACCTGCTGGCGTTCGGGGTGATGGGCGTGTTCGTCGTCAAGGTGCTGAAGCCCTTTGCGTTTGGGCTGTTCGCCAAAATCCCGCCTGTCTGGCTGGATGCAATCACCATCACACTGACGGTGCTGCTGATTGCGGACGTCGCGATTTCCGCGGGCGTGCTGACAAAGATTCGCGGCGCGGCAGAATCCGTCCGCGCGGACAACACCGAAGCCATCACCAAGGCGGTTCGAGAGGCGCTCATGGCGCAGGGCTTCCTGCTCCGCCACCCGCTGCACGCTTTCCCGGAGGTGCAATTCTACAATAAGGCGCACCTTGCCCGCCTGAAGGCGAAGCACGACGAATTGCAGGCGAATATGCGCGAAAAACGCGAGAAGCTCCAGCAGGAACTTGACCGTCTCGAAGAGAAGCGCAAGGCGCTCAAGAAGGGGAAAAAGTGACCCGCAAGTTAATTTCTATTCTCCTGATCCTCTTGATTTTCTCGTCCGCTGCGCACGCGGATGTCCCTGTCCTTGACCTCCGCGCCCACGACGCCGACGCCCGCTTTCCGTCCGATGCCGCCGTCCTCACCGTCGCTTTTCCCCAGATGACCTTCGCCGACGCCGCCATTCTCGTCTGCGACGGCCACGCTGGGATGATTGACGCGGGCGGATACGCGGAGGAATCCGCCGTCCAAACCGCGCTGGAAGCCCTCGGCGTGACGCGGCTGGATTGGGTCGTCGCCACCCATCCGCACCACGACCATCAGCCCGGCTTCGAGGCCATCGCCCGCCGGATGCCGATTGGGCGCTTCCTCACGTCGTTCCCCGCGAACGAAAACGCGCAGATGCAGCATACCCTCGCGGTAATGGCGGAATGCGGCGTGCCGGTGGAAACCGCCGCGGATGGGCAAATGCTGACGCTCGGGCACGCGCAAATCACGCTGTTTCTTCCGGAAAATACCGGCAAGACCGTTAATAATCGCTCCTTGCTTGCCCTCGTGACGCGGGGGGATGCCCGGATGCTGATGCTCGCCGACCTTGAAAGCATGGGTCAGCAGGCGCTGCTTGATTCCGGCGACGATGTGCACGCGGATATCCTCAAGTACCCGCACCACGGCCATGCCGCCATGAATCAGGCGCTTCTGACCGCTATTGCGCCCAAACTCGCCATCATCACTGCCAAACCGACCCGCGCGCCGTACGCCCTTGCCCAGCTGGATGCCATGGCGATTCCCGCCGCGCACACGGATGAATGCGGCTTGCTGCTGCAAACCGACGGGCAGGTGTGGATTTTGCAGAATCTCACGATGGAAGAATAACCGGCGGTTGATTTGTAATAATCGTCGCGGCGGCTTGACAAACCCCGCCCGATTGCCTACAATGGAAGGGAAGTACAGGAAAGGAAGGCTTCTCCGATGAAGAAAATCCAGAAATTGCTTTTGCTACTCCTGATGATGGCAATGCTCCTGCCGACGTTCGCGATGGCAGAAACGCCCGTCATTGTCAATCTGGTTGAAAATCCGGATGCTGAATACCACTTTGAGGACGGCGCGAAGATTCTCGAAATCGTTTTTCCGCGCGTTTACTCCTCCGACTGCATCCTCCTGCGCTATGACGGCATGGTCATGATGATAGACGCATCGACCAAAAATGCAACCATGCGCAACCGCATCTACACCGCCTGCGATACCCTCGGCATCGACCACATCGACATTGCCTACAACAGCCATCCGCACGATGACCATATCGACGGATTTCAGTTCGTCAACGAATACGCGCCGATCTCCAAGTTCTTGATTACCTTTCCGGAAGATTTCAACGCGCGGATGAAGAGCGCGGTTAAATTCATGAAGGCGAACAACATCCCCATCGAGCAGATTGCCAACGGCGATACCTTCACGCTGGGGGAGGACGGCGGCGTCAAGATGACCGTCATTCAGTACCACAAGTCCTCATGGGGCGTGAACGACCAGTCCGCCATGCTGATGGTGCAGTACGGCGACCGCCGGATGCTCCTCGCGGGCGACAACGAGAACCGTTCGCAGCAGTATTTCGCGGCGAATCCGCCGGAAATCGGGCTGAACGCGGATATCTTCAAGTACCCGCACCACGGGCAGGTGCGCCTGCGCGATGACTTCCTGGAAGCCATCAACCCGCAGCTGATTTTCATCAACGGCGCGGCGAACGTCATCAAAGGCAGCGTTAACTACTGCGACAAGAAGCACATTTCGTACCTTTTGGGTTATAAAGGGCTGACCCGGATGCGCACAGACGGCAACATTTGGGTTATTGACTACCTGAAGGAAAAGAATGCCGACCGCGACTTGCCCTACACGCCGGAGCGGGACGAGTAACGCACGAAAATACCCAAAAGTTTAGGAAGAAAACGCTATGAAGTATCGCTATCTGCTCATCGACAACGACAACACCCTCATGGACTTCCACGCCGCCGAACACGCCGCCCTCCGCGAGACGCTCACCGAAGCCGGGATTGAACCGACCGACGCCGTCTGCGCACGGTACAGCGCCATCAATGACGCACTCTGGAAGGCACTCGAACGCGGCGAAACCACCCACGCGGCGCTTAAAATCGCCCGTTTCGCCCAGTTGCTGGCAGAATACCCCGCCGAAAACGTCTGCGCACCCCGCCTTGCCCTGCGCTACAGCCACTATCTCGGCACGCACGCTGACCTTATGCCCGGCGCGGAGGCGTTTTTGCGCCGCCTGCATGGCCAGATGAAAATCGTGCTGGTCAGCAATGGTGACAGCGTTATCCAGCGCAACCGACTTTTCCGGTGCGTGTTCACGCCACTGCTGGATAACATTGTCATCAGCAGCGAAAAAGGCGTCAGCAAGCCCGATCCGCGCCTGATTGAAATTGCCCTTGCCGAATGCGGCTGCACGGACAAGGCGGAAGCTGTCATGGTCGGCGATAGCGCGACGGCGGACATCCCCGCTGCCGTCAACGCCGGAATCGACAATATCTTTGTTGATTGGAAGAACACGGGTTGCCAACAAGCAACTTATACAGCAAAAAATCTGGCGGAAGTGGAGCAAATTCTGCTGAAAAGTTAAATTTCAGCGGACGGCATCATCCACAAAATCAATAATTGTGAAAAAGGGTGCATTCGCGGGAATGCGCCCTTTTTCACGTCCGAAAAATGAAAAAAACGTTAAAAATGAATCGAAGCGATTGACAGCCGGGCGTTTCTGCACTATTATAATAGGTAGAGAGTGAGGGGATTTTTGATGGACGAGAACAAGTGGCTGCGCCGAAAGCCGCAGAGCAACCTCGATTACCTTGGGATTACGCTGATTGCGGTTGCGTTTTACATGGCGCTGCTCAACGCGCAGTCCTTCCTGAACGGTGCGAACCGCATTCTGGGCATCCTTGCGCCGTTCGCGGGCGGCGTGGTGATTGCCTACTGCCTTAACCCAATTGTTAAAGCAGCGATGAAGTACCTCTTCCGCGGACGCGAAAAGTGCCGCGGACTCGCCATTTTGTTGGCGTACATTGTCGGCTTGGCAATTGTTGTACTGCTAATGGTACTAATTATTCCGCAAATGGTTGCCAGCGTTGTCATGTTCTACCAGAATTTCGACGACTATGCGCAAAATTTGCTGAATATGCTCAAGAAACTTGACGCGGAAACGCCGGGCGTGGATTTGAGCCTTGCGGTTAGGGCGGTGGAGAACCTGAATGCCAGCATGAGCGACCTGCTTGGCACGATTGTCAAGGCGATTACGAACCGCGTGCCGCAAATTATCAGCTACGTCGGCGGCGTCGCTTCGGGTGTCGTGACCATTTTTACAGCGATTGCCAGCAGTGTCTACCTCCTCCTGCAGAAGGATAAGCTGCTCCGCCACGCGCGGGTGCTGACGCGCGCGTTCCTGCCGAAGAGCGCCGCGGAGACGACCCTGCGGATTTGCCACGACGCAAACCGCAATTTCGGCGGCTTTTTCGCCGGAAAAATCCTCGATTCCGCGATTATTGGTGTGCTGACGTTTGTCAGCATGAACATCCTCGGCTTGTCGTACGCGACGCTCATCAGCATCATTGTCGGCATCACGAACATCATCCCCGTGTTCGGCCCGTTCATCGGCGCGATACCCGGCGCGGTGATTCTGCTCTTCCTCGATCCGTGGCAGGCGTTGATTTTCCTGATTTTGATCCTGATTATCCAGCAGTTGGATGGCAATTTCATCGGCCCGATGATTCTCGGCGATTCGATTGGCATCTCGGCGCTCTGGGTTCTCTTCGCGATTGTCGTCGGCGGGGATCTCTTCGGCTTGGTCGGTATGGTCGTCGGCGTTCCTATTTTCGCCACAATTTACGGCATTCTGCGGTCGGCGGCGCGGCACGGCCTGCGGCAGAAGGGGTACACGGACGTGGAAGAATCTGTATCCGCATCTGTTGCGGGCGACGAGATTCCCGATGACCCGCGTGAGAGCGGACACCGGATGTCGCTGCTGCGCCAGTGGAAAGAGAAAATCATGTCCATCGGCAAGAAAAAGAGCAAGTAAGCACAGAGGGGGAGCGCAATGGCTTCCCCTTTCCTGCGTAATTTCTACCTATTAAAAGGAGAAGCGCGCCATGACACCCGAAGTCCAGCATTATTTACTCGCAGGTTTTCTTCTGCTGGCAGCCGTTTTCGCCGTTCCGCTCTTGAAGCGCGTCCTGGCGCCTGTAAAAAAGCGGATTAGCGACCGAATTCCAGCGCTTGTGGGGCATCTTCTCCGCTGCTTCCTGCGCCCGGCGGCATGGCTCGTCCGCGTCACGCTCGCGGGTTGGGCGGTACTAACCATCCCGTGGAGCGCCGAAATCCGTGTTCTGCTCAGCCATGCAATGCCGTACTACCAGGCGTTTGTGCTGGCGATGGCGGCATGGGGCGTTTGGGAAGCTATCCCGGTTATTTGGCAAATGCTGCATCGTCATCCGCACCCTGATCAGCCGGATAATTATGAAACGTTGTCACGCTTTTTCGAGAATGGATGCCGAACAGTCGTCGTCGTGATGTCGGTTCTGGTCGGTTTGGACGGCCTTGGCGTACCGGTCACGAGCCTGATTGCCGGCGCGGGCGTCGTTGGGCTTGCCATCACCCTCGCGGCGCAGTCCACGCTCTCCGGCCTGATTGCCGGGATCACGCTCGTTGCGGAGCACCCGTTTTCGCTCGGCGATTACATCGTGCTGGGCGATGTTGAGGGCACCGTCGAGGACATTTCGCTGCGTTCAACCCGCATTCGCACGCCCGACCAAGTGCTCATTACCGTCGAAAACAGCAAGGTTTGCGCCGAATACATCCAAAATGCGAACGCGCGCACCCAGCGCCTGTGGGCGTTCACGATTGGCTTGGAGTACCGCACGAGTGCGCCGCAGGTGGAGCAGTTCATCCGCGACCTGACGAAACTTCTGGTTTCGGATCCGGACGTTGATGGGCAGAGCGTGCAGGCGGTGCTGGAGGAGTTCGCGGATTCGTCCATCAACGTCAACGTCCGCATGATGGTCAACACCCCCGGTTACGGCGATTACCGTGCACTCAAAGGCAGAATTAACCTTGCGGTTATGCATCTGATGGCGGAAGAAGGGCTGTCTTTCGCCTTCCCGTCGAGGAGTGTTTATGTGGAAAAGAACGCACAATGACCGAACGCGCGGACTTCTGCTGACCGGGTTGAAGGCGGCTGGAAGTGCGGCGGTCGCGATAGCCGTCGCCAGCGCAATACACCTGCAGTTTAGCGCAACGGCAGGGATTATCGCGATTTTGAGCCTGATGGGTACGAAGCGCGAGACAATGAAAGTGGCGCTGGGGCGGCTGATGGCGTACGGCGCGGCGCTGCTGATCGCCTTCGTGTGCTTCTCGCTCTTCGGCGATGGTCTGCTTGCTTTCGGAATTTACCTGTTTGTTTTCGCGTCGCTGTGCTATGCCTGCTCGTGGGGTTACGCGACGGCGATGATTTCCGTACTGATTTCCCACTTTATGGGCACAGGCGGCATGACGTGGACGCAGATTGGCAACGAAAGTTTGTTGTTCCTCATCGGCACAACCTGCGGCATCCTGACGAACCTGCACCTGCACCCTGACGAAAGGCGCCTGGACGCATTGCTTCGTCAGGCGGATGAGCAGATGCGGGCGGCGCTGCGTGTGCTTGCGGAAGGGTCGGATGCGCGCAAACCCTTGATTTTGCTGGAAGAGACGCTCCGGCAGGCAGACGAATGTGCCGCGAAAAACGCCGAAAATAGTCTAACAGACGCACCCACACGCGAGATTCATTATATCAACATGCGCCGACAGCAGCGGAGAATCCTGCTGCAAGTCACGCAAGACGCACAAAAAGTACAGGGACATCCGCCGCAGGAAGCTGAGGTTCGGGCGCTGATTGGCCGCATTTTTGCCGAGTATGACCGTGAAAACGACTGCACATCGTTGTTGTCCGCACTGCATGGCTTGCTGGCAGAGATGCAGCGTCAGCCGCTTCCCGCAACGCGTGGCGAGTTCGAGGATAGGGCGCTGCTGTATGTGCTATTGCGGCGCATGGAGGATTTTCTGCTGCTGAAACGCGAGTTCTACGAAACATATGGTTACGAAATAAATCACCAATTAGAACGTAAATCATAACTATTTTCGTGACAAATTCAGCAAGAACGCGTCCACTTGCGCAAGCAGCAGAAAAATGCTATAATATAGGTTGAAATGAACGCGGAGGTGGCGCATGAAGCAAGAAACGGGGCGGCGGATTGCCCGCTGGGGTTATATGGCAGTCGCGGCGGGCTACCTCTGGTGGAACCTCGCGCGAATGACAGAATTTTCATGGACGTTCACCGTTATGCCGTATCTGGGCGACCTTGGTATCATTGCCGCCATTTTTTCGCTGATTTTGGGCTGGAAAAAACGCTCCCCGCTTGTCTGGACGATGACAGCGGGGCTTGGCTGGATGCTGCTGATGAGCGCTATCCGCGGCGAAAATGTTCTCGCGGCTGAGTGGCAGTACCTCAAGGAGGGCATCATTGCGTTCCTTGTGCTTTCGCCGCTGCCGGGCTGCCTTACCGAAAATCGTTTTCGGCAGTTTTTGAAGGGAACGATAGCCGTCTGGACGACCGCAATTACTTGTCAAGCAGCCATCGGCTTGTGGGCGGCAATCAGCGGTCACGCCGTTTTCAGCATGAAGGGGACGTGGTACATCGGCATGAACCTCGGTGACCACCGCCTGTATTTGAACGCCTATGTTACGACGGCCGCCGCAAAAATGGGCATGACCGTGCTTTTAACGGCAATTTTATTCGCGCTGAGCCGCACGAAACGGGCGAAAATTGCCTGTGTGATGGCAATTCTGGTACAATGCGGCGCGCTCGCGCTGACGGATTGCCGGACGGCGTTCGTGGCGCTCGGCGTCGCGGCGGGGTTCTGCGTGTGGACGCTCCTCGGTGCGAAGGCGCATATGCCGTCGAAATTAAACCACAGGCTTATACTTCCTGTGCTGATGGCGGCGGGGATTATCCTCTGCTACGGGCTGCTGGCGGGGGTGTTGACGCTGCTTGCCCCGTCCGTCGCGCCCGGCCCGCTGGACAACGTGAATCTGCTGGAGTTCCCAGCACACCTGATGACGGAAGCATCCGCTGAACAGGAAGTTATATTGGACAGCACACCCGTCCACCGCGGCATTGACACTACGGACGCATTCAACGGACGCTGGGGGATTTGGAAGGGGGCAATTCGGCTGCTGAAGACACAGCCGGAGCTGCTGCTGACGGGCACAAGCGCGCCGCTGGCGGCAGGAATGATGAATTTGTACACTGACCCGGGCACGAAATACTTCCAACATGCGCACAATCTGTACTTACAGACGCTTGTCAGCTGGGGGATTCCCGGTCTGCTGATTCTGCTGGCTGTGATTTCCATCTTCTTCATGCAGAGGGCGCGGATTTCCAAGCGCGATCAGCCGCTTTGGGTGCTGATGCTGCCCCTCCCGGTAATTTACCTGCTGGTTTGCGAGTTGGTGGACTGCTTCACGATGCTTTCGACGGGTTCGCCAATGCTCTATTGGCTCTGCTTGCTGATGGGCGCGGTGGATGCACAGGCGCGGCGGCTGAAGCCACAAGCGCTGCCGAAATAACGAATGGTTACAAATTTGCGTTTTGGGAGGTGAAGCCATCCGATGGTCGATATCATCATCCCTGTGTACAATGCACTTGATACGCTTGAACTTGCGGTTACGTCCGCACTCATGCAGGGGGACGTGCGAATCCTCCTTGTGGACGACGGCTCCACCGACGGCACAGCGCGCTTGTGCGACGAGCTGGCGCACCATCCGCGCATTGAGGTGATTCATCAGCGGAACCACGGTGTGTCCGCCGCCCGAAACGCAGGGTTACAAGCGGCAGCGTCGGAATGGCTCACTTTTCTTGATGCGGATGACGTGCTGCTGCCCGACGCAATCGGCAATCTGCTCGCCCTTGCGGGGGATTCGCAGGCGATTCAGGGTCTTGTGACCCGTTCGGAAGCCCCTGATGTGCCGGAATGCACCGTTCAAACCCTCCCTTCGCGTGATATGCTGGACTTGGCGCTGCGAAATCCAACCGTGCATTTACACACGCACGGCTGGCTGCTGCAGCGGGAAATATGTAACGAGAGGTTCAACGAATCACTGCGGCTGGGGGAGGATGGCGAGTGGATGATGCGGGTGCTTCGCGGCGCGAAAACCGTTGCGCTGGCGCAGGTGAACACCTATTGCTACCATTTGCGGGCGGATTCGGCGGTGCACAGCGCGGCGGACGTGGTGCGCGAATATCTGCGAACGCTCACGGCGGCACAGCCAACATTAAACTATTTGGACATGCCGGATGCGGCGGCACAGTACCGCTTGATGCACCTGCTGCTGATGCTGACGCACGGGGTGGTGCAGGAGGGCGGCTTTCGCGACGGGCTGCGCCAGTGCAGGGCGATTCGCCGCTTGTGCCGGGAAGCGTTCCGCGCGGATTTGCGCCGTGTGCGGTGGCTGCCGCGGTCAAAGGCGCAGGCGGTGCTGCTCATGCTGCGGTGCGGGATGTATCCGCTGGCAAGGCGGGCGATTCTGATTCGGCGCAGGCAGAATCAGCTGGCGTGTGCATCGGCAGAAAGCGCAATATAATAGGTAGAGATTTTTCACGGCAGGACGTGCTGCGGACGGCGAGAGGCAAATCAGCAGTAACTTGCGGGTTATCGCGGGTGAAGCGACCTCATCCGTCGCTGCGGTAACGCTTTCCATCAGAGGGAAAGGCAGGGGGTGCGCTGAATCCGAACCGATGATGGCGAAACTGGTAGATGGCGTATTCAGCAATTGACATCAGCAGATTGTAAATTAGCGCAAAATCAGCACGAGGAAGCTGTATGCCAGCGCATTCAACCAAATCGCGAAAATGGGTCGAGGGTCAACGCCCCTTGTAGGGGGGAGGGGGCGGCGCTCCCCTTGGGTGCTCCATAGAAAGGAAGTATGACGATGAAACCACTGCGGGTGCTTGTCGTGGGCTGGACGGCGACGACGGGCGGAATTGAGCACTTTTTAATGGCATATTGTGGAAAAATGAACCGCGAACGCGTTCAATTCGACTTTTTGTGCCGTTTTAGCCCGATTGCATGCCAAAAAGAAGCGGAAAAAATCGGGAAAATATACACAATTACCCGGCGAAGCAGCGATGTGATGCGCTATTATCGGGAAATCAACGACTTTTTCCGCGAACACGGGCACGAATACGATATTATCTGGGACAATGAGTGCATGTTCAACGACATGACGCCGCTGAAAAAGGCCGCGGAGGTGGGCATTCCGGTGCGAATCGCGCACTGCCATAATCCGCAGAATATGGATAAATCAGTCATCGGACATGTGCAGGGCTTCCTCCATCGGGTCAATCACCATTCCCTCAGCCGCTACGCCAACGTCCTTTGGGCGTGCTCGACGGAGAGCGCGAAGTGGGCGTGCCCTGCCATGGATTTGCCCTGCGAGGTCATCCCGAATGCCATCGACGCGCAGATGTTCCGCTTTTCGGAGCAGGTTCGGCGCGAGGTTCGCGAGCAGTATGGGCTGGAAGATTGCCTCGTAGTTGGTCATGTTGGCCGCTTGCAGTACCAGAAAAACCAAACCTTCTTGCTGGACGCTTTCCGCCATCTGCATGAGCGCGAGGAGAAAGCGCGGCTCGTGCTCGTCGGCGATGGCCCGGATTTGACGGAGCTGGAGGCGAAAGCCGTCACCCTCGGCATCGAACGGGAAGTCCTCTTCCTCGGCAATCGAGATGACGTCAACCGCTTGTTGCAGGCGTTCGACCTGTTCGTCATGCCGTCGCACTTTGAGGGATTCGGGATGGCGGCTTTGGAAGCGCAGGCGGCAGGGCTGCCGTGTCTGTTATCCGACAGCGTGCCGAGGGAAACGAAGCTGACGCGAAACGTGGAGTTTATTCCGGCGGAAGATCCGGCAATTTGGGCGGAACATATGCTGAACATGCTGGAACGCCACGAAATCCGCCGCGACGAGGCGCAGACCATCGCCGACGCGGGCTACGACATAGGCACCGCGGCGCAGCGGCTGGAGGACAAGCTCATCGCCCTGACGGAGAGAAAACGGTTTCAGCGCCGCTTCCTGATGACCCCGAAAACGAGCGCATCGGGCGTGCCAGCGCTGAACAAGGCACGCGCGGACATCGAGCAAATTGCCGCTGAAATGGGGTACGCGCCGTTCGTGCTCCACGCGCCGGACAGCGCAAATGGCAGCGTCTGGCAAGCTATTCAAGTCGGCGCAAAGACGCTTGGCGACTGGGTTCGCGCGTTCTACCGGATGCGGCAGGGCGACCTGCTGCTCGTGCAGTACCCGTATTTCCCGGTCAAGGGCTACGGCGTGGCGCGGCTGGCGCTGCACCTGCTGCGCTGGAAGGGCGTGAAAACCGCCGCGCTCGTGCACGACCTCGACTCGCTCCGGCGGATTGGGGGAAGCGCCGCGCGCGGGAGCGACCAGCTACTGCTGCCGGGGTTCGAGGCGCTCATCGTGCACAGTCAGCGGATGGAAAGCTACCTGCGCACAGTGGGCGTGACGTGTCCGATGATTCTGATGGAAGCGTTTGACTGCCTGTCAGAAGGGAAAATCCCCGTGCGGGAAAAGAGCCGCATGGTCGCGATTGCGGGCAACCTCGCCGCGGACAAGAGCGGATACCTGAAAGATATTGGCAAAGTGCCGCTGGAATGGCAATTATATGGAACAAACTGGGCAGGAAGCGACTCAACGCGCATCGAATATCACGGCGAAATTGCGCCGGAGAAGCTGCCGGAGACGATTTCGGGCGCGTTCGGCATCGTGTGGGACGGCGACAGCCTTGACGGGCTGACCGGCTTGTACGGCGCGTACGCCCTGCTGAACAGCCCGCACAAGCTGTCAACATACCTCGCGGGCGGACTGCCGGTGATTGTTGCGAAGAACGCCGCGGCGGCGGATTTTGTGGCGCGGGAGCAGGTCGGCGTGGCGCTGAACAGCCTGCGCGAGCTGCCGGAGCTGATTCGCACGATGCCGGAGGAGGACTACCAGCGCTACGCGGCGAACGCGCGGCGGGTCGGGGCGCAGCTTCGGACGGGAGAGAACACGAAGCGGGCACTGCGGCAGCTGGAAGAAGTGGAATGAGCAGCTGGCGAACGGGCGCATCCGCATTGGCAATCAGGGCGCGTGCAGCCTGACAGCGCGCTTTCGACCGCAATGTCTGCGCACCGTCCGGCAAAATCCCAAAAAACCGAAAATTCCCCCTACGACCATCCAGCGAATCCGACTGGATGGTCATTTTTTGACCGGAATTTCCTGCTGAAACGATTTCGAAAGCAGACAAAACGTTTTCGCAAAAAATCCCGCAAACCCTTGAAAACACAGGAATGAAAACGGTTACAACGCGAGGAATGGAGAATCCGGAAAAAATTTTTATAAAAAAACACAGGAAAACACTTGATTTTTTCGCGCGGGTGGTGTATACTCTAACCATCACGAAACCGGTTTAGCAAAAAGCCGAACGGGTTCGTGAGCATCACATGTCCCGGAAGCAGAACGCCAACCCACCTCGGCGCTTCCAGAAAGACGAAAGGAGGGGCGCCCATGGCCGTGACCATCAAGGATGTTTCCGCAAAGTGCGGCCTGTCCATCTCCACTGTCAGCAAGGCGTTCAACAACTACGCGGACATCAGTCTCGAAACCCGCGAACTCGTGCAGCGTACGGCGCGTGAAATCGGCTATTATCCCAACGCCATCGCCCGCACGCTCAAAACCAACCGCTCCTACAACTTGGGCGTACTGTTCCAAGAAAAGCGCGGCACGGGTCTGACCCACAGCTTCTTCGCCTCCGTGCTGGATGCGTTCAAGTCGGCGGGGGAGAAGCGCGGGTACGACATCACCTTCATCAACCACCACATCGGGTGGACGGGCATGACCTATCTGGAGCACTGCCGATACCGCAATGTGGACGGCGTGTGCGTCGTCTGCGCCGATTTCTACGCGCCGGAGGTCATTGAGCTGGTGGACAGCAATTTACCCGTCGTCACCATCGACCACAGCTTCAACAACCGCTCATGCGTGCTGTCGGACAACATCGGCGGACTCAAGCTGCTGGTGGATGCCGCTTATCAGAAGGGACACCGCAAAATCGCGTACGTCCACGGCGAAAAATCCTCCGTCACGGAGAACCGCATCATCGGCTTTTACCGCGCGATGCAGGAGCACGGGCTGAATGTGAACCCGGACTTCGTCGTCGAGGCGCTCTACGACAACCCCGCCACGAGTATGCAGGCGGTGCTGAACCTGATGAACCGCCCCGATCCGCCGACGTGTATCCTGCTGCCGGACGACCACTCGACCCTGGGTGCGCTGCAGGCAGCAAAACAGCTGAATTTGCGCGTGCCGGAGGATTTGTCCCTGGCTGGATACGACGGCATCCGCCTGACGCAGATGCTTCAGCCGCGGCTGACCACTATCGAGCAGGATACCAAGCGCATCGGCGCACAGGCGGCGGAATTCCTGATAGACCGCATCGAGAACCCGCGCACCGCTGGCAGCGAAACCGCAACAATTCCGGTTAAGCTGCTGGAGGGCGAATCCATGGGCATCTGCCCGGTGAAGGCAGACGCCGCCAACAGCTGATTTTTCCGCAAGAGGAGGCGGAAAAATCACCCCACATCGTATTCCCGCGGCAGGGAAGCCGCTGGAAATATAGCGGGCACAACCCGCCCATTAAAGAGGAGGAAAATCCCATGAAAAAGCTCGTCGCTCTGCTTCTGTGCCTGATGATGGTCGTTCCGGCCACGCTGGCATCGGCGGAAACCGCCGAGGGTAAGGTGCTGAACATCTGGTGCTGGAACGATGAATTCCAGAGCCGCTTCAACGCCTACTATCCCGAAGTGAAGGAAATTGCTGAGGATAAGTCCACCACCACCCTGAACGATGGCACCATCGTCAAGTGGACGATCAACCCCAACGAGGGCAACAACTACCAGAACAAGCTGGACGAAGCCCTGCGCGCGCAGGAATCTGCCGCGGCTGACGACAAGATCGACATCTTCCTGATCGAAGCTGACTACGCTTTGAAGTACGTCGATTCCCCCTACACGCTGGACGTGAAGGCGGACATCGGACTGACGGACGAAGATCTGGCCGGCCAGTACAAGTACACGCAGGAAATCGCCACCTCTGCTGATGGCAAGCTGAAGGCTGTCACCTGGCAGGCGACCCCCGGCCTGTTCGCGTATCGCCGTTCCATCGCCAAGGACGTGCTGGGCACCGAAGATCCCGATGCAGTGCAGGAAGCGCTGGCTGACTGGGACAAGTTCAACGCTGTCGCTGAGCAGGCGGCTGCGAAGGGCTACTACATGCTCTCCGGCTATGACGATGCGTACCGCACCTTCTCCAACAACGTGTCCGCTCCGTGGGTTGCTGACGACGGCGAAACCGTGGTCGTTGACGCGAACCTGATGAAGTGGGTTGACCAGACCAAGCTGTACACCGAAAAGGGCTACAACCACAAGTCCTCCCTGTGGGACGCGACTTGGGCGGCTGATCAGGGCCCGACCGGCAAGGTCTTCGGCTTCTTCTACTCCACTTGGGGCATCAACTTCACCCTGCTGGGCAACTCTCTGGAAACTTCCGTCGCCAACGGCGGCAAGCAAGAAGTCGGCAACGGCGCTTATGGCGACTACGCGGTCTGCCAGGGCCCGCAGGCTTACTACTGGGGCGGCACCTGGATTTGCGCGGCTGCTGGCACCGACAACGTGGCGACCATTAAGGACGTTATGCAGAAGCTGACCTGCGACGCGGCGATCGCCAAGAAGATTACCGAGGACACGCAGGACTACACCAACAACGTGGCGGCTATGAACGAGCTGGCGCAGAACTACTCCTCTGCCTTCCTCGGCGGCCAGAACCACATCGCCCTGTTCGCGGAAGCGGCTCCGAAGATCGACATGAGCAACATCTCTGCTTATGACCAGGGCCTGAACGAATCCTTCCAGGGCGCGTTCAAGAACTACTTCGACGGCAACGCCACCATCGACGAAGCCAAGGCGCAGTTCGAGAGCATCATCTCCGAAAAGTATCCGGAACTGGTGAACTTCCAGTGGCCGGACGCGGAGTAATTCGCATCACAAACCAAGCGGCAGGGGCGGGCATTGCGCCCGTCCCTGCTTGCTTTACGAAGAAAATTGTATTCTGTTCCAATGGTGACCTCTGGCAGCGAAATCCCCACGCCTGCCGGATGCCAGAGGTCATCATTGGGGCAAACGAACGTAGGAAGGATTGGTGATTCCGGATGCAGGGAGCAAAAAAGAAAGTCCGCTCCGTCAGCTATGCCAAATGGGGCTATGTGTTCATCGCGCCGTTCTTCATCGTGTTTGCGCTGTTCCAGCTCTATCCGCTCGTCTCGACGATTTATTACAGCTTCTTTGAGTATTTCTTCAAGCAGGGCGGTCTGATTCAGGTCGGCCCGAAATTCGTCGGCTGGACGAACTACTTGTACGTTTTCTCCAAGGATTTGCCCAGATACTTCGGCAACACCATCATCATGTGGCTGATGGGCTTCATCCCGCAGATTTTCTTCTCGCTTCTGCTGGCGGCGTGGTTCACCGATAACCGCCTGAAGCTGAAGTGCCAAGGCTTCTTCAAGACCATCATCTACATGCCCAACCTGATTATGGCGTCCGCGTTCGCCATGCTGTTCTTCGCCCTCTTCGCTGATCAGGGCCCGGTCAACAACATGATTCAGGCACTCGGCGGCGAACCCGTCCGCTTCCTCTCGAATATCTGGGGCACGCGTTCGCTCGTCGCGCTGATGAACTTCCTGATGTGGTTCGGCAACACCACCATCATCCTGATGGCGGCGATGATGGGCATCAGCCCCGCCATGTTCGAGGCGGCGCAGATTGACGGCGCGACCCCGAATCAGACGTTCTGGAAGATTACCCTGCCGCTGATTCGCCCCATCCTCGTCTACACGCTCGTCACGTCCCTCATTGGCGGCCTGCAGATGTTCGACGTTCCGCAGATTTTGACCAACGGCAAGGGCGACCCGGTTCGCTCCTCCATGACCGTCGTCATGTATCTGAACAACTTCATCGGCACGTCGAAGAACTACGGCCGTGCGGGCGCGGTGTCCGCCATCATGTTTGTGATCTGTGCGGTGCTGTGCGTGGTCATCATGCGCACGACGCGCGGCGATGATGAACGCAAGCCCAAGCCTGTGAAAGCGGCGAAGGCTGTGAAGGGAGGCAAAGCGGCATGAGTCAGGCAACAATGAAAGTGCAGCCCAAGACAAAAGACCAGCAGACCGGCGCTCATGCGGTGCTGACCGCGCGGCGCATCGTGGCGTATGCGGTGCTGATTCTGCTCTGCGCGCTGTGCCTGTTCTTCTTCTACGTCCTCATCATCAACGCAACCCGCCCGCACGCGGATATCCAGAAGGGCTTCTCGTTCCTGCCGGGTTCGTGGACGTCGCTGTGCAACAACTTCACGCAGGTGATAAACAACGCGAACATCCCGATTCTCTCCGGTATGCGCAATTCGCTCATCGTTTCCGCCATGACTGCGATTTTTGCGTGCTACTTCTCCGCGCTGACGGCGTTCGGCATTCACGCGTACCGCTTCAAGGGGCGCACGCTTGCCCTTACCTTCATCCTACTGATTATGACGATGCCGACGCAGGTTTCCGCGCTGGGCTTCGTGCAGCTGATGGGCAAGATGAACCTGAAGGACTCGCTCCTGCCGCTGTTCCTGCCGTCTATCGCCAGCCCCGCGGTGTTCTATTTCATGCACCAGTACATGCAGGCGAGCCTGCCGCTGGAGGTCATCGAAGCCGCCCGCATTGACGGCAGCAGCGAGTTCGGCACGTTCAACCGCATCGTTCTGCCGATGATTAAGCCCGCTTTGGCGGTTCAGGCGATTTTCACCTTCGTCGGCGCGTGGAACAACTACTTCACCCCCGCCCTGATTCTGAACTCCGCGAACAAAAAGACGCTGCCGATTTTGATTGCTCAGCTCCGCAGCGCCGACTTCCTGAAGTTCGACATGGGGCAGGTCTATATGATGATTGCCCTCTCGATTCTCCCCGTCATCATCGTCTACCTCTTCCTCAGCAAGTTCATCATTGCTGGCGTTGCGGTCGGCGGCGGGAAGGAGTAAGGATTTTCCCGGAAATGAATGCGCCCTCCCTCTTCGCAGTGCGTGAAGGGGGAGGGCGCGTTGTCTGCAAGGTATGACCTCATCCGCCGCAAATTCCCAGAAAGGGGATAAATCACGATGCCAAATACCGATAAACAGCCGATTGACCACAAACCGCCCCGTCCGCAGACGCTCGACGACCTCTTCGCCGCCTATCAGGGCGATTATCACCCAACGGAAATCGACACCGGCGCGGATGTTGGGCTGGAACGAATCGGCTGATTACACAAAAATTGGTTCTCGACAAAAACTTGGGGGGAAGAGCAGCTTGGGGGCGCGTCTGCGGACGCGCAAAGTTACTGGCAGGGACGCTTCGCTGCCTGCGCCTTTGTTGGCGGCTTCCTTGGGAGTAGTCACCCGCGAAACAGTTGGGGCGTTGCCCCAAACCCCACAAGGGACGCTGTCCCTTGACCCTGCAAGGGGCAATTGCCCCTTGACCCCTTTTCGCGATTGAGTTGGT
>QWCH01002124.1_pt1 | contig 26267 bp, 18 predicted proteins | sample 1972671 | NCBI WGS metagenome assembly QWCH01 (sample SAMN09866713, study PRJNA288562) | Human gut metagenome isolate term3_stool, whole genome shotgun sequencing... | isolation source: gut | host: Homo sapiens | place: USA: California
CTATGCTGGTGATCACTACACCGTAGATACCACCTACAAGAAGAACGACACGGTAAAAGGTGAGAAGGACGGTAAGAAAGGTACGTGGACCTTCAGCGGCTGGACCGATCCGAACAACGGCACCATGGGTGACAAGAACGCAAGCATTACAGGTTCTTGGACATTTGTCGAAGCACCAAAGCACAAGGTGAGCTACGACTGGGGTAAGGACGCACCGGCAGGAAAAGAGCTCCCGAAGGATAACGGTAGCTACTATGCTGGAGATAAATACACCGTAGATACCACATACAAGAAGGGTGACAAGGTAGAGGGCGAAAAGGACGGCAAGAAGGGCACGTGGACCTTCAGCGGCTGGACCGACCCGAACAACGGCACCATGGGTGACAAGAACGCAAGCATTACAGGTTCTTGGACATTTGCCGAAGCATCAAATCCTAATAATCAGCCTGGATCAGATAAATCGGGAATGACACCTGGACAGAATGTATCACAAGGTAAGGATTTAGTACCTCGACAATCAGGATCAAACGGTAAAGATGGAACGCAATCTAATGGAACTTCAAATTTGAATTCAAAGAATAACAGAACACCAAGCACTGGTGATAACGGAATGAATATGCTTTATGCTTTTGGACTTGCATTCGCAGCATGCGGAGTACTAGTTATGAATAGAATCTCTAGAAAAGAAAAATAAGATCTATTAAAAGAAAGCAAACAGCAATATATTTAAAAACAAAAATAATAACCGCTCTTATGCATAAGCATAGTAGCGGTTATTTGTTTGGGGAAAAGATATAATTATGAACTATCAAGAAGTATATAATGGTTATGTTCTAAAATTAAAAGACAATTAAATTTTTTTATGCTTACTAAATGAATATACCTAGCATAAGATAATGAAACGAATTTGTATAGTTTTTTGTGAAATTATTTATAAAATATTTTCTTGCAAGGCAGTTTGTTATCAAATATAATATTCATAGTACTATGTTGTACGGTAGTTTGAGGAGGAGATATGGGAATCTCAATGGTAACCTTTTGGATAATAGCAACAATTATTCTCATTGTAGTGGAAGCGCTTACAATGGGATTGACCACAATTTGGTTTGCTTTTGGTACTGCAGCTGCTACTATTGTTGCTCTTCTTGGGGGAAGTTTGCCGATCCAAATTCTCTCTTTTGTTGTAGTAAGTGCAATTATGCTTGTTTTTACTAGAAAAATTGTTGTTGAAAAGCTCAAGACAGGGAAAGAAGATACAAACATAGATACGATTATCGGCAAGATAGGTGTCGTTAGGAGAGAGATTAAGTCTTATGAACCCGGCACTGTATATGTATGGGGGCAAGAATGGTCTGCGATATCTCAAACCCCCGGAGAAGTAATCAGCATAGGTAAAGAAGTTAAGATATTGAGGATAGACGGTGTAAAGCTTATTGTTGAAGATAATGAGAAATTAGAAAAGGAGAATTAAGAGGTTATGGTAGGATTTATTTTGATCGTAGTTCTTATAATAGCTGCAGTTGCTCTTGTTGCAACAAATGTTAGAATTGTACCTCAGGCTCAGGCTTATGTTATAGAAAGGCTTGGAGCGTATAAAGGGACATGGCCGGTTGGACTTCATTTTAAGATTCCTTTCATTGACAGGGTGGCCCGTAAAGTATCCCTAAAGGAACGAGTAATTGATTTTCCTCCACAGCCGGTTATAACAAAAGATAATGTAACAATGGAAATCGATACAGTAGTATTTTTCCAAATAACTGACCCTAAACTTTTCACTTACGGTTCAGAATCACCGATGCAGGCAATTGAAAATCTAACGGCTACAACTCTAAGAAATATTATCGGAGAACTTGAACTAGATGAATCGTTGACCTCAAGGGAGCATATCAATACCAAAATAAGAATAGTGCTTGATGAAGCGACAGATCCGTGGGGAATAAAAATTAATAGGGTTGAGGTAAAAAATATTACGCCACCGAGGGATATACAGGTCGCAATGGAAAAACAGATGCGTGCCGAACGTGAGAGAAGGGAGAGCATTCTTAAGGCAGAGGGAGAGAAAAAATCTGCTATTCTCATCGCAGAGGGTAACAAGGAAGCTATGATTTTGGAGGCTGAAGCGAACAAGCAATCTGCAATTAAAAATGCTGAGGGACAAGCCGAAGCAATAAGAATGGTTCAGAAAGCTACCGCTGATGGAATAAAGATGCTGGTTGAGTCAAATCCTAACAAAGAAATTATAGCTTTAAAATCTCTAGCATCGCTTGAAAAGGCTGCAGATGGTCAGGCAACGAAGATAATTATTCCGTCTGAAATTGCAAGTGTAGCAGGCCTTGCTACAAGTATCAAAGAACTTGTTAAAGATTAGATAGAACTTTTTACATTGACATAAAAACAGCTATGAAACGGTATGCAAAATAATAGCATATGCTCATAGCTGTTTTATATTTTGATGAATTTGTTAGCTTAATTATCTTTGAATCGGTGTTTATAGATCCTGCATAACCCTGACCTTGATTACACCTTCGCCGGATTTTATCTTTGTGAATGGCTCGGATGAACTTATCAGGGCATATCCATATTCACCGCGTAATCCGCCCGTAGCTGCCGTAATAACGTTGTTATCACACATTCTTATAGCTAGGTCAACAGGATTGCTTATACCCTTTGTCATTATAGCTGCACGCGCTTCACCCTCAGCAATAGGGTCGAGATTTGCAGGTGGGAAATTTACAGAATTTAAAATATTTCCATTGTCTATGAAATCCATCAGCTCGTTAGCAGCCATGATTGCACAGTTATCCTCAGCTTCTTCAGTTGAAGCTCCAAGATGTGGAACGCACAAAACACCTGGCTTACACATTATGCCGTCTGTTGGAAAGTCAGTTACATACTGCTTAACCTTACCGGAATTGATCGCATCAAGAAGATCTTCTTCTTTAATTAGACTATTCCTTGAGAAATTAAGAATAACGACACTATCCTTACAAGCACCAAAAATCTCCTTATTGAACATCTCCTTATTATCAGGACTAGCAGGAATATGTACTGTTATATAGTCACATACATTTAAAAGTTTTTCAATCTTATCCATAATTTCGATGCATGGGTACATGTCATGAGCAGCTTTTATTCCCAAATACGGATCAAAGCCTACCACATTCATGCCAAGATCCGATGCAGCATTAGCTACCCTAACACCTATTGCACCAAGACCGATGACACCCAAAGTTTTGCCTGAAATTTCATGCCCAGCGAATTGGCTCTTACCCTTCTCGACAGAAGCAGAAACATTGTCAGAAAGTGAACATGCCCAGTTGATTGAATCATAAAGATTTCTCGCACTCATTATTATGCTGGCAATCACGAGCTCCTTGACAGAGTTCGCATTTGCACCAGGAGAATTGAATACCACAATACCTTCATCAGCACATCTATCAAGTGGAATATTGTTGACACCGGCGCCTGCTCTTGCAATGCCTACAAGTGAATCAGGAAATTCCATCGAGTGCATATCCTGGCTTCTAACTATGATACCATTTGCAGAGTTTACATCATCAACAATTTCGTATTGACCAGAAAACTGCGCAAGACCAATTTTTGAGATTTTGTTTAAAGTAGCTATTTTGTACATACTGCAATTCCTTTCAAACTAAGACTTAACTATTACACAGCACCGCTATATTGCGGTGCATTTATAAATTAATACTATATTTAGGATTATAGCACATCAAAGCATTGACATCAATACTGATTGTGATATAATTTAGAACAAATCGAGAAATATTTAGTGATTTGAAACAATTTTAGTAGGGAAAAGGTGATTGAAATGAACAAAAAAGAGAGAGTTTTTAACTTTTCAGCGGGTCCTTCAATGCTCCCAATTGACGTAATAAACGAAGTTTCGGCAGAACTTGCAAATTACCAGGGCTCAGGGCAATCCGTAATGGAGATGAGCCATAGGTCGGCAGAGTTCGATAAGATAATTAAGGATGCTGAGAGCGATCTGAGGAAACTCATGAATATACCGGATAATTATAAGGTACTCTTCCTGCAAGGTGGAGGGACTACCCAATTCTCAATGGTTGCATTGAACTTCATGGGCGGAACGCACAAGGCAGACTATATTATCACAGGACAGTGGGCGAAGAAAGCTTACACAGAGGCATGCAAATACGGCGATATTAAGGTTGTAGCAAGTTCTGAGGATAAGAAATTCACATATATTCCAAAGGTTAGTAAAGAAGATTTTAGACCAGATGCGGACTATGTATATATCTGTGAAAACAATACAATCTACGGAACTCACTATCATGAGCTCCCTGATACAGGCGGAATACCACTAGTTGCAGATCTTAGCTCCTGTATTTTGTCTCAGGAAATTGATGTAACCAAGTACGCAGCCATCTTTGCGGGTGCGCAGAAAAACATCGGGCCTGCAGGTGTGACTATTGCGATTATTCGAGAGGATATGATTGGCAAGGCCCATCCTATGACACCTGTTTACATGAATTACAAGACTCATGCTGACAAAGATTCACTGTACAACACACCTCCTTGTTTTGCGATTTACGTTGCAGGGAAGGTCTTCAAGCATCTTCTCAATATGGGTGGTGTCAAGGCTATTGAAAAGCTTAACCTCCGAAAAGCCGAAAAACTTTATGATTTTCTGGATAATAGCAAGCTGTTCAAGTGCCCTGTAGCAAGGGAAGACCGCTCTATAATGAATGTTATTATGGTTACCGGTAATGATGTTATGGACAAAAAGTTTGTTGAAGAAGCTAAGGCTGCCGGATTTATAAATCTAAAGGGTCACAGATCAATTGGGGGCCTGAGAGCAAGTATTTACAACGCTATGCCTGAGGAAGGTGTAGATAAGCTTATTGATTTTATGAAAAAATTTGAGGAAGAGAACATTTAATGAAGTATTTTATATTAGTAACTGATGGCGCTGGGGATTATCCACTCGAAGATAGAGGCAACAAAACACCATTGCAGTTGGCAGATAATCCTGTTATGAATGAATTGGCTCACCGGGGTATGGTGGGTAGATGTAGGACGATTCCAGATGGAATGGAGGCAGGAAGTGATGTGGGACATCTATCACTTTTGGGATATCCGCCTGAGAAGTTTCATACCGGCAGGGCTCCTCTTGAAGCTGCAAATATTGGAGTTGAACTCGGAGAAAATGATGCAGCGTTTAGGGGCAATATTGTCACCCTAAGAGTGCCAAATAATTGCGAAGATGAACTTAATAGTAGACCATGCGTTGATATGACTGAGTTTGAGAACCTAGAGATGGTTGACCATAGCAGTCAGGATATAACAACAGAAGAAGGTCTTAGACTCTATGAGGACTTGAGTAAGCATCTTGCTGAAAAGGGACTTTTGGATGGAATAGATATGAAACACGGTGTTTCATATCGTGGCGCATTTGTTATTAGAAATCTAGGGCAGAATATCAAACCTATAGATGTGGGAAGTGAACCTCCTCATAACATCTTGGGCAGGGGAACTGCGGATTACTTGCCAGGATATAAACTAAATGAGGAGTCGAATTCAGCAAATGATGCGGAATCGAATTCAGAAAATGTGAATACTGGAATGCAGGAAAATGAAGCTCCTTTGGGAGACAACTATTTTGTTGCTAGCAGAATCAAGGAGATAATGAGGGTCAGTTATGAATTTTTGCGCAACCATCCTGTGAATAAGTCTAGAATCGAAAGAGGCCTGAGGCCTGGAAACTGCTTGTGGATCTGGGGCGGCGGTAGAAAGCCGGCTCTTGTGCCTTATGGAAACGGCAGGAAGATTGAAGGCTCTGTAATCAGCGCAGTTGACCTAATCAAAGGGATTGGAATCTTAACCGGCATGAAGGTTATCGATGTTGAAGGCGCTACCGGAAATAAGGAAACGAATTTTGCAGGTAAGGGGAAGGCTGCGGTCAAGGCATTTGAGGAAGGCGATCAGATGGTTTTTGTGCACGTCGAGGGACCTGATGAATGCGGACACCAAGGCGATGCAGAAGGAAAAATATTTTGTCTTGAAAGAATTGACGATGAAATCCTTAAACCTGTCCTTTCGCACTTGAAAAATTGCGGAGAAAGATATAAAATTTTAATAATGCCCGATCACTATACTCCGATTAGTATAAGGACGCATAGTGCGGATCCTGTGCCTTTTGTGCTCTATGATAGTGAAAATGAGCAAGGCTACGATGCGGAGAGGAATTTTACAGAAGAATCGGCAGAGAAGGGATGCATTTTTGAGAAGGGCTCGGATATCGCCGAGGCTTTTCTCGCTGAATAGAATTGTAGCGAATTTTAAAAGAGAGTAAGGATTTATGGATTTAAAAGCAGCTTTTTTCAGCAGAGCGATCAACAGAATGATTAGGGCCACGTTAGTAGTGGTCCTTGTTTTGGTTTTTGCTGTGATGGAGTTAAACCCGGCTTTTGCAATTTCAGCACGAGATGGCAGTGGCGTAAGTTTTGTGGACGGCAAAAGCAAAGCCATGAGTACAGGTTTAACAGCTGCCAAGCAGAACAAAACGAATACAGCTAACGCAGGTCTAACGGCTGCCAAACAAAAAAAATCCAAGAAATCTGGAAAAAATAAGAAGAAGTCTGAGAAATCAAAGAAGGGTAAGTTCACGAAAAAAGATAAATCGTCGAAGAAACCGTTAATCGCTTCAACGTCAGGTGTTTTGTACTGTGAGAACACGGGCGAAGTGCTTTTCGAGCAGAAATCAAGGAGCAGAGTAGCACCTCTGACAACGACCAAAATTATTACAGTTATTTTGGCGATTCAAAATCTACAGCTAAGCACAGAAGTGGAGGTTTCGGCAAAGGCAGCAAGCTACGGCGGTCCAATGGGACTCAAGGAAGGCGAGAAGATCACGGTCGAAAACCTTATTTATGGTTCACTGATGGCAAACAGTAGCGATGCTACTTATGCGCTGTCCGAGGCGGTGTCTGGGGGTGACCAAGCCAAATTTGTAAACATGATGAATGAGATGGTCAAGAATATGGGTTGCAGGGAAACTCATTTTACAAATCCTGTTGGAACGCCTGAGGAAGACCACTATTCAACTGCAAATGACATGATGCAGATAATGAAGGTTGCATCATCAAATGATGTTTTTAGGAAGATTTCATCCGCCAAGAAACACAAAATGAAGGCTACTAATAAGAACGATGCATGGACGCTCACGAATCAAAACCCTGAAATTCTGAAAGACAAGAATATTATTGCGATTCAGAAAGGCGACGGAGGTCCGGAAGAAGAGGGCTCCGTTCTAATGTCGTATAATTATAAGGGGCTAAAACTTGTTCTTGCCGTGATGGGCTCTCCGAATAGTAACACGCGCGAAAAAGATGCAAAAAAATTGATTGATTATGCAGTTTCTTGTGTCCGTGGGATTAAAGTGATTTCAAAGGGTGAGAAGATTGACAAGGCATACATAAAGGGCGGCGAGAAGACGAGGGTGAATGCTTATGCATCGGATGATGGATATGCATATCTGCCTGAGCAAGGCTCAAAGGAGCTGATCAGCGGCACTGTAGATATGGAGGAAAAACTAAAGGCTCCTATCAAAAAAGGCACGCAGGTTGGAATTTACACGATTAGTGTAGCTGATGATCCTGTCAACAAAATACCTCTTATAATCAATGAGGACATTGGAACTGGCTGGCTCCCTTCGAAAATCGGAATATCCAATCTCGGCACGGTGCTCATAGTGTCCGCTATTTTGTTGCTGATTATATTATATATTTACATTAGAGTAAAGATTATGCAAATGAGGAGAAGGGCTGCCAGAAGAAGGAGGGAGCTGGCTTATCAAAAGGCACTTCGCCAGATTGAAATTGAAGAAGATAGGCGTAGGAGGGGCTGGAATATATGAGAAAGTCCGGTAACTCTGATAATAATCAAGTCGAGAACAAAATTAACAATAGAATAGAAGAGAATTTAAAGAAATTACCTGATCTTCCTGGTGTCTATCTGCACAAAGATAGGCTTGGTCAGGTAATTTATGTTGGGAAGGCTATTTCGCTGAAAAATCGCGTGCGTCAATACTTCCAGAAATCTTCTCATACAAATCCGAAGACGCGGGCACTTGTTTCGAACATTGCAGACTTTGAGTGGATCACGTGCAGCAGTGAGATGGAAGCTTTGGTCCTCGAAAACAACCTGATAAAGCGTTATATGCCGAAGTACAATGTTTTGCTCAGGGACGACAAAACTTACCCATACATAGTGATTACCACGAATGAGGATTATCCGCGGATTCTCAAGACGCGCATCTTGAAAAATGACGGCAACAAATATTTTGGGCCCTACAGTGATGTCGGCGCCGTGAATAGAATCGTGGAGTTTATAAACAGAGCATTCAAGCTAAAAAGGTGCAATCTGCAGTCCTTTCCAGATGATTTTAGACCCTGCCTCAACTATCACATCAACGTATGCCCCGGAGTCTGCCTGGGCACGGTTGATAGGGAGAAGTATCGCAACAAAATAGATGAGGTCCTTGAATTTCTTCGAGGTAGGACCTCGCCGCTGCGCAGAAATCTGGAGGAACTGATGAAGTCGGCCTCTGAGCGAATGGAATTTGAGGAGGCGGCTCATTACAGGGATTTGATCAAAGATTTGCAATCTCTTAGCCAGATCCAGCGGGTTACTATGATAAACGACGATGACCTCGACCTCGTGCTGCCGCTTGTTGCTGGAGAGCAGTATTTTGTTGTTGTATTTTCTGTGAGAAGCGGGAAACTCAGCGGACGTGACACTTTTGAAATTGCAGCAGAAGAGGGGGATTCGCACGAAGAAATCGTCGGGAGCTTCTTGAAACAGTACTACAGCCAGTGGGCGAATGTTCCGCGAGAAATTTTGATTGAAAAGGAGATTCCTGAGAAGGAACTGATAGAAGAATTTTTATCGAATGAATCGCGAAGGGTGAGAATTTTTACACCGAAGAAGGGTGTGAAGAGGAAACTTCTTGATATGGCAAGGCGCGACAGAGATCAGCTCATCAACACGATAAATTTGAAGGCTGAGGGCACGCGTGAGAAGGAAGATTCTCTCGCTGAAGCAATGTCGGGAGTTTTACAACAAATATCTAGCGATTTTACTCCGCCTGTAAATGGGTTCAGGGTGGAAGCATATGACATATCGAATACGAACGGGATTGATACGGTCGGTGCCATGGTGGTGTTTCAGGGCTTGAAGCCGGTTAAGAAAGACTATAGGCGATTTAAAATTAGGACTGCTAATTCACACGATGATTATGGTAGCCTTCAAGAGGTTTTATACAGGCGATTCAGGCGTGCTCAGTCTGGGGATAAGGGATTCATCAAGATGCCAGACATAATTTTCATGGATGGTGGTGCTGGTCAAGTTTCGGCGGCGAAAACGATTTTGGATGCCCTAGGTATAAATATTCCATTAGTTGGGCTTGCAAAGGATGACAATCACCGTACCGAGCGGATGGTATTTGAGGACGGACGCGAGATTTCACTTGCGGAGACACCTGTTTTGTTCAAATACTGCGGCAGGATTCAGGAGGAAGTTCACAGGTTTGCGATAGATTATCACAGGAAATTAAGGGGAAGGCATTCCATCGGTTCTGTGCTCGACGAAATTAAGGGGATTGGCCCAGTTAAGCGAAATGCTCTGCTTGCTCATTTTGAATCCATCGATGCCATAAAATCTGCGTCAGTTGAGGAACTTGAGAAGGTGCAGGGAATCAGTGAGAGCAATGCCGAGGCGATTAGGGAGTTTTTTTGCACAAAATAGCTGAGAGTAGCTTGAGAATAACTGAGGTAAAATGCAATTATACAGATTGTCTATGTTATAACGAAGCAAATTTTTCTTAAAAAGTTATTTTGTTTGAAATATAACTCTAAAAATGTTATAGTATCAGTAGTTAAATGAATTTCATCAGCGATTTGAAATTCAATACGTTTCATGGAGGAAATTTAGATGAGCGATAAAGAAAAAGATATGATAAACGAGGATGATGTTTTGACATTGGAGTTTGACGATGGCAGCATCGAGTGCGAAATTATGGGGACGTTTGACCATGAGGGCAGTGAGTACATGGCTTTGATTCCGCTTGATGATTCTGACGATATTTATATTTATGGATACAAAGAAGTTTCTTGCGATGACGAGGGTGTGGAATTTGAACTCATAGACATCACCGACGATAAGTTGTTTGAGGATGTTGTTAAGACATTTGATGAGATCATGGCCGAAGATGAAACGGATGAGGTTCTGAACTAGGACAATTCAATTTAATATTTTGTATGTTGAGGCACCTGGTTTACGGTGCCTTTTTATGGTTTTTAAGGGAATATTTCGGGAGTTTAATAGATTTAAAGTACTATGAATGCAACTAAATTGATTAAAACAAAAGACGCTGCTGCGAATAATGATGCTCCAAATAAGGCTACAACAAAAGATTATGATGTTATTATTGTTGGCGCAGGTGCCGGGGGTGTTTTCGCCTCATACGAGCTCTGCAAAAATGGCTATAAGGGGAAAGTGCTAGTAATTGATCGCGGTGCGCCCCTTGAACGCAGGAACTGTCCGATTAAACTGGGCAAAACGCCAAAATGCATCAGGTGCAATCCATGCCATATAATGAACGGCTACGGTGGTGCAGGTACTTTGTCTGACGGGAAATATAATATCACTACAGAATTTGGCGGTGATCTCCACAAGGTTGTTGGCTACGACAAAGCAATGGAGATGATGGAGTATGTTGACTCTGTGCTTTGTTCAATGGGCGGATCAGAGGCGAGGCTTTATTCGACTGCGGACACTGATCTCAAGACTAAATGTTTGCAAAATAACTTGCACCTGCTATCTGCAAAGGTGAGACATCTTGGAACAGATAGAAACATCAAAATACTTCACAATATGTATGATTATGTAACACCTCAAATCGAGTTTGAGTTTTACACTGCATGCGAAACCATTGATCTTCTAGGCGGTGGTAGCTTTCTGCTGCACACAAACAAGGGAGATTATACATGCGAGAAATTAGTTATGGCTACGGGTCGCTCAGGATCCAAGTGGATTGGAGAGGTCTGTTCCAAATTTGATATTCCGCAGGAAAAAAACAGGGTTGACATTGGTGTCAGAGTCGAGCTTCCTGCCGAAGTTTTTAAGGCAATAACGGATGACGTCTATGAGAGCAAAATAGTCTATAAAACAGATCGGTATAATGACATGGTGAGGACTTTCTGCATGAATCCTTATGGCCACGTTGTGTCCGAAAACACAAATGGAATAATTACTGTAAATGGACATAGCTACGCTGATCCTAAGCTGCATTCCGAAAATACAAACTTTGCACTTCTCGTAACAAATAAGTTTACGGAGCCATTTGACGACAGCAACGAATATGGGGAATCTATTGCCAGGCTTTCAAACATGCTAGGTGGCGGTGTTTTGCTTCAGAGATTTGGAGACCTTGAAAAAGGCAGGAGGAGCAGTGCCAGGAGGATGGAAAAGTGTTTTACGCGTCCGACACTTGAAGCAACGCCTGGCGACCTCAGCCTCGTTATCCCCAAAAGACAGCTCGACAGCATAATCGAGATGATTTATGCCCTCGACAAAATAGCACCGGGCACGGCAAATGAAGATACTTTGCTTTACGGCGTTGAGGTAAAATTCTATAATTCAAAGGTGCCAGTTGATGAGAATATGCAAACCAAAATTCCGAATCTCTATGCAATAGGTGACGGCTCCGGCCTAACACATTCGCTATCCCAGGCATCAGCAAGTGGAGTACTTCTCGCAAGACACCTCATGGATAAATAAGAAAAATTTTTGCCAGATATTGAAAGTTAGGAATAATTTTAGTATACTGTTTAAGTCGTGTTAAGTTTGCTAGCTTAATTTGAAGAGTGTGCGGTCATGGCGGAATTGGCAGACGCGCACGGTTCAGGTCCGTGTGAGGAAACTCATGGGGGTTCAAATCCCTTTGACCGCACCAAATAAGGAGCTATGACGAATGATCTAAGTTCGGTATAGCTCTTTTTTTTATAATTAAATTCAATTTTCTGATATAAGAAAATAATTTACGCTGCCTTATTTCAATAAAACTTGTTTTTCTGAAATAAAAAAGGCGACAGACTCTTTATGAATCGTCGCCTTTGAGTATTTTGTTGTAGTGGTAATTCGCGTGAATTTAGTTTTTGACAAATGCAGCCTTGGCCATCTGAATTATTATGGTTGGGATAAGAGAGAGCACAACTATGTAAACTACGTCAATAGTCCTGAGTGGATCTATTGTAAAAGGACTTTGTAATATAGGGACAAAGAGCACGGCTCCGAGAAGACAGGCTCCAGCGAACCAAGCTCCAACGACGGCCATATTAGTGAATAGGCCAAGTGCGAAGATGGATTCCTTGCCTCTGCTGTTAAACCCATGCCAAAGCCTTGCAAGACAAAGGGTTGCGAACGCCATTGTCATAGCACCGTAATTACCCTCATTTGCAAGCCCAATATAGAATGCTCCAAGAGTCGCGCCACCGATGAGGGCACCCTGAAGAATAATCTGAACAAAATTCGCTCCTGTAATGACATTCTCATTTCGAGGACGAGGAGTTTCGTTGATCAGAGCTTTGTTCATAGGCTCCATGTTAATTGCGAGGGCAGGAAGCGAGTCCGTCAAAAGATTTATAAATAAAAGATGAACGGCTGTAAAAGGTGTAGGAAGTGCAAGCAATGCCGTCGCCAAAACAACGAAGATGCCAGCCATATTGCCCGATAGTAGGAACAAGATAGAGTTCTTAATATTAGCATATATATTTCTTCCGTTAAGGACTGATTTTACAATCGTTGCAAAATTGTCATCTGTCAAAATCATGCTTGCAGCATCTTTGGAAACGTCAGTGCCGGTTATTCCCATAGCGACACCGACATCTGCGCTCTTAAGAGCTGGCGCATCGTTTACACCATCTCCAGTCATTGCTACTATATGACCGAGAGATTGCCAAGCTTTGACAATTCTAATTTTATTGCTCGGAGAAACCCTTGCATATAGCGAGATTTTCTCAAGCTTGCTCATGAGTTCGTCCTGGCTCATTTCATCGAGTTCAGGACCTGTAATGGCAATGTCTCCTTCTTCCATAATGCCAATTCGTTTCGCAATTGCCGAGGCCGTGATTTTGTGATCGCCTGTTATCATGATAGGTTTAATCCCTGCACGCCTACATTCCGCAACGGCTTCAAAAGATTCTTCTCTCGGTGGATCCATTTCCGCCATTAGTCCAAGAAATTCTAAATTATGCTCATATTCAAGACTGAGCTCTGCCTCGGTGCTCTTGACAAGGCCCTCAATCTTCTTCTTCGCAAAAGCAAGCACACGCAGACCCTGAGATGACCAATCTTGATTGAGGGCCTCAATCGCCTTTCGCTCGTCTTCCGAAAGGTTGATGGTCCTGCTGAGCAGGACGTCAAGAGCACCCTTGGTGAACAAAACAGTTTCTCCATCTATGTCATGATACGTTGACATGAGTTTACGGTTAGAATCGAAAGGAAGCTCCGCAAAACGTGGATATTTTGTGCGAATCTCATCATAATTGCCACCTTCTTTGACATAGTATTCCACGAGAGCAGTTTCTGTGGGATCCCCAAGATAACCCTCATCAGTTATTGTTGTATCGTTGCATAGAACTGATGCTAGTTTGAACATCTTTTCAGATGCAGATGGAAGAATATAAGTATCCTCGACAGTCATTTTGTTTTGGGTCAAAGTTCCGGTCTTGTCTGAACAGATAATGGATACGGAGCCTAGGCCTTCTACAGCTGATAACTCCTTAATTATTGCATTCTCCTCAGCCATGCGTTTGGTGCCGATGGCAAGAGAAATAGTTATTATCGATGACAAAGCTTCTGGGATTGCCGCAACAGCTAGCGCTACAGCAAATAGTAGCGAATCCAGAATTGGCATATGTCTGTAAATGTTGAGTGCAAATACGAGTATAGAGAGAATAATTATACCGATGGAAAGCTTCTTTGAGAAGTTATCCATGGTCACCTGAAGAGGTGTCTTTTTTTCTTCGGCGTTGCTGATCATGTCAGCAATTAAACCGAGTTGTGCTTTTGATCCAACAGCGGTACAGACTACGGTTGCTCTACCATATGTTATTAGAGACCCTGAAAAGACCATATTGAGTTGGTCGCCGAGTGCAACCTTTCCATCGGGATTATCTGGAGTGTTTGCATTTAAAGTGCCTGACTGCTTTTCAACGCTTTCAGATTCACCGGTTAGAGCACTCTCGTTAACTTTTAGTGAATAGTTTTCAATGATTCTGCCATCTCCAGGAACGATGTCGCCCGCTTCGAGGGTAAATATATCACCAACAACGAGATCCTCAGCAGGCACCTCTATTTTGTGGCCGTCCCTTATGACCTTTGCATTTGGGGATGACATACTCTTGAGACTTTTGAGAGATTGCTCGGCCTTAAAATATTGCACAGTGCCTAAAACTGCGTTTAATATGAGGACGGCAATAATTACCGCAGTGCTCTCGTAGCTTCCTGTTATCATAGAAATTATTGCAGCTATTATGAGGATGATAACGAGGAGATCCTTAAACTGATCAAGGAATATCTCAAACACGGATTTCTTTTGCTTCTCTTCAATTTTATTGGAACCGTATTTTTTGCGGTTAGCGCTGATTTGCTTCTGTGAAAGACCACTTAAACTTGTTGAAAGTTCAGTCATTACTTCCATGGCGTCTTTGTTGTAATACATAATATCTCCTTGGTGTAAATATGCTCTTCATTTTCTATAAATTATAACATAGGTACGCGGTGTATAGTATGAAAATCTTGACTTAAAATGCTATAAGTTCCACGTAGCCAAAATTTTAAAAATTTGCTTAAAATAAAATTTGTGTAAAATAAAAAACGATGGGAGACACTCCATCGTTTGTATGCTCATTGCATGTGTATTTAACTTATACACAGGTGGGGACGGGTGAGACTTATTTTGCAGCCTTTGCTGCGTTGAATCTTTTTGTAAGTCTTGAAACCTTTCTTGAAGCAGCTTTTTTGTTAAGAGTTCCCTTAGAAGCTGCCTGCATCAATTTCTTTTCGCAAACTGCGAGTTTCTCAGCTGCCTGATCAAGGTCATTTGCCTCAATAGCAACCTCAAATTCTTTGATAGCTTCCTTCACATGGTTCTTAACACGCTTATTTCTTGCGGTTTTCTTGTCGATTACTCTGATTCTTTTCTTTGCGGATTTAATATTTGCCATTAATTTTCACCCCACTTTTTCTTAAATTTAACAATTTGCCTAAATTCGCACTTGCCATTATATAACAAAATAGCTGAGTTTGCAACGATTTTATTTTGAAATATCAATCTTTTGCATTCATTAGTGTGCTATTTTATCCCATTTAATTTCTTGCTTTGCTAATCTACATATTAACTCCTTACTTTGCTAGTCTATCTATTTTGTATCCTGTGAGAGGTCTTCATATACATGATTGTAACAAATGTCAGCGTTATAAATTCTGAAACCGGGAGGGCGAACCATAGATATATGATATTTCCAAATTGAGCCAGAATTGCAATTGCAGGTACAAGGAGCAGAAGCCCTCGACTCACGGTTATTAAAAGCGATTTAATAGCAGCTTCCTGAGCATTCATGGATGCGGCAATTACGATATTAAGCCCAGCGAAGAAATAACCGATAAAGTAGCATCTTATACCGACGGACCCCATTGCATTTAGTTCAGGGTCGCTTGTTTTGTTGAATACATCCGAAAACGGCGTTGCAAAAACATAGAGAATAATGTACAAAAGAACAGCCATCGCAAAGGCTGTTATAAGTCCAAGTCGGATGACCTGAGCTTTAGAGTTATTATCATCTTTGCCGTGGTATCTGCTAATGAGTGGCTGCATTCCCTGTCCGACGCCGTTAAAGAGTGCGTTTACAACAAAGGCGATGTTAGCGACGATTGAATACGCTGAAACTCCGAGGTTTCCCGCAATTGTCCAGGATGCAATATTAAATGATACTATTGAAAGCCCTGATGAAATTTCGATAATAAAGTTGGAAAGTCCGAGCACAAAGATATTTTTAAATATCCAGAAAAATCTATTAATGTGGTGATGCCTGTTTTCATGGTTGTTGCCATCGGTCGCACATTTTATAGGATTGAGTATTCTGAAAGTGTTCATATGCCCCAGGAAGTAAACCGAAAGCACAATGAGCCCGATGATGGGAGCGATTCCGGTAGCTAGGGCAGCACCCCTCATTCCCATTTTGCATGGATATATGAAAATCCAGTCCATGATAAAGTTTGACATATTGCTAGCAAGCAGTGATGCGGTCGCAAACTTCGGCGCATTATCGTTTCTGATAAAAGCAACTATAATGTTGTTGAGCATGAACGGCACTGAAAATGTTGAAACTACGCGTATGTAGGTCGATGCATATGGCACAGTAACATCATCCCCACCAAAAATAAATGCGAGTTTTTCCGCATAGGTTCGTCCTAAAAATAAAAAAACAAAGCCAAAAACAACCGCAATAGTAACAGCGAAGGTAAATATTTTGTTCCCAAGATCATGGTCACCACGTGCCTTGACGACAGCAAAAAAAGTCGATCCCCCAACGGAAATCAACATGCCGATGCCGAGGATGATGCTGTAAATTGGAAGGGCGATATTTAGGCCTGCGAGTGCCATCGTGCCTATGCCGTTTGCAACAAAATAAGTGTCCGCCAGGATATATGCCGAAAATCCAATCATCGCAAGTATGCTTTGGCTTACATAGAGGGCAAAATCTTTCCTGATTTTTGACTTATCGATATTTAAATTTGTGGACTTTTCTACTTTACTCATGGCTATCATTTTATACTAATCGTAATTAAAATGCTAGTGTTGTATCAAGAGATATGATATTATTAATGCAGTAAAAACAAAATTTAGGAGTTGTTTGATGGACCAGAAATATATAAGAAACTTTAGTATAATAGCACACATTGACCACGGCAAGAGCACACTAGCCGACAGGATAATTGAAAACACTGGACTGGTTGCAACTAGAGACATGAAGGAGCAGTTCCTCGACAATATGGATATCGAAAGGGAACGTGGCATCACGATTAAGCTGCAGACTAGCAGGCTAGTGTATAAGTCGAAGGATGGTCATGAATATATATTCAATTTGATCGACACACCAGGGCACGTCGACTTTAACTATGAGGTTTCAAGGAGTTTGGCTGCCTGTGAAGGAGCTGTTCTTGTCGTTGATGCAACCCAAGGAGTAGAGGCTCAAACTATGGCAAATGTATATTTAGCCCTAGAGGAAGATCTTGAGATACTGCCATGCCTCAACAAAATAGACCTCGCAAGTGCCAGAATTGATGAGGTTAAGGATGAAATCGAAGATATGATAGGCATTGATACTGAAGATGCTCCGCTGGTTTCAGCAAAGGAAGGCATTGGAATAGATGAACTCCTCGAGGCAATAGTTAATCACATACCTCAGCCGACTGGAGACCCTGATGCAACCCTTAAAGCCTTGATTTTTGACTCGGTTTACGACAATTATAGAGGTGTGGTTATTTATACGCGTATATTCGATGGCCAGGTCAAGGCAGGAGACGAAATTCTCCTTATGAACAGCAATAAACGATATGAGGTTACGGAAGTTGGCGTAATGGCGCCTTCGCATAATCCAACAAAACAGCTGTCCGCGGGGGATGTTGGCTACATTGTTGCTTCGATCAAGCAGGTTAAGGATGCTAGAGTGGGAGATACAATAACTCTTGCAGATAACCCTACAGCAGAGACCTTACCAGGCTACAAAAAGGTTCAGTCAATGGTTTACTGCGGAATTTATCCTGCAGAAGGTGAAAAGTATGAGGGTGTAAAAGATGCGCTTGAAAGGCTGCAGGTAAATGACGCTGCTTTTTTGTTCGAGCCTGAGACGTCAACTGCGCTTGGGTTTGGATTTAGGTGTGGCTTCCTCGGACTTCTTCACATGGAAATCATTGTTGAAAGACTGGAAAGGGAGTTCGACCTTGCGGTAATAACAACGGCACCAAGTGTTGTATATAAGGTCGTGAAAAACGATGGGAGCATTGAAATGATTCAGAATCCTACGAATCTTTCACCTCTAACTGAAATTGACCACATTGAGGAGCCTATGGTTAAGACCAACATTATCATTCCTAAGGAATATGTAGGGTCGATAATGGAGATGTGCCAGGAGAGGCGTGGAACCATGCTTCACATGGAATACATTGCAGGAGATAGGGTTGATTTGCATTACGACATGCCACTGAATGAAGTAATATATGACTTTTTTGATGCACTGAAGTCTAAGACAAGGGGTTATGGCTCGCTCGATTATGAGTTTGACAGATATGAGAAAAGTCAGCTAGTTAAACTCGATGTTTTGCTCAACAAGAGTCTTGTTGATGCTTTTTCAATGATTGTTCACGAATCAAGAGCATATGCAAGGGGTAAGTTCGTATGCGAAAAACTCAAGGAAGTTATCCCAATGCATCAGTTTGAGGTGCCGATTCAGGCGGCGATTGGTCAGAAAATTATTGCCAGAACCACTGTAAGAGCATATAGAAAAGACGTAATTGCTAAGTGTTACGGCGGAGACATATCAAGGAAGAAGAAACTACTCGAAAAGCAGAAGGCTGGTAAGAAGAGAATGAGACAATTCGGAAAGGTAGAAGTCCCTCAGGAAGCTTTTACAGCTGTTCTCAAGTATGATGAAGGCAAGTAAGCGATGCCAGATGAATCAAAAAAATCTTTAGGTATATATATACATGTGCCATTCTGCGTGAGGAAGTGCGGGTACTGCGGGTTTTATTCGATTGCGCCAAGAGATGATGCATTTAAAGAGGCATTTGAAGATTCATTTGATGATGCATTTGAGGATGCCTTTGAGGATGCCTTAGAGAAATATGCAATCGCAGTTGAGAAACAGATCTTGAATGGGTCATTTCTCCCAAGAAGAGAAGTTGCGACTTTTGGAATTGACCACTTCGATGCGCACCAGTATTCAGTTGATAGCATTTTCTTCGGAGGAGGCACACCATCACTGTTATCCACAGAATATATACACAAAATACTCAACGCTGTTGACTCTACATTTTCAGTTGAGAAAAATGCAGAGATAACGATAGAGTCGAACCCCGGAACTCTTAATCTTGAGAAACTTAGGGGATACAAAGCCGCAGGGATAAACAGAATTAGTTTAGGCATACAAAGCTTCAATGATGATGAGCTCCTCCAGATTGGGAGAATTCACGACACAAAAACTGCATTGAAAACCGTAGAGTTATGCAGGAAAGCAGGATTTGGAAACTTAAATCTCGACCTGATATTTTCACTTCCTAATCAGAGCTTCGAAATTTGGGAGAGTAATCTGAAAAAAGCCATAAGTCTTTCTCCTGAACATCTTTCGATATATGGGCTCCAACTTGAGGAAGGAACTGAATTTTTTGAGCGATTCAATGCTGGTGAATTTGATGAAACAAGCGATGAACTCGACAGAAAGATGTATCATAGGACCTGTGATATCCTCATGGACAGCGGCTTCGAACACTACGAAATATCGAATTGGGCAATGCCAGGCTTTGAGTGCAGGCATAATCTCAAATATTGGCAGTTCGATGAATACTTGGGGATAGGCCCTTCGGCAGCCTCTTTTGTTAACGGATTTCGCTTTGAAGTGAAGCCATCAGCAAAAGACTTTATTTCAAATTATGCGAGAGACATGCGGAATGCTACAAATGCTGAGCAGCGCACTACTTTGTTCTCAGATGTACACAAAAACACATTGAGAGATTCCGCAGGCGAGTTTGCGTTTACAGCACTGAGGACTCCAGATGGAATTTCTTTTTCTAAATTCAATGCAGAATTCGGCATTGACTTCATGAGTTTTTATGAGAAGGAAAAAACTGAAATAGAGCATTTTAATCGCCTTGGCTATATTGCGATAGATGAAAATGGAATACGACTAACAAGGGATGGAATAGATGTATCAAATAGCATAATGGCTATATTTGTATAATTGGTTTATAAAAATTCACAAAAGATTTTCAAGGAGGAATTGAGGAAATGGAGAAATATATTTTGGCGCTGGATCAGGGAACCACGAGCTGTAGAGCGATAATTTACAACAAAAAAGGGCAGCCAATTATTACAGCACAAAAAGAATTTCAACAATTTTTCCCAAAATCAGGATGGGTGGAGCAGGATCCAATGGAGATCTGGACGACACAAATGAACGTTGCACAGGAAGCCTTACTTAGGCTGAATGGAGATTATAAGAATATAGAAGCAATCGGCATCACAAATCAGAGGGAAACAACAATAGTATGGGATAAAAACACAGGAAAACCGATATATAACGCGATAGTATGGCAATGCAGGAGAACATCGGAATACTGTGAAACCCTAAAGGAAGAAGGGCTTGAATCGAAGATCAGAGAGAAGACCGGTCTTATTATTGACAGCTATTTTAGCGCTACCAAACTAAGGTGGATTCTTGAAAACGTGGAAGGTGCGCGTGAAGAAGCTGAAAAAGGCAATTTGCTCTTCGGAACCGTCGAAACCTGGCTTATTTGGAAGATGACTGGCGGTAGGGTACATGTAACTGATTATTCTAACGCTTCAAGGACGATGATGTTCAATATCAAAGAATTGAAATGGGACGAAGAGATTCTTGAAATCTTAAATATTCCCTCAAATATGTTGCCGGAACCTGTGCCATCTTCTCAAATTTACGGAGAGACTATCAAAACAATCTTTGGTGGTCCGATCAAGATTGCGGGTGCAGCGGGAGATCAGCAGTGTGCATTATTCGGTCAAACCTGCTTTGAAAAGGGGGAAACAAAATCTACCTACGGAACGGGCAATTTCCTTCTTATGAATACTGGCGATGAACCGGTGTTTATGGATAATGGTTTATTGACAACTATAGCCTGGGGCATTGGTGATGAACTGAAATATGCGATAGAAGGTTCAGTATTTGTCTGTGGTGCTGCTGTACAGTGGCTTCGCGATCAGCTTATGATTATTGAAAATGCTGCATCTACGGAATCAGCTTCGAAAACCATTACAGATAACGGAGGCGTCTATTTTGTGCCTGCCTTTGTTGGAATGGGAGCGCCATATTGGGATGCAGATGCACGAGGCAGCCTTGTGGGACTTACAAGGGGTACAAGTCGCGAACATATTATCAGAGCAACACTTGAATCTATGGCGTATCAGTGCAAGGACCTTTATGACGTTATGAGAGAAAGCACAAACAAAACAGCTGCAAGCGATGGGGCTGATGAGGGGCTCAGGGTTGACGGTGGAGCCTGTGCTAATAGTTTCCTCATGCAATTCCAGGCTGATATTTTAAAACAGAAGATAATCAGACCTAGTGTTATTGAGACTACATCACTTGGAGCTGCGTATCTTGCCGGGCTTGCAGTTGGATATTGGAAGGACAAAGAGGACATCAAGAAGAACTGGCAGGTTGACAGAGTCTTCAAACCGAAAATGGAAGATGATGAGAGGGCGATGCTGCTGAAGGGATGGAAGCGCGCCGTTAAGACTGTTCAATTCTGGAGCAGTTTGGAAGATGAAAAATAGGGAATCATAAAGACGATTATACGTCACAAAAATAAAATATAGGGTTGACATTAAAGTAAATAAATAAGATAATAGTTAGGTATTTTAAAAAAGGAGATTCTTATGAGAAAATCAAATCTTTATTACCTAACTATTTCTGCTATGTTTACAGCCCTAATTGCGGTAGGAGCATTTATTAAGGTTCCGATGCCGCTATTGCCATTTACCATGCAGACATTTTTCACGATGCTTGCATGTTTTATTTTGCCTCGAAATTACAGCTCGCTTTCAGCAGGGCTCTATATGATTTTGGGCCTTATTGGATTGCCGATTTTTACATCTGGCGGGGGACTTGCTTATGTGTTCACACCTGGATTCGGTTATCTTATAGGATTTGTGGTTGCAAACTATGTTGCAGGTGGCTTTTTTGAACATCGTAATTCGGTGAAGCCTGTCGACTATTTTGTTGCAGGTATATTGAATATACTCGTTGTGTATTTGTGCGGATTAGGATACTGGTACTTACTCGCAAATGTTTTTACCTCGTCATCAATCGGGCTTTGGCCGCTTGTCATGAACGGATTTTTATTGACACTGCCAGGCGATATAGTAAAACTTGCAGTCGCTGTGCCAGTTGCAACAAAAATCAGGCGACACTTAATGAAGTAAGAATGTGTTCGATTAACTTTAATCTATAAACCATAAACTATAAACCATGTGCTATGGAGCATAAATTAAGAGCTATAGGGTTACCATGTATTTAAGAGTTCTTACCATCTGACTTACATAGCTCATTTCGTTATCATACCATGCTACGATTCGAACCTCATAGATATGTGTACCACATTTCTGAGCAAGTGTTTCTGTTGCGTCAAATAGGGAGCCGTATGACATTCCGATTACGTCGGATGAAACGATTTCTTCCTCGTTATATCCAAACGATTCGTTTGCGGCTGCCTTCATAGCTTCGTTGATGCCTTCTACACTGACTGTGTCTGTTTCGTCCTTTAGGGTTGCATCAAGAATTGTGATAGAACCTGATGGAACAGGGACACGCTGTGCAGAACCTATAAGCTTGCCATCAAGTTCTGGGATAACAAGACCTATTGCGGAAGCAGCTCCTGAACTTGTAGGAACGATGTTTATAGCACCTGCGCGGGCACGCCTTAAGTCACCCTTCCTATGAGGACCGTCAAGAAGCATCTGATCGCCTGTGTAGGCGTGGATGGTTGTCATAAAACCTGTACGAAGTTCCCTGTAATCGTTCAGAACTTTAGCCATTGGTGCTAGACAATTTGTGGTACAACTTGCAGCAGATACTATTTTGTCGTCAGCGGTGAGCTTATCATGGTTGACATTGAATACAATAGTAGGAAGATCATTGCCTGCAGGAGCTGAGATGAGGACCTTCTTTGCACCGGCATCAATATGAGCTTGTGATTTTGCTTTGCTTGTGTAAAAACCAGTGCATTCAAGCACTATGTCTACATCCATATCATTCCATGGAAGTTTGCTCGCGTCAGATTCCGAATAAACAGGTATTTCTTTATCGTCAACAATTATTGATGATTCTGAATTATCAATTTTATGACTGCTAAATGGGCCTTGGACGCTGTCATATTTTAAAAGATGTGCGAGCATTTTAGGACTTGTTAAGTCGTTGATTGCTACGATTTCAAGCTCGCCTTCTTCCCATATTTTTCTGAATGCAAGTCTTCCAATTCGACCGAAGCCGTTTATTGCTAATCTCTTTTTCATAAATTTTCTCCTCTCAAAATTTAATTTTTACAACGATAAATCATAATTTCTAAATTTTACGTTATACTTATACCATGTTTGTATTAGTACAAAACTTGATTGAATGAGATTTTTGAGTTACAGTCTTCGTAAATTTTATTGAATTTTTAAAAATTTTAATATAATATAAAATAAGATGATGTACTAAAATTTAGATTAAGTAGAAATGGAGGTCGCTTTGATGAAAAAGAAAATTGTGAGTCTTCTAGTAGCTCTTGTTTTTGTCTTTGCTACTGCAGTTCCTGCAACCTTTGCATTAAGTGATAAAACTGTTTGCGATGTTACGGGAGTTGTATTGAAATCGGACTCAAATACTGAAAAAACAAAAACTGTCTCATATAAAACAACTCTGTCTCAGGAGGGGCTTAAACCAGATGCAATTAAAGCCTTGAAAAAACTGAGAAGCCAAATGTGGGACGAAAATGTTCCTTTTGATGGTTCAACCTTACAGCAAGTCGCAAAGTCTAGCGGGTATAACACAAAAGATGCATATGTAAACGGCTTTACCTGGGATGCGGATTTAGAGAGAATTGCGATTCAGCGTGCTGCAGAAACCGCCGTGCATGGAGAAATCGACCATAAAAGAACTAATTCAGATAATCAAATGGATATTTTTACTGCTATTGTTAAGAAAACCGGCAGATCTATGAATAATGAAATTTTAGCCTGGGGTGATAGAAATATTGCCTCTGCTATTATTGATAACTGGGGCAATGGTGAAAAACAGGCTCTGATCGATAATCATGGCAATTATAATAGTGCCAATGGTCATCTGTATGCTTTAATAGATCCTCGAAATAAAGCCTATGGATTTGCATACATACCGGCGGGGCCTTATGGTCGTACATATCAGGGTTCTGCAAGTAAAACTGCAGCAACAGACACAAAATCCGCTGGAATAGACGGTACAGTTAATTTGGATATATCGGTTTCGGCAGATAAAGTAACTTACGGCCAGGAAAACAAGACTCAAGAAAAAATCCCTTTTGGACCTGCAGTAAATGAAAGTGATCCAAATCAGTACACAGATTATGATGAAACCATCCCCGGTGAAGAAGGAATTAAAGAGATTACGAAGTCTGAAGTATTAGCATTTGGAAAGGTTATTGAAACTTCTATTATTTCTGAGAAAGTTATTAAAGAACCGAAAAATCCAATTCACAAAAAGGGTACTAAGCCTATTATAAGTACAAAAACTATTGATGTTGATGAAGAAGTTAATTTTGGAGTTGATGCTAATTTTGAAGATCCAAATCAATATACCGATTATGAAGAAGTGATAACAGAGGGTGTAAAGGGCGTTGATACAGTAACTTATAAAATAACCTACAAAAAAGATGCCGAAGTTAAAAGAGAAGAAACAGCTAGAAAAGTAAAACTTGCACCTGTAAATAAAAAAGTTAAAGTTGGAACTAAGCCTATTTATACAACGGAAACAAAAACGGAGAGTGTTGTAATTCCGTTTAGAAAGATAACCAAAAATGACAATGAAATGTATGCAGGTGAAACAAAAATTAAGCAGGATGGCGTGAACGGCAAGGCTGATGTTAAATACGAATATAAATATAAGAAAGGCGAACTTGATTCAAAAGAAGAAAAGAGCCGAACGACAACCTTAGAGCCCGTTGACGAGATTACACTTGTCGGGACTAAAGAAAGACTGCCTTTGATTCTCCAAGTTAGACCAACCTCTAACGGACTTGATGGTGATAACACTTGGAATGTAAAAGATAACTCACCAATCCTTTTTAAGGCAAATGCAGATATGAAGGATTTGCTTGAAGTAAAAGTAGATGGCAACGAATTGTCCGATCAAAATTATAAACTTGAATCCGGAAGCACAATATTGACTCTGAAGACTAAATATCTTAAAACGCTCTCAAAAGGCAAACATACTTTATCAATGAAATTCAATCAAGGTAAAGATTATGAAGGTGGTACGGTTTCTAAAGAATTTGAAATAAAAGACGCGACAAAAGAAACATCACAAGTCAATGATAAAAAAGAAACATCACAAATCAGTGATAAACAAAAAGCGAGCACAAAAGAAATAAAAAAAGAAATAACTAAAAAGGAAATAAAAAAAGACTCTCCTCATACAGGCGATGAAGTAACTAAAAGTTTACTTTTTGTTTTAGTTTCTCTATATGCGGGTCTTGCATATGTTGTGGTAAATAAGAGAAGAAATAAAATTAAGTAACTTAATTTAAGAATAAAAAGAGATAATACACTTTGCAGTATAGACTATTAATCGATTGAATATCTACATACTCTCTTTGCGAAGCGCAATATGAGAGTGAATGATAAAAGTTACGCAAATGAAAAGTTAGCCTTCTATGGTAGTATACGAAACCATAGGAGGCTATTATTATGGCAAAACGTGAATGAGAGAAATTGGTGAATTAGAGGCGAGATTCTAACTGTATACTTAGAATTTTCCTTGACGTTATGTTATCCTAATGATAAAATAAACATGGAATTATTCAGATGGTACATATTGTTTAAAAGAGAAGGAAGTAGAAGCTTCAACGGTCCCGCCGCTGTGAAGATTGAGGATGTTTAATATCGCCACTGAGAGACGACATATGTGCATATATTAAAGTTTAAATATGCTAGGTTGTATAATAAGTCTTTTGGGAAGGCTAAACGCCCAGTGATATCGAAGTCAGAAGAACTGCCACTGAATTGATGCGGAATGTTACGAGAGATGACAGGCATTGATGGTTTTTGTGTCTAAAAATGATATGCCCTGTTGGGCATTTTTTTTGTTATGGGGTATATAAGCCCCGTCTCGTGCGCAAGTGCACGAGACAATAAAACCACCCGCTATGCGGGTGCGCGTCGAAGGTTATACCCAAAA
>QWCH01002206.1_pt1 | contig 26241 bp, 20 predicted proteins | sample 1972671 | NCBI WGS metagenome assembly QWCH01 (sample SAMN09866713, study PRJNA288562) | Human gut metagenome isolate term3_stool, whole genome shotgun sequencing... | isolation source: gut | host: Homo sapiens | place: USA: California
GCAGCTTTAGTCTCATTGAGAAACATGAATACGAGCATCACTGGGTTCTTGCCAGTGAAAAGCCCTACGAATCCGTATATAAGTTTTACCCTCTAGCAAGAAGTTGTACACAAGCACTACTCCACGCCATCTCCTCACACCGCCCCTGTCGCCGCGAGAAACACCTCTGTTTGGGCGCGTTCGCGGTGCATCGGCGTGGTACTCGTCCAGCCAAATACCGCCCTAAATTTCCCGCTTTCCGGGGATCTTTTGTTTTGCCATAATGAGATTTACCTAAACTGGATTTCCCTGTACAGGTAAATCCAACACAAATAAATACTAAGATACTATCGTATCCTATCCGTAAAACACAAAAAGTAGGATTTTTCCCACTGTGGTTTTGCTGCGATTCGTACAACTTAACACCGGAGAGTACAACTTACGATTGCACTGCGATTTTTGTCTCTGGTATAATTAAATCAACATGGCTTCCCCGCTTGAATCGCCGCGTCAATTGCGCGGGCAGCCTCTTTACCGGCACCCATGGCCAGAATGACCGTGGCGGCACCGGTAACGGCATCGCCGCCGGCGTAGACCATCGGGCGGCCGTCAGGCCGTCGGGACCGTTGGTGATCAGGCAGCCGTGCTTGTCGGCGTCCAGACCCGGCGTGGTGGAGCGGATCAGCGGGTTCGGGCTGGTGCCCAGCGCCATGATCATCGTATCAACGTCCAGAACGAACTCGCTGCCCTCCTTGACGATGGGGCGGCGGCGGCCGGACGCATCCGGCTCACCCAGCTCCATCTCCACGCAGGTCATACCTTTGACCCAGCCGTTCTCGTCGCCCAGCACCTCGGTGGGGTTCGTCAGCGTCTTAAAGACGATGCCCTCCTCCTCGGCGTGCTCGACCTCCTCCTTACGGGCAGGCAGCTCGTCAAAGTTGGCGCCCTCGACGATCTTCTTTTCCAGCGGGGCGGTGACAACGCCCTTCTCGCCGTAGGAGCCGTCGTCGGTCATGATGATAAACTCATCGCAGCAGGCGCGGAACTCATCCTCCAGAATGACCAGATCCTTGTTACGGAAACCGACGATGCCGGTGACCTTGGTGCCCTGCTCGTGCAGTGCCTGTGCCACGGGCAGCGCAATGGCGCAGCCCACGCCGCCGCCGACAACGCAGACGTTTTTCAGCCCCTCAATCTCGGTGGCCTTGCCCAGCGGGCCGACGAAGTCGTGCACGGCTTCGCCCTCTTTGAGGGAGTTGAGCTGCATGGTACCTGCGCCAACGACCTGGAAAATGATGGAAACCGTGCCGGCCTCACAGTCAAAGCCTGCGATGGTCAGGGGGATTCGCTCGGAGTCCTCCTTGGCGCGGACGATGATGAACTGGCCGGCCTTCGCCTTTTTGGCGATGAGCGGCGCATGGATCCAGAGCTCGGTTACGGTGGGGTTCAGCTCCCGCCGTTTGATGATAGTAAACAAAGTTCCCACTTCTTTTACAAAAGCGCAGCTCTTCACGAAGCTGCGCTTGCTTTAGTATATGTTGCCGGTTTCGCGGTAGCTGCGCCAGACGTTTTCAAAAAAGTCGTCATCCTCGGGGATGGGGCGCGGGGCGCGCCAGGCGGTGCGGCAGGTACCATCCTCGAGCCACAGCTCCTGAATCAGCGGGGCTTCGGTTTCGTCCATGGCAAAGGTGAAGGTGTCCGGCAGCTGGGCAAACGGCTTAACGCCGCCCGTCAGGTCGGTGTACAGGGCGCTGCCGCGGCTTTTGCCGCCGTGGGCGGTATAGTCCGCCATGGCGGTCAGGTAGGCGTGCTGGCTCAGCAACATATCGCGCAGGCGGTAGACTATGGCAAGCTCGGTGCGGCTGCCCGCCTTGACCGTTTGGGCAAAGCCGGCAAGCTGCGCTTCCACCTGTTTGCCGTAGGCGCGTATCTGCGCGGGGTCGCGGATGGCTGCACCGCAGCGGCTCATGCTCTCGGCGGCGGTCTGCCACAGGGTGCGCACGTTGCCGGTTTCGGCCTTGCAGGTATCTGCCAACGCGGCCATTTCAATCAGCGCAGCTGCGGCGGCTGTGTCAAAGCAGTTCGGGGCTTCGCCCTGGCAGCGCGCAGCGATGTACTGCGCTGCGCGGGTACTGCCCACCTGCCCGGCGTTCAGTGCCGTGCCGCCCGGGCGGTAGACGCCGTGGCTGGCGGCGGCCTCGCCGACCGCGAACAGTCCCTTGACGTTCGTCTGCCACCAGCAGTCAATGCCGATGCCGCCGTTGTTGTGCTGGGCGCACAGGGCAATTTCCAGCGGCTGAGTGTACAGGTCCACGCCCTTGTCGCGGTAAAAGTCGATGGCGGGCTGGTTCATATGCGCCAGCCGCTCGATGGGCGTGCCGAAGCAGGCACCGGCGCGGGTCAGGTACTCGTGCGCCTCGGGCAGCAAGGCGTCATAGCTAAACTCGCCGCCCGCGGGGTTTGTGCGGTAATCAAGATAGACTTTGCGTCCCTTGCAGGTTTCCAGATACACCAGAATGTCGATGATGGAACTGCCGTCGGCAACCTTGCGCACATCAAACGGCCACTGGTAGCCCTTCAAAAACAACTTGCTCAGCATGTCGTGGGCGTCGGTAAAGAAGTCCATCAAAAACTCGCGCTCGTCGCTTCCGTCCGCCGCCGTGGAGAATACCCGCGGTAGCACCTGCATATACGTTCCCGACACATTCCACCGCGGCGCGACCGATGCCAGGCCGTACTGCCATTCGGTCAGGTTTTTGCCCTTTGCGCCTGCTTCCAGCGCAAGGCCGGTGGCCCCATACTGGCTGAAGGGATAGACGCTGTCGGCGTACATACCAGCTGGGCCGCCAGTGGCCCAGATAACGTTTTTGCATCGAATCAGCGTAAAGCGGTCGGCGGCGTCCTGCGCAACCGTGTTCAGGCAAAGCAGGCCGCAAACCGTACCGCCGTCCGTCAGAATTTTGATGACTTGTGTCTTGTCCAGCATCGGCACGCCCTTGGCCTGCACGGTAGCTTCCAGACATTCGGTCATCTGTTTGCTGGTGTAGGGGCCGACGCTCGTTGCGCGGCGGCGGGGATCGTGGTCGGTCTTGTAGCCGATGTACTCGCCGTAGCGGTTGCGGGGGAACGGCACGCCCAGCTCGACCAGCTTCAAGAAGCACTGGGTCGAGAGCGCGGCCTCACACAGGGCAATATCACCATCCACGCAGCGGCCCGCAAACAGTGTGTCGGCCATCTCGCGCACGCTGTCGGGGTCGCCGCCGGACAGGGTCAGCTTATAGTAGGTCTGCTTGTCGCTGCCGGTGTTGCGGCTGGTGCCGCCAACGCGGTTTTCTGTGACCAGCACAATATCCCGCTGGCCCAGCTGCCACAGGCGGTCGGCGGCGTTGAAGCCCGCCGCGCCGCTGCCCACGATGGCCGTGTTGCAGCGGACGACCTTGGCGGTATAATTTCCGGCGCGGAAAATTTCGTTTTCCATCTCGTTGCTCCCTTACAGGCGCTGGATATGGAAGCCGCCGTCCACATCAATGTAGTTGCCGGTGGTGTAGCGCAGACGGTCGCTGCACAGCAGGCTGACGGCCCCGGCCACATCCTCCGGCGTGCCCCAGCGGGCGATGGGGAAGGTGCCCTTTTCAATCAAGGCATCATACTTGCCCTGCACCTTGCTGGTCATATCGGTGGCGATAACGCCGGGGCGCACCTCGTTGACAAGGATGCCCTCAGCAGCCAGACGGTCGGCGTAGAGCGTCGTCAGCATCGAGATACCCGCCTTGGAGACACAGTATTCACCGCGGTTGGTGGAGGACACCACCGAGCTGCAGCTGGACACATTGACGATGACGCCCTTGCGGCCATCGACAGGTTCCTGCGAAATCATCTGCTTGGCCACCAGCTGCGTCAGGAACATATTGCCCTTGGTGTTGATGCCGACAACATAGTCAAAGCTTTCCTCGCTCATATCCAAAAGGTCGGCACGGACTTTGGGAGCAACACCTGCATTATTAACCAGCACATCCACGCGGCCAAAGGCGGCCAGTGCGCCGTCCAGAATCTTCTTGCGGTCGTCGGCGCTGCCGATGTTGGCCTGCACATAGGCGCAGTCGATGCCCTGTGTTTTCAGCTCGTCCAGCGCTGCCTGGTTTTTCTCCTGTGGGCCGGTGGCGACCATAACAATATTGTATCCATCCAGCCCAAGCTGCTTGGCAATGGCAAAGCCGATGCCGCGGCTGGACCCGGTGACGATGGCAGTTTTTTTCATAAGTACACCCTCTCCATCAGCCGCGGAAGTTCGCGGGCTGCGTTTTCTTGATCTCCAAAAATTCCTTGTAGAACGGCATAAACGTCTTACTGTCGCGGATGACGCAGCCGGTGGGCTTGTGAGCGCGGATCAAATCGCCGCACTTGCCGCAGGTCAGGCAGACCCGCTTAGGGTCGATGCGGCCATTTTTGACGATCTCGTTGGCAAAATCCGGGTCAGCAAAGGCCATGCGGCCGAACAGCATACCATCGCACAGGCCCTGCTCGACCGCGCCTGCGCTGAACAGATCAGCATAGGCTCGCAGGTAAGTAGGTGCAGATGCCCAAACCGTCATTTCCGGCACGGCCTTTTTCACTGCGCCAATGCCGTGGATCATGCGGGACAGGCCAACAAACGGATGTTCGTCCGGTTCATACTTGCCAAAATCGAAGGGGCGGGTCACATGGGTGGTGGCGTAGGGGTTGCCCATCGTCAGGTTGACCATATTCAGACCCAGTTCGTTGTGCAAATCGCGCACCAGGCGGATGGGTTCAGTCAAATCGGGCGTCATGCCGCTCTCCGGACTGACGCCGAAGCCCCACGGGTAGGCGTAGCCGTCGTAGATGCCGACGCGCGCCGTGACCATAAAGCTGTCGTCCTCGTACACCTTGGCGGCGCGGATGCCGTTTTTCAGCAGACGGAAGCGGTTTTCAAAGCTGCCGCCGTACTCGCCGGGGCGGTTGTAGGCGGATGCCAGCTCTGCCAGCAGGTAGCCGTGGCAGCTCTTGATGTCGACGGCGTCGAAACCGGCCTCCTTGGCAAGCTTCGTCGCCTCGCCGAACTTTTCTTCCAGCCCTTTCAGGTAATCGTCCGTCACGATGCAGGAGTCATCCGCGGCGCGGTACTGCTCCAGAATCGGGTGGCGGTAGGCGATCATCGGGGCAGGCTTATTGCCGGGGTTAGAGTAGCGGCCGCTGTGGTTGGCCTGCATGATCAAATACGGCGCATAGCCGTTGGCCTTGAGGCCCGCCTCCTTGACGGCGGTGGTCATCTTCTTGAACTCGTCCAGCGTGTCGCGGTTCAGCAGCAGCTGCGTCTTGGAGGATCGTCCCTCCTCCACAATGGAGATTGCCTCGAACCAGATGACCGAGCTGCCGCCGATAGCCTCGTTGGCATAGCGGCGGGTCGTATACTCGGTGGGTGCGCCTTCGGGCGTTGAGTCCGCGCCCTCCATGGGCGCGATGCCCAGACGGTTCGGGAAGGTAATATTACGCACGGTCAGCGGCTGCGCCAGCGCGTGGGTGTCGGCTGCAAAAGGCAGGTCAACACTCAGCTCTGCGGCACGCTGCTTGACTTCTTCTAACGATTTATAGTGGAATTTTTCTTGTGGCATTGTATTACCTCTTTTATTCTTCGTCCTCATCCGCATGGGTCTTGCGGTAGGCGCTGGGTGTCAGGCTGGTGGACTTTTTGAACTGGCGGGAAAAATAGGTGAAATCGTCGTACCCGCACTCCGCCGCCACCTGAGTGATGCTCTTGTCCGTCTTGGTCAGCAGCACCTTGGCACGGTTGATCATAGCGATCGTAGTCTGATACGGCCAGCCGATGGTGAACCACAGTTCGTACTTGGAGCGATCCTCCTTCGGGAATTCCGGCACCATCTGCCCGCCCACCGGGTGGATGAGGGTGGGCAGATCGTACTTTTCGCAGGCCTCGTAGATGGGCCAGTACTTCTCGGTGTCGATGGCCTCGCCGTTCATGTGGGTGTAGATTTGGATGCCCTTGGTACCCATATCCTTGGCGCGCTTGATTTCCTCGACCGAGGCTTTCACATTGTTGAACGGGATGCCGGCAATAAAGCCTTCGTAAAATTGGGGGTTGGCCTCAACGATTTTTTTGATTTCGTCGTTGCCGATGGCCGCCAGACGGGGGGATTTGTCCGGCCCGGCAAAGGTTTCGACCGGCGGGGAAACGATGTTGGGGATCTGCTTGTACCCGGGGAAGGCTTTCAACACCTCGTTGCGGGCGTCCACTCAGGGTTTTGCACCCGGGCGGCGCGGATTGACCTATTCTGCCCCTGTTTTGGACAATTCTGTTTCTTGCAGGGGTCAAGGCTCACCCCAGCTTGATGCCCAGCTCGCCGGGCAATGCCCAGTGTCTGGCGCAGTCGGCCAGCGTTTCTTCCAGATTTTTGACAAAATAGAAGTAGTCGCCGTCCTGCTCCACTTGCTCGACCAATTCGGGGCGGATGGGGGTGATGGGGTTTTGCTGCACAAGGCGCACGGCGTGGATATGGGGCAGGTCAGCTTCAACGCCGCAGATGGGCGGCTCGCCGGTGACGGTGGCCGTGATGGCGTCCACCAGCTTTTGCATATCGCCGCCGGGGTCCACAGCGTCATAGTCAAAGGGCGTGCCATCGGCCATCACGCCATGGAACACCGGCTTTTCCCCAGTGTAGGTGATGGTCGCCTTTTCAAACTCCATCACGCCCACCGGACCCCAGTACTCGGTGCGGATGGGGTGGGCAGTGTAGTACAAAATCGGCGTATCACCGGCAATTTTGAACCGCAGTGCCGCCACGTCGTAGTTTTCCACGTTCGGGTTGCCGCGGTACAGTTCGGCCTGTACGCCGGTGATATCGCAGGCTGTGCGCATCGTCGGCCCCAGTAAAAACGTCAGCATCTGGAAATGATGGGCGCAGGCGTTGGTAAAGGGGCTGTCAAAGACTTCGCGCCCATGGCAGGTGATGTGCCCGGCCCAGTCGTTGCGGGCGTAGTAGTTTGCGCCGCGGCGGAAACCGTGGTAGACGGCAATGCGCTTGGGTGCGCCGAACCGCCCGGCCAAGATATCCTGCTTCAGAGCCAGCACGTCGCGACGGTAGTCGATCTGGTAGCCGATGGAGAGGAACCGCCCGGCTTTTTGGGCGGCTGTGCGCATCGTCTCGGCCTCCTGGGTAGTCAGGCAGAGGGGCTTCTCGCACAGAACGTTCAGCCCATGCGCCAGACAGAGCAGCACCATATCGGTGTGGAAATGCACCGGCGAGACGAGTACCGCAAGGTCGGCGGTATCGTTCGCAAAAAAGGCCTCGAGACTGGGGTAGATCGGGATACTCTGTTCCCGGATGATGGGTATACGGTCGGCAAGATGAGGGTCGATATCGCAGATGGCCGCCAGGTCCGCGCCGTAATCGCGCTGGGCCATCGTCTCGACATACAGCCGCCCATACCCGCCCGCCCCCACAAGCACAATGCGCGGGCGTTGGTTGGACATAAAGATTCCTCCAGTCATTTATAATTTCACGCGATACGTCTGCACCTCAAACGGCTTGACGTGCAGCTGGGCATCCGCGGCAGCGGCTTCGCCGATAGGGTTTTCCATCAAATCACAGGGTACAAGTGCCTGCACCGGCAGGCCGGATTGGATATGATAGAACGTGTCGGCCTTTTTGCTCTCGTAGACGCGCAGAATGATATCCCCGCTGCTGTCATCGGCGGGCTTGACTGTATCCATGATAACATTTTTCGCGTCGGTGGTAAAGGCCGAGAATGCGTGCAGCGCACCGCCAAGTTCAACAAGCGGTGCATCATTGAACGCTGCCGCCTGCTGCACGATGGGTGCCTCGGCGAAAGACGTGTTCCACGCGGTAAAGCCGTAGCGGAAGGTCTGCTCACCCTGGTCGGTGCCCATCTCGGGTGAGGCCGCTGCCCGCAGCAGCGTCAGCTCGATGCTGTTCTGCTCCACGCCGACACCGTACTTGCAGTCGTTTACCACCGCGCAACCGTGGGCGTTGTCGGCCAGGGCTGTGTAGCGGTGGTTGCAGACCTCAAACCGCTGCTGGTCATAGCCGCGGCTGCGGTGGGTCGGGCGCTCGACATAGCCGAACTGAATTTCATGGTACGCATTCTCAGCACGCACATCCACCGGGAACTCGACTTTCAGCAGGCGGTGCAGCTCGTGCCACTGGACGGTGGTATCGAACTCGGCCACCGGGCTGTCTGCGCACAGCGTGATGGTCTGCGCGACGGTGGAATGGCCGATATTCCCGGTCCATCGCACTGATGCAGCAAAACCGACAGCCTCTACAATTTCAAATGTTTCCGCCGTGGAGGTCCAGGAATCCTGCTCGCGGTAGTTGCTGTCGATATCCCAGGCATCGAAGATGCGGGGCACATCCTTGTACATCCGCAGCACGTTCATCGGGCGGCCTGCGGTCATCTCGCGGCCATCCAGCGTGTAGCCGGTCACATGCCCCTCGCGGTCCAGCGTCAGCGTCACGCGGTCACTGCGCAGGATCGCGCCGTCGGCGGTGGCCGTGGCGGTCACTGCCGCCGGGGCTGTGCCGTTGGCGGCGGGCAGCAGCGTCACCGCGCCGAACGCGGGCAGCGTAATCCGCGCCTTGCCCGCACAGACCGGCACAGTCTCGCCCTCGGCGGTTTTCGCACCGTTGGCAAAGCGGCGGGCAGGTCGATGATTTCCTCCCGCGCGAAGCCCTGGCCGTTAAAGACGGTCACGGCGTTCTCATCGGGCGTCAGCAGAGCGCGGCGGGCGGCGGTGTACAGCGCAGCGGCGTCCTTTTGCAGCGCAGCGTGGGCGGCGTTTGCCTCGGTGTACACGCGGGCGATGGACGAACCGGGCAGGATATCGTGGAACTGGTGCAGCAGCAGAACTTTCCACAGGCGCTCGGCCTCGGCGGCGTTGTAGGCATGGCCGCGTTGGGCAGCCAGTGCGCCCCACAGCTCCATGTGGTGCAGGGCGTGCTCGCTGCGGCGGTTGTTTTTCTTCACGGCGGCCTGTGTCGTGTAAGTGCCGCGGTGGGCGTTGAAGTACAGTTCGCCGTCCCATGTGTTCTTCGGCCCGCCCTTGGCCTGCAAATCGTCAAAGAAATCCAGCGGCGACATCATCTCGACCCGGGGCATACCCTCCAGGTCTTTTTCGCGCAGGGCGTACTCGATGTAATCGCGACAGGGGCCGCCGCCGCCATCACCGTAGCCAAAGGGAATCAGGAAATCTTCCAGATGCCGCTTCTGCACGCGGTTTTTCCAGACGCCGCATAGCTCCTTGGGGTCGGTGCGGTAGGTGTAGTTGGTTGGCAGGAAGGATACGACCTGGCTGCCGTCCATGCCCTTCCAGTTGAAGTAGTGGTAGGGGAACGGATCACCCTCGTTGTAGCTCCAGAAGATTTTCTGCGTGACCAGGTACTTTACGCCGCAGCTTGCCAGCAGCTGGGGCAGCACAGCGGAATAGCCGAAGGTATCCGGCAGCCAAAGCATCTTGCTGTCCACGCCGAACTCTTCTTTATAGAACCGCTTGCCGAGGACCAGCTGCCGCACGAGCGCTTCGCCAGACGGCATATTCGTGTCCGGCTCGACATACATTGCGCCCTCGGCGATCCATCGACCGTCTTTTACGGCCTGTTTGATGCGAGCATACAGCTCCGGGTAGTGTTCGCGGCACATCTCGTAGGCGGCGGGCTGGCTCTGGATATAGCGGTACTCGGGGTAGCGGTCCAACAGGCGCAGCTGCGCGGCAAAGGTGCGGGCGGTCTTGCGGTGGGTCTCGGCCATCGGCCACAGCCATGCCAGGTCAAGGTGAGAGTTACCGATGGCGGCCATCAGCGGCGCGGTGCTGCCGTTGTGGGCCTGCATCAGCGGGCGCAGGGCAGCTCGGGCTTTGCGGTAGCTCTCGTCCCGGGCGGCGGGCGGCTGCTCAAAGTCCACGATGCGGGTGTATTCTTCGAGGCCGTCGGCGATTTTGGCCGCCCGCAGCGAATCCTCGGGGAGTTCCTCCATCAGCATGAACAGGGTGGATACGTCCATCCACAGCTGGTAGGCGTCCTCGTTCCAGACGCCGAAGGTGCTGCGGCCCAACCGGGTGCGGCTACCCTCGGCCTTGGGGTCTCCCAGCGTGCCGGGCAGCACGGGGCCGGTGCAGCAGCCACCCACATCGGGGAAATAGTGTCCGGCGTAGACCTCAAACAGCAGGTCAAACTTCTGCCCCGGTTCAGCGCAGCGGGTCAGCACGTTATCGCTGATATAGTGATGCGGCACACTGACCCACTCAGCACGACGGGTGCCGAAAGCCTGTCCGTTGACGAACAGCGTGGCCTCGCCGCCCATATCCAGCGACATGGCCACGGTCTTGCCTGCGGTTTCTTCCGGCAGCGTGACCGTAGCGCGCAGCCACAGATATTCCCAGGTGTGCCCCCAGACCGTGCCCACCGGCACAGGCCGGAAGCCGCCGTCCACCGCCTGTTCGGGCGTCAGGTGGTCCATCGTGGTAAAGCCCTCAAAGGCGATTTCCCCCTCTGGGTGGTAGAAGTCCTGCGCCAGCACGCGCTGCCAGTGCGCAATCCGATCCTTATATTCGGAATGAAGTAATTCCATGGTATGCCCCCTTACAAGTTTTGAACAAATGCAATCAAAGTGTTTCATGCTGGAAACCTGATTTGCGTTGTGCTACAATCTAAATGCGCACAGTGCGCCTTGAGTTTAGCATACTCGTCTGCCGGGCAGTGTGCAATTCACAAATCCGTACTTTACCGGTAAAATTTCGACTTTTGCGTGGTTTTTTATGAATTTCCCGGACACACATCGGATTTTTGTACCGAAAAATCAAGTTTTTGACTTGACGCAGGTGTATGGAAACGGTCACACTTATAGTATAAATCGACCACTACAGCGCACAGCGTTCTATAAATACAATAAATATAAAAAAGGAAGTCCTCCATGCGTAAGCTTCAAACGTTCTGGCAGAACCTGCATCTGCGGGCGAAATTTCTGCTGATTTTGCTGGTCGGCATCGTCATCATCGGCGTGGACGCCATTGCGACGCTGCTGATTCCGCTGCGCGCCTACGACGAGCAGCTGTACGAGAGCAGCTCCCAGATGATTTCCCTTTATGCCGAGCAGATCAAGCACGAGATGAAAAACTATGAGGATATCAGCTACCGCATCCTGACGGATTCCTCGCTGCAGGAGAATCTGGCCATCATAAAAGATGCTTCCCCCGGCACGCTGACCTGGATTGAGGCACAGCGCAACGTCGCCAGCCGCGCGGCGTATTACAGCCTATGGTTCTCCAACACAGTCAGCTTTCAGCTGCGCACGTCGCGGGGCACCACATACAGCCACTTTTTCCGGGTGTCCACCGGCGCGAACGAGCTGACCGATGAGCGCATGGCCGCAGCTGCCTGGCGGCAGGGCCGGTTCATCTGGCTGACCGAGGAGAACGGCGACGCCTCCCGTCTGTTTCTGGTGCGCGAGATCCGCGAGATGGAGAACATAACGCTGGACAACCTCGGCTATATGCTCATCGAGGTAGATTTTCCCTCGTTGGTCGAGCAGTACAGCCAGGCCATGGGCAGCCTGGGCGTAGAGCCGCGCTGTGCGGTCTATAATAAAGGGATCTGCCTGTACGCCAGTGACGATGGCATCCGTGCGCTGGGCATGGGCGAGGACGGCTACACCTATATGAAATCCGACGGCAAGCCGGTTCTCTGCGTGCGGTACACCGCCACCAACGGGCTGAAATATGTGACCCTGGTGGATTACAGCGGCATCCGCACCACAACGCTGGCTGCGGTCAGCGTCACCATCCTCTGCATCCTGGGAGCGGCGCTGCTGGTCGTAGCCGTCAGCACCGGGCTGATCAACAGCATCCTGGTTCATTTCCAGGTGTTGATGCAGAAATTCGACGCCTTTGCCATCAGCGGCGAGCCGATCTCCGCCCAGGAGAGTGCCTGCTACAAAGACCGTTTTGATGAGATCGGCGATTTGCACCGCGGCTTTGACTGGATGACCCGCGAATGGACCCGCGTCAACCACGAAAAAGAAGAACAGCAGCACCTTTTGCAGGAAAAGCAGATGCAGCAGCTGCGCGCCCAGGTGCGCCCGCACTTCCTATACAATACGCTGGAATCCATCTACTGCCTGGCGCAGAACTCCGGCGACAAGCGCATTGCCGTTATGACCTCGTCGCTGGGGAAACTGCTGCGCGCCTCGCTCAACGACAAGCGCGACGTCGTCACCGTGCGGGAGGATCTGCAGACCGTGCGCGACTACCTGAGCATTCAGGAGATACGCTACGGCGAGCGTTTGCAGGTGGAGTACGCCGTGGACGATGCCGTCATGCCCTGCCACATCCCGGCCATGACCGTGCAGCCGCTGGTGGAAAACGCCATCCACCACGCCGCCGAGCATATGCTGGACACCTGCATTATCCGCATCAGCGGCAATGTAGTTCCGGACGGCATAGACGTTATCGTGCAGGACAACGGTCCCGGCATCGACGAGGATATTCTGACCAAGCTGGAAAGCGGCGAGGTGCAGCCCGAGGGGCTTGGTATCGGGCTGCGCAACATCCACAAGCGTGTACAGCACACCTTTGGCAAAGAGTACGGCCTGCGCATCCGCTGCGAGGACGGCTGCACGCAGATCATCATCCATCTGCCGGATACAAGGCCGGAGAAACCCGAAACACCCCGGGCGGATTCCTCAACGCCCCGCGGTACAGGAGAAAAGAAGGGAGAACACCGTGTACAAACTGTTATTGGTCGATGATGAACCCATCATACGCGAGGGATTGGAGCGGATGATCGACTGGGAAAAACTGAGCTTGAAAATGACAGCCTCCTGCCCGAACGCCATTGCCGCGCTGGACAGCATGACCGACGATATGCCCGATATCCTGCTGACAGACATCCGCCTGCCGGGCATGACCGGTCTGGAACTGGTGCAGCGTGCCGTGGCCCTGCACCCGATGCTGCAATGTATCGTGCTGTCGGGGTATGATACCTTCCAGTACGCGCAAGAGGCGCTCAAATACGGTGTTATCGAGTATCTGCTTAAGCCCTGCGACCAGGAGGAATTGGAGAACGCCTTGCGCCGTGCTTGCACGAACATTGACAAAAACCGCAAAAAGGTTTTGTATCTCTATGATGAGCGTCGCCAGCGCATCAAATCGCTGGTGGACAGCTTCAACGCCCTGCGGGAGAGCGACCTGAATGCCGACCAGATCAAGCGTCAGGTTGGCGAGCTGGTCAAAACAGTGGAAGACCCCAGCCTTTTGCAGGAAACGCTGATCGCCGTTGTGACCGGCAGCATGGGCAGCGGCCAGACCGAGTGGGGTATGAATGTCATCACCGACGCACTGCGCGACCGTGAATCGCTGGAAGACCTCATCGTGCGCAGCCTGCTGCGCCTACACAAGGAAGGCGGTGCTACCCGCAGCAATGATTTTGTGCAGCAGATGCTTGCCTATATGAACGCCCACTATGCCGACGAGGCGCTGTCCCTGCAATATATTGCCGACAATGTAGTATATATGAACGCCGACTACATCGGCCGCGAGTTCACCCGCACTGTGGGGCAGAAATTCAGCAGCCAGCTTTTGAGCATCCGCATGGAACACGCCAAGCTGCTGATACGCAGTGATCCCTCGCTGCACAGCTACGAAATTGCTGAGAAAGTCGGCCTGGGCGAGAACCCGCACTATTTCAGCCAGCTGTTCCGCAAATACACCGGCATGACTCCCAAGGACTACCGCAAGCAGCTGGACGAGCAGACCGGGCAGGGGTAAACCCGCACCGCCCACCCAAAAGCCGCCGATTTCCGGCGGTTTTTCTGTTTTTTCCGGGTACATCCCGGAAAAACATACCAAAAAATCGAAAAAGTGAATTCAGTTTCGCAAAACTTTTGGCTATAATGATGACAACAAAAAGAAACACATGGAGGTGCTTCACATGAAAAAGAAACAAGTACTCGCAACCCTATGCGCCGGTATGATGGTCGCCAGCGTTGCCACCGGCTGCGGCTCTGCTGCCGAGTCCGCCGCGGATTCCACCGCAGCTTCCACTGACAGCACGGATGCCAGCACCGAGGCTTCTTCCGCCAGCACGACGGCGGACGGCAAGACCCAGCTGAACATCCTGTGGTGGGGTTCTCAGACCCGCCATGAGCTGACCACCCAGATGCTGGAGAAATTCCAGGAAGAGAACCCCGACATTGAAGTCGTGATGGACTACTCCGACTGGGACGGCTACTGGACCAAGCTGCCCGCCCAGGTCGCCGGCGGCCAGACCCCCGACGTTTTCCAGATGGACTACGCCAAGCTGGCACAGTACGTTGAAAACGGCGTTATGGCACCGTTGGATGATTACGTTGCCGACGGCAGCCTTGACCTGAGCAACGTTGCCCAGAGCGTCATTGACTCCGGCTCGATCGACGGCAAGCTGTACGCCGTCTCCACCGGCACGAACGCCCCCGTCATGCTGTACCGCAAGGACATCCTGGATGACCTGGGCATCGAGCTGCCGATGAACCCGACGATGAGCGAGTATACCGACATTTCCAAGAAAGTCTATGAGGCCACCGGCCTGCGCGATACTTTCGTGACCAGCTGCTCTGCGGATAACCTGCGTTTCCGCCTGCGCAACTACGGCATGAACCTTTACAATGACGACGCTTCTGCCCTGGGCTTCGACGATCCGAAGTACATCGTGGATATGTGGCAGCTGGCACTGGATGCTCAGAACGAGGGCTGGGGTCTGATGATCGGTGAAGAGACCGCCACCACTGCCTTTGACTCGATGGTCATGGACTCCTGGAGCCGCTACCAGAACTCCAATGAGCTGCAGGCTTACCGCGATGCTACCGGCAAGGACATCAGCATGGTCATGATTCCCAACACCGATGACGCCACCGCTTCCGCCACCTATCTGAAGCCCGCCATGTTCTGGTGCGTTGCTGCAGACAGCGATGTCAAGGACGCCGCGGTTCGCTTCATCAACTACTTCACCAATGACACCAGCTGCTACGATATCATTGGTATCGAGCGCGCCGTTCCCATCTCCTCTGAGATGCGCGAGTATGTCGCCCCCACTCTGGACGAGGTCGGCAAGCAGGTCGTTGAGTTTGTTGACTACGTCAGCCAGCCCAACATGGCTTCCCCGCTGATGAACCCCGACCCGGCAAAGCACTCCGAGATCTCTGACCTGCTGAGCCAGTACTCCGACCAGGTTCGCTACGGCGAGATCACCGACCTGCCCACTGCTGCCCAGCAGTTTATGGATGAAGCAAACGCCATCCTGGCCAGCGCTGAGTAAGATTTGATTTTCTTCCTTATCCCCTTCTTCTTTTAAAAGTTTTCTTCTCCTTGATCGCGTCGGAGGTCTTCCCCTTCGGCGCGATTCTTTGAATCACCCCACATTCCATGAAAGGAGCCATTGCCATGAAACAGAAAGACGGCTTTTCCCACAAGCTCGGCAGCTGGCTTGATCGGGACAATGTTGCAGGCTATGTCTTTATTCTCCCCTTTATCATCGGTCTGATCGTGTTCACCGCCATTCCCTTTTTCACCTCGCTGTACCTGGCCTTCACCAACTACAACATCCTGTCCGCCCCCAAGTGGGTGGGCCTTGACAACTTCAAGAAGATGTTCTTTGAGGATGATCTGTTCTGGACGTCCTTCAAAGTCACTTTCAAGTTTGCACTGATCCAGGTGCCCATCAAGCTGACGGTCGCACTGCTCGTCGCGCTGGTGCTGTCCCGCTCTACCCGACTGACCAGCTTCTACCGCGCCGCGTTCTACATTCCCTCCCTGATGGGCGGCAGCGTTGCCATCGCCCTGCTGTGGAAGCAGCTGTTCTCCCCCAGGGGCGTTCTCAATCAGGTGCTGGGCTTCTTCGGTCTGCCGGACCGCACCGCCTGGCTGGGCAACCCCAAGACCGCGCTGGGCACCCTGATTGCCCTGGGCGTGTGGCAGTTCGGCTCCTCGATGCTGATTTTTCTGGCCGCCATCAAGAACATTCCCCAGAGTTACCACGAGGCCGCTATCGTGGACGGTGCCGGCCCTGTGCGCCGCTTCTTCTCCATCACGCTGCCGATGCTGACCCCCATCATCTTCTTCAACCTCATCAATCAGGTCATCGGCGCGTTTCAGGCGTTCAACTCCAGCTACCTCATCACCGGCGGCAAGCCGCTGAACACGACCCTGTACTACGGTGTCCACCTGTACAACAAGGCCTTCAACCAATTTGAGATGGGCTACGGCAGCGCCATGGCATGGTTCATGCTGTTGATCATCGCCTTCTTCACGGCTTTGATCTTCCGCTCTTCCAGCGCGTGGGTCTACTATGAATCGGAAGGGCGGTAATTGACTATGTTGATGAAATACATTTCCCCCAGTATGTCTCGCCGGCGTGCGGTCAGTACCACCATCTACCATGTGCTGATGCTGCTTGTCAGCTTCCTGATGCTCTACCCGGTGCTGTGGCTGATTGCCTCGTCCTTCAAGCCCAACGGTGATATCTTTACCACCGCCACCTCCCTTATCCCTGACCAGTCCACGCTGGAACACTACATCAAGGGCTGGCAGGGTTTTGGCGGCTACACCTTCACGGTGTTCTTCAAGAACTCGCTGTTCGTTGCCATTCTTTCCGCCATCGGCATGACGATTTCCTCGGCGCTCGTTGCCTTTGGACTGGCGCGCATCCGCTTCAAGGGCCGCAACGTCTGGTTCGTGCTGATGATCATTACGATGATGCTGCCCGGCCAGGTCATGATGATCCCCCGCTTTGTCCTGTTCAACAAAATGGGCTGGGTCGGCAGCTATCTGCCGATGATCGTACCGTCTTTCTTTGCCAGCGGCTTCAACATCTTCCTCATCATGCAGTTCATCCGCGGCATCCCCCGCGATATGGACGAGGCCGCCAAGATCGACGGCTGCAGCTGGTACGGCGTTTTCTTCCGCATCATCGTCCCGCTGATTGTGCCCTCCCTCGTCACTGTCGGCGTGCTGACCTTCATGGGCAGCTGGGAAGATTTCATGGGTGCGTTGCTCTACTTGAACAAGCCCGCCACTTACACCGTTGCCTACGCTTTGAAGATGTTCAACGACAGCTCGATGTCTGACTACGGCGCAACATTTGCCATGTCCACTGCCTCCCTTGTCCCGGTGCTGACCCTCTTCTTCTTCTTCCAGAAGAACCTTGTCGAGGGTATCTCCGTCCAGGGTCTGAAAGGCTGAGTTTTCCACATTTCAACAAGGAGAATTTGCGTATGTTCTGTATCGACAGACTTCCCGCCATCCCACTGGTGGCGTCTGACCCCTATCTTTCCATCTGGATGCCCGCTGACACGATGACCCAGACCGACACCTGCCATTGGAGCGGCCCGGCCAAGCCCATCCGCGGTGTGCTGACCGTGGACGGTGCTGCCTGCCGTTTCCTGGGCGAGGGTGCAGAGCCGGAGGCCGCGCTGACCGAACTGAAAGTCACGGCCACCCGCACCCGCTTTGTCAGCGAGTTTGGCGGCGTGCAGCTCGAAACTACCTTTGCCACTCCCGCCCTGCCCGACGATTTGGATCTGCTGAGTATGCCCCTCACACTGGTCACATTCAGCGCCAAGGCCACCGACGGCAAGGCACACGACGTGCAGGTCAAGCTGCACCTGTCCGACAAGCTTTGCTATGACGGTGAGCTGCGCCCGAATATGATCGACGGCGCGTATACGCTGGGCACAAAGCAGACCGTCTACATCGGCCAGGAGACCCAGAAGCCGCTGAGCCACTCCGCTGACCACATCACGATCGACTGGGGCTACCTGTACCTGAGCGCCGACGGCGTTGTCAAGGCCGTCGGCGACGGCGTGCAGACCACCTGCAACCTGACCGTGGGCGGTGCGCCCGCGCAGGCCGTCATCGCCTATGACGATATTGCCTCCATCAACTACTTCGGCGATCTGTGCAAGGCATGGTATCGCCGTGATGGCCGCCAGATCACCGACGCCATCCTTTACGCCCAAAAGCACTTTGACGAGATCCTGCTGCGCTGCGCCGCCATGGACGAGACCGTCAGCGACGATGCCCAGAAAGCCGGCGGTCAGGACTACGAGGATATCGTCAACGCCGCCTGGCGGCACACCTTTGCCGCGCACAAGCTTATCGCCACGCCCAAGGGCGAGATGGCGTTTCTCTCCAAGGAGAACGATTCCAACGGCTGCATCGGCACGGTGGATGTGAGCTACCCCTCCATCCCGCTGTTCCTGCACTACTGCCCCGAACTCGTCAATGCCCTCTGCCGCCCGGTGCTGGAATTTGCCTCAATGCCGGTTTGGGACTGCGATTTTGCCCCGCATGATGTCGGCCGTTACCCGCTGGCCACCGGCCAGGTTTACGCTGCCCGCAAACCCATTGGCCGCACGGCCAGCCACCCGCCGTACTACCTGTACCCTGCCGGTACTGATGTGTGGGATCCGCGCTATCAGATGCCGGTGGAAGAGTGCGGTAATATGCTGATCATGCTGGAGGCCGCCCGCGCCTTTGGCGCGGACAAGGCACTGGCCGATCAGTACCGCTCGCTGCTGGACAACTGGGTCAAGTATCTGGTACAATATGGTGAGGACCCTGCCGAGCAGCTGTGCACCGACGACTTTGCCGGGCACCTGGCACACAACGTCAACCTGGCCGCCAAGGCCATTGTGGGCGTGGCCTGCTATGCCCGCCTGACCGGCGACGAGAGCTGCACCGCCCAGGCCAAGACGATGGCCGCCCACTTGCTTGAAAAAATCGGCGATAAGGGCAACACCCCGCTGACACTGGACGGCCAGGGCTGGAGCATGAAGTACAATCTGCTGTGGGACAAGGTGCTGCACCTCGGCCTGTTGCCCGACAGCTTCTACGCTGCCGAGACCGCCAGCTATCTGCCGCGCATCAACACCTACGGCCTGCCGCTGGATTCCCGCGCGGACTACACCAAGTCCGACTGGATCTGCTGGACCGCCCGCATGGCGGACGACCCGGCTGTGCGTGCCGCGCTGATTGCGCCGGTTGCCAAAGAGCTGCACGAGACAACATCCCGCGTACCGTTCTCTGACTGGTACGACACGAAAACGACTCGGTTCGTGGCCTTTATCGGCCGCAGCGTGCAGGGTGGACTGTTTGCACTGATGCTGTAATTTTCCCCTAGCCGCGCAGGGCAGACGTCCGGCGCGGCTGTTCGTGATTTGCAAGCGGCTTTACTCCGTAGCGGCGCACCTATGTGTACGCCCGCAGCCCGTTTGCCACGCAAGGCGGGCGCACACGCAGGTGCGCCCCTACATATACCGAAGAGGAGGTTTCCCATGAGAATTTACGCGTTTGCTGATGAAGCATCCCCCGCCATCGACGGCCAGATTGCGGCGATGCGCCGCAATGGGCTGAACGGCCTGGAAATCCGCGGGGTAGACGGCGAAAACGTCTCTACCATTTCCCTGGAAAAGGCCAAAGAGGTGCGCCGCAAGCTGGACGACGCGGGGCTGTGTATCTGGTCCATCGGCTCGCCCATCGGCAAGATCGATATTGAGACCGGCGATTTTGCCGCCCACCTTGAGCAGCTGCGCCACACGCTGGAAGTTGCCCAGGTGCTGGGCGCAAAGCGGCTGCGGATGTTCTCCTTCTACATCCCCGTAGGCAAGGATCCCGCCGACTACCGCAATAGGGTCATCGACCAGGTGGGCGAAATGCTCCGCGTGGGCGAGGGCAGCGGCGTGCTGTTCTGCCACGAAAATGAGAAAGGCATCTACGGTGATATCGCCTCCCGTTGCCTTGACCTGCACAAAGCGTTTCCCCAGATGCGCGGCGTGTTCGACCCCGCCAACTATGTACAGTGCGGCCAGGAGACGTGGAGCGCCTGGGAAGAACTGAACCCCTACATTGACTACCTGCATATCAAAGACGCATTGGCCGACGGCAGCGTCGTGCCCGCTGGCAAGGGCCTGGGCAACGTCAAGCGTATTCTGGACGCCTACCGCGCCCAGGGCGGTGAGAACGCGACCGTGGAACCGCACCTGCAAGTGTTTGCGGGACTGAAAGACCTGGAACAGGACGGCAATACCAGCCATGTGGGCGGCTACCGCTATCCCAGCAGCGATGCCGCCTTTGACGCCGCCTGCAACGCCCTAAAGGAGTTTTTGTAACATGGAGCTGCATCTGCCGCCGAAACCACAGCCCGTCGTAGGCCCTGGGGAATTTCAATTTGCCGCCGTGGGGCTGGAACACGGCCACATCTACGGCATGACAAACGGTCTGCTGGAAGCCGGTGCAACACTGACCGCCGTTTGGGATGAAGACCCGGAAAAAGTTGCCGCCTACCGCCGCACTTTTCCCCAGGCGCGGGCAGCGGCCAGCTTGGACGAGCTGCTGGCCGACCCGGATATTCAGCTTATCGCCAGTGCCGCCATCCCCAGCGAGCGCTGCCCCCTTGGCCTGCGGGTGATGGCCGCCGGGAAAGACTATTTTGTTGACAAAGCGCCAATGACGAGCCTGCCCCACCTGGAAGCAGCCCGCCGCGCTGTGGCCGAGACCGGCCGCAAGTACATGGTCTACTACTCTGAACGGCTGCACAGCGAGGCCGCCACGCTGGCAGACTATCTTATCAAACAGAACACGATTGGCCGTGTGCTGCACATTGAGGGCTTCGGCCCACACCGCCTGGGCGGCCCGCGCCCGGCCTGGTTTTACGAGAAAGCGCGGTACGGCGGCATTTTGTGCGATATCGGCAGCCACCAGCTGGAACAGTTTCTCTACTTTGCCGGGGTCGAGAATGTCGACATCACCTTTGCCCGCAAGGCCAACTACGCCCACCCCGCCACGCCGGAGTTTGAGGATTTCGGCGAATGTACCGCCACCGCCGCCAACGGCGTGAGCGGGTATTTTCGGGTAGACTGGTTCACGCCAGACGGCCTGCGCAACTGGGGCGATGGCCGGACATTCATCACCGGCACAGACGGTTACATCGAGCTGCGCAAGTTCATCGACCTGGCCGCCGGCGAAAAGCGGGAGAACATGGTCTACTGGGCTAACCGGCAGGGTGAGTTCAGCACGAATGCCACCGGCAAGGTGGGCTGCCCTTTCTTTGGGCGGCTGATCCGCGACTGCATCGACCGCACCGAGACCGCCATGACCCAGGCGCACGCCTTTAAAGCTGCCGAGCTATGCTTGAAAGCCCAGCAGATGGCCGACCAATAAAAAACACAAATTCCCCTGCACGACAACGTGCAGGGGAATTTTGTGTTGTGCGTTATTCCGCGTCGATGACCAATCTGCCCTGCTCATCAAAATGCGCCGGGGAGATAAAGGCGATGCGATCATTGCCGGTGGCCTCGGTGCGGCCATGGTAGCAAATCATCAATTTGCCCGCCGTGGTGCGGAACATACAGTTGTGGCCGGTGCCGGTCACCTGTGCGCCGCGCTCCAAAATCGGGTTTTCGGGTGCTTTTGTGTAGGGGCCCAGCGGGGTGTCAGCCGTAGCGTAGCCAACGGCGTAGTCCGGCCCTGCAAAGAAATTGCCGGAGTAGGTCATGTAGTATTTTCTGTTGTGCTTCAGGAGATACGAACCCTCGTTCCAGCGGCGGCCTGTGGCGGCAGCGCTGCGCCCCTCCCACTCCTGCTCCGGGCGCAGCAGCAGCACAGGTTCGCCGATAACACCGGTAAAATCGGGCTTCAGCTCCACGCCGTAGATCCAGCTTTCTTCAAGGCCGTCCACATTGTGCTCATAGCAGCAGCGGGAATAGTAAAGGTAGTACCGCCCATCCTCGGTGTAAACGTCGGCATCGATGATGGGATACCCTGGGTCAAAAATCGGCTTGTCGGCCATATCGGCGAACGGCCCGGCCGGGTCATCTGCCACGGCGACACCGATTCGGAAGTTTTCCAGTGCACCGGTCGGGTTTTCTTTCCAGTCGGCACTGTAAAACAGGTAGTATTTGCCGTTTATCTCATAGCACTCGGGCGCCCAGAAGCAACCCACGCCCCAGCGGGCGGTATCCTTGCCGATGGCTGTGCCGCATCGCTGCCAGTGCACCAAATCATCGGACACATGGATAGGGATGCCGCTACCATCCTCGCTAGTACAGTAAAGGTAGTACCGCCCATCGACAGCACGCAGGATAAATGGGTCCGCCGCCGGGAAAGACAGCTGCGTTGTTTTTGACATAGCGTTCTCCTTGTTACCAATTCACCTGCCAGCGGCGGCTGTATCGGCCGTCGGGGTGCTCTGCATCGGTCTTGGGCTTGTAGGCGGAGGTCTTGACCCGCTCGGCCAGCAGCTTATCAAACAGCACGGTATCCGGCGGCAGCGGCATGGCGGCGTTGCCGGTCCACTGGGAGAGATAGGCCGCGTTAGAGATAGCCAGCTCTTTTAGACCGTCCTCGCCGGGGCTGAGCAGCGGTGCGCCGTGCAAAATCGCATCCGCGAAGTTCCGCAAAATGCCGATGTGCGCGGATTCGGGCGCGTCGGAGGTGAGTTCCTGATAGTCGCAGTCCGGCGTCACAAAGTTGTCGCAGCTGGCAAAGCGGATGGCATCCTCGGGCGTTTTCAACCGCCACCATTTCAGCACACCGTTCTCCAGAACAAGCTTACCCTTTGTGCCGGCAATTTCCAGCCGGTTCGTGCCGGGCATCTCGCCGGTGGAGGTAATGAACACACCAGTCGCACCGTTCGGGTACTTGGCAAAAATCGTCGCATCGTCCTCGACCTCTATGTGGTGGTAGCGAGCCACGTCGCAGTAGCCGGTCACGCTCTCAGGCATGCCGCAGATCCATTGCCACAGGTCAAGATTGTGGGGTGCCTGGTTCAGCAACACGCCGCCGCCCTCGCCCGCCCAGGTGGCACGCCACGCACCGGAATCATAGTAATGCTGGGTGCGATACCAGTTTGTGATGATCCACACCGACCGCTTGAGCTGCCCGAGTTGGCCGCCCCGCACGATGGCCCGCGCCTTGGCGAACAGCGGGTTCGTGCGCTGGTTCAGCATCAGGGCAAACACTTTGCCGCTGGCTTTTGCCTGTGCACACAATGCCTGTGCGACCGAAAGGCGGACGTCCAACGGTTTTTCCACCAGCACGTGCAGCCCAGCCGCTAACGTCAGCGAGGCAATTTTGCTGTGCAGCGGATGGGGTACAGCAACGATGGCCGCCTGCACACCGCCTGCGGCCAACAGTGCGTCCTCGCTGGCATAGCAGGCCACACCGGGCCAGGCTTTGGCGGCGTAGGCCAGCCGCGCAGGGTCGGTGTCGCAAACTGCGGCCAGCGCCAGGCCGGGCACACGGTCGTCCCACAGGCTTTGGGCGTGTGCCGTGCCCATGTTGCCAATGCCGATGACCGCCGTTTTTACCTTTTCCATTTTATTTTGCCCCGCCACCGTAGCTGGACGCAGTGTCCATGACCACGTCGGTGTCCTCTTTCAAGCGGGAGTGAGCGCGGCGCTCGTTGAGCAGGTTCAGGAACTTTTGCTCATCGATGGGCAGCGTGACCGTCTCGCCCAGCCAGGACGACAGGTGGATGGCGTTGGAGAGCATCAGACCGTTGATGCCCTCGCGGCCGTCTGCCACCAGCGGTGCGCCGGTCTGGATGTGGGCGGCAAAGGCATTCAGCACGCCTGCGTGCTGCGGGTTTTCGCCGTCGGTCTCGACCTCGACACGCTCACAGCCGGGCTTTTCAAAACCCTCCTTGCAGGTGGCGCACCAGATGCGCTCGTCCTCTTTCAGGCGGTCGTAGGTCAGGCCGTTTTCGTCGCAAATCAGGCGGCCTTTCGTGCCGGTGATTTCCAAGCGATTCGTGCCGGGGGCGTCGGCGGTGGTGGTGATGAACACACCGGTCGCACCGTTGGCAAACTCCATGTAGGCGGTCACGTCGTCCTCGACCTCAATGTCGTGCCACTTGCCCTCATGGCAGAAAGAATGCACGCGCATCGGCAGGCCACACAGCCATTGCAGCAGATCCAGCTGGTGGGGGCACTGGTTCAGCAGCACACCGCCGCCCTCACCGGCCCAGGTCGCACGCCATGCACCGGAGTCATAATAAAACTGGGTGCGATACCAGTCGGTGACGATCCAGTTCACGCGCTTGAGCTCACCCAGTTCGCCCGCGTCCAGCATCTCCTTCATCTTGCGGTAGACGCAGTTGGTGCGCTGGTTGAACATCATGCCGAAGGTCAATTCAGGGTGCTTGTCGGCCTCGGCGATCATCTCCCGCACCTGTAAGGTGTAGACGCCCGCGGGCTTCTCGCACATGACGTGCTGCCCGGCGCGGAACGCCTCGATGGCCAGCGTGGGATGCTGGTAGTGCGGCACGGCGATGAGAACCGCGTCGCAGCATTTGGCGGCGATAAGGTCGCTGCCATCGGTGAAAATGCGGGCATCGGGCAGTTTTTCGGCAGCCCACTGGCGGCGGCTCTCCTTGCGGTCGGCCACGGCCACAATCTCGATATTCGGGCATTTTCCGTCCAGGACATTTTGGATGTGGGCGGAGGCAATGTTGCCCGCGCCGATGATGCCAAGTCGAAGTTTCATTGACAGTTCCTCCTACAATCTTGCCCGGAAAAGGGCACAGCTTTCTAGCTTTGATTGTAGCACGCGCCCCATCCCCAACTCAATGCAAAAAACCTATGTCTGAAATTTGGACTTTTTCGACAGACGTGAATCCGCAGTGATTCACGCCCGAGGAATGTATGAATTTGTATGCGCGCCATGATAGCCACTGTTTTGGGTAGATGCGTTTTGCTACGCTGTGGCATAAACGATACTTTCCCAATGCTAAGCGCAAACGCATCACACTAGGTACAAACTCCATGCTGTTTGACCTGATAGACGGAGTTGATACATGGGCGATTGCGACCCAAAGCATTGCGCACAAGCTGATATGTGCTTTGCAAAAGTGATGCAGCGTGAAACACAGCGTCCTTTGTATTTTTAGGCACAAGCAGTTGTCGCCTTTGGATACCTGATTTCCACCTCAATTACACACGTCGGAATTGTATGGTGCATATACCGAGAATTGTGGATTTTTCCGCCGAGTGAATCAAAACTGATTCACTTTTTCGAGTGAAGATTTTGTGATGAATCTAAACTGATTCACTCTGGAGCATATACGAATTTATATGCGTATCCTCTTTGATTTTTCCCCCCCCCGCTTTGGGCTGGAACATATTTTGCTAGCATAGCATGTGGTCATCCACATGCACATTTCTGGGACGTACCCCAGACCCCCTCGCTGCTCTTGTGTGACGATAGTGACGGTGTTTGCCAAGTACGAAGCCCACGACGGCGAAAACAAAACTGAAATCGTATTCGGCACACCCAAAACGAAAAACTCTCGCCGCACGATTCCTCTGACCCGCACAATAGCAGACGAGCTTACCCGCTGGAAACAACAGCAGGCGCAGGATAAGATTCGGGCAGGGGATAAGTACATCGACGATGGCTTCATTGTCACCAACGAGTTTGGACACTACTTTGAGCAGAAAACCTTCAAGGATTACTACGACCGCCTGTTGAAGGATGCCGACATCGGGCACTTTACCTTCCACCCCTGCGCCACACCTTCGCCACTCGTGCATTAGAGCGCGGCATGGATTATAAAACGCTCTCCGCAATTCTCGGTCACTACTCGGTGGCGTTCACAATGGACACCTATGTCCACAGCATGGACGAACACAAACGGCACGAAATGGACAAGATGGATGATATGTTCGGGATGCAGTACAGTATTTCCGTAGAGAACCAGCCTTATCCGGTGCTTTGCACACTCTCGGCAGACGGCTGCACTACCAATGTTCCCGACTTCCCCAAAATCGTCATCACTGCATCAACATTAGACGCTGCCCTGCTCGAAGTCAAGCAGCAAATCCAAAAAGCCCTGCGCCAATACAAGAACCCGCCCATTCCCACCAAACAGGAACAAATCGTCGTGCCAAACAACAGCGTGCTGGTACTCGTCAAAGCGAGCTGACTACGCTGACCGCTCCTATTTTTACCTGCCAACTCCGCAAAATTTATCCACAAAAAGCGTCCGGACGGTTGAAAATTTCAGCCGTCCGGACGCAGTCGTTTTGCCGTTTTGGGGTCATTTTGGGGTCAAAGTTACCAGCTTGTTACCACTTTTTCCATGATGTAGAAAAAAGCTCGTTGAAACTTGTCGTTTCAACGAGCTTTTGTTGGTTGCGGAGACAGGACTTGAACCTGCGACCTCCGGGTTATGAGAAATCTAAAAT
>QWCH01002952.1_pt1 | contig 26222 bp, 24 predicted proteins | sample 1972671 | NCBI WGS metagenome assembly QWCH01 (sample SAMN09866713, study PRJNA288562) | Human gut metagenome isolate term3_stool, whole genome shotgun sequencing... | isolation source: gut | host: Homo sapiens | place: USA: California
AAACTAACAGATGAGTACACTCCCAGAACTAACAAAAATAACCCGAGTACCATCTCAGTAACACCTCCCCAACTGTGTACTTTTTTCAGGAAGAGGACACCCTAATGCCCTTCCCCCTAAAAGTTCCTCCGTTGGAACTGAAAAGTTCCTCCGCTGGAACTAAAGAGTTCCTCCGCTGGAACTAAAGAGTTCCTCCCTTGGAACTAAAAAGTTCCAAAAGGGGAACTGTTTTTGGAACTCGTATGTACTACGAAGACAGTGCGATACGTCGGACGAGGATGGTGGGCTTTGCGCCACAAACTCGGTCGCGCTCGCTGCTTGACTAGACGAAGAATGCGGTAAGGTTGCTAACTTTGCACTCCGTAATGAGGCTTTTGCAACAGTCTCGTAATGTCTTATCTACAGATTTATCTATGAATCCTTGGTTAACGGTTGCTCTGCTGGTGGTCTCTAACGTCTTTATGACCTTCGCATGGTACGGACACATTAAGCTGGAGCAGATGCGGGTCATCACGGACCACACGCCACTCTATCTGGTGATCCTGCTGAGCTGGTGCTTGGCTTTCTTTGAGTACTCCTTTCAGATCCCGGCCAATCGCTACGGCTACGTCGGCAATGGCGGTGCCTTCAGCTTGATGCAACTCAAGGTGATCCAGGAGGTGGTGTCGATTACGGTCTTTACGCTCTTCTCGGTGATATTCTTTCGTGGAGAGCCGTTGCAGTGGAACCACTTAGCCGCTTTCGCCTGCCTTGTCCTAGCGGTTTACTTTGTCTTCCTAAAGTGAGACTGTTGCAAATAAAGTAGGAGGCTCACGAGGGGAGCTGGTCGTAGGTGCGCCGACGACGAAGGTGGTACTGCCAGAGGAGCGAGTAAGGCGCTATGGGCGGGGTTACCGTGGTGCGGTACCAGGGTTGATCGGCGGAGAGAGTGAGCTGGCGACGGGTGCGGTAGAAGTCGCGCACGGCTCGTAGCACGGCTGTGGCGTGTCGGGGCTGCCCCTTGACGAGGAAGGTGAGGGCGGCGAGCAGGTCTAGGGGGAGGCGACAGAGGAGGATGCGCCTGCGGGCATGCCGTGTGGGGAGGTTCTTGTAGAGCATGCGGAGGTTGTTGCGAAAGTTAAGGTAGCTCTTCCTCGGGCTCCCCATCTCGAGCGTAGCTCCTCCGAGATGGTAGACGACGCTGTCGGGGGTGTAGAGGATACGACCGCCCGAGAGCCAGAGCCGCCACGACAGATCGATCTCCTCCATGTGAGCGAAAAAGCTCTCATCGAAGCCGCCTACCTGCCAAAACGCTTCGCTACTGACGAAGTAGCAGGCGCCTGTCGCCCAGAGTATCTCGCACTCCTCGTTATACTGCCCATGATCCAGCTCAACGGTGTCAAAGAGACGACCCCGGCAGTAGGGATAGCCCCAGCGATCCAGCTCTCCACCAGCAGCGCCAGCGTACTCAAACGCTTCGGGCTGGCGGTCACTGCGCAGCTTGGGTTGTACGGCAGCGAGACCTTCCCTCAGCAAAGCTAGCGGACGGTCGCACCAGTGGGGCGAGACACGTACGTCGCTATTGAGGAGACAATAATAAGAGTATTCGAGCTGGCGAAGCCCTCGGTTGTAGCCCCCTGCGAAGCCGTAGTTTTCGGATAGACGAACGAGCTTGACTTGCGGGAAAGCCTCCTGCAGGTAAGCGAGCGAGTCGTCTGTCGAACCGTTGTCTATGACCACGAGGTCGGCCACCTCAGGCGGTGTGTGCGCCACGAGGTCGGGGATGTACTCCTCGAGGAGCTTGCGCCCGTTCCAGTTGAGGACGACGATGGCTAGGTCGGGACGGTTCATAGGTCGACTTATAGTTTGGTGGTGAAGGTTTGTCGCCGCACGCTCCAGTGCGCTAGCTGTGCGGGGGTGATGGCTCCGACGAGCTCGGGGTCGTACGGCTGAGCGACACGTATATAGTTGTCGGTGAAGCCCTCCATCATCTCGCCGTGGCGTGTCTCCTCCCAGAGAACGGGGCGGACGGAGCCAGCGAAGGGGGCGCAGAAAGCGTTGTGCCGCTCGCTGGAGAGGGCGAGGAGCTCCTTCGTGCGGAGCTTCTTTTCGGTTGCGGGTACCGCGGGCTTGATCTCTAGAGCTTTGGTGCCTTTGCGCTCGCTATAGGGGAAGACGTGCAGCTGGCTCCACGGTTGCGTTTTGAGGAAAGCCAAGGTCTCGGCATGATGCTCTGGAAGTTCACCTCGCATGCCCGCAATGACATCGATACCGACGAAAGCGTCGGGGATCAGCTCGTAGATGAGCTTGAGCCGCTCGGCAAAGAGCTCCGTGTCGTAGTGCCGCCGCATCAGGCGCAGTACGTGATCAGAGCCTGACTGAAGGGGGATGTGGAAGTGCGGCATGAACTGCGCTGTCTCAGCGACGAACTGGATGATCTCTGGGGTCAGTAGCTCTGGCTCGATGGAGCCGATGCGGCAGCGTGCGATGCCTGCGACTTGTGTCAGTTGGTGGAGTAGCTCTAGGAGCGTTTCGCCTGTGGAGCGTCCGAAGTCGCCGATGTTGACGCCGGTCAAGATGATTTCCCTGCCGCCCAGCTCAGCGACACGCTCCGCCTGCGCCACCAGTGAGGCGATGGATCCGTTGCGACTGACGCCACGTGCGGCGGGTATGGTGCAGTAGGTGCAGTAGTAGTTGCAGCCGTCCTGCACCTTGAGGAAGTGGCGCGTGCGGTCGTCCGAAGAGACGCTCGGCTCGAAGTGTTGGAGCTCTCGGCGGGCGGTTACGTGGGGCGTAGCTGCTTTCGGCTGATTGCGCTTTTGGTAAAGCTCGGTGAGGAGCGAGACGATTTCGCTTTTGCGCCCCGACCCGACGACGAGGTCTACGCCAGGCATCTGTGCGATCTGGTCGCCCTGTAGCTGGGCATAGCAACCGGTTACGACGATGAGCGCCTCGGGGTACTCACGGTGCAGACGGTTGATGAGACTACGACACTTCTTGTCCGCCGTGTCGGTCACCGAGCAACTGTTGACGATGCAGATGTCAGGGACCACCTCCGTCGTGTGGTGGTGCTCGTCAGAGATACGCTCCACGCCCACGGTCGCTAGCTGGCGAGCGATGGTCGAGGTCTCGGCATAGTTGAGTCGACAGCCCAGCGTGTAGAAGGCTGCTCGCTTGCCAACGAGTGGATGAAGTCGGGGCGTGATCATAGCGAGTAAAGCAAAACACCAGCAATGCCCGCCAGGACTATGAGTAGGATCGGGTGAACCCACTTCTTATAAAGAACGAGTCCTGTCACGGCAAAGATGAGGAAGCTGCGGTAGTCGATGAAGTTCTCCGTGACGATGATATTATCCACGGTGATCGGCGTGCCAGCGGGGAGCGTGAGGAGCGTCCAGAGCCCTGGCTGTATCATCAGCATCAGAGCGGCAGCGGCTATGAGTCCGACACTGGCGGGACGTATGCCGAGGAAGGCAGCATCGACGTAGCGATTGCTCCTAAAAGCTTGAAAGCTTCGGGAGATGATGAGGCAGAGGATGAAGGAGGGAAGCATCACGGCGGTGGTTGCGAGGAGCGAGCCGAGGATGCTACCGCCCGTGACGGAGTAACCGATATAGGTAGCGCTGTTGATCCCAATGGGTCCTGGGGTTACTTGGCTGACAGCCACAATGTCGGTGAATTGCTGGTTCGTGAGCCAGTGGTACTTGTAGACCACTTCGTTTTGGATGAGCGAAAGCATCGCATAGCCCCCACCGAAGCCGAAGATGCCGATCTGAATGTAGACCCAAAAGAGCTGTAAGTAGATCATTGCCTTGCCGTCCTATTTCCTTCTCATGACACTATAGATGATCCCTCCGAGGGCAGAGCCGATGATGATCCAGACGGGTGAGACGCCCATGAGCCACACCAGCAAGGCCGACAGGATTGGTATCCAGACCATCCGCCAGGTGCCTTTCATCGCGCGCCACGTGGTGATGACGGGTATTGCAATCATCGCCACCACAGCAGGACGTATGCCATACATGACCCGCTGTACCCAGACGTTGTCGTTGACCTCTTGGTAAAACATCGCCAAGAGCAGGATGATGATAAAGGAGGGGAGTGTCGTGCCGATCGCGCAAGTCACCGCTCCGAGATAGCCCTTCAGCCGATAGCCGATGAAGATCGACATATTGACCGCAAAGACCCCTGGTAGCGACTGCGACACAGCAAAGAGGTCGATGAACTCCTCGTCGGTCATCCAATGGTTCTTCTCCACGACGTCATGCTGTATGAGCGAAAGCATAGCGTAGCCTCCCCCGAAGGTAAAGCCCCCGATGCGAACGAATGTGATGAAGAGTCTCCAAAGCATCCTATCCTAGCTCGCTTATAGTCGATTACGTCGTGCGAAGTAGAGGACGAAGAGCAGGTTGAGCACGAGCAAGCCGCCGCCTCCGAGGAGGACGTAGAGCTTGGCTCCATCAGCGACGGATAGTGCTACGATCATCCCTACGATGACGAGGATTATGAGGACGAAGAGTGTCTTGTCGAGCCAGTTAAGTGGCTTCTTTTTATTGCGTGTCATAGAGAGATTAACGATTAGAAGAGCGAGAGCTTGACGTACTTCTTGGGGTTTGCCTTGATATCTCGGATTAGCGCGTCGAGGCTAGTCGTGACGCTGTCGATGCGGTTGTAGAGTCCGTCCTCGTTGAGGAGTCTGCCCACGGTACCGTTGGACTGGTTGAGCCTCTGGGTGAAGCTCTTGAGCTCACGTGAGGTGCTCTCTAGATTAGCTATTGTCTCCTGCAACTGTAGCGAGTCGAGCCTAGAGGCAAAGCTCTCTACATCGCTCGAAGTGTGATCGATACGCTCCATAATCACTGGGAGCGAGCTCAGCGACCGTTGTAGTTGAGCTGACGAAGCGTTGATATGCTGTGCCGACTGGCGCACCTCGGCGAGCGTCGGCTCAATGTTTGGGTTGGAGAGGATTGCGTTGGCTTGTAGCAAGACGCTATCCATCCGGCTCAGCGTGGCAGAGATGCGCGGTACGAACTCGCTCTGTAGCTGCTCTAGGCTCTTAGCGGATCGGCGCGTGGACATAGGTATGGTGTCCTTGGCATTGAGATAAACGCCTGTCTCTACCTCGGGAAGGATTAGATTGACCAAAGCACCACTAAAGAGCGTCTGGGCTACCTGTACCTGCGTACCTTGGGGTAGCTTGATGCTAGGGTCTAGCGTGAGCGTGAGTATCGTCTCGCCATTGTTGCGGTAGTCGTAGTCCAGCTTGCGGACGGAGCCCACCTTGTAACCATTGACGAAGACTCGTGTAGCCACATTAATCCCCGTCACATCATTCATGGCGACATAGTAGGTCTTAGAGCGAGCAGATATGGTGAGTCCCTTGAGGTAAGTGATCCCTAGGTATAGGAGCACGATCGCCAAGAGGGTGAAGAACCCTATCTTGACCGTCTGGCGTGTGAGTCTTTTCTGTGGCATAGTGTTGCTGAGTCTCTTAGTAAATCTCCTTGTCTCTTACGCCCTTGCGGTAGCGTATGATGTAGCAGTCTGTATAACGCTTGGCTAGTCGCTTCTGAGCTTGTCGTGCCTCGCTAAGAGAGGTGTACTGCTCAGTCGTGTAGAGGTAAAGCTTGCCACGCTGCTCACGCTGCACATCGGTTAGATTGCGGAAGTAAGAATCGCTCGTCTCTAGCGGTTGACGAGTGGAGGCTATCTGTATGCGGTAGTACTCCTCACTCTTCTCTGAGGTCGTGGCACTTTGCTGTGCTGTAGGTCCCTCGTCAGGTGCCACTTCGGTGGTCTCCTTTTGCTTCTTTTGCTTCTTGGGGCTAGTTGCACGGATATACTTCTTGTAGTATCTAGAGAAGCCATCAGCGATGCCTTGCGCCAGCTGCTCACGTCCGCTCTGACTGACGAGGTAGTCCGACTCAGCCTTGTTTGTGATGAAGCCAAGCTCCACGAGAATACTCGGCATGGCGGTCTCTCGTATTACGAGGAAGGGACCTTGTCGTACACTGCGATTGCCTCGTCCTAGCTTGACAAACGACTTCTGCACCTCGCTCGCCACGTTGATGCTGGCCGTGAGGTGGACGTTTTGCATAAACTCAAAGATGATGTAGCTCTCGGTGCTGTTCGGGTCAAAGCCCTCGTACGTTTCTTTGTAGTCCTTCTCTAGTAGGATCACTTGGTTCTCACGCTTGGATACTGCTAGGTTATCATTGGCACGGCGCAATCCCAGCACGTAGGTCTCTGTGCCAGAAGCACTCGGACTCGGCGCTGAGTTGGTATGGATGCTGATGAAGAGGTCAGCCTTCTTCTTATTGGCAAAGTTGGCTCGCTGTCGTAACCCGACGAAGACATCTGTCGATCGGGTCATATATACTTTTATCTCGGGGTGCGCCTGCTCGATATACTTACGAGTCAAGAGTGCTACGGCTAGATTGATGTCCTTCTCTTTGCGTCCGAAGGCGCAGGCACCAGCATCATGCCCACCGTGACCCGCATCGATCACGACCGTATAAGCTTTCTGCTGCGCTAGCAAGTCCTGTGGACAGGCTATCGTGGCAAGAAGTATAGCGAGGACGAGTTTGACCAAAGACTTCATGAGGTGGCTAATAACTACTGGGAGCAAAGGTAAGAAATATAGCGCAAAGCAGCAGAATCCCCATCGACGCATCATAGCCTCTCGAGCTGGGAAAACGCTTATAAAACAAAAAAGCCTCCCAGTAGTTACCGAGAGACCATCTGAAGATTGTATCACATAAAGTACTAGGCGACAGTTCGTGAGCCGCATGGGGCTCGAACCCATGACCCCAACATTAAAAGTGTTGTGCTCTACCAACTGAGCTAGCGGCTCGCCCTCATTTGAGATCATAGCGTATGCGCTGATCTCCCTTTGGGCTAAAAACGTGGTGCAAAGGTACGAAAAATATAGATACAGCAACAGACCCCACAGAGTGGGACTCGTCCAAGCCTTCAGTACTTCCCGATTCCTACCTAGGAATTTCCCGAATAGCTACCTAGGAATTTGCCCAATAGCTACCTAGGAAATAAAAAATTCTTCGGAGGAATCAAATGAAACTTCGGAGGAATCAAAAAATAAGTCCGAACGTTAGCCCTGACTACATACGGCTATAAAGCAATCAGATGATAACGAATCGCTCAGACTACTCCGAGATCTCCGATACCATCCGACTGCCTAACTATGTGATGTCGATTTTTTTTTTTGCTAGCTGGCGACTACCTGTCTGGCACTTTGCTTACGTCGCTGATAACGCTCGCATTGCTGACACGTGTCGTAGCCGAGCAGGGTGCCGAGGATAAAGTCTTCCTCAGGCGAGAGCATCGTCAAGGATCGCCCTTTCACCATCTCAGAGATAATGGCGATACATAGCTTCTTGCCAAAGAAGAGATTGACACGCGGTGACACACTAGAAATCTCCTCTAGATGGTAAGCTATGCCAGCACGCTCCAAGCGTCTCATAAGGAGAGGTGCCACCTCTCTGCTTACAGTGCAGAGAAATAGAGGACGTATTCCTTTCTGAAACTCGTAAACCTTGTCACTCAGCATCACCCACTCGGTCGACATACACACTTAACTAACAGAAAAAAAGAATTGTGAAAGAGGCTCGCTTATGCGCGTTATGCCTTCTTGATTGCTTGTACCCAAGTGTCGAGACGATCATCTGTCTCGTCACTCTCGTTGTCTTCGTCTAGACAGCAGCCGATGAGCTGACCGTCCTCCTCACAGCGTGTAGCGTCGTAGCTATAGCCATCAGCGGGGATCTGCCCGATGAGGGTAGCACCAGCAGCTTTGACCTGCTCTGCGATCTCTGCCATAGCATCACAGAAGGTGTCAGAGTAGCTACTTGAGTCACCACAACCGAAGACGGCAAACTGCTTGCCAGATAGATCTTGCTTAGCGAGCTTGGGTAGGAAGCCCTCCCAGTCGTCCTGCAGGTCGCCATAGCCCCATGTAGAGGAGCCGAGGATGAGGAGGTCGTACTCCATAGCTGACTCTGGCGTAGCATTAGCTACGTTGTGTACGTCTGCTGCGTCAATCCCAAGTAGCTGGGCAACCTTGTCTGCGATGCCCTCAACGTGCCCCGTAGAGGAGCCGAAGTATAGTCCAGTTTTCTTCATTTGCTTTGAAACGTTATGTTGGTATTTCTGTTTGCAAAGGTAGGAGCTATCTCTGCGCCAGTCAATACCTTAACCTAGGTAAAATGACCTGCTCGCTATACCATAAAATAAGCGAGTCTCTACCATCAAAGTGGCAGAGACTCGCTCTAAGTAACTATGGAAGCTGGCTACTGTGCTGGCTCTTTCTGACGAGCTTCATACTCCTTGAGCCCACCCTTGAGGAAGTCGATATACTTGCTGATATCGGTGTCATGGGCATACGAGGGGCTCAGAGGATTGCCCGCAGGATCGAGGGCGATGTAGTATGGCTGCGCATTAGCGGCAAACTTACTACGCTGCAGGTAGCTCCACTTATCTCCGATGGTGCGGAGCTTCTTGACGGAGCCGTTTTCCTCTACCTCAATGACCTTAGGCAGTGCGGTCTTGTCATCGGTCATAAGGGTGATGAGGATATAGTCGTTCTCGAGGATGCTCTTGACGGTGGGGTCGATCCAGACGGAGTTTTCCATCTCACGGCAGTTGACACAGCCATAGCCTGAGAAGTCTAGTAGGACAGGCTTGCCAGTCTCCTGTGCATAGCGCATACCAGCGTCAAAGTCGTCAAACTGAGCATGTACCTCGCCGTCGTATAGGTTGAAGTCTTGCGTGTAGAGTGGCGGTGCAAAGGCGGAGATGGCTTTGAGCGGAGCGCCCCACAGACCTGGTATCATATAGACGGAGAAGGCCAGGGAGATGATTGCCATGAAGAGGCGAGAGACGCTAATCTTCTCCAGTGGGGTGTCGTGCGGTAGGCGTATCTTGCCGAGGAGATAGAAGCCTAGCAGTGCGAAGATGATGATCCAGAGCGCGAGGAAGGTCTCACGGTCGAGGATACCCCAGCCGTAAGCGAGGTCGGCGACGGAGAGGAACTTGAGCGAGAGCGCTAGCTCTAGGAAGCCGAGGACTACCTTGACAGAGTTGAGCCAGCCTCCACTCTTCGGCATGCTCTGAAGCATGTTGGGGAAGATGGCAAAGAGCGAGAAGGGTAGTGCCAGTGCTAGCGCAAAGCCGACCATGCCGATGGCGGGCGCAATAACCTCGCCTGAGGTGCCAGCCTGTACGAGTAGGGTACCGATGATAGGACCTGTACAGGAGAAGGATACCAACACTAGGGTAAACGCCATGAAGAAGATGGAGAGTAGACCCGTGGTGCTGTCTGCCTTGGAGTCCATCTTGTTGGTCCACTTAGACGGTAGGACTAGCTCGAAGGCGCCAAAGAAGGAGACGGCAAAGAGAACGAGTATAAGGAAGAAGATGATGTTAAAGACAGCATTGGTCGCTAGATCGTTTAGCTTGTTAGCTCCGTAGATACCCGTGATGATCAGACCTAGAGCTACATATATGATGATGATGGAGAGGCCGTAGATCATCGCATCTCGTATGGCAGCCTTGCGAGACTTGGTGCGCTTGAGGAAGAAGCTCACCGTCATCGGGATCATAGGCCATACGCAGGGAGTGATCAAAGCGATGAGTCCACCGAGGAAGCCGTAGATGAAGATGTACAGAAGACTCGCATTGGACTGCTTTTGGTTACGATCGCCATAAGCTTTGAGCTGATCCACGACGGGCGCCCAGTAGCTTGACTCTGAGATGCTCCCTGAGGTAGCTCCAGCGGAGAGCGAGTCGGTCGCTGCGAGCGCTGTCGTCTCTGTGCTATCGGTCTTTGCCTCTGCGTCTGTAGCAGTCGTCTCCTCTGTCGCCTGATCAGATGGACTGGACGCTGTCAAGGCGAGCAGTGGCTTGGAGAGCTGCTTGGAGCTAAAGTTGAAGTCGTAGTCTACCTGCACGCAGTTGTCTTGGCAGGCCTGACCCTTGAGGTAGCCTTCGTAAGCAAAGGCTTTGGCATCGGTTATCTCGAGCCGCTGGGAGAAGGTGACGCTACCGTCAAACTCGCGAACCTCGACATTGAAGATATCGTCGATGTAGCTTTTGGGCTTTTTGTTTGCCTTGAAGCCTCCGAGAGCTTTAGCTCCGACGAGTTTGTCTGTATGAAACGTAAGTGGGACGGGGCCACCCTTGGGTAGGTTCTGATCATAGAGGTGCCATCCACTAATGATGCGGGCGGTGATGGAGACCGTGACTATCTTCTTGCCGTCGTCGGTAATTTGCTGCGAAAACTTGACGGGGTTGACCATTCCACCCATTTGTGCGACGAGGGTGGCGCCGGTGGCAAAGAGAATGCTAAAGAACAGGAATATGTAGGCTATGCGTTGCTTCATGACCTTCGGAGTAAGAATGGTTTTATTGCTGTTTGCTAAAGTGCTTTTTGTCTTGATGCGACACGCTCTCCTCGATGACGAGAGCCTCCTTTTGGGCTGCGGTGAGACGTGTCTGGGCGATCCTGTCTAGGTTGACAAAGGGAGTGTCGATGGTAAACAGCATCTTCTGTCTTTTGAGGGGATGGAAGATGATTAGCTCGGTGGCGCGTAGCGCTAGGTACTTGCTGAGGTCTGGGGCGATGGAGTCGCTGGCTCGGTGATCCCCCAGGAGCGGGTGCCCTATGCTGGCGAGTGTGGAGCGGATACTGTTATTACGTGTGAGTAGTGAGAGACTTAGTCTCGTGATGTAAGGACCCGTGGATAGTACTTCGTAGCTAGCTTTAAAGGAGGCTGGCTTCCTGTCTCTGTCAGATGAGGCAGAGGCGCGACGCTTGTCCGAGCCTCTCTTCTTATCCCTCGTGGGGCGGGTCGTTAGCTCACCACTGCTGGTGTCGAGAGCGCCTAGGACGACCGCCTCGAAGCTATTGACGAGGACGAAGCTACGCCACTCGGCTAGCAGGTCTTGCTGTAGCTGTCGATCGCGCGCTACGATGATGATTCCTTCGGTGTCCCGATCGAGACGGTTCAGGAGGAAGATCTTTTCGTTGGGATCAACCTTCTTAAGATGATGCGTCACTACCTGAAAGAGGCTACTCTTGCTGGCGCCTCCCACGGAGATAGTGGGGATGCCTGGGCGCTTGTGCAGGACGATGAACTGCTCGTCACGATAGAGCTCCTCGATGAGCGGGTGCTGTAGCTCCTCGGCGGTACCTATATTGTAGATCTCTATGGAGTCTCCGATGGCGACGGGTGCGTCAAACTGTGTGGTCGTCACCCCGGCCAGCAAGACGCAACGATTGCGCAGGAACTGCTTGACCGTCGTGCGGCTTAACTGTGGAAGTAGTTGGAAGAGCAGCTCGAGGAGAGCGCCCGGCTCAGTCGCTGTGAAGCTGTAGACGCGCTCACGCTGGGGAGCTTTGCGGATATTCTTGGTGGGTTTGGGAGGCATGAGGTGGAGTGATTAGTCTGCTTGGTTATCCTTTGGCGCCTGAGGCTTGTGGTACAGGAGGACTGTATTGGAGTAGAGTAGTAGGACTGACGCGATCATGAGCACGAGTCGCCAGTATGACTGCTCTACGATAAAGAGGTAGGAGCCCGAGACAAAGAGTATCCCTGCTAGGAGTGCCATGCCTCGTAGTCTCTTCGTGCGCAGGTCTACGCCACGCTTGTCGACGAGCGCCTGACTGATGGTGTAGAGTAGCGCTCCCGTCATGAGCAGATAGCCAAAGAGCACGCTCGGATAGAAAAGGTGCAGGAGCAGGCTCCCGAACATAAGTATGAGCCCAAGCTTATAGCAGATATTGATCGCCCGTTGACGAGAGGTTGATGGCTGAGACATAGGGTACTATTGGAAGAGTGTGTGTCAAGATGGATAAGCTAACTCATTTACTTTCGCTATCCTCTGAGTCGGGTCTATCCTTGATGAGAAAGACGACTTCGTCGGGGCGTTGCATACGGTACTCCTCACGAGCGATACGCTCTAGCGAAGCTTTGTCCTGCTTATAGCTGTCTATCTTCAGACTGTCGCTCTGATAAGCCTTTTCGAGTCGCTTGCACTCATCGGTGAGTGTCTGAATGCGATGCGAGTAGCGGAGCTGCTTGCCGAGGTTGGAGTCACTGATGACGAAGGTGTAGAGCCCCATGCCCAAGACGATCAAGCCGCAGAGGATAGCTTGCGCACGCTTGGGGTGCTCTGCACTAAAGCTTTTGACTTGACCGGTGATACGCTCTATGAACCGACGGATAGAGGACATAGTATGATAAGGTGTAGGTTAGCGTATCTCAATGGTTGAGGCGCGGTCGCTCTGCGAGTCGAGGACCTTGGGCGAACCGTAGATGGTGAGCTCAGAGGCGCCGGCTAGCTTGTAGCGAAGGTTGCCGCTGTTGCGAATCTCAGCCGAGGAGGCTCCAGCGAGGGATATGTCTAGGTCTGATACAGTCAGCTCTTCGCCATCGATCTCAGAGGCGCCCGCTAGCGTAGCTTGCAGAGTGCTTACGGATCCCTTTATCTCAGCCTGCGAGCTGCCTGCAAGCTGCATCGTCATCTGGCTGAGCTGATCGGCTAGGATGTCAAGATCAGAAGCGCCCGAGAGATTGATCATGGCTCGTGTGGCCTGTACGGTGCCTGACACTTCACTAGCGCCTGTCGCCTCGATGCTCACCTCGTCTGCTACGACGGTGAGATCCTCTATGTTAGAGGAGCCCGATAGGTGAGCTGTGAATTGCGGCGCCTCAAAGCGTCCCAAGAAGCAAGCCTCAGCAGCTCCCGCTAGATCTAACTGCGTGATGTATGGCATCGTGATGTGTACGGTGATCTCGTCGGTGTCAAGGAGTCGTTTACCTTTGCTGGTCAAGCTGACATAGAGCGTCTCGCCTTCCTGTTCTATCTTGAGATCGTCCATATACTTCCCAGGAGCAGAGACCGACACTGAGTACTCTGCGCCTTGAGTGATCTCAAGCTCGATGCCATGATTCGCATTGACCGCCGTAAAGTCCTTAAAGTTGAGATCTTGCTCTGTCATCGTAGTAGAGCCTTTCTTGTAAGTGCAACTAGATATGCCACATCCCAAGAAGATGGCAAGCACTAGTAGTGAGCTGGTTATGATAGATTTATAAGTCATAGTATGATTCGTCAGTAAGATTGATATGAGATACTTCAATTAGTTGTATCTTTGTCTAGTACTTCATGTCAGTTGACAAAGGTAACAAATACTCTCATAAGACACCCCATTTGCAACTATGAAATGTTTCTCTAAGCTCTTCACCATATCGCTGATTCCCTTCTTGCTTCTATCGGCTAAAGCTCTGCGGGGTAGTGACTTCTCTCCGATTTACAGTGCCATCGGTGAGCCGCTTGTGCAAGCTCCCGACACGCTTGCTGAGGAGGATCTCGTCGGCATCCTGCTACCCGAGATACATGTCTCGGGCACTCCGCACAAACCCCTCTCTAAGTCTGAGCGGTATGCCTACTGGCGACGCGTACGAGACGTTAAGAAGGTCCTACCCATCGCGGAGGAGCTCAGCCGGATGATCACCGAGACGTACGAATATGCCGAGACGCTACCTACAAAGCGTGAGCGCCGGGCACATCTAGCTCGTGTCAAGAAGGAGTTGGTCAAGGAATACACCCCACGAATGAAGGATCTGACGCTCGGACAGGGACGGCTCCTCATCAAGCTGGTCAATAGGCAGACGGGCTCTACGGGGTATGAGATCGTTAAGTCTATCTACGGAGGACTTACTGCGACATGGTACAACCTCTTTGCGAAGGTTTATGGAGGCGACCTAGACGTTAAGTTTGACCCTGAGCATGTTGAGGACGATGCGGTCACGGAGCGCATCATCTACCTCTGGAGAAACGGCTTGCTCTAGCACGCTCTCTCCCCTTACAAACTCTTAAGCAGTCGTAGCACTCGGTCTCGCTGATAAGTGACCGGCTGATGCCCATCGATCCAGTGTATCGGTAGGCCACGACGACTCATGCCTCGGAACCAAGTCATCTGCCGCTTGGCAAACTGATGAATGGCTGTAGCTAGTTGCTCCTCCATCTCGGAGTAGCTAAGCTTCCCTTGCAAATAGAAGGTGATGAAGCGGTACTCTAGACCGTACGCAATGAGCGTCTCTGCGGGAACGTGCTGGTCAAGCAGTCGCTCCACCTCTGCGACCATCCCTCCCTCCAGTCTGCTCTGCAGTCGCTGGTCTATGCGTCGTATGATCTCTTGGCGGGACAAGCGTAGCCCGATGATGAGCGGAGGTTTCTGTCGCTTCGCCTCACGGAGTGCCTGCTGATAAACCTGGTAAGCCTCAGGATGCTGAGCGTAGTGCCTCGCGATCTCAATGGCCCGGATACACTTGCGTGCCGAGCTTGGGTCCACGCGATCTATGCGTGGATAGCGACTGAGGATGGCTCTCAGGTCGTCTAGGCTGAGTAGCTCTAGTTCCTCTCTCAGAGCGGCGTCGGGTGGTACTTGGTGCATGGGCCTCGTCTGCAGTACCTGCTCGACATAGAGCCCTGATCCACCAACGAAGATCGGCTTGAGCTGCTGTGCGACCACCTCGTGGTACGCCTCGTCAAAGAGTCGTATATACTCAAAGAGGTTGAACGGTTGCCCTGCTGGGACAATATCAATAAGGTAATAGGGAATAGTGCCTCGCTCCGTGGCGTAGGAGTCTAGATCCTTGCCAGTGCCTATGTCCATACCGACGAAGACCTGCCTGCTATCGCCACTAAGGATGGCTCCGTGAAGCTCCTCCGCTAGAGCCACACCGAGCGCTGTCTTACCGCAAGCGGTCGGACCTACGACTGTGAGTAACTCGGGGTAGTACACTAAAGAGGATACTTCGGCGAGGCGATACTATCTATTGGTCAGAGAGCCTATGCCCTGCTGATCAAAGAGCCTGCGCATTAGGTGCGATCCTTGCGAATGACATCGTGTGCGCCTCCCTCGATGATAGAGGTCGAGGAGACGAGCGTCAGCTTAGCATTCTCTCGGAGAGACTTTAGGTCGACGGTGCCACAGCTACTCATCGTAGCTTTGATCTTGCTGAGCGTTTGGTCTAGCGTATCCTTCATCGGTCCAGCATAGGGGACATAACTGTCCACACCTTCCTCAAACTTCATCACCGTCGCTACACCTCCGCCATCATAGCGCTGCCAGTTGTGCGCACGGTTGGAACCCTCGCCCCAATACTCCTTGACAATGTTATTGCCGATACGAAGCTTCTCCGTGGGGGACTCATCAAAGCGAGCGAAGTAACGTCCCATCATGAGGAAGTCGGCGCCCATAGCCAGAGCCAGCGTCATATGGTAGTCATGTACGATACCACCATCGCTACAGATAGGTACGTAGATGCCCGTCTCACGATAGTAGTCGTCACGCGCCTTGGCAACGTCAATGACTGCGGTGGCTTGACCACGCCCGATACCTTTCTGCTCACGGGTGATACAGATCGAACCACCTCCGATACCGACCTTGATAAAGTCTGCGCCAGCCTCTACGAGATAGCGGAAGCCATCCTGATCGACCACATTGCCAGCGCCGACGATGACGCTGTCGCCATACTGCTCACGTATCCAAGCGATGGTCTCCTTCTGCCAGACAGAGAAGCCATCAGACGAGTCGATACAGAGTACATCAGCCCCAGCCTCTACTAGTGCAGGCACGCGCTCCTTGTAGTCGCGTGTGTTGATACCAGCGCCGACCATGAGCGTCTTGTTATGTGGGTTCTGTAGCTCGAGCGGGTTCTCCTTGTGGCTATCGTAGTCCTTGCGGAAGACGAAGTAGCAGAGACGTCGATCCTCGTCAATGATAGGGAGCGCATTCAGCTTGTGAGCCCAAATAATATCGTTTGCCTCGCTTAGCGAGATCCCCTTGCGTCCTGTTGTAAGGCGCTCGAAGGGAGTCATGAAATCAGCCACCTTGCGATCCAGCGAGTCTGTCGATAGACGGTAGTCTCTACTCGTGACGATACCGCAGAGCACTCCATCTGGGGTGCCATCATCCGTTACTCCGATAGTGGAGTGTCCCGTGAGTTGTGTGATAGCCAGTACGTCAGCGAGCGTGTCCTTCGGACTGACGTTGGCATCGCTCCGTACGAAGCCCGCCTTAAACTTCTTGACACGAGCGACCATCTCAGCCTCCTCCTCGATCGGTTGTGACCCGAAGATGAAGGACAGACCTCCGTTGCGAGCGAGGGCTATAGCCATCGTGTCGTTGCTGACGCTCTGCATGATAGCAGATACGAAGGGGATGTTGAGATTGATGCGCGACTCCTCCTGTGCAGGGCTATACTTAGCCAGTGGAGTGCGTAGAGATATCTTGTCTACAGTGCACTCGGGCGTTGTTAGTCCTGGAACGAGTAGGTATTCGCCAAAGGTGTGCGACGTGTCAGGGAAGATGATTGCCATAGGAAAGCGAATAAATAGTGGTGGGTGAATGGGGAGATGCTCTTAACGTCTGCGGGAGTCTGTCCTAGCGTAGTCTATTGGAGGCACGTACGAGGATGTCGTCCTTGATGATGTTGCGCATAGCCATATACTGGCATAGCAGGTTGATGAGTGGTAATATGAGCCAAACTCGCATCTTCGTAGTCGCCTGCAGGAGATCAGCTTGTTGCCAGAGCATATAGGCAAAGGCTAGAATAGCCGCTACCATCAGGAGGATCCCGATGATCGTCAGACGTATCTGTAGCTTGCGCCGCTTGTAGAGGAAGATGGTGGCAAAGGAGAGGATCGTCACCAGGGAGGTCAGTGCGAAGGTGACTAGATTAAAGTACTTAATACTCGTCCAGCCATTGACGACGAGTCCCGTGAAGTTTGCTGCGTAGACCACCTCCTGACTAGCAGGGATCACCGAGAAGAGCGTAAAGAGTAGCAGTAGGGTTGCTGTCACCCCACTGAGGAATAGGTATAGAGTCTGTATGCGCTGCCACATATTAAGCGTACGGTTGTGTGGGTTTGCCTTACATTAGTCTTGTGAATCTTCAGGGAGACGGAAGTATACCTCGCCATTGAGAAACTCGGTGGTAGCTACAAGCGTCGGCTTGGGAAGCTGCTCGTAGTACTTAGAGACTTCGATCTGCTCACTATTTTCTGTAGGAGTCTCGTCGAGAGCGTCCTGAAAGTTGGTCACCTCTTGTAGCTTCTCTCGTATCTCATCACGCATCTCTACAGATATTTGGTTAGCGCGCTTGGAGATGATACGTACGGTCTCGTAGATATTGCCTGTCTGCTCCCAGAGCTCGGGGAGTGAACGCGTGATTGTGGACTGTGGTACAGGTTGCTTCTTATTGTTTGTTGTCATAATGCGAAGTTGGGGGTCTTAGTATGAGATGGTTTTAGGACGAGCGTCTTAGACAGTCTAGCTCACGATCATACGCTGAGCACGATCACGTAGGGTCTTAGCACGCTTGAGGTGCTTCCCATTTGGGAAAGCGTTTTCGTAGTTGTAGTATGCGTCGATGACCTCGCGTAGTCGCCCTTGCTTCTTGCTCTCCACACTGTTTATCGCTTGTTGGTAGGAAGCCTCTACGATGATAAAGAGGAGATCCTCACGATGCTTCGTGTAGGGATAAGCCTTGAGCGCATTGCGAGCTGTGATGATGGCAGAGATATAGTTGTTGCCTATATAAGTGCCGAGATTGTAGTATAGGTCAGCAGTGATCAGCTCCTTTTTGGCCAGGTTGTCTTGTAGGTCAAAGAGCATCTGCTCTACCTCCTTGCGGTGCTCACTCTGAGGATAAGCCTCCAGGAAGCCTTGTAGCTCCTTGAGCGCGCTGTAGGTGATAGACTGGTCCAGACGTGGGTCGGGAGCTATGCGGTAGAGCGCTAGCCCAGTCTTGTAGCGAGCCTCTGCGGCTCGTGCGTCCTGAGGGTACTTGCTGTATAGTCTGCGAAAGTACTCAGCGGCACTAGACTCTTGCTTGTTCTGTAGGAGCGCGTCGGCCATGATGTAGAGCGCCTGAGCACCCTCCTGCGTACCCTCGTAGTGAGGTAGGACGTCGACCATTAGCTCTGCCACACGGCTATACTTTCCCTCGTTGTAGTACTTCTTGGCATAGGAGTAGCGGAGCGTGGGGTCCTTGGATTTCTGTATACGCATATACTCAGCGCAGCTACTAGTGAGCAGGAGCCAGCAGCTGAGTACCAAGATGCGGAGGAGCGTTTGTCTAGTCATACTAAATACCTACAGTTGCACGCAAAGGTACGAAAAAAGAGATTAGAACGAGACCGTTTGTCCCGCTCGACATAGAAAATGTGAAGATACCCTAGCCCGCTCGTCCGTGAGTAGGCTAGGGTATCTTGTTGTAGATAGAGTGCGTCTAGAAGGTGTAGAGCGAGCTAATCGACTCGTGGCTACAGACTCGGCGGATAGACTCGGCAAAGAGCTCGGCGACGCTGATGATGCGTACCTTCTCGCTCTTCTTAGAGTAAGGTATTGAGTCGGTGAAGATCATCTCCGTCAGACCAGACTGGTCGATGCGCTTCGTAGCGGGGTCGCTCATGACAGCATGTGTCGCAAAGGCTCTGACAGACTTTGCTCCGTGCTCTAGCATCAGGTCAGCAGCCTTGGTCATCGTGCCTGCGGTGTCGACGATATCGTCCACGAGGATTACATCCTTGCCAGTGACGTCACCGATGATGGTCATCTCGGCCACCTCGTTTGCCTTAGCGCGACGCTTGTGGCAGATCACCATAGGTACCCCAAAGTGGCGTGCATAGCTATTAGCACGCTTCGTACCACCCACGTCAGGGGTAGCGATGCAGAGGTTATCCACGGGTATGTTGTGCTCGATATACTCAGTGAAGACGGTAGAGCCGTATAGGTGGTCTACCGGTACGTTGAAGAAGCCTTGTATCTGATCAGCATGCAGATCCATCGTGATCAGGCGCGTGATGCCAGCTACGGAGAGAAGGTCTGCGATAAGCTTAGCACCGATAGAGACACGGGGCTTGTCCTTGCGGTCCTGTCTAGCCCATCCGAAGTAGGGTATGACGGCAGTGATGTAGTGAGCCGAGGCACGCTTGGCCGCATCGATCATGAGTAGGAGCTCCATGATGTTGTCGGCATTAGGGTAGGTCGACTGTACGAGGAAGATGTCCTTGCCACGGATGCTCTCTTCGTAGAATACGGCAAATTCACCATCGGCAAAGTGCTCTGTACGCATCTTGCCCAGGGGGCAGCCCAGTGAGTCGCAGATCTTCTCGGCGAGATTCTGAGAGGCTGAACCAGCAAATACTAGGTAGGGTAGTTCGTTCATTGTGTTATCAGTATAGAGACAATCAGTGGCACAAAGGTACGACTTTAATAATAAACGGCGGTTGCGACCTCTCGATTGATCAGAGCTGACACATTATATATAAGCTATTGGTTTAGACTCTAATCTTCAAGGCTCGTTTGCCAAGAGAGATTATGTAATAACCGGCATCAAGGTCACTGAAGAAAACTTGCTTGTTAATTCTGGATGTTGCAGGAATCTCAGTGCCATTTATCATGTAAAGACGAACTGGGATTAGAGAAGATTCTAGTTCAACAACAATTGTGTTGCCATTAACGGAAACCTTGATGTCATCAATTGTAATTTTCTCAATGCCAGAATTAATACTGACTGTCACCTTACATTTATCGTCAAGGAGAGAACCATCGAGGGTTGCAACTGTAATGATTGCTTCTCCTTCTTTCAGAGCTTTAATCACACCAGCCTCGTTAACGCTGACGATTTCAGGTTCGCTGGAGCTCCATGTCACTCTCTTGTCGGTTGCATTCACCGGCTCAATAGTGGCAACAAGCTGAATGCTCTTATCTTTTTCCAGTTCAAGCTTGTGTTCATTCAGCATAATCGAGGTGACTGGTTGAATAACCACGGTCTGGCACTGGGTACTTACCCCCGATTCGTCAGTTGCATAGCAGGTAATGACAGTTTCTCCTGGAGCAATAGCCGTAAAGAAACCAGTTTCATCCACTGTCCCAATTTCGGCATTAGAACTCTCCCAGCGTATTGCCTTGTTGTTCGCATTCGCGGGAAGCACATTTGCCTCGAATTGGTACGTTTCAGAGACATTCAGCCTCAATTCCTGTTTTGAGAGAATAATTTCAGAAACAGGGATAGTGTTGACCGTAACCATCAACGAAGTATTTACTCCATTGGATGCTTTTGCATAGAGATATGCTTGTCCTGGAGCAATAGCATTAATTACAGCAACAGAAGAGTCGAATTTCTGAAGTTTAATTATCGATTCATCAGAAACAGACCATGTGATTGTTTTATCTGTAGCCGTTGAAGGATTGACAGATACCGTTACTTCTTTGCTTTCTCCGGGAAGCAGAACCAACGGCTCAGAAGTGATTTCAACAGATTCAACAGGAGTCTCAACCACATTAATTTCAATAGAGCCACTCACCCCAGGTGTTCCAATAGATCTTGCAACAACGCCAACTAAACGAGGTACCGAACCGGCTGTAAACAGTCCGTTCTCATCAATCGTAGAGTTTATTTCAGTTCCAGCATCCCATGTAACCCTTTTGTCAGTGGTGTTTTCGGGAACAAAAACGGCACGAAGCTGTACGGTTTCTCCATCCCGTAATGTTGTCGATCCTTCTGCAACAATTGTGATACTTTCAGCATAAATCGGTTCAACTTGTACCTTAACTGTGTTGAAAACACCACTTCCGTCGGTAGCGGTGACCGTAATAACGGCTTCGCCAGCGGTCACAGCTGTGATAACTCCATTTTCATCTACTGTGGCTACTTTGGGATTATCACTGGTCCAAGTTACATCCTTTACAGTTGCGGTCTCAGGAGCCACAGTGGCGGTTAAGCTTACCGTCTCTGTCGCTTTCAATGAGACCGAGGTCTGGCTAAGGGTAATGGAAGCAACGGGAGTCGGAACTACAGAAACCTGGCAGGTGGCGCTGATGTCTGGTGTGGACTGAGAGGTCGCAGTAATTGTGACTTCGCCAACAGCTACAGCGGTAACAAGTCCAGATTCACTAACAGTAGCAATGTGTTCATCGTTTGTCGTCCAGACAAGATCCTTATTAGACGCATTAGCTGGAAGAACCGATCCTGAAAGTTGAACCGTTTCTGTCGCCTTCAATGTCGCGGTAGAACGATTAAGGGTCACGCTCGTCACGGGATTTTCGGTAACAGTTACAGGGCATGTAGCAGTTACTCCGGAGCCATCAACTGCAGCAGCAGTAATGACGCAGTCGCCGGATTTAAGAGCCGTGACTAGCCCCGTGGCGCTTACAGTAGCTATATCGGGAGCACTCGAGCTCCATTTTAGATCCTTTGTAGAAGCGAATGTTGGCAGAACGGTGGGGGTCAACTGCTGAGAATTTTCCTCAATTAAGACGAGAGAGGTAGGCTCAAGAGTGATAGACTCAACCAGGGCTCGTTCGGTGGTAACAGTGCATTCGGAATTGGGTAGCTTGTATTCTTTGACGTGCGGAGTTACGAAAGTCTGATTTTTCATCTGGATTTTCGATGTCTCAGCTGCGTCTTTATTTGCTGTGAAGTCAATTGTAAGAAGGACCCCTCTATTTCCTCTGAATGCGTCACTATTTGGTGACAAACATGCTATGCGGGTACGCCCATCCGAGAAGCTTTTCATTGAGATGGAGTGACTCGCATAGCCACGAGAGGTCATCTTTGCTGAGTTAGGGACGATAGATATGCCCTCTGGGAGATAGAGGTCAGTCTGGAACGCTGTAAACTCAGTTTCATTGTCAAGAATCAAAGAAACAGTCTTTGTCTCGCCGACAGCTATCTTGAAGTCTTGAATATAGAAATGGTTATTGTGCTCGGTGCCTAACTCTACAGTAAGGTCTGGAAGTACTACATCACGGTCACCCTCACCAACCATCCTTATATTGGTGGCTGAGAGTTGTCCTCCGGAAAAGTCTTCGGCTGCACTCACATTTATATAGAAGAGGGCACCGGAATTTCCGGTGATTGCCTGATGGCTCGTTGAGAATGCTAATATTCTCAGTTTGCCATCAGCAAGCTTATTTGTTACCAGTTGGAAAGAATTGTCGAGTCGAGAGGATAGAATCACATCTGCGTTGCCATTCTTCTGAACAGCATCCAGACCTTCTGGAAATGCTATGTCAAGCTGGAAGCCATAAAAAGTCTGGTCATTCTCGAGCGAGATTGGAACCGCAACGGTTTCTCCAGGCTCTATGCCGGCCGTCTCAATTTGAAGACGATTGACTGCCATGCCGCTGAATATTGCTCCGAAGAGCAATACCAGCAACATTGACAGACGTTGTATTATCTGTTTCTTCATCGGGTTGTCAAGATTTAGAGAACCACAATTTTCTGCTCGGCATTACCTGCAGTAACGATATAGATACCGTTCGAGAGCGAAACGTTAAGACGTTCGCCTGCGGCTTTTTCACTGTGCATGAGCTTGCCGTCAATGCCGAATACACGGACGGTCTGGCCCTCGGCATTGTACACCTCAACACCACCTTTGACTGCCACGATGTGAATCTGACCGCCAGCATAGATTGAATCGATGTCAGTCACCCCATTGTTGTGACCTCCGGTGGAGGTAAGGCGATACTCATTAGCGTCTGCATCTGCAGCGATGATATTGTCGATGGCGATGTCACCACATTCGCTTGTCGAAGTCTTTACAACAAGCTCAAGAATTGCCTCATCGCTGGCGACAAATTCACGATTCTCGATATCGAAGAGTGCAACGCGCACTGCATTGTCTCCAATATTGGCACTTGTAAGGCCATGGAAGGCCTTTGTACGCTCACCGGCTTTGACAGCAACAAGCTCCATTCCTTCGGGAAGAACAATGTCAGCCTGTATGGCAACGTAGTCAGTAGTGTTGTCAAGCTTCACGAATACTGACTGAGTCTTGCCGGGAGCTGCATTGAAGTCATCAATGACAAGTTTGTCCATTTCAACCTCCGTGCTAGCCATTGCTCGTGCGCAAGCCAGAGCATTTGCTGTGACCTCAGTCTGAGTCATAATTATGGAGATGGTGCCGGAAGCATCCGCTACAGTGATACTCTTGTCATTGTTGACATCGGCAGCTTCGAAACAGAAATTAGCGACATCCTTACCAACGGCATAGTTGGCTGTGTTTACAGCATCGGTTACATTGACAACATCGTTGTCGTTGCTGTCGCCTCGTGACGGAGCGATGACAGTAAGAGCGAGTGTTACAGCAACGCCGGAGTCATCCTTGGCAGCAGCTGTTATTGTAACGTCACCAGTGAGAAGAGTCTTAACCACTCCATCAGCATCAACAGTAGCCTTGGTCGGATCGGAACTTGTCCAATTCAATTCCTTAACTGTGGCTGTCGCAGGAAGAATAGTGGCCTCAAGAGAGAGCTCGCGATTCTTTTTCAGTGTAGCAGCAGTCTGTGAGAGGGTGATAGACTCAACCGCTGTAGGATTGACGGTAACAGCACAGATGTCCCGGATTCCGGAACCGTCTGCAGCTTTTGCCATGATTTCTGCATTGCCCACTGCGATTGCAGTTACAAGACCGGTCTTATCAACGGTAGCAATATTTTCATCTGAGGATTTCCAGATAACATCTTTATTGACAGCGTTATCTTCACCCACAGTTGCCGTGAGCTGAATAGTTTCAGTAGCACGGAAGGCGATTTCATTCTGGCTAAGAGAGATAGAAGTCACAAGTACGTCCTCGGTAAGAGGCTTCTTAAGCCAAGGTCCCCATAGCTCGGAGAATTCATAGTCATCCATCGAAGCTTCGGGTGCGAAGAGTGTTCCATTGGCTACAACATCTTTAGGAAAGTTAGCAAGACCTTCCGGCGGGAACTCAGCGTAAGATTTCACATAGCCTATTCCTGTACATCCAGCAAAGGAGTTTTCGCCAAGAGACGTTGTCTTAGCACTGAGTGAAACCCATTTCAGACCTGTACAACCCTGGAAGGCCTGTTTACCAACAGAACTGATGCCCTTGATTTCGATACTGGGCAGAGAAGTACAGCCCGAGAAGGATTCAACACCAAGACCATAAAGAGTTGTCGGAAAGTCCACCCCTTCAAGAGCGACATCGCCCTTGAAAGCAGCGGGACCGATAATCATAAGTTTCTTGCCGAGGTCAAGAGTCTTAAGCGAGGTACACTCCGAGAAGCTATTGTCGGCAATTGATGTCATGCTTTCAGGGAATGCTACATTGTCAAGAGAGGTACAGCCATTGAAAGCATAGTCAGAAATCTGACTGATCTTATTTCCGAAATGAATGGTCTTGAGTGACGTACATCCTCTGAAGCCCCAGAGTCCTACTGACTCAATCTGTTCAGGAAGTGTCACCTCTTCCAGTCCGGAGCAGTAAGAGAACATATACTTGTCAATCAGTTTGACATTGTCACCGATGTTGATCTGCTTTAGGGTCTTGACAGAATAGAAGGGTGAGCGTGAGGGCTTGTCCGTGTTGTAAGAAAGCCAGCGGTCAATATTCAGTGTCTCAATAGGGCAGTCGCGGAAGAGACCGTCCTCTGCCTGAGAAGCACCATAACCAATCGTAAGCAGCTCCTTGCGGCCTTCAAAAGTAACGGTTGCTAGAGATGTGCAATTGCGAAACATCTTAGTGTCCATCCTCGTTACCACAGGAGGGATGGTGATGGATTCCAGAGAGTCGCAATCAGCAAAGAGGCCCTCCTTCAGCCATTCGCAACCAGTAGAAAGTTTCGCAAATTTAAGGCCTTTATTCTCGGTGAAGGCGTAGGTGCCGATAGTCGAGACGTTATTAGGAATTGTTACTCCCTCAAGAACTGTCATTCTTTCGAAGGAGCGGTAACCGATTGAACTGAGACTTTCGGGAAGGACCATCGACTTGCAACTGCTCACACCGGAGAGAAGATAATCCTTACAGTAGGTAACTGTACCAGCCTGTGAAAAACGAACGTCTTTCAAGGACCTCTGATTGTAGAAGGGTGAATAACCCGCATATGTTGCAGCGGTATAATTAATATTACGTCCCATATAGAGGGAGCCTAGGGGACAGTCTCCAAATAGAGGACCATCTCTTCTATAGTAGCCAGTCCCTTTCTTCTCTGTTGCACCATAACCAAGACTTACGGCATCTGAACTATCTTCAAAGACAAGCGTGGCAAGGCTAAAATTATCTTGGAAAGTATAGTTGCCTATAGATTTTAATCGGCCTGGGAATGTCAAAGACTCAATGCTAGGACATTGGGCGAACGAAAAATTGCCGATAGTCAGAGCCGGAGAATATCCTTCTATCTTCTCAAAGATAACGTCCTTGAGTTTCGTGCAATTTTGGAAGGTATTATCACCAATCGAAGAAAGATTACCAGGGAAATTGACAGCTGGCAGAGCTATGCATTGGGTGAAGGCGTAGTCGCCAATTACTGCTAACGTTTGCGGGAATTTAACTTCAGGAAGTTTGACGCTCTTGTAGAACGCATAAGAACGTATATTCTTAACGGAATTTCCAAATGTCACTTTCTGAAGATTAGGACATTCAAATGCCATGCAATCCCAAACCTCTGTAACCTTGTTGCCAAATCTTATGCTTCTAAGAGTGCTTTTTTTATAGAGGGGAGAACCATATATTTCCGATGAACTGCTTTTCTCTTGTGCATCTGTATCATCAGTCGTTTTATAAGTGTATTGAATGTTTTTACCAACATACATTGTCGTAATCGGACAATCGTAGAAATAACGATAGTAGAGATTGCGATCTTTATCATCCTTATAATCAGACCTGTCATTTTGAAGTGTAAGTGTACCATCTCCATCGCAGAATCGGAAATTTCTGATATTTGTACATTTAACAAACGCATCACGACCAATTGACTCCACGGTACCTGGGATGGACATAGATGTCAGTCCACTGTTATTGTAGAAGACCTCATGTCCTATAGTCTTAAGGCCTTCTTGCATAGAGCAAGTTGCGATACCAGAATCATTAAAGAACGCGCGATCCCCTATGGATTGTACCGTGGCAGGAACTATCATTTCCGACAAAGAAACACACTCCTCAAAAGCTTGATTAGGAATTGCCGTAAGGCTTTCCCCGAGTTGAGCTATGGTAAGTTTTCTACAATTCATAAACGCGGCATCTCCCATCGTTGTAAAGCCTGACGGAAGGACTAGTGCGGTGAAAGAGCCACAGTTATAAAAGCCTTTTTCACCAATAGTGTCCTAAACGTTTTGCAGGATAAAGAGAAAAGGGTAGGTTTGTAATTGGAAAGAAAGCACAGCTAGTAAGAGCTGTCACAAACCACCCTT